>MKWU01002455.1_pt1 | contig 27755 bp, 18 predicted proteins | sample 809101 | NCBI WGS metagenome assembly MKWU01 (sample SAMN05860141, study PRJNA318959) | sponge metagenome | host: Aplysina aerophoba | place: Slovenia: Piran, Adriatic Sea, Gulf of Piran | collected 2013-05-07 | reverse complement strand
GAATCTCGTTGCGCCGGCAGCCGGTGAGCATCAGCAGCCGGAACGCCGCCACCGCGCTCGGATGTATCCGGCCCTCGGCCTCCACTTCGTCCAGTACGCGCCCGAGCCGCCGGAACTCCTCGTCGGACAGAAAACGCTCGCGCGGCAGCTCCTTGTATTTGTGGATGAACCGGCACGGATTGCCGCCCTCGGGGGCGACGCCCCACTGCTCGGCCATGTTGAACAGCCGCGAGAGCGCGTCGATGGCCTTGTTGGACATGAACGGCGTGTCGCGCAGGCTGAACTGAAACGCCGCGACCCGCTCGCGCCCGATCTCCCCGAGGCGCAGCGTACCCAGCGCGGGCAGCAGGTGGTTGTCGAACGCGAATCGGTAGTTCTGCGCGGTGACCGGCTTGCAGCGCACCGCGACATGCTCGCGCATAAAGCGCTCGGCCAACTCGGCGACGGTGGGCCCCAGGTCGCGCCGGCCGGCGCCATTGTGCAGATCGGGCTCGTTGCCGGCCTTGATATCCGCGATGATCCGCGCCGCCTTGCGCCGTGCCCGCTCGGCCGAAATCAGCCCGTGCCGCCCGACGGTCACACGCCGCGACCTGCCGCCCGCGCGGGTCTGCGCCAGATAGACCTTCGTTCCCGACGGATAGACCCGCACCCCGAACCCGGAAAGCTCGGTGTCCCAGTAAACCGCCTCGCGCCCGCCCACGGGCAGCGCTTCGACGGTGCGCCTGGAGATCGTCGCGCTCGCGAGCTTCGCCATCGCCCTACGCCGCGAGAATGTCCGCGCCGATGCTCTCGGCGACCTTGGCCGTGGAGGCCTGGATGGACTCCCGGGCGAGATGGGCGTAGCGGGCCGTGGTGTTGACCTGGGTGTGGCCGAGCAGTTTGCCAATCATGGGCAGCCCCTCGCCGATGGCCAGGGCTCGCGAGGCGAATGTGTGCCGCAGATCGTGAAGCCGCACGCCGTCAAGGTGGGCGCGCTTGCGCACGCGCTCCCAGGCGTCATTGATGTTGGTTTGATGGGCGCCCTTCTTGCGCCCCGGAAACACCCACGGATTGCCCTCGACCTTCGGCAGATCGGCCAGCACCTGTGCGGCGGCCGGCGGGCGCGGGGGCCCCCCCCCCCCCGGCCTGGCGTCGGGCGCCTGCGGGCCCCCCCGCCCGCCGGTCTTGCTGGCGCGCAGCCGCATCTCGCCGGCCTCGAAGTCCAGATCGCTCCAGGCCAGCCCCATGATCTCGTTCCTCCGGCACCCGGTCAGGATCAAAAGCCGGATGGCCGCTGCAGAGTGCCGGGAAGCCAGACGCTCCGCGGGCGCGGTCTCGAGCACCCGGCCGAGCCGCGCCAGTTCCTTCGGCGTCAGGAACCGCTCTTTGCGCGGGTTGACCTTGTAACGGCGCACGGACTTGCAGGGGTTGCGCCCCGGAGGACGCATCTCCCACAACTCGGCGAGGTTGAACATCTAAGACATTGCGATGTCACGGATGCGTGGTAGTACGATAAACATAGATAAAACAGCGTGTTACAGGTTTTCATCTCGTCTCCGGTGCGCTACAATACGCCCCGAATATCGCTCTGAAGGTACCTATCGGGTACCTGAATATCGCCACCGGGAGAACCTGCGTCATGCCGAAAATCACCAAACGAGCCGTCGACGCCATCGTGCCCCAAGAACGCGAGCGTGTCGTATGGGACGACGAGATCAAGGGCTTTGGAGTCCGCGTCCATCCCACGGGCCGGAAAGTCTACATTGTCAAGTACCGCCACAAGGGCAAGGCGGTCAAAGCCACGATCGGGCCGCACGGTCCCATCGCCCCGGCGGTCGCACGGGCGCGGGCGGCCGAGATCATCACCGCCGCGCGCACCGGCAGGGATCCGGCGGCGGGCGGGCGCTACGGGGCGAAGGCGCCGACTATGCGAGAAGTGATCGAACGTTTCCTGACCGAGTACGTGCCCACCCACTGCAAGCCCGGCACAGCTGAGGGCTACCGCAGCGCGCTGGAGATCCATGTCGTGCCGAGGCTTGGCAAGCGCCGCGTCGCCGACATCGAGCGCGGCGACATCGCGGCGCTGCATCACGAGCTGCGGGCCACGCGCTATCAGGCGAACCGCACCGTGCAGGTACTGTCGCGCATCTTCACCCTGGCCGAGGTCTGGGGTCTGCGCCCGGGCGGCTCGAACCCCTGCCGTCACGTGAAGCGTTTCCGCGAGGATAAGCGCGAGCGGTTCCTCTCGGATGAGGAATACCGGCGCCTGGGTGCGGTGCTTGCGGAAAGCGGGGAGAAGGGGCTGGAGCCGCCGCTGGTCGTGGCTGCGATCCGTCTGCTGATGCTGACCGGCTGCCGAAAGAGCGAGATTCTGACGCTGCGCTGGGAGCATGTCGACCTGGACGCCGGTGAGCTGCGGTTGCCGGACTCGAAGACCGGGGCCAAGGTCGTGCATCTGGGCGATCCGGCCATCGCGGTGCTGCGGGGCCTCCCCCGGCCCGACGACAGCCCTTGGGTCATCACGGGAAGCAAGCGCGACAGGCCGCTGCACGATCTGAATTACTGGTGGAAGCGCATCCGCGAGCGGGCCCGGCTCGACGGGGTGCGGATCCATGACCTTCGGCACAGCTATGCCAGTGGCGGACTGCTGGTCGGCGAGGGGCTGCCGATGATCGGCAAGCTGCTCGGTCACAACCATGTGCATACGACCGCGCGGTATGCGCATCTGGCCAACGATCCGCTCAAGTCCGCCGCCAACCGGATCGCGAGGCGGATCGCTGAAGTTGCTGGGTCGAGCTGAAGTTGTTGGGTCGATTGGTAGTCCAGCTAAAATGGAACTACGCCCGCGGTAGGGTAGTGTCAAGAATCTTTCGCAGGGAATTACCTACCTTAGTCGACAGGATTATCAAATTCGCGGGTGATGGATCATTTTGCGGAACCGGCAACACAAACCCGATGATGACCATCTTCCTTTATGGATTTTCCTCTTTCATGATTTGATACGAGCCTTCAAAGAAGGTGCCCTGGGTACCCGTACGCTTTAGACTACAAGAAAAAAAGGCGTCATTCCAAAGAAACCCGGCAACATTATCCGGCTTATCCGTGGTGATCCGACGAATGCTTTGTTTGGAGTGCGTGTTTACCCAAGTCAAGCAGGAATCCAAACTAGCAAACTTTGCTTGATATATCTGCCCCGTACTCCGACTTTCACCGCAGGCCACAAGGCATAGCCCAAGCATCAGGACCAAGGCCCACCGAGATATCGCGAGCGTTGGCTGGCTGGTCATGAGAAAGTTCCTCGTGCTCTGTTTGAAATTCAAGCTAGCGGCAAAAATGCGCCAATTACCTCGCCTATCTGTGAGGATCCGCCACCTATCGACACGAGGCAAGGCTAGTGTCCTATACATATTTCGCATTGACATGTTGGATTGGTGAAGTGGCGAATCCCTACAACTCGATCACGATTGCGATCTGCACGCGTGTAGATTGTGTTGAATAGATGTGCCTCGCCTTTCTCTACATATCTTCTCAACGCGTAGCTACAAAGATCGGCAATCTGAACCATGCTGGTTAATTGACTGTCTACAAACATCGGAGTTTCAATAATTCTCTCGATGTTTATCCAAAGCGTGCCCTTCGCGTGAAAATTCCGCATGAGCAACGTATGCTTCCTCTCAACCGTTTCGTTATTGTCGTGTACGAGCAATCCGTAATTCCGTTGTCCGTCTGGAACATCTATGTTGCGAAGGAATTGCTCAAACCTGGAGACAATCTGTTCAAAGGCTTGTTCATCGACTGAACTCTGTGCTCGCATAGGGTCAAAATGAACCTTATCGATGCATTCAGCGAACAGTCGGGCGAACCCCCAATTGGAGACACTTTCCGCGACTTCTGTAATAAAAGCCTGACGTTCCTGAAGTGTCAAGTGAATATACGCGTTGGTCTTCGCATAGTTCTTTTTTACTTGTCGATAGGATGCGCGCTTGCTGGAGTTTTGAAGTTGGAGAAGATGACTGGTTCGAGCTCTCATAACCTCGGACTTTCGCTGGAACCGGCTAAGGTTTTCGAAATCCCTAATCCGAGATTGTTCCAAATATTTCCTTAGCAACCACGCCGTGTGGATTTCCGCGTCCCGCAAGCCGTATCGATGCTTAATTTCTTCAATGTCACGATCCGCGTTTCGCCAGCGCCAGATCGGAAGTGAAACGCCTGCCAAGACGAAATGGGACGTGTTACCTGGAATATCTGAGGTTCCGGATTCATCGATGTAGCAGAGGTACATCAATCCAACCTCTTGATTATGGAAAAAAAAGCGACTGGGCTTTTAGGGCCTTTGGCCCTAAGACGAGACGCTTGGCGACTCATCCCAGACGCAGTACGGCAAGATATGGGAATAGTCTATGAAAGTCAATATCTATCAAGGATCTATCAAGGGTCCATCAAAGGAGGTAATAATTGATTTTATCTTTCATTTGGAATACGCACCTAGACTTCGCGATCCTCGTAGTTGCGCTCTAGAGTTGCGGGGACGGCCATTCAAGTCAAATTTGTATTCCTCCCATGTGCCTGTTAAGGAAGCCACTACTCTCATACCAAGGAGGCTTGAGGAAGTTTCGGTTGAGGAGCTAATGACTGTTCTCTGTCCCCAAAGTCCATGATCACAGCGGTTCTAGCAGTGCCGGCTCTTTCTTGCGCTAACACTGTGAGAGGCGCTGATATGCTAGCCACAATGTTTGGCTGACTAAGGCCGAACCCTATAATTGCCAACCCAAGATAACGTAGCAATTCCCGCGTTTCTTAGGTGTTAGGGGGTTTTCTTAACAATGACTCACGCCAACGGGGCGCTTTCTCGCCTGCTTGATTCCTTTCGCCAAGAGGCAAAATCACTGCGTGAGCAGGGTCGGTATTTCGAAGACCTGGGGCGAGTCTTCTTCCGTCAGGATGCCAAGCAGCAGAACTGTTATGAGCAGGTCTGGACCTACGAAGACTGGGCCAAGCAGCACGGCGAAGAGTATCGCGCTGACTGCGGTATCGATCTTGTTGCCCGGCTGCGCGGCGATCAGGGGCTGTGCGCCATTCAGGCGAAGTTCTATGAACCGGGCAAGACGATTCAGCGCGGTGACGTAAATTCGTTCTTCTCTGAAAGTGAGAGGGAGGTCTTTACCCACCGAGCCATCATCGATACCAGCGGCAAGGATTACGGCAAACCGCTACAGCGCCTGATTGACCACTCACCCAAGCCGTTCTCGCGGATCCGGCTGGCGGATCTGGAACGCAGCGATATTGATTGGTCCTCCATCCCTACGGCGGGCGCTGTCCGGGAGGAAGATGCCAAGCGGCGCGAGGCAAAGGATCCGTTTGCGCACCAGCGCGATGCGGTAGAAAGAGTACGTGCAGGCCTAAAGTCGGCCGACCGCGGGCAAATCGTCATGGCCTGCGGAACTGGCAAGACCTATACCGCGCAGCTGATCGCCGAGGATCGACAATGCCGCCGTGCGCTGGTGCTGGTTCCGTCGCTGGCGCTGGTTTCACAGACGATCGCCGAATGGTGCCAGGATGCCCGCCTGCCGATGCGTGCCGTGGCCGTGTGTTCGGACACGCAGGTGGGTCGGCGACGCGCCAGGAGCGACGACTCGATCCAATACGATATTCATGATCTGGCGTTTCCGGCAACAACCGATGCGGAGAAACTGGCGGATCGCTTGGTCGGGGACGATGGTTTTGCCATGACGGTCGTTTTTGCGACCTACCAGTCGCTGGATGTAATTTCTAGAGCGCAGCACGAGCATGGTCTGCAGAAATTCGATCTGGTGGTCTGCGACGAGGCACACCGTACCACCGGGCAGATCGATACCGGTCGGGAAGCCTCCAATTTCGTGCGGGTGCATGAAGCGGATTTTCTGCTCGCCGACAAGCGCGTCTATATGACGGCCACGCCGCGCATCTATACCGATTCGGCACGCAGTAAAGCCGCCAAACGCTCGACATTCCTATGCACTATGGATGACGAGTCCCTTTTTGGGAAAGTGCTGGTCTATTACGGCTTCGGCTGGGCAGTTAGCAACGGTTTGTTAAGCGACTACCAGGTCGTGGTTCTTGCGCTGGACGAAGGGCAGGTTTCGCGCAGCGTGCAACGGGCGCTGTCGTCCGATAACGAATTGCGGCTTGACGATGCGGTGAAGATTCTGGGCAGCTACAAGGCGCTGCTGAAGCAATCCATAGACCCCGAGGATTTCGCCGATGATGACCAGCCCGTCAGGCGGGCAATGGCGTTTTCCAACACGATTGCGCAATCCAAGTTTGTGCGTAAGTGGTTTGACACGGTGGTGGGCGAGTACCGCGACAACCATCCGGAACTGCAGGGCGAAAGCGCGTTTGAGTGCAAAGTGCGCCATGTGGACGGTACGACCCGTTCGTCCGAGCGCGAGGAGCACCTGCGCTGGTTGGGTCAGCAGGACGCAGAAGACCGCTGCCATATCCTGTCGAATGTCCGTTGCCTTGGCGAGGGCGTCGACGTGCCGGCGCTGGATGCCGTATTGTTCCTGCACCCCAGAAAATCGCAGATTGACGTGGTGCAGGCGGTGGGGCGCGTCATGCGCCTGGCTAAGGGGAAGAAGCGGGGCTACGTAATCCTGCCTGTGGGTGTGCCAGCTGGGGTGCCACCCGAACAGGCGCTGGCCAACAACGAGCGTTACCGAGTCATCTGGCAGATTCTCAATGCCTTGAAATCCCATGACGAGCGGCTCGAAGCGCAGATCAACGCGACCTCGTTTGGCGAGAATCTGCCTGAAGACCGGATCCGTATTACGGTATGCGATCTGACCGAGGTGGCTCCAGCAGAACTGGGGCATCGCAGCAGCAGATCCGGGAGATCGGGAGCTGAGGTTCGTGAAACTGATGAGCTGCCCGCACCGACTCAGGGGCTGCTGGCCTTGCAAGGCGAGATCGCTGAAGCGATCAAGGCCCGTATCGTGCAACGTTGCGGTGCGCGGGACTACTGGGAGGACTGGGCAGGTGATGTGCAGGAAATCGCGCGGAGCCATGTAGCCCGTATCAACACGATCGTCAGCGATCCAGAGTACCCGGAGCGCGCCGAGCATTTTCAGGCGTTCTTGGCGGAATTGCGCGATGATCTGAATCCATCGATCAGTGAGGACGAGGCGATCGAGATGCTGGCGCAGCATTTGATCACCCGACCGGTTTTCGATGCGGTGTTCTCGGGCAACACGTTCACCGAGCAGAACAGCGTCTCGCAGACGATGCAAAGCGTAGTCGAGATGCTTGATGCCCAACACATCGGCAAGGAAAGCGCGTCGCTGAAGGCGTTTTACGCCAGCGTGCGGCGCAGAGCCGGAGAGGTAAAGGGCGCCGAAGGCAAGCAGAACCTGATCCGCAGGCTGTACGAGTCGTTCTTCCGTAAGTCATTCCGGACGCTGGCGGATAAGCTGGGGATCGTCTATACGCCGATCGAGGCAGTGGATTACATCCTGCATGCCACCGATGCGGTGATGCGCGAGGAATTTGGATTCGGGCTGGGCGAGCGCGGGGTCAAGATCCTGGATCCGTTCACCGGAACCGGCACGTTCCTGGTGCGGGCGATCACGTCCGACCTGATCGACCAGGAGGATCTGCCCTACAAATACCACAACGATCTATACGCCAGCGAGATCGTGCCGCTAGCGTATTACATCGCCGGCATCAACATTGAGAACGCCTACCACGAGCGGCGCGGCGACGGGCCGTACGAGGGGTTCGACAATCTCAGCCTGACCGATACGTTCCAGCTGTCGGAACACAAAGGTGCGTTGAGCGATTTGTTCATGCACAACCAGAAACGCATTGACCGGCAGTCCGAGTTGGATTTCTTGGCCATTGTCGGCAATCCGCCTTATTCCGTTGGGCAGCGAAGCATCAACGAAAACGCTGCAAATGTTGATTATTCTCACCTAGATTCCCGGGTTGCAGAAACGTACGCACAAGGATCTACAGCTCAATTCAAGAAATCCCTTTACAACAGCTATATCCGTGCAATTCGATGGGCGAGCGACCGTATCGGTGACCGTGGGGTGATCGGGTTCGTCACGAATGGTGGTTGGCTTGATGGGGCGGCCATGGCCGGATTGCGCAAATGCCTCAGTGAAGAATTCACGAGCCTATATGTGTTGAATATGCGGGGAGACGCTCGGACATCGGGCAAATTGCGTCGCAAGGAAAAGGACAACATTTTCGGCCAAGGAACCCGCACCCCTGTAGCAGTCATGCTGCTAGTCAAGAACCCCGAGAAGGATCAACGCGGCGAAATCCACTACCACGATATCGGCGATTACCTGACGCGCGAAGAAAAGCTGGCAAATCTCGCTGCCTTTGCCGAGGGTCGAAACAGCGTTCCTTGGGTGCGGATTACGCCAGACGACTACGGCGACTGGATCAATCAGCGTGATCCTGACTTTGACCGGCACATCGTTTTGGGGGACAAGAAGAGCAAGGCTACCGAGAGAGTTTTCATGTTGTATTCCCTCGGTTTAGGTACCAATCGTGATGCTTGGGCCTACAATGCCAGTGACAAGGAATTGAAACGCAATGTTCAACGGAGCATGGGTTTCTATAACTTGGAGGTGGATCGGTATCTATCCAGTGATCGTTCAATATCCGCCGAAGATTTTGTCAACAAGAATCCTGCGGAAATAAGTTGGGGCGGGGCCTTCTTGCAGCACCTTTCAGCGGGAAGAAAGAAAGAGTTTGATCCCCGTTCTACGCGACTCTCTCTCTATCGCCCCTTTTCTCGCTCCTGGGTCTACTTTCATTCTTCATATAACGCTCGCGTATACAAAATGCCCCAGATTTTTCCTACTGCCGATTCAGAGAACCGGGTGATTTGCACCACAAGCATTGGCGATAAGTATTTTTCAACTCTCATGGTGTCGTTGCTCCCGGATCTCCATTTTGTTGGCGCAGCACAATGCTTTCCGAAATACACCTACGCGGAACTCCATGATGGCAGCTACGAGCGCCTGCCAAACATTACCGACAGTGCCTTGTCGGTTTTCCAAGATGCCTATCCCGGTCTGCAAATCGACGCGGATCTGCTCTTTCATTACATCTACGGTCTGCTGCACTCACCCGATTACCGCCAGCGTTTTGGCAAGAACCTGCTCAAGCAGCTACCTCGTATCCCCACAGTAGCCAGCGCTGATGACTTTATGGCGTTCGCCCAAGCTGGGCGGAATCTAGGCGATTTGCATGTGAACTATGAGCAGGCGCCGTTGCCTCAAAGCGTGCTTGTTAACGGACAGACATTCGGTGCGATTGGTTTTGCAGACGAGGATTTTCGGGTCACCAAGATGCGTTTTGCTGGCCGGCGCGGGAAGGATGTGGATCGTTCCACAGTCATCTACAACCATCAGATCACCGTCTCTGGGATCCGTGAAGAGGCCTATTCCTATTCGGTCAATGGAAAATCACCAGTCGAATGGGTGATGGATCGCCAGCGCGTCACCACCCACAAGGCTTCGCAGATCAAGAATGATCCGAACCGGTATGCCATCGAGACGGTCGAGGACGCGGCCTATCCGTTGAAGCTGCTGCTGCGGGCGGTTACGGTTGGGATCGAGACCGCTCGGATTGTGAACGATTTGCCAAGGCTTGAGTTGGCAAGCAGCGACAATTGATTTGATGGACGAGCGCACGGACCATTACCCAAAGAAAACGGCGGGTGACGTAGCCGAAGTCTTGAGTAAAGCGGCACTGGGATTGGTCCCAATTGCTGGCCCACTGGTGAGTTCGCTGATTGAGACCGAATACGAGCGAAAAAGAGAAGCGTTCCACCGTAGTATTGGGGAACGAGTCAGCAAGTTAGAGATCAGTAGCACCTCTTCGCTCGCTGCTCGAGCGGCAAGTGACGACCAAGATGCCAAAGACAAGATTCTGGCAACTTACTTGCTTATTCACAAATTGGTTCAGGAAGCGATGGATGCAGAGAAGCGATACTTCTTAGCATCGGCACTGGCTTCAACCCTGGCATGGGATGTTAACGACGAAGAATTGGAGCGCCGCTATTGTCTTCGCTGCCTTGCCGATTTTGAGGTAATTCACATTCAGCTATTGAAGAGCGCCATTCAGGGACAGACAGCCATTAGAGAACTATATGATGCGGAGGGCTTGCATGGCGAAATCGCAAAGACCGCATGGAAGGAACTCAACGATTGCGGGATGGTGAACTTAGATTCGCCCAGCACTATGATGACGTCATCGGGCGCGAGCGCAAACAGATTAACTGAACGGGGTGCTAGATTTCTGCGCTTCGTGGGGGCGTGACCGTTCTCCTTGATCCGAGCCATCCTTGATACAGGAAGTCGTAGGCTAAGACATCGCCATCAATCTACCCCAGGAAATGGGGGCTACTCAAGAACCACTTTGCCGCGCATAGGAGAACATTGAGTGCACATCGCCTTTGTTGAGATACAAAACTTCCGGAAGTTGAAAGCATGCCGCGTCGAGTTCGCGCAACAGGAGACGATTTTCGTCGGCGCGAACAACAGCGGCAAGACATCCGCAATGGATGCTTTGATTCTCTTTCTCAAGAGAGGCCGCCGCAAAGACATTGCGACAACGGATTTCACACTTTCGAATTGGTCATCTCTTGACCGGTTCGGAGCACAGTGGGTAGCAGTTGCTGATGATAAGAAAGCAGTTATAGCGGTTGACGATTGGCTTCGTCTGCTGCCATCCATTGATGTCTGGCTCAAAGCAGATGAACAAGACCTTCACCGTATTGCGCATCTTCTCCCTACATTGGATTGGACACCCGAGGAGTTGCTGGGAGTCAGGCTCGTATTAGCACCAAAGAATATGGAGCAACTCTACAAGGATTTTCGAAGCGCCCATGAATCGGCGCGCGCCGCGGAATTAGCTTCTACCAGAGCAGAGTCGAGACCCTCTCTATGGCCGAAATCAATGAGGGACTTTTTGGACAGACGGCTTCGCAGTCAGTTTGAAGTCCAATGCTACCTTCTCGACCCTACGCAGCTCCAAAATCCTAGGCAGGGCATCGCCGGACCTCAGTCGCTTCCGCCCGACAGCGACCCGATCCAGAAGGATCCATTCGATGGTCTCATCAAGATTGACGTAATCACTGCCCAAAGGGGCTTTTCCGATCCCAAGACAGAAGACGAGGCACATACCGGCTTTGCAAGCTTGTCGACCCAGCTGCGCCGCTACTTTTCCAAACACTTGAATCCGTCAGAGGCACCGGATGCGAGTGATATCGAGGCACTGGAGGCGATCGAAGCCGCGAAAACGGTTTTCAACGAGAAGTTAGTGATGAGCTTCAAGCCTGCCATCGGAGAACTTGAAGATCTCAACTATCCTGGTTTCAGTGATCCGAAAATCTCAATAACAAGCAAGATCGATCCACGCGACAGCCTTGATCACGAGGCCGCGGTACAGTTCGATCTGCCTGGATCGGATTCACTGTTCTTGCCCGAAAAATACAACGGACTGGGTTATCAGAATCTGATCTCGATGGTATTCAACCTGATCCGTTTCAGGGACGAATGGATGCTGGTCGGAAAGGCGGCCAAGCGTCTAGACACCAAGGATGCTGCTATTGAACTCTTGCACGTCGTACTTGTCGAGGAACCCGAAGCTCATCTTCACGCGCAGGTTCAGCAGGTATTCATCAAGAAGGCCTACAAAGTGCTCCGCAACCACGGAGCATTAATGGATTCTTCCTTCAGCACCCAGATGATCGTCAGCACTCACTCATCGCATATTGCTCACGAATTGGACTTCTCTTGCCTGCGCTACTTCCGCCGAGAACCAGCCACGGAGAACGAGAAGATTCCTACGGCAATGGTAATCAATCTCTCACGGACGTTTGGTGACCACGACGAAAGCTCGAGGTTTGCTACTCGTTATCTCCGGACAACCCATTGCGATCTCTTCTTCGCCGATGCGGCCATCCTCGTGGAGGGTTCGGCTGAGCGCATGTTGATTCCCCATTTCGTCCGCGAGAAGTTCCATAGGCTGGATCAAAGCTACATTTCACTTCTTGAGATCGGTGGCGCCCATGCACATCGATTGAAGCCGCTGTTGGATACTCTTGGGTTACTGTCCCTGATCGTCACGGACTTGGACTCGATTCGGGAGACTGGCACCGCCAAGGCCCGCCCGAAGCGTGGCGAGGATTACCGAACGGGAAATACTACACTCAAGCGTTGGGTGCCCAAGATGGAACCACTCGATGATCTGCTTGATCTTTCAGACGACGCAAAACAGACAGCCGATGGGCTCGTCAGGGTCGCATACCAATGCCCAATCACGGTGGAATACAAAGAGGGTGAAGACGAAGACGAGGCGACACCCTACACGTTCGAGGATTCATTGGCCTTGACGAATCTTGCGTTGTTTCGGGGCTATGCGGAACCGGTGGGCCTATTGAAGAAGCTCCAAGCGGCCCTCGAAAAGGACACCCTCGAAGATGCCAGCAAAGACATGTTCACCAGCTTGGAAAAGGGCAGCAAGGCTGAGATGGCCTTGGAGCTGCTCTACCGCAGTAAACCAGAGCGATTAGAGCCGCCACGCTACATCGCGGATGGCCTCAAATGGCTTGAGAAGAGCCTTGAGGCGAGAAAGGTTGACGCCATCTTGACAGAGCCGGGAGAGGTCAATGATGGCTGAGACTGTCGCGCAAGAGGATGAACTCAGGAAGACGATTACGGCGTGCCTCGACCTAGAGAATCCCAAGAGCTTCTTCCTCTATGCCGGCGCTGGCACTGGCAAGACAAGGGCGGTCGTTGAGGCATTGGACATTTTCCGAGATCGCTATGGGCCGCAATTCCGGCAGTCGGGCCAAAAAGTTGCTGTCATAACCTACACCAATGCCGCATGCGACGAGATCAGGCGAAGAATCGACTTCGATCCTATCTTTGCCGTGTCCACAATCCATAGTTTTGCCTGGGAACAGATGCGCACGCACCAAAAGGACATCGCTGCCGGTCTTCGCGTGCGTCTGTCCAACGAAATCGATGAACTTCGCTCGAAGCAAGCGTCCGGGAGGCCCGGAACAAAGGCAGCCCGTGAGAGAAAAATAAAAATTGAGTCAAAGCGGAATCGACTTCAGCACCTCGATATCATCAAGCAGTTTACCTACAACCCAAACGGCGAAAACACCGGCAAGAACTCACTGAACCACGCTGAGGTCATAGCCATCGCAGCGAAGTTCCTCGCCGACAAGCCACTAATGCGTCAGATACTGATTCGGAAACACCCTGTCCTGCTTATCGACGAAAGCCAGGACACACAGAAAGACCTGATTGACGCATTCTTCAACCTCCAGGCGAGGCATCCAGACCAGTTCTGCCTGTCACTGTTCGGCGACACGATGCAGCGCATCTACGCGGACGGGAAAGTCGGATTGGAGGAGGCTGTCCCGGCAGATTGGGAGAAACCAGCGCTAGGCGTCAACCACAGATGTCCCAAACGCGTTGTGACCCTTCTCAACCGCATCAGGTCGGAGGCGGACGGTGCTCAGCAGGAGCCTAGACACGACGCGCAAGAAGGTTTCGTGCGACTGTTCTTGATCAACGATGCTGATAGCGTAGACAAACAAGAAGTCGAAGCGGAAGCGGCCAGGAAAATGGCAGAGATTACTTCTGATGACGATTGGATGAACCAGGAGGCGGTCAAAGTACTTACCCTTGAACATCACATGGCCGCACGCAGGGGCGGTTTCAGCCGTTTCTTTGAGCCGCTCTACAGGATTAACAGATTCAGGACCGGTCTTCTCGACGGAACTTTGAACGGGATTGCTTTCTTCGCACAACAGGTTGGTCCCTTGGTTCAAGCCATGCAATCCAATGCAAAGTTTGCGGTGGCTCAGGTCGTCAAGGATTACTCCCCGATCTTGTCTCCCGCAAGACTGAACGGAAGCACGACTTCGCTTAAGGAAATTCGCACGGCCAGGAGATCTGTGGAGTCTGTGTTCTCCCTCTGGGGCGGTGGCTCAGATCCAGTTCTGCTGGATGTTCTCAAGGTGATCGATCACGAAGATCTATTCGGTATCCCTGATGTATTCGCGCCCATCCTTTCCGATCCTGATGGGCAGGAAGAAGAGGTCGAGTCAATGCCCGGACAGGCGGAAGACGACAGGAATCCTGAGGTTGATGCATGGCGGGAAGCGCTTTCTGCCCCGTTCAGTCAGTTCGAGGCCTATGCGGAATACATCTCCAACAGATCGCCGTTCGGAACACATCAGGGCATCAAAGGGCTCCAGTTTCCGCGAGTCACGGTCATCCTGGATGACATCGAAGCCCGTGGGTTCATGTTCAGCTATGAGAAGTTGCTAGGGGCGAAAGCTCTAACGACCATAGATGAAAGGAACCGACTTGAAGGGAAGGACACGTCCGTAGACAGAACCCGCCGCTTATTCTACGTGACTTGCAGCAGGGCTCAGCAGAGCCTCGCCGTAATTGTGTACACAAAAGACGCGGATAAGGTCGCCGACCATATGTCCAGTGTTAGCTGGTTCGAGGACGAAGAAGTGATCCGAATGTGAAGCACACAGCATAAGCATGGCTTGATAACTGTAGATTGTATGACTGCAAGATAGGAACAGAATGCGAAGCAGAAGACGTGCTCGCTACGCCACTCGGTCAGCTTCCACTCATCAGCTACGCCTATGAGGATGAAGTTGTCGCCAAGTGGCTTGCCTCAGGCTAACTGGTGGCAGCGCAGCCGGCGAAAGTCCGGCGGTTCAGATTTGAAGTTCCTGTCTGTGCGCATTGCATGTCACTCTAGAGGGAAACGAGGCGCATCCTGCTCAAATCGAATTGGCGGTAGGTCAGCGGCAGCGAGAATCTCTCGCGTAACCGTTCAAGATAGTCAAGGGCCGCATCATCCAAGGCGGGCTCGCCAACGACAATCAACTCGCTCGCTTCCTGCGCCCCTGGCCAGAATGAGTACTCCATCAATTGACCGAACGCCTCGCGTATACACCTTTGGGCCGAAAGGCGCGTCTTGATCTCGTAATAGACATAGTGGCCCCCCTTGCGAACGGCTACGTCTACGAATTTCCCAATTCCGCAATTTAGCTCGCCGCATACATTTGCATCGCCGTGCATATCGCGCAGATGCGAGTACAGGGCGGCTTGAAGCTCGTTGTGCCGAAGCACGGATTCGATCTTTCGTTCGTGCAACTCGACCCTTGCCTGCGAGACACGGGCACTGTTACCGGACGTCCACTTAAACCTTCCCATAGTTAGGGGTTCGCTCGCGGCTGTCCTTCCCATGTCCTCAACAAATTCATAGAGCGGCATGAGCCGGTCAAAATTGTCGAGAATAGTTTCCACATCAATATTGCCCGGGGCGCAGAGTTTGCCCAGCATCACGAAGACTTTAGACTTTAGAAGGCTTTTCGGGATTGGCCCCGGCGCATAATCTCCTGCTCGCTTTCCGTCGTCGAAGTGCCACATGGCGAGATCGTCGAAGGCTTCTGGGTATTTGTCGAGAAATCTATTGAATCGCTGTATTCGTCTCCGAAAAACGTGAAATATCGAGTCTTCCGTAAGGTTCCTGTGCGGCTGCATCGACAATGCCACCCCATGGCGAAACATCTTCGCGCCGTCGATAGTCTCGAATCCGATGTTGAATTGAAGTTCTGACCCACCGCCGACATGGTGAGCCCAATCCTCATGTATGGTTTGTCGATTGAAGAGGCGATGAACCTTCGACAAGCCTTTCCGGAGCTTGCGCAGTTTTTGTAGCTCGCCGACCGGTCGGCCCTTCGCGCGCTTGTTAATCTCTCCGGCCAGTTCCGCCATTTGTTCATTTGTCATAACGCACTTCCTTGATCGACGGATCAGATCGTAGTTGCTCCTTGCAAAACTAATCTTCCAACCCGTTCATGGACAAATGCCAGGTAGACGAAAGCAGTTCGCAGGGGCAATTAGTCGGGCACGGCGCCTAGCCCTGCAGTTTCAAAAAACCTTTCTGCAAACGCCCAGATGTCCGATTTCCAATCCTCCCCCTTGAATGCCGCCCGAACCGCTGCAAAGCAATACATAGCGACGAAGCAAACCAACCATAAGCCCTTCCGATGTTGGGCTAGATACTCTCCGTCATTAATGCCTGCGGTCCGAAACCTATCTTTCTTAGAGTCGTACAAATCCATGATCCGTGTTGCGCGGCCGTGTACGTATTGCGAATGGAACCGGTACAAACCGCCTATGGCATTTTCCCATGAAGTCGGATCGTCCCGTTTATTGTTCTCCAGCTTTTTCAGGAAGCCCCTGATGTCATACCTCTTCGGATATTGGACTTTGTCTTGGTCTTCGGCGAAAAAAGAGTTTAAGTACCGCTGATGCAAGTCATCCTTGCTGTCCGCGTGGTGGCGGGAAAGCAGAAACAGGACATCTTCGATCGTTTCATAGAGCATCCGTATTGTCGTTCTCAGTTCGTAGATGTACCCGTGGTCGATCAGTAATTTGCCGGCGCGCAGGTTGCTCACGAGCTGAACCAGTTTCAGAACAACGGCAATTGCGGGACCCTTTTGTGAAAAACCTCCCACGATGACTTCGCCGGTCACTCTGCCCTGCGATTCACAAAGTTGCATGAGGAGGTTCTTGATCGTCGCATCCATGTGCTTCATTGCTTGCAGGAAAAGCAATTCCGTTTGCTCATCCGAAGGCGCTCGTTTCCTGTTCTCGTTTGGCAAAGCTCTTCTCCCTACTTACCCGCGGGCGGCAATTGAGCCACCCTAACCAATCGATGCTACTTTGGCGTACCGGTCCAACCGAATACTCCCGCGCGCCGTCTAGTCGGCATGGCGTCGTGAGCGCATCCACCACGCGGTGAACAACGCCATCTAGTTGGGTGGCTTCAAGCACTCGCCGCTAGAATACTGCGTCGTCAAAACCCAGCCGTTAGTCTATGCACCCTCATCACATAAGTTTCCAGAATCTCTTTAATGGACATGTCCAGTACGTGGTGCCACGCTGGCAGCGTCGTTACTGTTGGGGGCAATCCGACATTCAACGTCTCGTCGAAGACCTTGTAACGGTTGCAAGAGCCCGTCCCGGCGCAACGCACTACGGCGGCAACCTTCTCACCTTCCTGGAACGCGAGTCCGATGCCCCGGGAGTAATGAATGTCCAACGGGTCGTCGATGGTCAGCAAAGGCTTACGACGGTGAGCATTCTCTTGGCCTGTATCGCGGACAAGCTTGGAGACGACGGCCAGTGGGGCGACTGGACCGCGGAGTTTATTCGGGAGCATCGGCTGACTAACCCTGGCATGTCCCCGGAAAAGCGCCTCAAGCTCAGATTGCAGAACGGAGACGATGAGGAATACCGCTGGGGGCTGGAAGGCAACCCGAGAGGCGCTGGGGCCGTGGCCCAGGCCTGGAATATCATGCGCCGGCTGGTAGCCCGCAAAGAAAACGATGTCGCCCTTCTGCTATCCGGGCTGGAACGCCTGCGCGTGGTAAGCATTGGACTCGACGGGCAGGAAGACCCACAGCAGATTTTTGAAAGCCTGAATGCCACCGGCCGGCCACTCACGGAGAGCGAAAAAGTCAAGAACTGGCTCCTCATCGGACTCCCTGACGCAGAGCAGAGGGATCTACACGATAACCATTGGCTTCGAATAGAAAAGCAGCTTGGAGCAAAGCACACGAGCGAACCCATAGATCTCTTCCTGAGGGATTTTCTGCGCTGGCGCACGGGCGAAACACACGGAATGAGGCACGCCTATGAGGTTTTTCGGAGGTGGGCCGTGCGAACGGGGCATGTTGAGGACCGCCCGGCACTCTGCGGCGAACTTGCGCGCCTTGCGCGCGTCTTTGGTGTTCTAACCGGCACGGCGGGGAAGCACCCCGATCGGAAGGTGGAACGAGAACTCCGGCACATGCGGGCCATGGGGATCGACATCCACTGACCTTTGACTTTGTGCCTGCTCGCTGAGGACTTCGAGAATGGTCGTGCGAATGCACGAGAAGGGTTAGCGAAGACGCTTGGCGCGATCGGCACCTGGATCACGCGGTTGTGGCTGGCGGATCGGCCCGTCGGTGGATTGAACAAGGCCATGGCCGATCTCGCTCATGGCCCTGGCCCTGACGTGGACGACGACTATGCCGACTATTGGATCGGGAGAATCCGCAAATTGCGCAACAGCCGGGTCCGCGTTCCGAGCGACGAGGGTGTCAGGGAAGGGATACGGACCCGGAGCGCCTATGGGGGAAGCTCCACGCGTTCGTCCTTTGCCGTGCTTTGCGGGCTAATGGAAGCCGAGCACGGGGACCAGGGCCCAGCCCGCAGGACTTTGACGATCGAGCATGTGATGCCGCAAAAGCTGACCGACGAGTGGAAGCAAGCGCTGGGCGATGCAGCTGAAGAAACACATGGGCTGCATTGCAATCGACTTGCGAACCTGACATTGAGCGGCGACACCACCAACGCAAGAATGGGCGCCGGCACATTCGAAGCCAAGCGCCATTTGTATCGTGACAGCACGATCGCGATGACGCGGCGCATCGCAGAAGAAAGCGATTGGAACCAAATGGCGCTTGAGAGCCGCGCCGAAGAAATCACGCAACGAGCACTCAAGCGCTGGCCTTGGGAAGATCCTGATGCGCCCGCCACACGGCTTCAGGCAGATTCGGCACGGTTGCAGTGGAAAATCGAAGACGGTCCATGGCAGGCAGAAATTTCCGCCGCCCAAATGGTCCTCAACGTTGCCGCGGCGCTCTTGAGCCGAGATCCTGCGAACGCCGAAAGGCTGTCTGGCGAAGCCCTAAGTTCCAACCTCCACCGAGCCAGCCGCTACCCTGCAGGAAGCAAAGCAGGCTCGCTCACGATGCGCGCGGTGCCGGGGCATGGCGAGTACGTGCTGAACCCCTACGAGCAAGACTACTCCGCAAGTGCAAAACGCTGCCAGGACATGGGCAACCGATGCGGTGTGCAGGTTGAAGTGACAGGAATTCAAAAGAAGACACGTGCGCAAGTCTTCTGGGAATTCCTGCAAAAACATAAGGGCGGATTGCCGGGCCAGAAGGATGCGTGGAAGGGGCCGAACCAATGGACGAGCGCTGTCAACTCCTTGGGCGACCGAGTTGGGATATGGCTTGGAGCGGAGAACCTCTGGCTCTATGTCCGCGCTGTGGAAACACAGCACTCGGAACAGCGGGTGGCGCGAATGCAAGGGTACTCGCAGACGATTCGCGACCAGATGGGAGATCAGGAGCTTGGGCAGAACATAGTGAAGGAGAGTGAAGACGGCCGGTCGATATCCGTTTGGAGGAACTGGGAACTTGATAACGACGACGACTGGCCTGAGATCGCGGACTGGATCATGGATCAATTCCAGCGGCTACGGGCGATCGCGGCCGCGAGCTGAGGGCTCCAACTATGATGTGGGTGCAAGGTGACCGTCCCTGGTAATCAGAGTAGGTCGAATATAGAACCCCTCACACGGACTGTTTCGCTTGTTCTGATTAGAATATTGCCCTCGTAGAAAGGAGGCCAAGATGGAGAAGCGTGCATTCCGACGATGGCTCGAAAAATGCCCGAAACATCCTTTCAGGCTGTTTATGCCTTCAACGATCAACACTTACGTTACCGATGCAGCACGAGTTGAGAAGCATTACGGCCTCCTCGAGATTCAGTATGTAAAGGACCACTTCGCGGGGTTCTTGAACGACCCGTCAAAGATTCCAACCACGGAAGGGGCATTGAGCAACTACAAGACCGCAATCCACCACTATCAAGAGTTTCTGGACTATCGAATGCGAAGAACGCTTTGCTGATTCGGCAAAGCCAGGGATCTGCAAGGAACGGGGCTCTGGCGACGCGGAAGAGTTCGAAGAGTAACTGCTGGGCCCCCTGAGAGACACCTACATGCGCAGTGACCCGAACAGGAATAAGCGATGACAAGTGTGGTGTGCTGGAACATCAATGCGCAGCTAAAGCCCTGGCAAGAATTGTTCCGTATGGATGCGGATGTCGCCCTGCTGCAAGAGGTAAAGGCGATTCCGAAAGAGCTACCGGAAGATGTCGCTATCGCCCCAAACGCGTCAGGCGAGCCATGGGAGGCCGATCTCTATGACCGCTGGCCAATGGTTGTCAAGCTGTCGAACCGAGTGGAGGTTGAGTGGTTCCGTGGGGTGCTGCCGATCAGTGAGACGAAAGCAACCGAGATGGCTGTAAGCGGTATTGGAACAATCGCAGCAGCCCGGGTGCTGCCGAAAGAGGGAGAGCCTTTTGTCGCGATCTCCATGTATGCCCGATGGATCAGACCACATGTTTCCACTCGATCGAGTTGGAAAGTAGGTTACGCGGACGGTTCGGCGCACCGGATAATCTCGGACCTGTCCGCCTTTATCGGCCACGCTGATCCCAGCCGTCACCGGATTCTGGCAGCCGGCGACCTCAACACCATGTTTGGTGTCACGGAGGAGAACCCATTGGCTGATCCTCAAAGGGATCAAACGATCTTTGACCGGATGATTGCACTCGGCCTGGAGTTCATGGGTCCGGAATTTCCGAATGGGAGGCAAGCGGAAACGCCAATAATGGGTCAGCCGAAGGACTCCAGGAGCGTTCCCACCTATCGCAAGGTCGGGGAGTCGTCCATGATCGCAAGTACACAATTGGATTACGTTTTTGCTTCGCGGGGATTCCACAAAACGATTCGAACCCGGGCCTTGAACGGCGTGGATGAATGGGGGCCAAGCGATCATTGCAGGCTGTTGATCGAGATCGATTGAGAGCCAAGAGCCAATTCCTAATGTCAATTCCGCGTCGCTACGATCCGATGGCTGGCCACCTCAAACAGAAATCAGTGGCCACTTTGCCTTGGAACTCAATGCAAAGTAGAAGCACTCACTTTTCTTCAAAGTCAAAATGTCACCGCGGCTTGGGATTATGGAATCTCTCCATTGCCCATCTGTATTTCGAAAGCTTGGCGAACGAGCCCCATTACGTAGGGCAATTTTTCCGGTGAACGCAATTCGACTTCCGCGTCGCCGTTGCCCCACCGGCCGAGATTGGTCACGTCCCTGGCCGTTTTTTTTGGGTCGTGCAGTTCATGGAACCGTACATTCAGCACAAGCAATAGGCGGCTTTTCTGGGGTATAACGTCCACGAAGTTGGTGTCAGCCTTATACGCGACATAAAGCTTTAAGAACTCCTCGCTAATGCCAGGATCGAGCGCGAGTACCTCCTTGCGGAAGTTATCGAACAACGGTCGCATTGGACTGCCGAGCGCCAATTGCGGGTGGTCGTCTAGAGAATAAGTGGAGGGTGGCTTGGTCTCATCACGAAATGTCGCCAGTATGTCTTCTGGGAGTTCGGGCGGCACCCAGACCTGCTCGGCCTGCGCCGCAAGCCGCTTTGCTCGCTGCTGAATCGCGTCCTCGTTCCAAGTGTCTTGTTCGCCAAGCCCTGCGTTAAGCCGAAGTGGACTCTGCTTGAAACCGCCATGCATGTCGCGCTTCTCGCGGAAAGGTCGGTCACTGTACTCAGAGTTGTAGCCAGTCAGCGTCAGGTTGCCGAGGGTATGGAGCCATCTCTCATGGATCTGCTGCCACTCTGGACCGAGCGCTTCACGCCAATCCACCGGAAGATCCTTGTTCTGGGGCATGATGTGTTCAATTGTGTATTCGTCAACCTGTACGCGTTCTTTTCGGTCGTAGTTCTCCAATCGACGAAGCCAATAGCTCCGCCGCTGAAAGTTGTAAAGGTCGCGCGTGGACAACTCGCGCTTGAACTCCTCGTTGTTGGGAAAGCGCCTATAGGAAGGGAGCGTCAAGAAATGTGCCTGGATGCTTTGAAGGTATCGGTCCTTTTTCAGTGCCCGCCCGAATGTCGCAAACGTCTTGTTGAGCGAGTTGGTAGGAATCGCGCAGACTGCGCGGCGAAATACATAGGCTTCAATCAACCGCACGGCCCGAATGAAATCGGGTTTCGTTAACCGCTCTTTCGCGTAGTCGTCATAGAGTTCCAGGAGAAAAGGGTAGGCGACCTCAACCTTAAGTTCTCGGACGTCTCTGAACGCAGGTGCTAAGTCGTTGTCCTGTTCATTATCGAGCGCCATCGCGCAGTAGTAGCCTGCGTAGGTGTGGATGTCGGCGACCAGCGCATCTACTCCGGCGACAGCCATGGTGGGAATTCGCGAGTGGGCTTTGAAAGCCTCATAGACCGCTCGAATGTTCGGAGTCTCACCCGTCTTGACCGTCAAGTAGTGCCGCATGAATCTGTCGAAGTGCGTGCCATAGGCCTCCTGTCCGAATGCGATCTCCATCGGCCGCCAGTGCTCTTCATAAAGCCGTGTTTGATGTGCGGGCTCCAGCCCCATCAGAATGAAGTTGCGAATCAGGTCGGCTTGGCTTAGTTCACGGCCCGTCGAGTTCATGCTCTCGAAAATGAGCTGGGGATTGTCTTGGTTGCGGTTTAATGAAATGTCCACGATCGTAAGCTTCGCAAGACCGTTGCAAAGCGGCGCCAAGTCAGCTCTGGCCAGGTCGCGCACGCGCTCCTCGAAGAATGCAAAGTTCTGCGCGATACGAAACGAGCAATCAGACGGTTCGGGATTCTGCTGCATGAGGGCAAGCAGGCTTTGCTTGTCCGTCTGTGTCAGGAGGAGCTTGAATGCACGGTCGCCGTCTTCAAGCGGGTTGAGCAGGTAGTAATTGCGCAGCTTCATTGCCGAGAAGCCGTCAATCGGTTCGCTGTCACCCACGTGCCGAGCCAGGGCTTCGAGGATGAGCATTACGGTCGTGAGACGCTGCTGACCATCGATAACGAGCAACGATGACCTTGTGGAAACTTGGTAGAGATCCTTTTCGATGTAGACGATGGAGCCTGTGAAATGAGCGGGAATATCGTCATTTCGGCCCGTTCGCAGGATGTCATTCCAGAGTTGGCGGCACTCTCGCAGGGTCCAACTGTAGGTACGCTGATAAATGGGTATCGCGAACTGGGGAGACTTATTCAGGAATACAAGGAAATTAGCTTCGGTTGCTTTCACAGGGTATCTCCCTTCTTGAGTGGATGATATTCGTGCGTGTTTCTAGCCTTATGAGGGTGGCTCACATCCACGGGAACGGTCACTACCTGTTGGACTAGACGTATCTCACTTCCGACTCGGACGCCGCATAATATCCATATTTGCAAATGTATTACATGCGCTGAATCAGGGACTTGATCCAGGCCATGCATGATTGGATGGCCCAAGCCGTTTGGGCTGGCGTTAATTCTGGCATATCCGCACTACCTGGCGCGTGTGCAAGCGGGTTTCGCACATTCGAGAAAAGATGCCTAAGCGCATTCTTTTCCCAAGGTGCGATAAACGCACCGTTCTTTGCGCTGCCAAGATTGTCAAGGAAGTTTTGGGCACCCTTTTCCCCGCCATGCGTCCAACCCTTTTTCTCAGAGATGATCTTGATCACTCCTTCCAAAGCGCGCACAGCATAGAAGGCGGAATCGCTCTTGCCCGCGTCGCGCCGGTCCAAGGCTTCCTTCATGTCGAGATCAACGCTCTTCCAAGTTGGATTCGACACTACGGACCAGAATGGCTTTTCTATTTCTGATTCGACGAGTTTGTCGTCTGCAAGCTGAACGAGACCATTGTGATAATTGAGAGGATAACCCGCTTGGCGGATACGGACATTGAACTCTTCTGCTGCGGTCTGATACCTCTCGTTTAGTTCGCGATTTACTTTCCGGGGCCCGCTCGCATGAATTTCCTGGAAGCTTATTGGTCTCGAAGAATTCCTGATACGGTGGCGCTCCCAACGCAATTCACGCTTTGGAAGTTTCTGGTTTGATTGTTGAACCATCTCGTAGCGTTCGCGCAGAGCTATTTCAAAGAAGCTTATTCGCTCCTTCATAAATTGATCCGCGGAAATTGTGCTGTCGTAAGCGGCGCACACGAATTTCTCACACACGAGATTCCACTCATGAGTGGCTGAATAGGATTGCGGCGTTCCGGTCCAATTCGACTGATACCAGTAATGGCGTTTGCTGAGTTCCTTTAGTCCGAGCTCCGTACTTAGCTTCGCGTGAATAGTCTCCCACTTTTTCTTCGCAGGCTCGTGAATTCTTCCTTCGACAAAATAAGGAAAAACCTGTTCCTCAATGATTCGAAAAGCTTGAACCAGGAACCTTCGGTCCCGTTCCTCGAATGCTGTCCAGATGCGCAAGTGGAGGTAACGATTCAGGAAAATGTCGGTCAGCATGCCTACTGCCGTTCAATACGCCTATCAAGAGTGGTCAACAATTTGGGCCCGACATCCAGTGCCCATTGCGCGGATTGCTGGTCGGCGACCTTGCCGTGGGCTGCGGAATTCAAAAGCACGACCATGTCCGCAAGGACGCTACGCTGCTCGTGCGTAAGAATCGACCGCTCTCCGAGTAACCGAAGCAGCTGACCGACTCCAGCCCGCGTCTTCGAAATCCCGGCGCTCCGCGCCAGTCTTACAAGTCGTCTCTCGATTTCTATTCTCAACCCGACAAGCGCCAAGTTCGGATCTTCATCGGCGAGATTCTGAAACGAAAACTCGTGTTCCTGGGATAGGTCAGGTTGTTCCTCCAGGAGCCCAGCCTTGGCAGCACGATGCTGCGTTTCCTGCAGTTCCTTAAACTCAAACTTCAGGCCGCCGGGTAATTCGATGCTACGAAGCAGCGGCAGGAGCCAAGGAATTGCGGCCACACCCAGCAAGCTCAGGGCAATTGCGTCGATTTCAAAGGCAGGCCAAAACAGATGCGCAACCGCCATGGCAACTGCAGCAGTTGTAATAGCGGCTTGGATCTTGCGCTGAGGCGTCACAGCATTTGTCTCCCAGCGAACTGGCAAGGCGGTTCAAGTTTTCAAGGCGAGCGCTGCGAAAGGAACGCGCAAAGGGAACCGGCAAGAGAGACGATCAACTCCGCTTCGCTGTGATCAACGACGTGCTGCTCCTTGATATGGCGTGCCCGGTCAGAAGCATAGCCCCAGAGTTTATGCACGGCTTGATCGAGTGGAGCAGTCAGGTTGAGCATGGGTACGAGCTTGCCTAAGGTCGCGTTGGGCTGACCCGTAACCGTGCGCGCGGTAGCCTCAAGTGCCGCCATGGCATGTTGAATCGCACCGGTTATGTCTGGCTCTGGGCGACGGGAGATATCTCGCAGGGCCTCTCGCATTTCGTTCGCCGCACGTTGATGCCCCGTCTTCTCTAAACGAACAGGGATCTCGTGCGTGCTTCTGGCGAACGCGTCCGAGCCTCTGTGGGTGATTTGGCCATCGCGGAGTTCCCAGCCGATACCGTTGTCCACAAAGAACTCATTCAGCCGTAGATTGAATTCCTCGGCAAGGTGAGGATTCCATGCGGCTTCGTCAGCGAGTTTCGCGTAGAGGGCCTCCGCGATATCGTAGACCTTGTACCAAGGGGCGTTGGCCATCAGCAACCCGACCTCATTCCAGATGTTCGGGTACTCCGACCAGTTACCTTGGTCGGGCCGCACCAGCAGGGCATGGCAGATCACTTTTCTTATGGAAGACGGCTCCATGCCCGCCAATTGGGCTAGCAGTGAAATGGCCTCCCGCAAGTTGGAGGGGGCATCCTCACGAACGGTGATCCTTGCAGGCGACGGCCGGTAACCCTCCCGGTCCGAGAATCGTTGTCTCATGATGGAAAATCTCTCGTTAGTAAATTCGGTTCGTTTGGATGAGTGTTGACCGTTCCCCTGGATTCGAGTCACTCTTGATGGGGGGAGAATCAGCACATGTGTTACCCCGAATCTCCTCGATGCAGCTGGACTGGTCCTGAGGGAAAGATCAAACTCAATAGCTCAAATAATACTCAATGCGGCTTATACAGCCGTCTTCTTGATCGAAAATTGCGAATCCCGCGCGTCCTTTCTGATTTGCTCGCACTCCTCTTGTCGTGCTTCGCGGATCAATTCGTCGCGCTTGAGCGTCGAAAGCAGGTAGACGCCACGATAGATACGCTCAATCTGGGCAACGATTTCGGGCGGAATTGGCGGAGAATTCGAACCAATTTTGCCCGAGGTGAGGCTCACCGCAGCATGGCGGACGAGTTCCGCTGACGTCATTCCGCGCGCATGGGCCGCCTTTTCGATCCGCGTCCACTCGTCATTGGAGAACCGGATCGACCGCGGCGTGCGCGGCTCAGTCCGTCTGCCAGGCGAATTTGAGCTGGTTTTCGTCGCATCGAGTTCGTTTTCGGTCATGGTCTTTCTCCGGACGGTTGCATTTCTGGCTTGGAAACCGGCGCAATCACAGCTACATCCAAGCCTTAATGGGCCTTTCGAAACTGGGGATCGGACGTATGCTCATAGCATACATGTAGGAGGGATCCTAGCAATCAGCGTATGCTCAGAGCATACAGCTTTCCGCAAGTGCCCGGAATCATTGGGCATCCTGCCCGTATGCTCAGAGCATACACTTTTCCCAGCAAGCGCCAGCCACCCTATGTCGTTGAAAACGCAAGAGAAACATGCAAGGCGCGCGCTCGGTGTTGAGGGCACCCCAGGTGCGTCTGGTGTGGAGGTGAACCGGCTTCGCCGTCGAGAGGGAATTCCAGGGAGAAGTCCAAGCGATGGGAATGGAAAGCCGTTGTGACAGAACGGGTTAGCCCAAGCGGCGCTTGAGCAGTCGGGATAGGGCGGAGCCTATTTGGGCTTCGGGCCCCGAATCGGCAGTCGTTTCCGGGTTTCAATCCAGCAGGCAACCGTGGCGTCTCAAGCGCGGGCCAGGCGGCAATGATGCTCTGGGAGCATCGGCGGTTCTCTGAAGAACCGGGGCGTAGTACGGTGTAGTACGTCCCGTCTGCCGCAAGTCCGCGGCGGATTCGGCAGCGCGGCCTGACGAGCATGGCGGGGCGGCTGCACTGGCCGTCGCGGCCGCGCCGGCCGTGACGCCGGAGGCATCCGCACTTCGCGGGACACGAGTGCATGGCGAGGTGCGCAAGCCGGTGCGCGGCGAAGCCGGCGCCGTATCCGCACGAACGGATGGCGCAGATGCCGGGACAAGCGCAGCGGGCAGTGCACGTTGTCGGCGCGGCACTGATTGCACCGCCGCCCCGGCTCCTGACGAAAGGACTAACGGGCCGTACCGGCGAACCGGCACAGCCCGTTGCCGCGGTGGCCGCTACGCCGAGGCCCGCATCACCGGGATGCCGAGTGACTCGGCCTTGTCGATGAGGTTGTCGGTGATCCCACTGCCGGGGAAGGCAATGACGCCCTTGGGCAGGAGATTCAGCAGCTCGTCGTTGCGGCGGAACGGTGCGGCCCGTCCGTGACGGTTCCAGTCCGGCTTGCACACGATCTGGTGCACTTCGTTGCGTTCGGCCCACTGCGAAGCGATCTTCTCGACGCCGGGGCCACCGCCATGCACCAGCACCATGTCGTTGTACTTGGCGCGGACCTTGTCCAGGCTGCGGGCGACGGCATCGACATCCTTGAGGTGCTTGCCGCCGGTGACGGCGATCAGCGTACCGTCGGGCAGGTGCGCCTGCATCTCGCGGTCCTTGCGTGCGCGCTGGAAGTCGCGGGCGTCGATCGCCGCCGCCGTCAGCTTGCGCGTCTGGCTTGTGTGGCTGCCGCGCCGCGGACGCCAGGTGCTGCCGGTCGCGGTGCGGTAGTGTTCGGCCACCGTGTCGCGCAGTTCCTCGAACGCGTCGCGGCGGTCGCCGAGGTGGCGTGCGCGGTCGGTCGTGAGTTCGAGTTCGCGGGCCTTGACTTCGGAGCCGTCCTGCGCGTGCTGCAGGTCGCGCATCTTGGGCG
>MKWU01002454.1_pt1 | contig 27762 bp, 25 predicted proteins | sample 809101 | NCBI WGS metagenome assembly MKWU01 (sample SAMN05860141, study PRJNA318959) | sponge metagenome | host: Aplysina aerophoba | place: Slovenia: Piran, Adriatic Sea, Gulf of Piran | collected 2013-05-07 | reverse complement strand
GTCCCGTGAATTCTATATAAACTTGTTTTTTTGCTTTCCGCCAGATTCTAAATATCTAGCTTATGAAAGGTATCGGGGGGGGTAAAAGAGAACTCGTATCGTGCCAGTTTCTTGTTACGCGTGAAAGTCTTCATGGAATCAGCTTTCCCCCTTGACAGCCGACCTCGACGTATTAGGAACATACGGTCGGTCTAGATATGTACGGTTAGTCTAACAAAGATGAGTGCGCGCTGTCAAATCTCAGTTAAGCCCGAGGTTTTGCACGGATTCGCACCCGAAGCCTATGCCCGCCACAAGCCCCCTCCACATCGCCGCCGCGGGATATTCGCTGCGTCCCTTGCTGCGCATGGCCGATAGAGCTTTTAGAGCTTGCCGTCGGGCAGGGAGTCAACAACATGTCCGAGACGTCTGAGGTCTGAGAGTTTATCGACTTGTTCCCAGGAAAAAAGTAAACCAGGTTGTGTTTTGAGCGGATTTTCGGTGAAGGATGGACCCTAGGGCGGAATTTGCGGTTTCCGGGGATATCAAGCCTGGTTTTCCAGCGCTTTTAAGGAATCTGCGGGGTGAAAAGTTTTTTGCCTCCTGCCAAAACCCCCGCCCCATATGCTCATTCTTAACTGCGCAAGTCCCTCCAGCAGGAGCCATTTGGGGGTGCGGTGATTCCGCTCTGCGGAGAAAGCAGAAGTTATGTGTGCAGGAGGGGGAAAGCGGAGAAAGGGTAACCCTAAAACAGAAAAAACCGCTTGGAAAGTCATAAAAAAAGGACAAAAAATCGTTTTGTGTGGCAAAGATGGCCCAGGTTCAGATTTTGCGGGTGCTCAAATTTAGAACGGAGTCATCGCGGGCAGGATGTTCCTTCTTTCTCTGCGGTTTCTTCAGCCCCTGTTCCGTCTCCCGGGACTGCAGGCATTTCAGGCAGGTTGTGTTCTCCTTTGCGGCGGCAATTCCAAAAACAGAATTAATCTGCCCAGACGGTTGCGGTTTTGCGGGTGCGCCGAAGTTTTCGGTTACGCGGAAAAACAGCGCGGCGCCGGGATGTTCTTCCCGAAACGGCGCTTACGGAGTACAGTAAAAACCGCTTTGCTCAATGAATTTTCTGATTGTTTCAGAGTTCGGTCCTCTTGACTCGTCCTGCTGCCTGTAAACCGGAAGGCGCGTGTGAATATAGAGCGGTCCCGGCTTTTCCCATTCCTCGCCCGGTTCAATGTGTGTCAATCCTGCTTCAGTGATGGCCACCACGTTTCCCTCTCTGTCCACTACCGGGCCGCCGCTCATACCCCCTGTTTGGGACCGCGAGAGAAATGCTGAAGTGTATTCTCCTGTCCTCATGTAAACGGCCCCGAGTCCCTGCAACGGTCCTGCCGGGTTGTAGGCGCCGCCGGAACCTATCTGAACGAGGGGGTCTCCGCATCTGAGTGAAGATGAATCGCCGACAGGAAGTTTTTTATACCCATCGAGAGCGCCTCGTGTGTCGGTTTCCATGACGGCGATATCACAACGACCATCCAACTGTCTTTTTGTAACCGTTGCCTGGTGTCTGCGGCCGTCTATTGTCTCGATTTCAGCTTTCCGTCCCAGTCCCCCGGCTACGTGTGCAACGGTTATGACGGTGCTTCCGTCATATATGAAACCGGAACCGCTCGATAGACGGGCTTTTATGGTCACGGCGCCTTCGCGCGCCTCTTTGTATACTCTGTTCATCTCGTCAAACTGATCGATCGGAAACGGGCTGTAGTGATCGCCGAGAGGATGGGGAGATCTTTCCCACTCATGGTTATTCCCGTAGTCGCCGGCGTTTGCGGGTTCTGACAGTCCGGCTGCTTTGTTGTAGAGTTCCCTTAAATCTTCGGGGTTCGGTCCGAAAGAAGCCTTGGTTATTCCGGGCTGTTCCTGTTGAAAAAACCCGTAAACCCAGAGATTCTCCGGCGGAGTGGTATACTTCCGAGGACTTCCGATTCCAAAATCAAGTCGAGAACCATCAGGCACGTCAGCATCTTGGGTTACCATGGTGACCACCTCTCCCCTGCGGTTGAATATGGGTCCTCCGCTCATTCCCCCACTGCCGGTGGGCAACCAATAATATACCCTGCCGGGCGGCGCGAAGTCGGGATTTTCTGTTCTCAGTTCAAGCGCGGCCCCGGCGGTGACGGTCCACGCGCCCAGACCTCTTGCCCCCCCATCGCCGCCCATTGCCATGAGCATTTCATTTCTTGCGGGTCTTTGGTCAGCGATTTTCATGGGAACGGCATTGATTTCCCGTTCAAGCCTAAGCAGCGCCCGGTCGTTGCCCCTGATGATGCACACCTCGTCGAACCAGACAATTTCCGCGTCTATGGTATCGCCGTCGAAGGTCTGGACATGTACGGTGAAGTCTCTTTTTCCGCACCTTAGTGAAGTGCCGATCGGACTGGCTACGTTGTGTGCGGCGGTGGCCACGTAGCGTGGGGATATAAGCCAGCCGGTACCTCTTCCTGCCATCTCGCCGGAACCTTTTCTTCTGAACTCAAGTTCAAACACAGAACGGCTTACCTTTGTTGCAATATCGTAATCGTCGTTCTCGGGGGATATGTCGGCACCCAGGTCCCGGGAAAAATCAGGGATGCGTCTTTTGGGAAAATAATCATCTCTTCTGTATGCTCTCTGTGCGGCAAGCTCGGAAGCATCATAGCATTCGCCCGTCATGTCCGTCGGAGAGTGGGGCCGGTTTGGCGTCCCGGAATCCGTCCCTCCTCCGCAGGAAACAGACGCAAGAACTAGAAAAAAGAGCGCGAGGAAAACCTGAAGAAGTTTCCTTGCGCGGAACATCTGATAAACTTTCGGCTGAGGTTTCATGCTTCTCTACTCCCGCGAGAAAGGCGCTGTGGCCCATCTTCGTTTCTTTCTGCGTTGAGTCGGTTTATTTCTATAGGCTGAATTCTTCATGGAAGCGCTTTCCCCTTTTGATTGCGTGCTTCCCGCATTAGGAACATCCGGTGAGTCCACGTAGATACGGTAAATTAACTGACATGAATGTAACTTCAATTAAGCCCGGGGCTTTGCGCGAATTAGAGATTCTCCGCGATTTCCATTGGGAGTCCGGATTCTAAGGGCGGAGTTCCGTCCCGAAGGCGGAAAACGCGTCCCTGCGAGAACTGCTCAGCGAATCAGGCGGCCTTGGCGTGAAAAATGCGGACACCCCTGCCGGACTGTTTCCAGCCCCCCTGATACCATCACCGATTTTCCTCAACCATAAAATCAGCCTGCGCCAAACAGCGGCAAGAAAATGACAACCGGGCCTTGATCAAGTAAAATAAAAATTCTGATTTTCGGTAAACGGGTGGTTAAATCTTTACGTAATGTACGAGGAAACGGAGCTCAAGCTGTCCCTTTCGCCCGCCGTGGCGAATCGGATTCTGCGTTACAAGGGACTTAAGTCCCTTCGCAGGGGCCGCAGCGCAAAGCGCCATCTCGTAAGCACCTATTTCGACACTCCGCGCCACGCCCTCAGAAAATCCGAAATAGCGCTTCGGGTGCGCGATAACGGCAGCGGCAGGCAACAGACTATAAAGGCGCCGTTCCGGGGTCCCGCGGGCCTTCAGAATTTCCGGGAATGGACCGTGGCGGTAAACGGCGACTCCCCGAATCTTTGCGTCGTGGACGATCCCGTGCTTGCTCGCAAGCTTTCCCGTCGGCGTTATGAAAAGCGCCTTGGCCCTGTGTTCACCACGGACTTCGAGCGCGAAGCGGTTCGCATCAGGACCAAGGGCGCCGAATTCGAGCTGGCGGTGGATCAGGGAGTGATTCTCGCTGAAACACCCGAGGGACGCGTTGAGGAACCTATCTGCGAAGCGGAATTCGAACTGCTCTCAGGGGATCCGGCGCGGATGTTCGACCTGGCTCTTGAACTCTGTGAGGCTTACGACATACGCCTAGGCCACCTTACCAAGGCGCAAAGGGGCTATGCGCTTGCGAGGCCGTCCCTTCGACCAAAACCCGTTAAGGCCCCGAAGGTCATCCTCACGGAGGATATGAGCGTTGGAGAGGCGTTTAATTTCATCATTGCGGGCGCGCTTGAGCACATGTTCGCAAACGAGGTCCCGACCCTCGAGGGAAGGGCGGAGGGAGTGCACCAGACGAGGGTGGCGATGAGACGCGTGCGCGCGGCGCTTCGGGCTTTTAAGAGAATACTTCCCTACGACAAGCGAAAGGCCTTTAACGGAGAGTTCCGCTGGTTCCAGCAGCGACTGGCCCCGGCTCGCGACTGGCAGGTGTTTTTAAGCGAGACCCTCCCCAGGATAGTCTCTGCCGCGTCAGGGCAGGAGGAAGCGATAGAGCGCCTCAGGCGCATCGCGCGTGCCGAGCGGCGCCGTGCCGTCGGAGACGCGGCCGCCTGTCTTGAGAGCCGCCGCTACGCCCGTTTGCTGCTCCAGTTCGAGCGATGGGTCGCGTCTGTGGAGAAAGAGGTCGGCTCAAAGACTTTCAGCCAGCCCGTAAAACCGTTTGCAAAAAGCGTGCTCAGGAGAACGTGGCGCTATTTTCTTGAGGATACCAGGCCCCTTTCGCGTCTTCCCGACGAGGATCTTCACGAAATAAGAAAGCGGGGGAAAAAGGCCCGCTACGCAACGCAGTTTTTCAACTCACTCTGGAGCGGTCCCGAGGTTCCGCCCTTCATGAAGCTCATGGGACGCTTTCAGGACAGTCTCGGAAAGACAAACGACGCGATAGTCGCGCGGCACATACTCGCGGCGGTCAAGCCCGGAAGGCTTGATCCCTCGGTAATCCGCCTCGCGCAGGAATGGTCCCAAGCCCGGGTTAGAAAGTGCCTTCGCACGGCGCAGCCGCAGTGGAGGCGCCTCGTACGGATTGCCCCGTTTTGGGAGACAGAGCGGTGAGCCCGGCTTTTCACGCGCCGGGTAATTATGTAAACTCACAGGTTGTGGGTGTTAAGACGCAGCTTGTTATTACTCCGGGAGACTGCAGATGGCTTCTTCTATAACGGACATCTCGAGCAAGAGGGGCCCTGCCGGTTTTTCCAAGAAGGAAAAGTATCTTAACAGGGAACTTTCCTGGCTTGATTTTAACCTGCGGGTCCTCGAGACGGCGGCGAACAAGAAGGTTCCACTCCTTGAGAGGGTGCGCTTTCTCTCCATCTCCGCTAGCAACCTCGATGAGTTCTACATGGTCAGGGTGGCAGGTCTTGCGGGACAGGTTATGGAGGGAGTTACAGATCGCAGCAAAGACGGCCTTACCGCGTCGCAGCAGCTTGAGGCCATAAGGGAGAAGGTGCATTTCCTGCTTGACAGCCAGTACGAGTGCGAAAAGGAACTGTTTTCCCTATGCAGGAAGGCCAAGATCAAGATTACAACTCCCGAGAAACTCAACCGCTCAGGCGCCAGATGGCTTTCCGAGTGGTTCTCGAAAAAGCTTTTTCCGGTTCTTACCCCGCTTGCCATAGACCCGGCGCATCCGTTTCCCTTTATACAGAGCGGAAGCCTTGTGTGCGCCGTGCAGCTAAGTCGTGCCGAGGACGGAAAGCGTATGAAGGGTCTCATACTGCTGCCCTCCCAGGTGGAGCGCTTCATAAAGGTTCCGGAAGGAAAGAAAATCCATCTTGTCCCGGTCGAGAAGATAATCGAGCATAACATGAAATCCCTTTTCCCGGGTTTTGAAGTCGAAGACCAAGGGCTTTTCCAAATTACCCGAGACAGCCTTTTAGAGATAGACGAGGACGCAGAAGATCTGGTCGAGACGTTTGAAACTGCGCTTAAACGCCGCAGGGGAGGGTCCGTGATCAGGGTTGACGTCAATGCGGACATGCCGAATTCGATCGTCGATTTCGTAATGGACAAGCTTGAGGCCGAAGACGCGCATTTTTTCAGAATCAAGGGGATGCTCGGGCTTGAGAACGTGAAACAGATAATACTGGATGAGCGAAGCGACCTTCTTTACAAGCGTATGAATATCCGCTACCCCGAGAGGGTAAGGGAATTCGGAGGCGACGTGATAGCGGCCATACAGCAGAAGGATTTCGTCGTTCACCATCCCTACGAGAGTTTCGACGTCGTCGTTGAGTTCCTCAAGCAGGCAGCCGAGGATCCGGCGGTCGTTGCGATCAAGCAGACGCTTTACCGCACCTCGGAAGACTCCCCGATAGTGAAAAGGCTCATAGAAGCTGCCGAGGCCGGAAAATCCGTAACTGCCATGGTGGAGCTCAAGGCCCGCTTCGATGAGGAGGCCAACATCCGCTGGGCGCAACGCCTCGAGGATGCGGGAGTCCAGGTCGTGTTCGGATTCATCGACCTTAAAACCCACGCCAAGGTATCACTGGTAGTGAGAAGGGAAGGTTCCGACATCCGTACCTACACCCACTTCGGCACCGGCAACTATCACCCCATAAACGCCAAGATATACACGGATCTCAGCTACTTCACGGCCGACGAGGCGCTCGGCCGCGACGCCGCCAAGCTTTTTAACTACATGACCGGCTACGCCACTCCGAAGAAGATGGAGAGGATATTTTTCTCTCCCGTCACGATGCGCCCGAAGGTGCTTGAGCTTATAAGGGATGAGATGGACCACGCGAAGGCCGGCCGCCCCGCGGTGATATGGGCCAAGATGAATTCCCTTGTGGACAGCAAGATAATAGACGCGCTTTACGCGGCGAGTTGCGCGGGGGTAAGAATTGAGCTTTTCGTTCGGGGAATATGCTGCCTGAGGCCCGGGGTGCCGGGGCTTTCTGAGAACATCAGGGTAAAAAGCATCGTGGGGCGTTTCCTCGAGCACAGCAGGGTCATCTGCTTCGGCGCCGGGGAGGGGCTTCCCTCTAATGCCTGTAAGGTCCTCATCTCGTCTGCCGACTGGATGCCCCGTAATCTTGACCGCAGGGTGGAGTCGCTTGTTCCAATTGAAAACGCCACGGTGAAAAAGCAGCTTGTTGAGCAGGTGATGGTTGCTAACCTAAATGATGTCGCAAACAGCTGGGAGATGCTCCCTGATGGTTCTTTCCGCAAACTAAAAAGAGATTCGGACAGTTTTTCGGCTCATAAATACTTTATGACCAACCCCAGTCTTTCAGGAAGAGGTAAAGCGCTTGCCAAATCCCGGCCGCAAATGCCGGCTGAGTTTGTGCAGGAATAACTCTATGACAGAATTTTCTTCCTCCGCCGCGCCCTTCGGCAAGGTCGGAACCGCGGCCGTAATAGATGTAGGATCGAATTCCATACGTCTTGTGATCTACAAGGGCCCGAGGCGCGCCCCGCTTCCAATACTTGATGAGAAGGTTTCCTGCGGCTTGGGGCGCGGGATGGACTCTCGGGGCAGGATGTCTCCGCAGAGCATGGATCTCGCCCTGCGAACTGTAAGCCGCTTTGTCGATATCGCGCGCTCGATGAAGGTTTCCGGAATAAAGGCGGTTGCCACCGCCGCGGTGAGAAACGCCGCAAACGGCTCCGACTTCAAAGAGGCTGTTGAGCAGCAATGCGGGATTTCACTTCGGGTGCTCTCCGGCATGGACGAGGCAAGGCTTTCCGCGCTCGGTACTCTCTGCGCCATTCCTGACGCTGACGGCGTAATGGGGGATATAGGCGGCGGAAGCCTTGAGTTGGTAGAGATTTGCGAAGGGGAATTAGGAAACCACGCCACGTTACCGCTTGGCACGATCCCGCTTCTTGAAAGCGGCCTGAGTCCCGTAAAGGCCCGAAAGAAACTGATTGTCCCCCTCCTTGACGAGCTTCCTTGGCTTGAGAACGCGAAAAAGAAAACCTTCTACGCCGTCGGGGGTTCGTGGAGAGCTCTTGCTAAAAAACACATGGAATCTGAGGATTATCCGCTTCGCATAGTTCACGGCTACAGTCTTTCGAGATCCAAGGCGGTTGAGATGTCCCGGGAGATAGCCGAGATGTCTTCGGGTTCGCTTCAGGATCTCTGGACCCTGGGGCGAAACAGGGTGGAGTCCGCTCCCTACGCCGCCACGCTTATGAAGAGTCTTCTGAAAAAAACGGGCGTTAACAACCTCATGTTTTGCACGTACGGGCTTCGGGAGGGATGTATATACGACGATCTTTCCCCGGAGCAGAGTTCTCTTGATCCGCTGGTTGTCATGTGCGAGGAGATCGCCCTTAAGATGGGAAGATCCGTTCGGGACGGCAAGGCTTTCTGCAAGTGGATAGAGGCGGCAATTCCGGATAAATACGCCGGAGACTCGAGGCTCAGGCTCGCCGCATGCCATCTCTCGGACATAGGAATTTCCGAGCATCCGGAATACCGGGCGGAGCAGGTGTTTTTAAGGATACTGCGGATGCCGCTTGTGGGAATCACTCATCCGGAGAGGGTGAAGGTAGCTCTCTCGGTGTCTTCAAGACACGCGGCGATAGGAAACCTGATTCGCCGCTGGGAAGTTTCCGGGTTTCTTTCCAATGATGATGTGGAGGAAGCCAGGGTTACGGGGCTTGCGCTTCGCCTGGCCTACACGGTCTCGGGAGGGGTGGCGCGGATTCTTGAGAGCACCAGGCTTGAGAGGACCGGAGAAAAGCTTGCTTTGCATATGCCTGACCAGATTCCTCACCCGGAAACCGTCGGTCGCCGTTTAGGAGCCCTTGCCAAGGCTGTCGGATGCGATTACGAGACGATCGCGCGCGGGGGCGAAGAGGAGTTGTTTAGTAGGGCGGCGAAATTTACTTAGGAGTCTCGTTTTATCTGCTGTGCTGCCCCGCGATTAGAAAAGAGTTTTCTGTTTCTCCGTTTGATTCTATTTTAGCTTCTTAGGAAAAGCCTTGACGTTGCTTACAAGCAACGCCACTTCGGATTTCAAGGGGAGCGGTTTATATGTTTGTTATAACTTCCTGTTCAATAAATTGTCTTAATTCCTCAATGGAGAAAACTCCCAATTCCTGCCAAGCAGATCGTATGCCTATCCGACGGGTTATTTTTTCCAGATTTTTTCCTATAAACAAATGTCCGTATTCCCATTTGTTTGCCAAGTCGGACAAAGCCCAGATTAGCGCGACACGTACTTTTGAATCGCCGAGAACCGAGTTTCTTGATACGACGAGCATGATGAGCTTTTCCCAGTAGTCCTGAGAAATGGATAAAGTTTTGTATACATTGTTATGTTTTGCAGATGTATTCTGACAAACTTCTTCACTTAAATACCCCCGCCACCATGCCCTTGCGAAGGAGCAATTGACATATACGCTTCTGTTTCCCCTAGCTTCAGGAAGTCCGCTCATGCGTCGGAGGGTTGTTCGTACAATTCTGTCTAATTCCGTTTTGTTTTCCTGTTTTAATGCTTGGTCAATACGTTCCAATCCGCTACTCTGAGAACTCCCGTTAGCTGCAAGGAAACTTGCCTCAATCATGTCTGCTTTAATATGCCTTAAAGTAACCATTGCCCAGAATGTTACGCGGCATGCGTTTGCGGGAGGTATCCCTTTCAGAAGAGCAAACAACTGCTGTTCTATTATTTTCGGGGATTCTTTAAATTCGGATTCTGTCAATCTTTCATTCAGGCAAGGTGTTTCCTCTCCTTCCGTTATTTTGATTTTGCTTTCTATGTATTTAAGAAAAGACTTTTTGTCTCGCAAGGAAGACACAAAGCTTTTCTGGAAGGGGCCGCCTTTTTCTTTTAACAGACTCTTTCTCAGAGCTGTATAGGCTCCATCATCAAATTCTTGATATTGCATTATTCAGCTTCCAGATCGTTTTCGTTTGGCACCTCGAGCGGATAAAGAGACGTTGCGACTTTTTCAGGGGCAAAATCATCGTCGGACCAGTGTGAAAGTCCTTTTTTCTCAAGCTCGTTTGTGAGCGCCACAAGGTTTCTGTAGATTTCCCAGCTTTTGGAGTTTTCGTCCTCTTCCGGTTTTAATCCATATTCTTTTGACAAGATTTCAAGACACCGGCTTGCTACGTGCACCAGAATACTCCTTCGAAGATAGGAGAATTGATAACTTTGAATGAGCTTAAAGAGGTCTTCGGCGACATTAAGATTGAAGTAGAATCCATCTTCGGCACATGGTTTGACTTCAAAAGAGCCCGGTTTCATTTCAGGGGTGTTGCTTACTTTTATCAACTGACTTAAAGAGGAAGAAGTTCTTCTATATTCTCCTCTTGCGAGCCTTGCCCCTTTAGGTATGACCACCTCTGCGCCTTGCCATATTTCCGCCACTCCGTCGTTCTGTCCGAAAATATGTTTTATTTCCTCAAGGCAGATGACAACGGGGCACAGCATCGGGGGTTCGCCCACTATTTTCAATTCCCACTTTACGGTTTGTTTCGGGCTGTCCGACAAATGGAGCTTTCGATAACTCGTTAAAGGTACCGAGACCAGACATCCGAACTTTGCTTTTCTCCCATCTATCAGTCTCTGGAGGAATGGGGCGTTTGTTATCCGATGGGTAATTTCGACGGATATGACTTCGGAAGTTTCGAAATTGACATCATATTCTCCGTCCGGAAAGGAAAAATTTCCGGCTTCTATTGAAGGATATGGAAGTGCGCGTACGAGAGAACTAACTTTAGACATTGTCGTTTTTGTTGATACTAGTGGCGGCGCGACGAATCAGTTCGGCCTTAAGAGCCACTGTAGAAAAACCAGACACTTCAATGTCCTGAGGTAACACGAAATCAAAATCAAGTCTCAGGTTCTGACCAAGAGACAAAGCGCCTAGCCTGATGCCGAGGACTCTGTCATTTTCATCTCTCATCAGGCGTTTGCCAGATACATCCTTTCCGTTCAGTTTTACATTTTTCAGGCTGACAAATCCCTCGGACCTTGAATCATCGCAACTGTTATCCAGATTTTCGTCCAGAATAAACCGGATTTCACTTTCCGGCACTTTGTTCTCAGGTTTCAGATCAACGCTATAAGAACGTTGTCCCTTCGGTACGAAAATAGCTCCGAACGGAACACCGCTGCCCGATTTTCTGAATGTTCCCCGTCCCCCCCCTCCGTTGCCGTTTTTCCCGCCTTTTCCTCGTCCTTTTTTATCGGGTCCGGGACCGTCTTCATTTTCGTCCTTACCCTCGTCGTTGCGTCTCGGGACTCTTCTGAATTCTTCGAAAGCGCCTGCAGAAGCGAGGCGACGCCCTCCCTGAGCAATGCCGTGTGAGTCAATGCTTAATATGTCTTGTATTGAAAATGTTTTATGGTCAAGCTTTGGAACCGAATCTGTCAGAGCATCGCTGATTTTGCTCATGGCTTGTTCAAGATCTCGTTTTTCAGAATTGTCCAGCCACTTTTTTGCGTCCAGGTGGTTGTGAAGAGGCCCCTCCGATTTGCGCACCAAACGGTGAATTTCATCACCGTCTTCGGCTTTCAGCATTACCAAGCAGTGAAAAGGAGCGTGTTCCGAGAACTTGTTGACGTCAAGTCGAGGCAGTTTGCTGGTTATCCACATTCCGTTGCGGCACAGGTCTATTCGGGACCTGCCGTTCTCTGGCAATGTTCGAAGCTTGACAGTTATTTTGCCGATGCCCGTATCCAGAAGCATTTCTTTTCCATCAATAATGGTTTTGTAAGCTTCAAAGGCTCTGGAACCGGACAGGAATTTGCTGGATGTTCTTTTCTCTGATTCGAATTTGGACAGAAAATCATAAATGTTTTTTTCGTCGAGAGCTAAAGGTTCACCCTGATCCTTGGCTAACTCGATTCGAATCTCGCCTTGATGTATTGCGGCGAAAAAATTGCACGCTGCCGCTTTGGAGATCATATCCCAGAGAGAACTGTTTCCATCCTCTCTGAAATTGTTGAAACCGGGAACGATAACTACAGTTCCGCTTTCTCGTTTCCATTCGTTTTTTATCCAGAGAAGCTTCTTGGAAATAAAATCGGGAACTTGTTCGTTTTTCGGAAAGACGAAAGGCTCGTACAAATCTTCTCTGTTCTCAATCGTGAAATAACCATCCTTGCTGGTGCGTTTTTTCTCTTGTGATTCAAAGGATGCCAGTACGGCGTGACCGGAACCTGTCATCATGCCGGATACGAGTCCACCATAAAGAACATATCTCAGGTCCGAAGCTGGCAGTACTGTCAGGTGACCATTTCCCACGGCCCCAGTCCCCACATTTTCTTTGACGCTGAAACCATCTGACAAAAGAGCGGTCATTCTCTTGTTGTTGAGGCCTATTCCGTTATCAAGAACGAACAGCACCTGACATTTCTTTTTTTTAAGGCAGTTCGATATAGCGTTAACGACACCGTTCGCCTGATCTGGCAGCATACCATTCTGCGCTTTTTTCTGGGAATCTACGGCCCTGTTAAACGCATCCTTGTAAGATTCTATTCCCGGGATTTTGTCTACTGAATACTGTTTGATTTCAAACCGTACAACAGACGGCTTTATATCTGCTTCACGGCCTGCATCCAGCGAATTCTGCAACAGTTCCCTTACGATTGCGGTTGGATTAAGATCGCTGAAGCCTGCTAGGCCCGCAGAAGTAAAGCCCGACATATCTCCGGGGCTGAAATTAAGTCGCGGGGTTCCTGATCTTTTGCGACCAGTCATGGTCTATTCCAAGTCTCCTTTATCGAGCAAAACATCAATTCTACTCATAACTTCCCCTGCGCGCGAATCAAGAAATTCTCGAAACGCTTTTTCTATCGCATTTTTGTCCTTCGGGTCTATGTCTTTGTCCTTGACCGGCAGAAGGTGTTTATGGTTAAGCAGGTGAGTTTTCAGACGCTTCTTTATTTCCTCTTCTGGCTTCTTGCACCCTGATTCTTTGATTGCCTTCCGAAGAAAATCTCCCGGAAGCAGTTTTGCCCATTCCTTGTTCGTTTGCGGGTCGAGAAGCATGCAGTTGAGAGCGATATCGGATTTGATTCCCAATTTTCTCAGTACAGAGGCGGGAAAGATATGATGGAAATCTATGTCTTCTCTTTTCGCCAAGTTTCTGCTCGACGCTATATCTTTTGCGCCCCCGAGCGAACAGGCGCTCAATATTCCTCTGCTGAGTATTCTTTTTGATTTGGGCCAACCTTCAGTTTTGATTGTTTCTTTGTCAGGTTTGCCGGATTTGAAAATTCTTATGTTTTCTTCATCCTTCCCCGTTTTTATGTAGGCTGACAAATCGTCGTAATCTTCCTTCAAGCGATGGTTGGCCTGTTTCTGATAACGGTCTGACAGGAAAGCCCACCATAAGTATTTCTTTACGATCCTCAGGGCGCGGGCGTGTTTGGGTCCTGTTTTCGGGATGTGCTGATAGAGGGCAGGGAGCACGCGAAGAGGGACGGTGGTCGGCAGCCTTTTGCCGGTGCAAATGCACAGTTCGTTAAGACGTTCAACCGTCCACTTAATGCCTTCAACGATCTTTGGCCATTGAAGCGACAGGTTCTTGAAGTCAAGGGTTTTGTACTGTCCGTAAGTGGGCACCTTTCCAGACATCACGCAGTAAATTTTAAGAACAAGATCGCCTATATCGGCATCCAGATTTTCAATTTCCGGGATTTTCTTTTTTAACTCATCAGCTTTTTCTGTGAGGGATTCCTCAGTTTCGCTTTCCATCTGGGCAACAGCGATGTCGTAAGCGGTCAGTTTCACGGACGAGGTGTTGGTTTCAATGAAAATGTCAATTGCGTCTTCTTCCGACGTATCAGTCGGCAGGAGAAAATAAGGAATATCTTCCGAGCTGAATTTTCCTCTCATGCTGTCGCAGAATGTTTCGAGATCGGTTTCCTCTTCATAATTCAAACCAAGTTCCTTGATCCACTCTTTACGTTGTCTCAGTCCTTTTTCATCAGGCGACAATATCTTCAGGGGGATCAGTTTTTCTTTAAACTCCTTTACGGGGTTCCCTATCACGTTTTTAAGTTTTCCTGTTCTTGGAAAGGATTTGATCTCCTCGTAACGAAAGCCTTTCTCAAACTTGACGTAGAAAGTCTGGTTTTCGTAATTATCGTTGAAAGTTCTCCAAAGAGCTGTCAGTCGTTGCTGTCCATCCAGCAGTTGCTCCGTGCATTTGTCTCCTTTTTCTGGGGCCCCTTTCAGTGGTCGCGATTTAAATGGCGGAGAACCGGCGTTTACCTGAAGCACGAGAAAGACGCCTAAAGGTTTTTTTTGAAGAATCGCCGTGAAGAAGCGCTCTACAAGGCTCTGGGGCCAGACTTCGTCCCGCTGAAACCGGGGCAATTGAATCTGTCCGTTCTCCACGCATTGCATCCATTCTTTTATTGTTCTTGGGGTAGTTTTCATATTTTTCTCCTCAGTAGCCGGCGGCTTCTGTCAGGCACTCGGCCGCATAGTTGATTTCATGTTTCTGGTTGAATCGTCCCACACTTATTCTCACCCCGCTGCTAGCGATGTCATCGCTTAAACCCAAGGCTGTTAAAACATGAGATGGTTCAGCTGTTTGTGATGAGCAGGCCGAACCCGTGGAGATCGCTATTCTGCTCCCTACGCGGTCCACGATTTCCTCTCCCGAAACGCCGGGAAACCCGACATTGAGGTTTCCTGGAAGGCGAGTCTCGGTGTGCCCGAAAAGCAGCAGTCCGGGAATTTTGCGGGCAAGATGCTCAAACATTGTATTGGACAGGTGCTTGCAGTGTTCCATGTCGCGATCAAGGTCGGTTTGTGCTATACGGCTGGCTTCGCCAAATCCTACCACAAGAGGTGTTGGAATCGTGCCCGGACTTAATCCGTTTTCTTGGTTCCCCCCAGTTAACAGAGGTTGCAAGCAAGGCAGTCTACCCCATTTTACATATGTTGCGCCTATTCCTTTCGGTCCGTAATATTTATGGGCTGAAAAACTCATGAAATCAACCCGAAGTTTGCGAACATCAACTGGTATTTTCCCGACTGCCTGAGTTGCGTCCGTGTGAAAATATGCTCCAACTCGTTGGCAGATTTCCGCAATCTCCGATATTGGCTGAATGACACCGATTTCGTTGTTCGCCAGCATGACAGATACAAGCAGTGTCTTCTTGTTGATTTTCTTTTTCAGCTGGCCAAGATCTACAAGACCGTCCGGTTGTATCGGCAGAAATTCCACCCGAAAACCTGATCTGGAAAGCGCGGCGCATGTTTCGAGAACGCAGGAGTGCTCGGTTGGCACCGTAACAATTCTGTTCCTAGACTTGGTTTTCTGGTTGCTTAATCCGCGCAAGACCGTGTTTACGGACTCTGTTGCCCCTGAAGTGAATATGATTTCTCTGGGATCAGCGTTTACCAGTTGTGCCACGTGAACTCGACTGCGGTCTACCGCCTCTTGGGCGTTCCAGCCGAATACGTGGCTGTCTGAATGCGGATTGCCATAGATTTCCGTGAAATACGGCATCATGGCTTCCAGAACTCTGGGGTCAGTTCGCGTGGTAGCTTGGTTGTCCAGATAAATGGGCGTTGAGTTCATTGGAGAGTCAGTCCGTGCAGTCGCATGGCAGTAATGTGTCGGCGAAGCATTTCAATTCTTCTTGTCCAGATGAATTTGCCAAGCGACGGTAGGAAAAACCGTTGTTCGCACCGAAAAAACCGATAAAACGATTCGGCACGGATTTTCTTATTTCTCGTTTTTCGGCTTCCATATCCCGCCCATAACGTTCCTCTATATCAATCCACCAGTTTATATCACACGGAGTCCCTTTCATGCTGTCATCAAGTTTGGATGAAATGCTTGCATGAGCTCTCTGCAACCCGTTCAATCCTTTGAGAAAGCAGTATGTGCAGTTAGACAGGTTGTCCTTAGAATCCAGTTCAAGATTCCAGCTTTGCAGGTTCCAGAAATCTTCCACGTCTTCTCTCGTAATTTTCATGTCTGAGAGAGGCATGTACACGTGTTCTCCTTCATAGCCCACTGATTCGGTTCCCCCGCCGTTACGTCGGCGGACCTTGATTACGCGACGCATTTCATCGTGACGCAGACCGACAAAGGAGAGATATTCACAGCCCTCTTTGCCAAAAAAAGTTCTTTTCCCCTGTGTTTTTTCGGCTAAATAGGGGTTTTTGAATGGCTTTGCTACGGGAGAATAATCCATCCAAATTTGCGACGGGCGGGAAACTGGCATCGCTCTGACATATTTTTTCTTTTCTAGGAAAATATTTTTCGGCACGCTTCCGTTGCTGTTCAAGTGGCGTTCGTAGAGTTCTTCATCATCTAATCTGCTGGTCTTGCCAAAATGCCCCAAACGTTCAGTTGCGGGTTTGTTCGCAAACCATTCTTTCAGGAAGTCGCGAGTACATTTAAGCTTCAACGAAACGGTGCAAGTGCGCTGATACAGATTTGGCACGAAGCCCGACCATGAGAGCATTTCTTCGTAGGCTTCGCCTTTCCAGCGATAACCATTCGGATTAGTTCTCGAGTATGGTTCGCTGTTGACAAGACGATAGGATGTTATTCGGGTATATCGTGCGTTTCGGGCATCCTCGTAGGTCTGATATTCGATCCAGAAAAATGGAATCTTATATTTGCGTTCTATCAGTTCTTTGCATTGGCGAGCAAACTTGTATGTATTGGGATGTTCAGCTGATGTGTTGTTAAATACGATTACATCGCCCCTCTCGGCTTTCAGAATTCCGGATTCAAGAAGAATGAACAGCAACAGGCCGCTTGATCTCCCGCCGGAAAACTTAAAAACATGAGGAAGTTTACAATGTCCTTCAGCATCATAGCGGAAAACGTGAGTACCGTTGAATTTATCTAATTCAGTTTGCTTAACAGAATCGCAGATGCTGATTTGAGGAACTGCTTTTATATTAAGGGGAGTCATTTCAATATTTTTATTTCTGGAAGTTCAGTCGATTTATCTAGATGCCGAGTGAGTTGCCTAACATTGCCGAACATCACTTTGTGAAAAACGGTTTCAGGAACGTTCGTCTTGCTTCAGGGAAGTTCTTGCCGTCTTTTGTTGAATCTGCTAAATGGAATCCTTCTGTTTATCAGTATTCGTCTGCTCCATAAACCATCTCCATAATACTATTTTAACTTATCTTAAAGAAACATGCATATATAAAACGGCGCTCTGAACTTTGTTTGATGCGTTTAGTGCGTATGGTACACTGCATTCTCGTAGAGAAGCAATTTTGACGAAAAAGGTCAAATTGTTGCAAAACCACGAAAAATCCGTAAAGTCTGGGTATTCCAATTGCCCGTTAAAAAACACCCCACCTTTATGGAACGAGATAAAAATGAGTTTTAAGAAGCGGCGCAAGTATGAGAACGATATACGGGGTGTGGGTGATAAAGTGCCTGAGCATCTGCATCGTGCTCTGTTTGACTATCCAGAGAGCGAAAAATGGAGTGCAACCCGCTCGCTCAACCGTCGTTTCTTAAGCAGGTTGACAGTCGTGCTGTCGGGCACAGCAAACTAGCAAAATCCCACCCGAATATTCACGAGAAGGAATCCTTCGACCCTGACGTGCCACGCATAGAAGATGTTATAAGAGGGATTGCGAGAGACGTGCCGGATGAGGAATGGGAGAAACTACCGCACGACCTGACCGACAGGCTTGACTACTATCTGTACGGCACGGAAGATCAGTAAAATCGTTTTTGCCGACATGCACATGATCTAGCTTACTCGTTGGTCTTTCTTAACCGGAAGACTCCAGGTCGCCGTGTTTTTTAGCCCCCCGATGGGGAAGACAAAAGACATCAGCTTCTGTCCGCCTGCCTGCACTGTTTGGTCACGACATGCTCAATGCGCTGCAACGCCGGATATTCGCCAAATTCATCCTTGAAAAAAACCCTTGCAGAACCCAGGTTCTCAAGCAGCAGGGCCGCGGTTTCGGCAACGAGATCAAGCAAGTCTCGCGGTCTTATGTCGCATTGCTTGGCCATATCTTCCCAATGGCGTCTGACTATGACGCCGGGGTTTCTTTCTTTTCCCACCGACAACGCCAGGTGATGATCGATTCTTTCTATTGCCCGGGTGCACACAAGATCGTAAAAAGGCGCCAGCCGAACCTCTCCGTTATCCTTATATAGAAGGGATAGATTCTTGGCGTGCCCGTCTGAATTTCCCGCAAGCACGTTGAATATCTGCCAGCGCAGCAAATGCGGAAGATCCGTTGCCGGATCGCTTGATACGTCCCGAAGCATCCCGAAGCACTGAGCGAATGACGGTCCGCCGTCTTCCTGATATTTCCTCTCATGACCGTATCCAAGAGCCTGGCAGAAGTCTTCCTGATGCGCCCGCAGCACCTTTCCTTCGTCGCTCAGGAACCGGTCGTAGCGCTCCATGATCGTGTAACAGGTCTTGTTTATGGAGCACAGCCGGATATCAGCTACCGGCAGACCGATGGCCCGGGCGAGCAACATGGTGAAGGTTTCGTAAGCGGGCACGTTGCGATACCTCGCGACTTCGAACTTGAGTATGTGGCTTGACGGCGATTCCCCCTGTGGCAGCAGATATTCTCCCTCTCTAGCAAGTACCGGAAACTTGTCCTGGGCGCCTGCAAGCGAGAACCTGGACTTCCGCTGCTTCGCCCATAGATGCATCTGGCCGCGCGTGAAAACCAGGTCCGCCAGTTCTTCGTCGCTTATCAGGTGGTAGTTTTGTTCTGCGCATGGTTCAGCTTCCGGCGGAAGAAAGGACAGAGCGCCCGCGCACTCGCCTCCAATTGCCCGCAGCAGGTTAAAGGCCGTGTCTGATATCTTTAGGTCGCGTGTTATGTGTTCACGGAAGCCGCCTTCGGGAAGCAGGTTTGCGAAGAACTTGTGAGCGACGCCGTCCTCGCCCGTAAATTCGTCCGCGCCGAGAGGAAGACTCTGCGAGATAGCAAATCCTTCCCCGGAAATCCATTCGGGATCATAACGGAAACTCATGTAGCCGAAGGAACTCCGTCGCAGACGACCTGCCAGCCTCGGCCCGTTCCATACGTTTAGCGTATCGTAATCATTCATCGGTTTTTCTTCTGTTTTCCGGGAATTCGGAAGTGAGTGAGAGTCGCCCCGCGGGGCTTGATTGCGACTTCAAGTCCGAAGACCCGCAACACTTTTAACACCTTGCCGATCCCGACGGTCTCCTTGCTGCGTTCGATCTCTGAGAGGAGGCGAGGGTTCGGGTTTCCCAGCCCGCAGACCGTTTCAAGCGTCAGATTCCGGTTTTTCCTGCGGAAGCGGGTTGCGCGGCCCGATTCTTTTGCCGACCGGACGATACTATTCTCAGGATTCTGTTTTTCCATCAAAGTCACCAGAAATGTTGCAGCACGGTAAAAATATCATCATTTGTAAGGGGAAACCAATTGAAATTTACCTTGCGTGATCACATAACCGCTAAAAGCTGTCCGAAGGAGGAGCAGCGAACTGGCTTGGTCTTACAGATCAGATGCCGATGCAGCTATCATCTGCGGAACAGATCGCTGAGAATCTTCCAGAGAACCATCCACATCCTGAATGACTGCAGAACTCATTTGACGTTGTCCGCACCATATGGTTTGCTCAGAAACGGATGCCCCAGAATTCGATCCAGATACAAAGGGTTTTCATCCTCCTGCTTTTCTTCTTCCCTGGTGATCACCCATTCCGACGGGATGAACTGCTCCCGGTTTCGGAAAAAGCCGTTCAATTCCCGGCGGAACTCAGCGACAAGAGCATTGCGGTCCACGACCCCTGCTAGAAGTTCCGTTTCGGAAAACGTACCCAGAACCGCAAACAGCAGACGGTCCCGTTCGAACGCGTGCACGACAAGCGTCTTGAACGTACCCTCTTCATCGATATCGAATTCCGCTGGAAAATCTCCGGTGGCGACCGCCTGGAGCCAGTTGAGGAGTTCTGGAAACGGGTCGAAAACATCCGACAGGTGAATCTCCGCAGTTTTTTCGCCCAGCGAGATGTGCAGGTACACCCAACCGTACCCAATCATTTCGAGTTTGACTCCGACGGGAAATGACGCAATCGATGAATTCGGCACCGCGTATCTGTGTTTTCTAGCCATAGAATTTCTCTTGGTTTCAAGCAACCGGCCCCGCAGGAAAAAATCGTATCACGCAAGACAAGGCATTGCGGTGTCGTACCACCAATGCGTCAACCCTGAAACGTAATCGTGGGAAATCTAACAAATCTGCGGCAGGAATCAACGGAGACAATTGCAAAGCCGTTTCTTTCGTTGTACTAACATTAAGCCATTAAGAGGACGTAGTACATGTACAAGATAGTAGAAATCAGATCCGGTTCCCATTTATACGGCACGGCGACAAAAGATTCGGATGTTGATGTAAAAGCCGTTTATCTGCCGTCGGCAAGGGATATTTTGCTTCAGAAAGTGCGACCGGTTATTTCCGAATCACGCCTCAAGGATCCGGGTGAGAAAAACACGGCTGAAGATGTGGATTATGAATCCTACAGTCCGGAGAAATTCCTGAGACTTCTTGGCGACGGCCAGACCGTCGCCCTCGACATGCTGTTTGCTCCGGGCTCATCCATGCTCCGGGAACCCGACCCGCTCTGGGTGGATATCCAGGCCCTTGCGCCCAGAATTCTGAATAAGAAAGCTGCGTCATTTGTGAAATATTGCCGCAGGCAGGCAAATAAATACGGAACAAAAGGTTTGCGTGCGGCTGCCGCGAGACAGGCGCTGGATTTCCTTACGCAAGCTGAAAAAGAGTACGGGGCTTCTGAGAAGCTTGTCTGCGTCGCGTCTGAGATCGAGAAATTAACGGAAAGCAGCGAGTTTCTGATGACTGGAGAGATGACGCATCCCAATGGCGGCAAGTCTTCATATTTTGAGATCTGTGGCAAAAAGGCGCTGCTGAGCGCCTCTATTCAATCTGCCTGCACCATGGTGCGGCATCTGGTGGAAGAGTACGGGGAGCGATCTTTAACCGCTGAGAAAAACGAAGGTGTCGACTGGAAGGCCCTGTACCATGCCGTGCGGGTCGGACGTGAAGCGATTGAGTTTTTATCTGCCCATAGAATTACTTTTCCGCGTCCGGAAGCTGAACACCTGCTTGCAATAAAACAGGGCAGGGTGGGGTTTGAAGACGTATCTGAAGAAATAGAAACCATACTGGAGGATGTGGAAACTGCTGCCCGGCTGTCCACGCTGCCGGAAGCATATGATGATCGGATAATTGATGATTTCATAGAAAACCTGCACAGGAAAATTGTTGTCGCGGAGCTTGGCAGTGATTGAGCGTTCCAGCATTATGGAAAGGGCTTGCACTCACATTAGCGAGAAGCTCGATGCAGCGGCGCAGGAGCATAACGTCCGGATTATAAAAGCCGTCGAATCGGGAAGTCGCGCATGGGGCTTTGCGTCAAAAGACAGTGATTACGATGTCCGGTTCATTTACGCTCGTTCCCCGGATAGTTACCTGTCGGTTGAGCCGTGCAGGGATACTATTGAAGCTCCTTTGGTTGATGACCCGAAACTTGGCGTGCCGCTTGACTTAAGAGGCTGGGATATAAGGAAAGCTTTGCAGCTTGCCATAAAATCAAATGCCGTATTGATTGAGTGGCTGACATCGCCGGTATGCTATATGGAAAATGCTGCTGCTGCCGGTGAGCTTCTGCATTTCGCAAAGTCATGCGCTAATTTGAATAATCTTTCCTATCACTACAATCGGCTTGCCGGAAACGCATGGGATAAGATTGAAGAAGGGGAGGATAATCCAAGGTTGAAGCTCTACTGCTATGCCTTAAGGCCCGCACTTGCACTTGAATGGATAGATAAATCGCGAGACGTCCCGCCAATGGATATGCATAGCCTGTGCAGCCAGTCGTCACTGGACGAAAGATTTCTAGCTGAAATAAGGAAACTGCTAATGCTTAAATCCGGCGCCAATGAAGAAGATGTTGTCCCGAGGAACGCTTTGTTTGATAAATTCATCATATCTGCGTTGGAGAAAAAGGTTGAGAAACAGAAAACAAAGGGACTCGATCAGGAAATCCTTGGAAAGGCGGATCAATTATTCAGGAATTTGATATTCCAAAGGAACTAAAAGCGGAAGGGAAGTAAGGATTGAAAATTCAGCACATCGGGAGGCCTGCCGTGAGCCGTGAATGGAATCCCTGATCAGAGAGTCGGCTGCATGAAGAAGCTCGCCACAATCAGGAGCCCTATGAAGGCCAGCGACGCGAGCAGGGTTCTCCATAGCCACTTGTTGGCGAATTCCAGAAGACTCGTCAACCTGTCGATGAACTCCTCCATGATCTCCACGATGGCGTCCTTGAAGGCATCCTTAATGACCTCTTTGTCTTTCATATTTGATATCATATCTCCCCCCACTCGGAAATCAATTCCCGAGGAATCAGGATATAGCGGACGATATTAGAGATTTCATGCTCAGAGCAAAGGTCGACAGCAATCGGCTCATCCTCTCTTTCGTAAAAATTCCATCGCCTTGTCATGCTTATAAGATCAACGGACGGATAATTATTTTTACAAAGATTCCGATTATCGAGTTGTCCCCGACAAACTTCTAGACATCCCGTCTTTTCCCGGCCCGTACAGGGTTACGCCGTGGACGAACCACTGTCCCGGCTGATCCTCGTTCTGGAACTCGACGATCCATACATGCTCGTGCTTCATTTGATTTCCCTCTCCTTTTCTGTAGATTCTTTGCCAAGGATATGCGGCAAAATCTGCATACGATTGTTGAGGGAACCCCTGGATCCCAAAAGTTCCGTAGGATGTGGCTGCAGCCATCCTCGCATATCCCTGAGGCGACCAGGCGACGCCTCGTTTTTCCTGCTTCCGCAGCACCGCCCCGTCCCTATATACAAGACCCCGCGGCTATCGCAGTTCCAGCCTAGACCCGTTACGATCCGGGCATGATTCCGGCTGTATCGTTCAAATTCCCCTTGTGATGTGTCAGTTTCCATAGTATATTTCTGACAAATTGAAGGGAACGGAGTATCATGTCCAGCCTGTCTGACAGAATCATGGAATATGCGGAGACTTTTCCTGAAGGCGCCCCATTGGGCGCGAGGCTTTTTCTGCATCTGGGAAACCGTTCGGCGATTGATCACGCGTTATTGCGTCTTACGCGTCAAAACAGGCTCATCCGCATATTTCAAGGTATGTATGTGCGTACGATAGATACCCGTTTCGGCAAACGCGGTCCCGGCATTCAGAAGGTTATTGACGCACTTCAGGACCTGTGGGGACAAACAATTGTTCCGTTCGGCGGCTCGGCCGCGAGCCTGCTCGGCCTTATCAGGGAAGTGCCCGTTCGGCGAGTTTACCTGACGTCCGGGCCCGACCGGCAGCTGTCTTTTCAGACGGTTAAGGTTGATTTGCGTCATGCGCCTAGATGGCAGCTGGTGGCGCCGTACCGGCCCGCCGGCACTCTCATCCGCGCACTGGTTTTCCTGGGCCCGCGGGAAGCTGAAACGGCACTGGGACTGGTCGTGCCCGAGCTCTCGGATGAGGATTTGGCCGAGCTCCTCTCGGTGCGGTCAAGAATGCCTCTTTGGATAGCGGAACCGCTCAGTGCTTATGTGAAACGCCACTGAAATTTTGTTGCGGCGGGCATAGTTGACTGTCGGTCCGGAGTTCCGTAAAATTGTCGCAGACTCGATTCAATTGTAACGGATTGTCGGTTTTGACTTGAGATATGTCAATTTTCATATTATATTTCTGACATCCTGAAAGGGGTAAACGATAATGTCTGGGATATCTGAACAAATCATGGAATACGCGGAAACCTTGCCCGAGGGATCGCTTTTGTGTCCGAGAGATTTCCTTGATCTCGGTTGCCGTCCGGCGGTTCATCAGGCATTTTCCCGCCTTGTTCGTCAGGACAGGCTCATGCGCGTATTTCAAGGCGTGTATGTGCGGACCATCGAGACTCGTTTTGGAAAGTGTCCCCCGGATTTCAACAAGGTTATAACTGCGCTTTCGGAATTGTGGGGAGAAATCATTGTTCCCTCTGGCGGAGGAGCGGCGAACTTCCTTGGCCTTACCACGCAAGTGCCGATGCGGTTGTCTTACCTTACCTCGGGACCCAGCCGCCAGTTGCAATTCTATACGAAGGTTAACTTGCGTCATGCTCCGCGCTGGCAACTCGTAGCACCCAACCGTCCCGTTGGCACGCTGATCCGCGCCCTGACTTTCCTGCATCCGGACGAGGTGCAGGAAGCCTTGGACAAGGTCGTCCCCACGTTTTTGGAGGCAGATATAGCTGAACTTGCAGCCGCCCGGGCAGTACTGCCCAAATGGATAGCAGAACCATTAAGCCCTTATGTGAACCATGTCTGATAAGCTTTTATTCCAGTCAATGTCGGCTAGCGACAGGTACGATCTTTTGAGAAGAATCGCGATTAAGAACAGACGCGAACCATTTGTCTTCGAAAAGGACATCTGGGTTGTCCAGATACTTAAAATCCTTTTTGACGCCCCGTTCGGCAAAGACTTGGTCTTCAAGGGAGGAACCTCTCTCTCGAAAGTCTATAATGCAATCAGGCGCTTTTCCGAGGATCTTGACGTTACCTACGATATACGCGCTTTCGCGCCGGATATCGTGGGTGACTCGGAAGAAGCCTTTCCGCCCAACCGCAGTCAGGAGAAACGCTGGACGAAGACGATCCGAAAGCGCCTTGAGGAGTGGACGCGGGAAGATGCCTGCGGGGTGATAGAGGATGGCCTTGTCCGCGCCGGTTTTCACGCTTCAGGGTTCCGCACCGAGAATGATCAGGTTTACATCACCTACGAACCTATGTTTGAATACCCCGGTTTCGTCAGGCCGGAGGTGAAGGTGGAATTCGGCGCCCGCTCGACCGGCGAACCTTGCGTGGAGCGACCGGTTAAATGCGATGCGGCTGACATGGTGCCGAAAATCGTATTTCCCTCGACCACTCTGTCTGCCATGGTGGCCGAACGCACTTTCTGGGAAAAAGCCACTTCCATGCACGTGTTCTGTCACCGCAGGCGCGGTCGCGGAAACCGCCTCTCGAGGCACTGGCACGATCTGGTCCGGCTTGATGACGCGGGGTACGGAGACAAGGCTTTTGCCGACCGCGAACTCGCGCTCTCAGTTGCCCGTCACAAGTCGATATTTTTCCCGGAGAAAGACACTGAGGGGAACCGGATTGATTTCGAGGCGTCCGTGAGGGGAGGGTTGCGGCTGGTTCCGGACGGGGAGACCTACAACCTCTTGGCGGATGACTACGAAGCAATGGTCGGAGCCGACATGCTCTTCAATGATCCGGATACGTTTGAGAATCTCATGGAACGGTGCGCCGATATCGAGGCGAGAGCGAATAAAGTTTAGAGTGTCTTAAAAGATTCTTTTTTATTGTTGTGACAAAGCAGTCTCTTTGCTATATCCGGTGCCCGGTTGTTAATGCCGTTTGCGCTCAGGCAGTCGGACCAGGAATCGAGATAGTCGGGGAAAGTCTCATCTCCTTCCGGATCCCAGTGATTCAACCATCCGCACTCGCTCCAAAGCGAGGGGTTTTCACGAAAGCAGTCTAACAGGGCAACCGCCACCACGCCGCTTAGTTCGCGTTCTTCAGGGGATGTCTGAAGAGTGGGGATGTTTTCGGCAAGCCACCCGGAGATATCTTCGTTGAAAGGTGTACTGTATTTTGCTTCGACGGACTCGGCGTACTCCCTGTGGTTCGGTGCGAAATCTGCCGCCTCGAATACGCCTGCGGGCGGACACACAGCCCAGGTTTCAGCCAGTCGGTGCAAAACGAAAAGGGACGACAGTTCACACAGGCTTTCCTCAAACCACTTGTGCCTGTGCTGCCTGGCACGGTCAAAGTTAGTCAGTATGTGGCACAGCTCATGAGAAAACTGGTAAACATACTGACTCCAGTAACTGTCACGTGCGCAGAGATACATCTGATATGGACGCCTGTCATAAACCACGAGGGGATACTCTTGATTCCAAGGGATTACGTGAATGATGTCCTCTGGTTCTTTTTCGAATGCTTCAATTAGCACTGCGTAGGCGGATCCAACAACTCCGTGTATCGCACTCAGGCTCACGCCTCCCCAGTTCCCGTTCTCCACTATCAGCGGGCTTGTCTTCTGTGTTTCAGTCGCTTTATCCATCACTCTTCTCCGCGGATCTTGGGCGAAGCCTCGACCGTGCCTTTTTCCCCTGCCTTTTCCCCGCCGAGCATGCGCCGGAAGTCATTCAGGTCCCTGCAGATCCAGTTGGCCGTTTCAAGTTCGCGACGCTTTTCGATGGAGAAACTTGGAGAAAAAAGCGCAAATTCATGCTGCCATTCCCTGAAGCGTTTTCCTTTTCTGGTGGACAGGAAGCTATCCACGTTGTTTCGGAAGATGCGAAGCGATTTCGGGTTGTGTTCCCCGGAATTGCGTTTGCAGGACCCGAACCTCACCCTGCGGTTATCCTCATTCCAGGCTATGAAGTCAATTTCCATTGTTTGCGGTCCGTTGCGCGGCCTGTTCCAGAAGCCTCTCAGGCGGTCTGTCATAGGGAAATCCGCCTCACCGGCGCGGGAGGCTTCCTCGCTCGCGTCGCGGATCATTCTCTCAAAAGCGTGTCCTTCGAGTGTTCGAAGCTTTGGGATAAGGCGTTCTGACACTTCTGAGATGGGCAGAATTCGGGCTGATTGACATGCTGACTGAATCACGCCGAGCCACGCGGAGAGAAACAGGTCCGAAACAACATACCGCGCACCTCTGGAATGCTCACCGGCAAAGACCGGCAGCTCCTTTTCCACAAGGCGCAAATCCCTGGTCAGGTTCTTGAGATACGGTCCCAGCGTAGTATGTTCCGGCAACGCTTCCCGGAGTTGCGCGTGGGTGCACTTCCTGCGTTCCGCTAAGGTGCGGAGAATGGCGAGCGTGTTTAAGTGCAGTTCACGTTTCAGCAGGCTTTCCCCCTCTTCCCGCAAGGGGGCGTCGGAGCGCAGAAAAATTCTCTCGCAAAGCTCCTTTGTCCATTGTGGCCATTCGGGTATGTCGTCCAGACCGTCGGTTTCGGCAAAATGCCGCCAATACTTGGGCACGCCGCCAAAAAGTGTCCACAAGGTCAGACAACGTGCCGGGTCAAGTGCCCCGTGTCTCTCGCATACTTTAAATATTGTCGAGAGGCTCCAGGGCGCAAGAGTCATGTTGAAGGTTGTCCTCCCGAAAAGCGGTGCCCTGCGATTCTCAAGAAGCGCCTCCATTTCGGTCTCTACGGAACCCAGCACTATCAGTCCTCCTGCGGGGCTCTGGCTCTGGAGGCGGTCCACTTGCGCCTGGAGAAGGGACGGGAAGCCACGTAACGGTCCGCGATGGCATATCTGGAACTCGTCAAGAACCACGGTTACCCCCGACATGCAGAGGGGTCCTATAGCCGCGGCGATGCCCGCAAGGTCCTGAATTGAACCCGCTCCGCCCACGCGGTTTTCAAGCCCCGCTTCCAGTACCGCGTTTCGGAATACCGTTGTGAAATCCGATGGATTGCTGTCGGGCAGTTGTACGAGAAGCGCCGGGATGTCGCTTGTCCGGTCTTCTGCGAGTATCTTAAGGGTCTGCTGAATAAGGGCGGTCTTTCCGATCCGGCGGCGGCCGCGTATAGCGCCGAAAAACCAGCGCTTCCTGCGCATGTGAGCAAGCAGGCTTCCAAGCTCTTCCCCTCTTCCGTAAAAATTCCATTGCTTCGTCATACTTATAAGATAATTATTTTTACAAAATACGCAAGCAATCGGTATTCTTATTGTAATCGGCAAACTGACGGCTTTATCGGCTGCAATGTTGAGAGAGTTTTAAAGTGTCTTGGAGCCGGAGTTTTAGGTCCATCCTAGATAGGAGGCTTCCTAGTTAGTGTCTGCCAGAAAAGGTTTAACTCACTGAAATAAAACAAATAATCATTGATTTTCTCTGGTGAAGATTCTCCATATATGGTAGAATTATACTTAAATTATCAACATATTGGGTCATTTCAAAGA
>MKWU01002453.1_pt1 | contig 27764 bp, 22 predicted proteins | sample 809101 | NCBI WGS metagenome assembly MKWU01 (sample SAMN05860141, study PRJNA318959) | sponge metagenome | host: Aplysina aerophoba | place: Slovenia: Piran, Adriatic Sea, Gulf of Piran | collected 2013-05-07 | reverse complement strand
GCCATTCCCGAATGTCCTCCGGCAGCATTGTCAGCTGGTTCGGTTCATAAGTGCGGTAGGTCGTGCCCATGGCAACCTGTCCTGCGAAAGTTCAAGCCAACGGGTGATCACTACACCAAAGTTTCAATGCATGCAAGGGGTTTTTTCGGCTTGCTGGCAGCGGTCGAACGAACCAAGGGAAGGCCGCTGTGGCTGCATCATGACCCAACGCATTTTTGAGGGCCACCCGCTGCGCGGCCTCCTAGGATCAGGAACTTCGAACGAGCGCTCTTGCAGCCGCGGGCGACCAACGGCGAAGCAGTTCGCGTGCTTCCGGACTGCGGAAGACTATGCCGGAATCGGTTCCGGCGGCATATGGCCGCCGCAGGATGTGCTTCCTCCATTCCTGCCATACGGCGTCCAGCGTGTCCTGTTCATTCCACTGTGCACCCAGGACCTGTTTCCACGCTTCTTTGGGAGACAACTCTCCATCGATGCAGCGATTTCGGGAACTGCGCGCGCGTGACATCTCTCTCCACGCCAGCACCTCCTCAAGGTTCAAGGCGTGTTTCTCGCTGCGGCATGCCTGCATCCACTCGCGGCAGGCGGCTGCGGCCCGAGCCGACGGCTTGGCGTTGCCCCTGCCCTTGTGCTGAACGATCTGGAGGATGGCTGCCGCCGCCTTGGGATTGTCGGAAACCGGCGGCGACACTTCGAACGTCGAGAGGCTCTTGCCGCCCGACGCGTCCTGGACCGAAAATATGTGGCACCGGCCGCTTTTCGCCGATTGCACATACAGTCTGCCGACACAGTGATCGAGACGATTGGATTCGATCGACAACTGGGCTGGCGTTGTCAGGTTTCGCACCACCAGCCCGCTCGATGCTCGGAAATCCTCGGCAAGCATGGGCCAGCCGTCGCCGGGCTGCCTTGCCGGCCTTTCCTCTTCGGGCGCTTCCGGCTGTGCATCCAGCTGCGCCGCCACCGTCAGCGCCTGAACTCGAGGCAGCCATCTTCGTCCGAATTCAAGCAGTCGGCCGGCGGGATTGCGTGCCTTGCCTCGCAACAGTGCAAAGCTGACCACGGCGGCGCGGTTCAAGGTGCCGGGTGTGAGCGGTGGACAGGGTTCGCCGGTCGACAGAATGGCATTCAGTATCCGGGGTATGAGAACTGTCATGGCAAAGCTGTCGATGGCCTCGAATGCGTCGCTCGCGGCATGTGCCATGTGACGGCGTCCAAAACCCTCGGGCGGCAACTGGGCAGCGGCAGCGAGGCTGGATTGAAATGCTTTCCAATGGCCACCTGCAGGCGCAAGCAGGGTGATGTGGTCAATGTCGAATTTCGCGCCAAACGGAATTACCACCGTTGAAACAATGTCGACAAAATGCAACCAATCGTGACCGTTGTCGGGAATCCAGCTCGTTTCCAGCTGGTTCAGGATGTGCAGGAGTTGGGCTTCTGCAGGCTCGCTGCCAACGCGGTAGCGACGCTGACGATTGTCCTCAAGGCCAACATTGTCCCGCAGCGGCCAGTTCTCGTCCTCCGTGTGCAGTTCGTCCTGGTTCGCAAGAGAAATGCGCGCCAGCCGCTTGAGCTTGCCGCTGCTCAGTCCGGTCAGCTTCTGGACAACGGGAAGCAGTGGCAAGCCGCGGTCAATGGCCTGCCGGGAGGCCTCGAATTCAACCAGATAGCTTGCCAGCATGGGGTAGGCGCGTGCCGCCTGCAGTCGATAGCGGCGAAATTCGCTCTTGCCGTCGCCGTAGTAGCACACCGAGGCAGGCGACGGATTTCGCACGGAGACGAGCGCCTGCTTCGCCAGCTGGACGTCGATCGACGCCAGTCCCTCGGAAAACCTGTGACCGGTGCGGCGCTCGACCCGCTGCATGTATCGAAAGGTGTCAAGCGCCGATGCAGCGGCATTGCCAACGACCGAAACGGAGAAGGCGGGGAGGAGGTCGATGGCTTCACGCTGGAACACGCCGCATTGGCGCGCTGCCGTTTCGATTTCGTTGGACACAATCAGGTGATTTGCCTTGATCGAGGCAACGTCCGGCAATGCAAGACTGTGGCCAGTTCCTGACTGTTGCATGAATTGCAGCAACAAATCGCTCTGGACCTGTGCTTCTTCGTCGGCTTGGAATGCCTCCGATTCGGCAATCATCGGCAAATTCGACAAAATGGACAGCGCCGACATCGCCAGTGCGCAAAGGCAAGCCTCCAGTTCGGGCTGCCTGTCCTGCAATTCCTCAAGGATTGAATCAACGGAACGCTGATCGTCGAACTGAAACGGCTGCACTTGCAGCAAGGGAATGCCGACATCAGTGAAGGCCGTCGCAGACACGATGTGGTTGTGGGCGTGGCCCAGTTCCACGAAATCGTGTCGCTCGCCGCCGCCGTTCGAAGCGCCGGACTGGTGAACGACCAGTACCTTGGTGTAACCGCCGTCTCGTTCAACGTTGCAGTGCGTCATGAATCTCCAGCGAGTTTGCGGCCGTACCAACCAGGATTGCAGGCGGACAACCGTTGGCAAACAACCCTCCATGCGACGCGACCGAGATTGCGGCAACAGGTTCAATTCGGAACATGCGCGTCGCGAAGCGGTTCTGTCCGCTGCCCTGAATGCCTGTGACTGTATTGAGCGGACCTGTCATTTCAAGCCTTGATCTGATCGCTCCGGCAGATTTCTTGAAGGAGCGGGCCAGCGGCTGCGGCTCACGCCATGGCGCGAAGGAAGTCTGAGTTTGCGGCGAGGCGAATGATTGATCAGTGCATTGCGCGGCGATGGCTGGGGACATTCAAGTGGGGCGCAGTTCAAATTGCGAACCTTGCCGAGATTTTTCGATGCGATTTCGGGGAAAACTGACAATTGACGAAGGGGGACAATCGCCGGCAAGCGTTGAACGCGGTTGTGAGGGCATTCCTGTCCTCTTGAGTTGCTAGGGATTGCGCTGTGTGTCTCAATCGTGGTTCAGGGTATGCAATGACGCTTGCCATGCAGACATGTGCTCGGCTTTGCGTCAAACACGAGAAAGTCAGTGCGCTGGCTGCCTGAAGCATGCCATTGGAGCGGAACGAGTGATTGGGTTCATGTCCGGCCGGCCCTTTGCTGAAAGGGTTGCATTGTCATTGTGAATTGACTGCAGCGCTGCCAAAACGCCAAGACTGCATGGCAGCGCCATGACAACAGTGTCCTTCCCGGAAAGGGTTCTTCACAAGCGCTGGAGAATTTCAATTGGAATCGCGAACTGCGGCAATTGGGAAGCCTTGCGACGGCGAATCGCCGTTTGGCTGGTGTCGGGACAGAACCTGATAGGGTCAAAGGAGGAGCGAATCACGCACATGCTTGAAAGGGATCCGTATCTGAGGGCGGAGAACCGAAAAGTCCCATCCCATCGTTTTTCCGTGGCTCCGATGATGGCCTGCACGGACCGGCATTGTCGCTATTTTCATAGACTGCTTTCCCGGCAGGCGCTGCTCTACACCGAAATGCTGCATGCGCAGGCTGTCGTGCACGGCAAGGCGGAACAGCTTCTTGCCTTCAACGAGGCAGAGCGCCCACTGGCGCTTCAATTGGGCGGTTCGGATCCTCGCAGTCTTGGGGAGGCGGCGCGCATAGGAGTCGAGGCCGGATACAATGAAATCAACTTGAATGCCGGTTGTCCGTCTCCGCGTGTGAGGAAGTGCAACTTTGGAGCTGTCTTGATGACCATGCCAGACGTGGCGGGCGACTGCATGGAGGCAATTCTTGAGAATGCAGCGGGCGCCTCCGTATCTGTCAAATGCCGAATCGGTGTTGACAATCAGGATCCAAACCAAGCGTTGCCTAGGTTTGTCGAGACTGTGGCAAGCCGAGGTGTCGATCGCGTGATAGTCCACGCCCGCAAGGCGTTGCTGTCAGGCTTGAGCCCAAAGCAGAATCACAACGTTCCACCGCTCGACCATGGCCTTGTTGTACGGCTCAAGCAACAGTTTCCGCATCTGGCCATTTGCATCAACGGTGGAATCACAGACCTCGAGCAGGTCGGAAAGCTGCTGGATCAGGGGCTTGATGGCGTGATGGTTGGCAGAACCGCCTACAACCGTCCGCTTGCGATACTCCCTGGCGTTGACGAGCAGGTGTTTGGCGTGCCGCGCCAGTTCTCGATCGAACGCATCATTGAGGAAATGTGCACCTACGCATTGCGGCAGGAAGCCAGAGGCATTCCGATTCGGCAGGTCTCAAGGCACATGTCCGGCCTTTTCGCTGGCTGGCCGCATGCGCGAAACTGGCGTCGCGTGGTCTCGGATCCGGGGATTCCTGGCGAGGGGGGAGTGGACGCTATCCGGGAAGCAGCGAAGAGATGTTTGGACGGGTCGCAAACCGAACCCCGTGCTGTTGCCATTGGGATGGCTTGAGCTTGGTTGCGCAGATCAATGCCGGCGCTGAATCAATCACGAGCGTATGTCTGAATCACTCGATCAACGGCCAATTGGACGTTGCAGTCGCCACTCAAGACGGACATGGGGCGTGAACCCGGTCGGCGCGGCACACTGGATCATCGCTTTGCAGAAACTCGAAGCAGGGAGTTGGTTCAAGAAGTCTGGCTGTACAAAGCAAGGATCGCGGAAACGCGGCAGGGGCAGTAGGCAACTCCATTGCAAGGGAGCTTGAACACCTTTCAAGCAAGCGGGTCATTGGAGGCATTGCCGTGTGGAACGGCCGGCGGGAATCGATGCTCAGAACGCCGCTTCCGAGCAGCCTTGGTTCATGGCATGGTTGCTTCATTTCCTCTGGATAGCCGATGGAATGCCATTTCCTGCAGGGCCGCCAACGAACAGGACTCTGCTGACATCGATCTTTCAGCCAGGCTCTCAATGGCAGAATGCCGCAGCTGGCTTCAACCCTTTCGTCGACTGGCTCTACGTCGCTGCCCCCGTCTCCTGCCACCACGGCGCCTTCGAAGCGCCTTCCCTCGGGCCGGCAGTTCGGCAAGAATGCTCTTCCGCTGCTCGGGCGTGAATTGGGCCCACATGCCAACCTCATCGGGCTTTCGAAAGCAGCCGATGCACAGTCTGTGTTCGGGGTGTATGACGCAGATCTGCCGACAGGGGCTGTCTGGTTCGTCTCTGACCCAAACCGATTCGTTCATGGCTGCGAATTCAGCATGGCAAGGTTTTCGAGGGCGGGCTGCAATATCAGCGAAGCTGCAACACGATCAATGACACGCGCCCGTTTCCTGCGACTGGCTCCGGTCTCGATCAGATATCGTTCTGCAGCCACGGTGGACAGGCGCTCATCCCAATATGTTACCGGCAAATCCGTAACCCGGCACAAATTGCGGGCGAAGGCCCTCGTCGCCTGACATCGCCGACCTTCGCTGCCATCCATGTTCTTTGGCAAGCCAACAACAATGCCTCCGATCTGACGGTCTCGAAACAGTTCAAGCAGTAGTTTGACATCCTTCGTGAATGCCTTGCGCGGCAAAGTCTTCAGAGGGCTTGCCACAGTTCTTGTCGAGTCGGATATCGCAATCCCAATGGTCTTTGTGCCGACATCAAGTGCGACCAGAGGCTTGGCGGGCCGAAGTGAATCCCGAAACTTTCTCATGCTTTCGCAAGGTGCGTTCACTGCAGGAGTCCCGCGGAACCTGCGGTCCGTTCCAGCAAGGTCATTGCCGCTTCGTCGTCCATGAACAGATCCTTCGCTTCCAACCATGTCTCGCCTGCCCGCTGCGTCCGGCCCAACACATGGAGCGACCATATCAGTCGCGCATATTCCTCTGCAGAGCCGCCTTTCTGCTTGATGCGAGATTCGAGTCCGGCGACCATGTCCTCTATCATCTGCTGGCGCTGTTCGCCGGTCAGTTGGGCTGCGCTCTCAATCTGCTCCGAAGTCGGCCCGGAATCGAACCGCGGCGGAACCGTATACCGAATTCCCGCCTGCAACGCCACGGCCGGAAGCAGTTCGCTGAGGGCGACAAGCATCGTTTCGGGAGTTTCTTCGAACTCGGAAAGTTTGTGCCAGACAGCGAAGGCCAGGTCGGATCTCCCAATCTGAGCGTGCGCGAGCCCCGCATAGAAGCGTGCCTGCACCTGTCGAGGATTGATCCGAAGAGCTGCGTCTATGGCGTCCTCGGCCTCGGGCGACACGTAGCCGGACGCTGCCAGAATCAGGTATTCGGCCAATTGCGCGTAATCTTCGGCGGTCGCATCCTCGGCAAGCAACTCCAGCAGCCTCTCCTGATGTTGAGCGGCAGCTGTGTGGATGCCGAGACGGGATTCGTGAAACGCCAGCAATCGGAGCCCCTCGGGGTCATTGGGTTTGTCGGCAACCGCTGCCCGAAGCTGGTCCACGAGACCGAGATATTCCGGGTCGAAGGCTTCAACCGCAACCGAAGGCGACTCTTGCATTTGAAGCGCCTCCTGCTGCGTGGGCCTGGTGGCGCGCAGGTTCTCGATTGCCTCAAGACGCTTGGCGATCGGCTGGTCGGGCGTCCCAGGCTGACCGACGATCAGGTATACGAGGATGGAACCAGGAACGAGAGCCAGAATGACCACGATCGAAAGCGCGCGCGTTGCCCGCCGCGGCGCCGTTCCAGGAGTTGGGGAATTCCGGAAGTCCCGGTCGGCGGCCAGCATTCGGCGCGCGACGGCGTTGCGCGTCGACTTCGCCTCTTCCTCGCCAATCTGCCCGGACGCGGCGTCGCGGTCTATCTCGGACAGCTGGCGCCGATAAATTTCAAGCGCCGTGTTTCGAACCGACCCCGGCGCCTTGTGCAGAACATGCACAATCAGAGCCGCAACCGGCACTGCGGCAAGCAGCGCAATCGCCAGGTGGGTCAGCAACAGCGAATCCATGGAATCGACCCGTCCGTTGAACGGAGGCATTCCGGAAGTTCCTCAGGCACCTCCTGCATGACTTCCCCACTTGCTTCGGACGCAATCGGACATGCCGCGTCAAGACTGGCGGATGCGTCCGGCACGCCAGTCGGTCTCGGGTTATCTGTTGACATCGGCCATTGGTGTTGTTTCAGTTGGGTCGAGAATTGAAGGCCTGGGCGATTGAAACGGTTCCGACGCGTGATTACTTTCGCGCACACCGCGTATTGGAGGCATTGTAGCACAATGTTGTTGGAGCCGCGCAAAGAATTTCAACGCATGCAGTCGAGGGACATGCAAACGATGCTGAACATGTGGCTTGGCTGGGAGGCCCGGCAGCAATGATTGAATCGGCAAGTGTGCTCCTTGTCTCCGCTGTCAGGTCAGGCGTCAGTTTCCGCCGGACCCGATGAAGCGTCGTGGCAGGTATTCAGCCTTTGCGCTGGTCCGCGAGGCGATGCGCGGCCATACCGGCTGGCAGAAGGCCTGGGAGTCGCCGCTTCCCTCCAGAAAGTACGACGTCGTCATAATCGGCGCCGGCGGACATGGCTTGGCGACAGCCTATTTTCTTGGAAAAAATCATCAAGTGCGCAATGTTGCCGTGCTGGAGAAAGGTTGGCTGGGCGGAGGCAACACGGGACGCAACACGACAATCATCCGTTCCAACTACCTGCAGGACGCTTCGGCCGCCATCTATGAAAAGGCGCGGCAGCTTTACGAAAGCATGAGCCAGGACCTGAACTACAACGTGATGTTCAGCCCGCGCGGCGTCATGATGCTGGCCCAAACGCACCACGAGGCGCGGGGCTATCAGCGCATCAACAATGCCAACATTGTCCAGGGAGTGTCGACCGAGTACATCTCGCCGGACCAAGTCCGCAAGCTGTGCCCGATCATTTCCATTGACGGTCCCAGATACCCCGTGCTTGGCGCGTTGTGGCAGTCTCGGGGAGGCACGGCACGGCATGACGCCGTTGCCTGGGCCTACGCCAGGGCATGCTCCCAGATGGGAATGCACATTGTCGAACAATGCGAAGTCAACGCAATTCGGACCAGGAACGGCCGGGTCGTCGGTGTGGACACGGGGAAGGGAAGCATTGACTGCGACAAGCTGGCGATCGTGGTTGCCGGACATTCCGGCGTTGCCGCTGAGATGGCCGGGTTTCGCCTGCCCATCGAATCCGTTGCCTTGCAGGCATTGGTTTCGGAACCCATAAAGCCATGTCTCGACATTGTCGTCATGGCCAACACGGTTCACGGGTACATAAGCCAGTCGGACAAGGGAGAGCTGGTCATTGGCGGCGGCGCCGACCAGTACAACAACTATTCACAGCGCGGTTCCTTCCACAATGTGGAGGAGACGGTTCGCGCGCTGGTCGAGACTTTTCCAATCATCTCGCGGCTGCAGATGCTGCGTCAGTGGGGCGGCATAGTCGACATGACCGGCGACCGGTCTCCAATCATCTCGAAGACGCCCGTCGAGCACGTGTACATAAACTGTGGCTGGGGAACTGGCGGCTTCAAGTCCATTCCCGGCTCTGGCTGGGCGATGGCCGAACTGGTGGCCAGCGACCAACCGGGCATTCTGGCAGCGCCATTCGGACTTGAACGGTTTGGCGAAGGCCGTTTCATCGACGAAAGCGTCGCAGCCGGGGTGGCTCACTGACCGCCCGGGATGCCTGAATGATGTACAGTTCAATCGGGAGCGCCATGCCATGCTGATGCTGACCTGTCCATATTGCGGCATCGCTGCCGACGAAACCGAGCTTCACGGCGGTGGCGAGGCGCACATAACGCGTGCCGGAGTGGAAGCGAGCGACGCAGAATTCGAGGAATACCTGTTCACCAGAGCCAATCCCAAGGGCGTTCACTTTGAGAAATGGCACCACAGCCGGGGGTGCGGCAGGTGGTTTCATGCAGCCAGATGCACGGTTACAATGGAGGTGTTTGGCACCTACAGCGCCCAAACGCTGCAGCCTCCCGACGAGATTCTGGCCGAAATCGAGCGCCGCCGCCCGGCGGCCTCCGGAAAGTGACCGGTCGATGCGGGGAGTGAGGGGATGAGCACGCGCCTTCAGTCCGGTGGCCGCCTGATCGATCGCGGCAGTCCGATCGAGTTCTCGTTCAACGGAGCCAATCTCAAGGGTCTGGCAGGAGACACGCTTGCTTCGGCTCTGCTTGCCAACGACCGCCGGCTGGTTGGTCGCAGCTTCAAGTACCATAGAAGGCGCGGCATCGTCGGCAGCGGTCCCGAGGACCCCAACAGCCTGGTTACTCTGGGCGAAGGCAGCAGGCACACGCCAAATCGGCAGGCGACCATGGTCAGGATTTCGCAAGGCATGGCGGCCCGCAGCCAGAACCACTGGCCCAGTCTCGAGTTCGACGTCGGCGCTGCGGCCGACAAATTGTCGGCTCTGATCCCCGCTGGATTCTACTACAAGACATTCATCGATCCGAAGCCGGCGTGGAAGCACGTGTACGAACCGCTGATAAGGAGAGCGGCCGGGCTGGGACCTGCACCCAAGGATCGTGATCCCGACCTGTATGAGCACTTTCACGTGCATGTCGATCTGTTGATCGTCGGTGGCGGCATTGCCGGCCTGTTGGCGGCCAGAATGGCTGGACAGGCTGGACTGCGCGTGCTGCTCCTGGAGCAGGCCCAAGCGTTTGGCGGGCGGACGGCGGTTGACGTCGAGATCGTCGACGGAGCGCCGTCGGAGGATTGGATCACGGGAATCGTCGACGATCTGCAACGCATGCCGAACGTGCATCTGCAATGCGAGACCTGCGCCACTGGCGTTTACGACCATGGCTATGTTCTGGCCAACGAGAGGCTGCCGGCCACCGCTGTGGAAGGCGGAAGACTGCGCAACCGCCTGTGGCGAATCCGGGCGCGTCGGGTCGTGCTCGCAACAGGAGCCATCGAGCGGCCAATGTGTTTCGCGAACAACGACGTGCCCGGTGTCATGCTGGCATCGGCCGTGCGTGACTACATAGTCAACTACGGCGTTTCTCCCGGAGACCGCACGGTTGTTGTCACCAACAACGACGATGCATACAGAACGGTGCGCACCTTGCTTCGTGCAGGGCTCGACGTCCCTTTGGTCGTGGATGTGCGTCCGGATGCGCCAGGGTCGCCCGCAAGCGAACTCCGCGCGCTTGGCGTGCGAGTCGCCAATGCCCGCGCAGTTGCCATGGTCAGAGGGTCAGGCTGCGTGTCGGGGGTAGACGTCTGTGCCCATGCCGGCGAAGGAACCTCCCTGGAAAACGTGAAATGCGAAGTCGTCGCGATGTCGGGAGGATGGTCTCCGGCAGTCCATCTTTGGTCTCATTGCTCAGGGAAGCTCGCTTGGGACGACGAGACTGGAATGTTTCGGCCGAACAACGAGAAACCTCCGCTCACTGGCGGCGGCGAGCCGTTCATGGTGGCCGTGGGTTCCGCCAACGGTGTGCTCGAGGCTGACAAGGTGGTTGAAGATGCTGTCCGCGGCGCGGCCAAGGCAATCGAGTTCCTGGGCGCCGCCGCCGTGCCCGGCGACGAGCCCGAGATCAAGGTCTCTGCGGAATCGCCGCCAATGCCTGTTTGGCTGATGCCCAACGGAATGAATCGCCGCGCGCGCTCAAAGGCGTGGATTGACTTTCAGAACGACGTAAAGGTCAGCGACATCGAACTTGCCATCCGAGAGGGGTTTGAAAGCGTCGAGCACGTTAAGCGATACACGACGCTCGGCATGGCGACCGATCAGGGCAAAACCTCGAACATCAATGGAATGGCAGTCATTGCCCACAATCTCAATCGCTCAATCGCACAAACCGGCACTACAACATTCCGTCCGCCATTCACTCCAATTCCGCTTGGGGCGATCGCAGGCCAGGCGCGCGGCAGCCTGTTCAAGCCGACTCGCCGCACCGCGATCGATGCCTGGCATGATGAAAATGGCGCATACTGGGAGCCGGTCGCAGACTGGCGACGGCCCTACTGTTACCGGCGGAATGGGGAATCAATTGAAGATGCGGTCCACCGGGAGGCCTTGGCGGTCCGCAGGTCCGTGGGGGTCGTCGATGCATCGACGCTTGGGAAAATACTGGTTGCAGGGCCGGACGCCGGGAAGTTTCTGGACATGATGTACACCAACATGATGAGCACCTTGAAGCCGGGCCGCTGTCGCTATGGACTGATGTGCAATGACAATGGCTTTCTCATGGACGACGGCGTGGTTGCGCGGCTCGACGAAAACACGTTCCTATGCCACACAACGACCGGAGGCGCCGACCATGTCCATGGCTGGATGGAGGAATGGCTGCAGACCGAGTGGTGGGACTGGGAGGTCTATGTTGTCAATGTGACCGAGCAGTTCGCGCAAATCGGAATCTCCGGGCCGCAGTCGCGAAATCTGCTGCGGAAGCTGGGCGGACTGGACGTTGGCGCCGACGCGCTGCCGTTTATGGGCTGGCGCCGCGGCAATCTCGCAGGGCATGAAGTTCGGGTTTTCAGGATATCGTTTTCCGGCGAACTGTCGTTCGAGATAGCCGTGCGGAGTTCGGAGGGGTTGGAATTGTGGAACAGCATTCAGGAAGCGGGCGAGGAATTTGACCTCCAAGCCTATGGCACCGAAGCGCTGCACGTCCTGCGCGCCGAGGTTGGCTTCATCATGATCGGAGACGAGTCCGACGGCACTGTGACGCCGCAGGATCTTGGTCTTTCCTGGGCCATTTCACGCAAGAAAAAGGACTTTCTCGGCAAGCGTGCGCAGGAGCGATCCTTTCTGGCGGCCCCTGACCGCTGGCGCCTGGTGGGGCTGCAGAGACTTGGCGGCAAGTCGCCGCTGCCACACGGAGCCTACTGCGTCGCCAACGAGACGGTCGACTTCGGACATCGCCGCATGATTGGGCGTGTCACCTCCACCTATTACTCGCCGATTCTTGATGAGCCCATCGCGCTGGGGCTGCTCGAAAACGGCCCCGAGCGTTTGGGCACGGTGGTCGAATTCGTGCACGCTGGCGGAAAGACCAGTGCAAAGGTCGTGGAACCGGTGTTCTACAAGCCTGCTGTGTCCGCCAGGGACTAGAACAATGCAGCTGTCCGATGCGACCATAAGGCGTGTGCGCTCCATGGGCATGATCACCCTGCGATGCAGCCTGGATTCGAAGGAATTGAAGCAGGCTCTCGGAGCTGTCTCAATGGACGACATTCCCGAAACCGGAAAATTTTGCACAGAGGGCAACACGCTAGCCGCGTGGATGTCTCCCGACGAGCTGTTGCTGATGGTTCCTGACGAAGCCGTGGAGCACATGGTGGAAACCATCGACGCAAGCCTGAATCCAATGCCCAGGCTTGTTGCGGACGTTTCGGATGCACGGGTCATGTTCGAAGTGCAGTCTGCCGGAATCCGAGACATTCTGGCCAAGGAAACTCCTGCCGACATGTCGGAATCTGCGATTGGACCGCAAGACTTTCGGCGCACCAGACTGGGGCAGGTTGCAGTGGCGATCTGGTTCCCGGCGCCTGATGCCGCGAGGCTGGTCTGTCGAACTTCGGAGGCCGAGTATGTCCGCGAACTGCTTGCCGCATCCTGCGCAAGCGAATCCCCGGGGTTCCACGACACGCGTTCGGAGCAGGGCCGGTAGCGTTCCCTTGAGGGAACAGTGGAGTTGAAAGCATGCTTCCGCTGGTCAGGACTGGTTGCGCCATACCTGCGCGAGCCGCAACAATTCCTTGCGAAGCAATGAACCGAACGACCCTGGGCGAAGGAGTCGCAGCGTTTGACCAGGCTGACCACCGAATTCCCGATCACGCAATTGCCAAGCGGGCCAACCTGAAGCGTGGGCAACACCGTCAAACGTCAAGGGCCAGCGGCGGTTCCGCATTGAGCGCCAATGATCGCGATCAGCAAGGCGCCTGGGTTTCGGCAATCCGCGAGGCAGGCCGAAGTCGTTTCCCGATCGAGGGTGTCTCCTGAACGCACAGTCCGCGGCGTGACGGCTTGAATGCGCAAGTCCAAGCTCAACGGCGTGCACGTTTCAGCGCACACATCGTGCGGAGACTGGCAACGTCATGGGAAGTTCAGGCACAGACTGTGTGCGTGGGTCAAGCCCGCTACCGTGCATCGTTCCGAGTCCGCCAGCAACGGCTTCTGCCCCACAATGTCCAGAGCCATTTCGTACGACTGCGCAAGTCGAGGCGCGCCTATGATGGCGATGCGGTGACCAAGCCAGTATGGACGAGATGCAGCCAGTTCGGCGCCGACCAGAAACCCCGCCAGCCTGGAACCTGCACGCGCCGCCTCCAGCCCTGCGATTAGAGATTCCGCCCTTATTGCAAACAGTCTGGCAGCGAGGAGCTCCGGTTGCGACAATTGGTCGCCTGCGGCCTCCCGAAACTCATCCGGACAGAACTCATTGCTCGATACGGAATGACGCAACAGCGAGTGTCGGCAAAGCAGGTCGTACAACTCACCGGTCATGAAGGAACGAAAGCTCACGATCTCGCCGGCGCTGACGTGCACCCACTTGGTATGCGTTCCAGGCAGGCACAGGACGCCGTCGAAATGGGGGTTGTCAACACAGAATCCAGCCACCTGAGTTTCCTCGCCGCGCATGACGTCTGCCATCGGCTTGAACTGCCTAATGCCGGGAATGATGTGGACGGTGCAGTCCCGCAGTTCAGTCGCGATTGCGGTGAGTTCTCCCGGTGCGACGGGTTTGCAGGGAACTGTTCGATATCGGGCTTCCACCCATCCCTGTGCGGCTCCAAGCATTCCGCATGCAATGACGTTTCGGCTTGCAGCTCCAGACAGCCACGGCTCGATCATCCTGGCAAGCGCCCGGGGATACTCTGAAGCCATGATCCGGCTCATCCCCTGCGTGGACTGGGACTGTGCAATTGGTCGGCCATCGGCAATCAGCCATGCCCGAACGTTCGAAGTGCCCCAATCAACCCCAATCAGCTGTCTTGTCATTGCAATTCTCAAATGTTGCCCGGCCAGAGGGCAAGCGCCTTTGCACGATTCCTCGGTTCGGGACTGTCGGTTTCACGGGGCGCCTGAACGCTCGACTGAGATCCTTCCCGCAAAACCGGCCCGACGCCGGAAACCGGCGATCGAGCCACAAGCATCGCCTGTGGCTTTCGGCGCTGCGGGCTCGTCGACGTGAGAATGAAGGCATAATGGGAGAGGCTTCCAGTACGCAGCCCTGGCCGCGCAACATCAATCAGGCGACGTCGGCGGCGCACCCCCTGCAAACCTGTTCTCACTGTCGTAACTGCATGGCGCTTCCTGCATTTCCAGGTGCAGTTCCCGACCCGTATAGGGGTTTTGGCGAGCCAGTTCCTCATTGAATTCAATCCCCAGTCCAGGAGCGTCCGGTGGTTCGATGAATCCCTGCTCCCAGCTGATTGTGTCTCCAATCAGCCTGCGGTGAAACTCGCCGCCGGTTTCAATGGTTTCCACCATTAGCAGATTCGGAATGCATGCGGCCAACTGGACATTGGCTGCCCATTCCACGGGACCTGCGTACAGATGGGGCGCAACGAGTGCATTGAACACTTCGGCCAGGGCGGAGATTTTCTTGCCTTCGAGAATGCCTCCGCATCTGCCCAGGGCTGGCTGGACAATCGAGACGCTTCCGCTGTCAAGCAATGCGAAGAACTCAGACTTTGTTGTAAGACGCTCACCTGCCGCCAGCGGCACGCTGCAACTCCGGGCAACCCGGGAAAACTCCTTGACGTTGTCAGGCGGAACCGGTTCCTCGAACCAGAGCGGGCTGTAGGGAGCTATGGCGTTGCCGAGGCGAATGGCGCCGGAGGTGGTGAACTGCCCGTGAGTGCCAAACAGCAGATCGGCCTGATCGCCGACAGCGTCTCGCAGCCTGCGGCAGAACTGGACCGAGCGATCTATGTCCCGCATCGCCGGTTCATGCGCGCCGCGAACGGTGTAGGGTCCGGCAGGGTCGAACTTGACGGCCGTGAAACCCAGATCGATCATGTGTTCGGCTGCTTCGGCCGTCATGTCCGGACTGTTCCAAAACGCCTTCAGGTCGTGATGCGGCAGTGGATAGACGTAGCTGTAGGAACGTATTCGCTGGTTGACAAGACCGCCCAGGAAAGCGTGGACAGGAATGTCGTGCGCCTTGCCAAGGATGTCCCAGCAGGCAATCTCGAGTCCCGAAAAGGCGCCCATGACGGTCGGGTCCGGACGTTGGCTGAAGCCGCTCGAATATGCCCGCCGAAACATGATCTCGATCCTGTCCGGCGACTCGCCGTGCATGTGCCGCTCGAAAACGTCATGAATGACCGCAGTCATTGCAGATGGGCCAACCGAGGCGGCATAAACCTCGCCGAATCCGGCGATGCCGCATTCGGTGACGAGCTTGACTATCGTGAAGTAACGGCCACCCCAGCCGGGAGGCCGGTTTCCGACGACGAATACTTCAAGCGAATCCAGCTTCATCCATGCCTGCGCTAGAAGGTAATGACATTGCGGAGAACGTGGCCCCGATGCATGGCGGCAACCGCCTCATTGATCTCGTTCAGCGGGTAGTACTTCGTTACCAGCTCGTCGAGCTTGAGGCGATTCTGCCTGTACAGGTCGAGCAGCGCCGGGATGTCGCGTGTCAGAATTGTTTCCCCCATTTTCGATCCGCGGATTGCATTGCCAAAGAATGCGAGGCTCATCGGCGACCAGGTTGCCGTGTCGTTGACGGGCGGCATTCCAACGGCAACCACCTCTCCGCGCGCAGCGAGGCATTTCTGGGCCTGTTGATAGGCTGAAACGCTGCCTACAGTCACAAATGCGCTGTCGACACCTCGCCCCGATGTGAGTTCGCGAATCTCGCGGTGCGTTTTGTCGGACGCGATGACGCCATGTGTGGCTCCAAAGCTGCGTGCGACTTCAAGTCGGCTGCGATCGATGTCCACGGCGATGATCTTGGTGGCGCCGCAAACTGCTGCACCCTGAACGCTGTTGAGGCCAACACCGCCGGTTCCGACAACTGCAACCGTGCTTCCCGGTCTGGTTCGGCCGCCGTTCATCACCGCGCCGAAACCTGTAATCACGCCACAGGACAACAGGCTGGCAACTCTAATGTCGATGTCCGGCGGAAGCGGATGCAGCTGGCTGGCATGCACGAGGGCCTTCTCTGCAAAGGCTCCCGTCGACAAGCCGTGTTCGATTACCCTGTCGTCATGAGTGCGCAGGGGACTGTCCAGGAAGCGGTCATAGGGGGTTTCGCAGGTGCTCGGGTATCCCGAGTCGCATGAACCGCATGAACCGCATGAACGAATCAGCGTGACCAGGACTGCATCTCCTGGCGCGTAGTTGCTGACGCCGGGACCGACTTCGCTTACGTATCCTGCCGCTTCATGCCCGTACACCGCTGGCAGGCATCCTCCCCATGCCCCTTCCATGAACAGGACGTCCGAGTGGCAGATGGCGCATGCCGCAATCGAAACCAGCACCTGGCCGGGGCCGGGAGAAGGCTCGGGTATGTCCTCGATAACCAAGGGTTGTCCAAATTCATGGCAAACTGCTGCCTTCATGCCGACGTACCTCCGTTGTTGCTTCTCAATCTGTGGATTCATTCCGCCGAGCGGTCTGGGTCTGCGACTCCACCCGCGCCTGACGCTTTCCTGTCGCGGAAGGGCGGTTCATCCAGAGGCACATCAGTTCGATCGCGACGTGCGTTGCGGCAAGTGCTGTTATGCCGGAGTGATCGTAGGGCGGGGACACTTCAACGACATCCATTCCCACCAGGTCGATGCCTTTGAGGTTCTGCAGCATCATGGACACTTGCGCCGAAGTCAGCCCACCCCAGACGGGCGTGCCGGTTCCTGGCGCATATGCCGGATCAAGAGCGTCGATGTCGAAACTCAGATAGACGCGGCTTCCCTCGAGATGTTCGACAATCTCCCTCGCAGTTGCAAGCGGCCCGTTGAGGTGCACGCTTTGCGCATCGAGGATCTTGAATCCGAGCGTGTCGGAATTGAACGTGCGAATTCCAACCTGCACCGACCTTTCGGCAACGATCAGCCCTTCCTTGACGGCGTGATACAACATCGTGCCGTGGTCAATGCGGCCTTTGCCGCCATCCTTCCAGGTGTCCGTGTGGGCATCGAACTGCAGCAGCGACAGCGGGCCGTACTTTTCCGCATGCGCCTGCAGTATTGGATAGGTTACGAAGTGATCGCCTCCGAGCGACAGCGCGCAACAGTTCTGTTCGATGATTTCGCCAATGTGTCGGCGCAGCGCCTCCGGGAACTTCGCCACGTCGGCATAGTCGTACCAAAGATCTCCATAGTCGGCCACATTGAGGTCCGAGAGCGGATCGACGTTCCATCCATAGGGCCTTTCATGACTTTGCATTATCGACGCTTCACGAATGGCACGCGGTCCGAATCGGGTGCCGGGACGGTTGGATGTGGCGCTGTCGAATGGAATGCCGGTCACGGCCAGATCGACGTCTTCAAGGTCTCTGGAGAGAGTGCGCCTCAAGAAGCTTGTTATGCCCGAAAAGCTTGGTGTCGGCGTCAGTCCGGCAAAGTTCTGCCGCAGAAATGAGTGATCACTGGTTTGGGCGTTCACCGATTGTGGCTCCCTTGCAGTTCAAATGTCCTGAGGCTGCGAGCGCATTCACAATTGATTGCACCCGTGTCCATGCTGCCTTGAAGCGAAGCGGCGCCGGGTTCGCGGGGCCAATCATCCCAGCATGGCAAGAGCGATGAGCACGCCGACAACCATTCCGCAGAGCCCATATACGGCTGCAAAATGCACCTTGTCACGAATGTTTCCTCCCCTCCTGCCGGCTTGCACCCATCCCGCTACGCAACCTGCAAGGCAAAGCAACCCAATCAGCATTCACTTGTTCCTGTAAATTGCCTTGCGGCAAGTCGCCGGTCCGGCCGCCGCCAACCACCGCGAAGTGATAGGAGCAATGCAGTTCGGTTACAAACACCCGGCCGCACAAGGCTCGCGCAGGCTATGTGGCAATTCAGTGCAGCAATGGCAAACAATCAACTTGCCGCCGGTTCGGTTTATCGTGCAATCAGTCCGGACCGTGACTTCGAGGGCCGGCTGGTCTCGTTCAAATGTCGGTTCCTGAAAATGTGCTGCCCGACCCGACCAACAAGCGTCACAGCAGGACATTGGTCTCCAAGTTCGAAACTCGAAGACCACACCATCCGTGGGACTGCCTTGTCTGCCAGCGAACGCTGGCCGCGCGTTTGCACAGCCCGTCACGTCCGGCAACCGGCTCCGCTTTCGCCTGTGCGCCTCCGGTGCAAGTGAAATAGGTGCGGAAACACAAGGGAGAGAATTGCTGACGCGGCTTGGAAGGCATTGCAGTGACATTGCAATAGTGGGAGGGGGCATTTCCGGACTGGCCACGTCCATCGGTCTGGCGCGCTGCGGCCTGAAGTCGACGGTGTACGAAAGGCGTCCATTCCAATCGCAGAGTGGATACGGGATTCAGATCACGCCCAATGGGTCGGCCGTTTTGCAGGAGCTGGGGATCGGCAAGCAACTGCTGGCCATGGGGACGCCTGTCACGAGGATAGAGGTTCGAAGCCAACGCACAAATGCCGTTTTGCACAGCCTTGACATGTCCGCCTACAGGCGTCCGGGCAATCCCGGCTACCTGTTGATGTACCGGCCTGATCTGATCGGCGCATTGGTGCAGGCGGCGAAAGCCCGCTCTGTCGATCTTCGGCGCTCCAGCGGTCAGATTGACTACGGCGCTTCGGACAGTGGGTACAGTCTGAGCGCGGAACGCCTGGCGAGTTTCGTTCCGAGTGTGCTGGTTGGAGCCGACGGCGCCGGCTCGGCGCTCCGCAGGCAGCTGAATCCAAGGCAAGGGCCGATGCCCGTTCAACACTTGTTGTGGCGCGCACTTCTGCCGGTTGACAGGAAGCACGACTTGTTCGCGCCGGACACCGTGCAGTTGATTGTTGCCCCGCGGCGTCATTTGGTAAAGTACAAGGTTCGCCATGGACGGTTTCTCAATTTGGTTGTGGTCAAGAGTTTGAAAAAAGGGTGCCGTGCATCCTTCGAAGAGGTTGACGCTGCGGCGGAATTCGAGGAAGCCCTGTCGGGCTTTGCCGACCGACATCACTTGGTTGAGCGTCAGCCAAGCGTTCACAGGCATCGAATTCGCCGCGGGCGAGTAGCGAGTTGCTGGCACAGGCAAAATGCGGTTCTTCTTGGCGATGCACTGCATCCAATGCCGCCATTTCTCGCTCAGGGCGGAAATCTGGCGCTTGAGGACGCCTGGATTCTGGCCAAGTGCCTGTCCACGTCCACCAGTCCGGATGCGGCCTTCGCGCGGTTCAGCCAGTTGCGGGAAGCGAGAGTTGGCAGGCTGGTGCAGCACACCAATCGGCAGTCAGCGTTGAACCGGGCGGCGATGCCCGCGACAATGGCTGCAGGCTGGCTTTCCCCAGGAAGGTCGACACAGTGGCTTTCCAATCTGGTTGCCCGGCGCTACCGATGGGTCTTCGACTGGAAACCACCAACTTGAGCTGTCCACAATCAGCGTGCTGGCAGCAGGGTCCGATTGAAGAACGGCGCTGGAAATGGTTCGATTCAGGTGGCAAGAGACGCAGGTTTTCCATATGCCGGACTCGTGGAGTTCCACGCAGTACCGCCAGCGTGAGGAATCGTCGTGCCGTGCTTGTCGCCATGCCTTGGTTGTTCGCCGTTGAATCCGGCTGCCCGTGGGCATGCGAACAGTCAATGATCAGATGACTTCGAGAATGACGTCCAGAGTATTGCAGGCACTCGCCCGGATTCTGCCAAGCGCCCGAGCGGCAGCTGCCGGCATGTTGGCGCTGGCTCTGCTGCAAGCGCCACTGAAGGCGCAGGAATATACAAGCGACAGCAGCGCTCCATATCTGAACCCATTGGCTTCGTTGCCCACTTCGGTGTTGATCGAGGAGTTTCCGGTAGGAAGAATAGTTGTCCTGGTCCATGCGCCAACGGGTAGCTTGTCCGACATGGTTGCAAACTTCGCGTTTGTGCGCTTGCGGACGGGATTGGGCGTGCCGGTCAAAGTGGTTTCTCGGGAAAGGATGGGCAACGCCGAGGCGCTTGGCCAGTTGAAACGGCGCAGGCCGGACGGTCACACCATGTTTCTGATGTCTTCCGGGCATTTCATTTCGATTCTGGATGGAGTTGGAGGTTTGGAATTCGCGGACTTTCGACCGATAGCACGCGCGTGGAATGAGCCTTTGGTCATTGCCACCCGTTGTGACAGCTACGCAACTGCAGAGGATCTGATTGCAGCAGCCAGGTCCACCAGCCTGAAGTTCGGGACGACCGAAGTTGTTCCATACGGTGACATTGCGGCCTACCTGTTGGAGGAGCATGCCGACACCAAGCCTCCGAGGCTCGCTTGGGCGGAAGGACCGGAGGAAATGGGCAAAATGCTGGACCGGAGCCTGATTGACGCCGCGGTCGTGCCGGTTGGATTTGTTGCCGCCGGGACACTTGGCGAAAGCGTGTGTCCCCAAATGGTTCTGGCGCGTGCTCGATTGCCGCAAATGCCGACAACGCCAACCGCCCTGGAACTCGGCATCCGTTTGAAATTGGCGATTTTCCGCGGTTTCGTCGTGCATGCCGACACACCGAACGAAATTGCAGTTGAGCTGGAGAGATTGCTGTACGGCAGCATGACCGACATTGTCTTTGTCGGATTGCTGGAGCGGTCGCATCTTGGAGTGGATGCCGTTGCCAAGGGTAGTGAGTGGGCGGAGCAAATGGCTCTTCAGCGATCAGCAATCAGTCTGGTCAGACCAATTCGGATGTCATCCTTCGACGAGAACTGGGGAACCAGTTGGAAGCGCCGAGTTCACAACACACTTTCCGCCGATCGAGTCTCCGGAGCGCATTAGCGACCGCACTTGCCATCTGCTCCTCGCCGCTGCACACATGCCCTCCTTTCGTCAGAATCGCGCTTCGATGCGGCGGCGGCACGCGCAACCCGGTGGCATTCCTCGATTCTTCGCCTCATTCGCAGGCCTGGGAGAGGCATCTGTCATCGTGCCGAAACCGGATCAAATCAAACCCCAGACCACCACTGCTCTTCCATGTCCTCGTCATCGAAATTCGTTTCTGCCCCAGGAAGTTCGATCTCTATCTCTCCGAAGCGCTTCGCGTGTTGCACACCCTTTGGAAGGCATAAAGCAATCCATCCTCCACGCCGGCAGGCTGCCGGGGATGCCTTTCGTGTCCTTGTCGAGTTCCAGATCGCGCGCAAGGGCGCGTAGATCTCGTTCCTCTCTCTGCCGAGATTTCGCATCGCTTGCGTCAGGGCATCCTCGTTGACACCCCGATAGGTCTTGTTTGAGCGATCTCTCCGCCAGCGATGGAAGACCTTGTCGGGCATGTTCCCTCCCGGATTCCGTCAGACGCTGCTACGATGCGGCAAGTGCGGCAAGTTTGGAGTCGATACCGAGTCCAGCATTCAATAACCCGATTGGTCAGCCCGGTTCAGCTTGTCTGCCATGTCACAGCCCCGTGGAGCTCGGCGTCCATTAGCGACGTGCTACCAAGATCCATCCAATCCCTTGTACAAGGTGCATTGGGATTTTCCGCACCGATGTGATACAACCTCTGCCATTATGCGCTGAAGCAGAGTACATGTCACATCCACCAGCCAAGCAGCGCGACACGGCCCTGCACCTTTTCGGTCAAGGGGGGCTGGTGCGCATGCACGATCTACGTGACCTCGGCGTCGGGCCCGAGACCGTTGCCCGCCTGGTTCGGGAAGGGACTGTCGTACGAGTGGCCCGAGGTCTCTACGAACTGGCCGACACGACTCCGGGTGCCCGGCGCAGCCTTGCGGAAGCCTCGGCTCGAGTGCCAAAGGGCGTGATCTGCCTGACATCCGCTCTCCAATTTCACGAACTGACGTTGCAAATGCCCTCTGCCGTCTGGATCGCCATCGACCGTACCGGATGGAAGCCCAAGGTCGAATATCCCCCGATCCGCTTCGTGCGGTTCAGCGGCCAGAATCTCACGGGAGGGGTGAAGCGGCATCTCATCGAGGGCATTGAGGTTCCGATATTCGAACCCGCCAAGTCGATCGCCGATTGCTTCCGGTATCGCAACAAGATTGGGCTCGACATCGCGCTCGAAGGGCTCCGCGAAGGGCTTCGCAGCAGACGCGTCACACCCGACCAGCTCTGGGAACTTGCGCGTATGGCGCGCGTCTGGTCGGTGATGCGGCCCTATGTGGAAGCGATTGTCGCCGATGGCGCATGAGCTTCGCAATTTCGGCGCCTCCGTGCGCGCCCGGCTTCTCCAGCGTGCCCGCATCGAAAGGACCAATGCGGCGGGTCGGGTACGGCAAGCTGCGACACCAGCGGTTTGCCGTCAACATCCAACGGAGGAGCCGCATGCCTTGTGGCGGGCAAGTGCGGATCTGTGCGGGGGCAGGGCAACCTGCGTTCCTGCCGCAACTTTCCGCAGAACTCAGGTGTTCAGTTCGACCCAGATTGGAACATGGTCTGAAGGTTTTTCCTGGGCCCGCACGTTGCGGTCTATTTGGCAATCCTTCAGCATGTCGGCACACTGCGGGGTAAGGAGCATATGGTCGATGCGAATGCCGTCGTCCCGCTGCCATGCCCGCCGCTGATAGTCCCAGAAAGTGAAACTCCTTGCCGTTGGATGAACGGCGCGGAAGGCATCGGTGTAACCCATGTTGAGAAGCCGTCGCCAGGCCGCCCGGGTCTCGGGAAGATAAAGCGCATCGTTCTTCCAGCGCTCCGGCTTGGCGGCGTCTTCGGGTTGGGGGATGACATTGTAGTCGCCGGCAACAACGGCAGGCTCCTCCAAGGCAAGAAGGTCGGACATTTTGCTGTGCAGCCGCTCCATCCATGCCAGCTTGTAGTCGTACTTGGGTGACGGCACCGGATTGCCGTTGGGAAGATACAGGCAGCAGACACGGACAGGCCGCGTGCCGCCTACCACGGCCTCGAGCCATCTGGCCTGAGTGTCGCCACTGTCTCCGTCGAGAACTGGATTCAGGTCTTCAAGCGGATACTTCGAAAGAATTGCCACGCCGTTGAAGGACTTTTGACCATTTGTGGCAATGTTGTAGCCCAAATCCTCAAATTGCTCCGCTGGAAAGGCTTGGTCCTGGCACTTGAGTTCCTGCAGGAGCGCTACGTCCGGCTTGCGGTCCTGCAGCCATTCCAGCAACCTCGGCAGCCGCGCGCGCACTCCGTTGATGTTGAAGGATGCTACAATCACCGAAAACCGGCGTGGTCCGCTAAATCGAAAAGCTCATCGAACATCCACAGGTTGATGTGGCGTTCGGATTCACGATGACAAACCTCGAACCAATGAGCTCCTCGGCATAGTCGATCTCCGCCGCATCGAGAAACGGCAGCGACAGGCTGTCAATGAGCACGGACTGCCCATGTCCTTCCAGCACCAGGTCGTCCTCCTGCGGCTGGTCGAGAGTGATTTCGTACTGAAAACCGGAGCACCCGCCGCCCGAAACGGCGACGCGAAGACATTGCGAAGTGTTGCTTGCCGAGTTGATCTCGGCCAGTTTCTTGAATGCCCGGTCCGTTACTTTGGGAGCCAGATAGAGGTCCATGAGCGTGCCAGTCAATCCAATCGGTAGGGTGCGGCTGTGCATTCAGATATACGGGACTCGCAGCCATGAGGCAAGATGCGGCAGGAAGCGCTTCACGGGCGTGTTTCGGAGACGCCGCATCCGTGACCAATCGCCGCTGCCCTTGAACGCGTTCCTGCTGAATCAATCTCGCTGTCGATGCGCCTATCTCAATACTTTGAATGTCTCCAATCATATAGTACACATCGTCGCCGTTCCAATGCCGGGATTGCATTCAGCGGGAAGGGCATGATGCGCTTGCCGGTGTCTTGCGGACCGCGAAGGCCGTGCCGGACATGTTCGGCGCGCATTCAGTTGACTGTCACGGATGGGGAATAGAGACAATCTTGCAGACACACTTGCCCAAAGTGAGGGAATGGGCTTGAAGAGCTTTGCATGCCGGCCCGAGGAATCCCGGGGCAGGGCCTTTTGCGAGAATGCTCCCCGGGACAGAACCGAGTATCAGCGAGACTGCGACCGCATTGTTCACACCACGGCGTTTCGCCGGCTCATGCACAAGACGCAGGTGTTTTTGGCGCCGGAAAGCGACCATGTCCGCACCCGGCTGACCCACACGATTGAAGTTGCCCGGGCGGCTCGGGCGCTTTCGAACAGTCTGGGACTGAACGCAGACTTGGCAGAGGCCATCGCTCTGGCACATGATTTGGGCCACCCTCCATTCGGGCATGCAGGCGAGGATGCACTGGATGAACAGATGTCCAGCTACGGCGGATTCGAGCACAATGCCCAGTCGTTGCGGATAGTGACGACATTGGTGCGCAACTACATGGAATTCGATGGGCTGAACCTGACTTGGGAGTGTCGCGAGGGGATTGCCAAGCACAGTGGCCCCTTGTTGCAAACAATAGCGCATCAAGCAGATGAAGTGGCGAGAATCGACGGCTTGGAACTGAAACTTCATGGCAGCGGAGAAGCACAGGTGGCTGCAATTGCGGACGATGTCGTCTACAACTGCCATGACCTCCAGGATGGCTTGCGAACCAAGCAGTTCACACTGGACGATACCTCGGAGTTGGAGCTCGTCGGACCAATACTGGAAAGAGCAAGACACAGGCACCCTCACGAGGATGAGCACAAGTTGATGCATCTCGTGGTGCGAACGATGTTCGGAGAGTTGATTGCCTGCATCGTTTGTGAATCGGAGCGCCGGCTTGGAAAGCATTCCCCTGCCAGTCCCGGCGAAGTGCGTCGCTGCTCCTGCCCCGTCGTTGGCCTTGATCAGGACACCGACAGGAAACTGGAGGAGGTCAGGCAGTTTCTGATGCAGAACATGTACAATACCGACAACATGCAGCGGCAAAGGCGGGTTGTCTGCCGTTTCGTGAACCAGTTGTTCGAGTACTTCAATGAAAGGCCTTCCAGGCTGCCCTTGAACTGGAACATGGATTTGGACACATCCAGCGAGATTGATGTTGCGCGCACTGTTGCGGATTATATTTCCGGCATGACCGACAACTTCGCGATCAACACGTTTGCCCGAATCAACGAACTTGCGGCAACGGTGACCTTGCACTCGACAGTTTGCGAATCTATCGACTCTGCAAGCTGACAGCCTGCACCCGGGAGGAGGTTGAAGCGAAACATGCAATGCAATCTGCGGCGGGGCCATTGTGCCGGAGAGCGCATTGGCCGCCGAGCGAAAGCGAGTCACATTTCCCCTGGAGGTCGGCAACAGGATCAATGACGGTCATTCGAGAATGAACATATTTGCCGAAATCCGAGGGGCGATTGGTAGCGCCATAGAACAGTTGGCGGGCCAGAGCGTCATTCCCGACGGCATCGACCTCTCCCGCATGAATGTCGAGAGGCCACGGGATGCAACGCACGGAGAGATTTCCACAAACGCCGCCATGATCCTCGCAAAGCCCGCGCGCCGCCCGCCGCGCGTGCTGGCGGAAGCGCTGGCCGATGTGCTGTCTGGGGATGAACGGGTTGCCAGGGTCTCGGTGGCCGGGCCGGGATTCCTGAATCTCGTCCTCAGGCCTGAGGAATGGCTGCGGGCTGTACGCTCTGCCCTTCAGCTGGGCATGGACTACGGACGCAACACGGATGGCCGCAACCGGCGCGTGAATCTGGAGTTTGTTTCGGCAAACCCAACCGGCCCGCTTCATCTGGGCCATGGACGGGGGGCCGTGTTCGGTGACGCGCTGGGACGGCTCTTGGAATACACCGGTCATGACGTCACGAGGGAGTACTACGTCAACGACGCGGGAAGCCAAGTCGACATACTGGCGCGGTCGGCATACCTTCGATACCTGGAAGATGCAGGTCTGGACACCGATTTTGGACCGGAAAGCTATCGCGGCGACTACCTGATCGAAGTCGGCAAGTCGTTGCACGAGGCATATGGGGACCGGTTGCTGAACACGCCGGAATCCCGGTGGCTGCCGGAAGTTCGCGATTTTGCGATCAAGAGAATGTTGCGGCTCATCAAGTCGGACTTGAAGCTGCTCGGCATTCGCATGGACCGGTATTTTCACGAGAGCAGCCTTGCCCAGGATGGCCGAATCGATCAGGCGTTGAAGGCGCTGCGCGAGCGCGGCCTTGTCTATCGCGGAAAGCTTCCCCCACCCAAGGGACGCAGGTCGGTTGACTGGGAGCCGCGCCGACAAACGCTCTTCAGATCAACTGCGCATGGCGATGACGTGGATCGTCCAATCCGCAAGTCGGATGGTAGCTGGACATATTTCGCGCCCGACATCGCCTATCACCATGACAAGATTGCCCGGGGCTACGATGTGTTGATCAACGTGTTTGGCGCCGACCATGGTGGATATGTCCAGCGCCTGCGCGCCGTAGTTTCGGCACTGTCCGACGGCAAGGCACATTTCGACATCAAGCTGATCCAGCTGGTCAATGTCGTTCAGCGTGACGAGCGGTTGAAGATGTCCAAACGTGCCGGCAACTTTGTCCAACTGCAGGAAGCGGTTGAAGCTGTAGGCGCCGATGTTCTGCGATTCGTGATGTTGATGCGGCGCAATGACGCCCCTCTGGATTTCGACTTCGAGGAGGTTGTCGAGAAGACCAAGGACAATCCGGTGTTCTATGTTCAGTATGCGCACGCGCGAACTTGTTCGGTGCTGGGGCGCGCCGAAGCCGCTGGCTTCCGGACATGCGACGCGAACTTGGCCGAGGTCGATCTTGGCGAGTTGCGCCATGCGAGCCAGATCGCGTTTGCCCGGCGAATTTCGGAATGGCCCAGGGTTGTCGAAGTGGCCGCACGACACCATGAGCCGCACCGCATTGTGTTCTACTTGACTGACTTGGCTCGGGACTTTCATGCCATGTGGGCAAGGGGAAACAGGGAGCCGGAACTGCGAATACTTGACGAATCCGATGTGCCTGGCACACTTGCCCGGCTTGCGCTGGCTCGCGCTTCCGCAGTTGTGATAGCCACGGGGCTTGAAATCCTGGGTATTGCCGCCCTCGAAGAGATGTGACGCATCTCGCGCCGGAAGCCGCCTGTGGCGGTCCGGCTGCGGCTGGGCGGTTGGTCGGCAACACTTGGCCAAAGGGCTATTGTATTCACTGTCTTGGGGGAGCCGGGAGAGCGCATGAATGCGGTTTCGGATGCCCTTCCCGGGGATTGCCTCCTATTGACGAAGCCAATTGGGTCGGGAACAGTTCTGGCGGCTCACATGATGTCGCTCGCATTAGGCGAAGAGCTCGATGGCGCACTGTCAGTCATGGCAAGGTCGGGGCATGCAGCCGCCGAAATTCTTGGGCGGCACGCCAATGCCATGACGGATGTGAGCGAATTTGGGCTGGCAGGTCATTTGCTGGCGATGCTGGAGGGGTCGTCTGTTGACGCAGTGCCGGTGATGGACGGTGCAAGGCGGCTGCACTCTCTGGGCGCGAAGTCCACCCTGTGGCCGGAAAACGCCAAGGCGAAGGAGCGCATCCAAGCTGGGAAGTCCACAGATTGCGGACTGCTCTTTGATCCACAGACATCGGGAGGGATTCTTGCGACCGTGCCTCCGGAATCCCTGAATGGAGCGCTTGCCGAACTGGCGCGAGCCAATGAGCAGGTTCACTCCATCGGAAGGATTGTAGAAGGCCCGCCTGTCATTGCGCTCGTTTGAAGTCCTGCCAGGTCAATGGGCAGGCACGCTTGTGGTTCCGGAGGAGGATTGGCTGCAGACAGATTGCAGGTGTGGCGGAACGGCAAGGCATGGTCGGCGGTTGGCAATTCTGGTTGCGCACGAGGGTTTGCCAAGGCGTTTTTCCTCGACATCCGTTTTGAACAAGTTGCCGACAGCCTTGCACCTTGCGGCAAGTTCCGAGTGTGCCGGGCA
>MKWU01002452.1_pt1 | contig 27776 bp, 22 predicted proteins | sample 809101 | NCBI WGS metagenome assembly MKWU01 (sample SAMN05860141, study PRJNA318959) | sponge metagenome | host: Aplysina aerophoba | place: Slovenia: Piran, Adriatic Sea, Gulf of Piran | collected 2013-05-07 | reverse complement strand
GCACATTGCGGGTCTTCGCGCCCGACGACGAGAAGGTCACCTGTTTGTTACCCAGCACCCGGTAATCGCCCGGACTAGCAGCATCGACATACTCGGTCGCCGGCCGCGTCAACGTCTCCAACACCTCCACAGTAAACGTCGTGGAGGACTCCGGCAGATGCAGCACGGACACCGGCACATCCACCGTCCCGTCATCCTCGTCAACAGTCGCCGCATACACCTGCGTGCTTACGGGGTTGGTGCCGAACCTCACCTGTGCTTGGGTGGCATCATCGTCGGTTATCGTCAGCTCCGCGGAGGCGCCCATCGCACTGCGCTGATAATGGCGGCCCAAACTGTTGACCCCAGACGCCGGGCTGTCAACCAGCTCCAACTGCACAATCTTGGCGTGCTCCACGAACTCGTCGTCGACGGTGGTCATCGTCACGTTCTGGGTTTTCGAGCCGCTCGCGGTGAACGTCACCGCCAAAGACGCGAACGAATACTCAGCACTCGACTCGGTCGTCTCCGCCGACACCACCCTCAACGTCACCACCGTGTCGGCCTCGGGCAGATGACTTATCGTCACCGGCACACTGAACGGAATTAACGATGCGCTCCCCTCGTCCTCCGAGGCCGTGAACTCAACGTTCGACGACGCGTCCGAAGCGTGGATCGCGATCTTGGCATCGTCTTTATCGTCGTCAACGATGACCATCCGCGCAACCTCGCGCCCGCGCGTGTAGTGGCGGCCGAGACTGCTCGTCCCGCTCGGGCGGATTCGCACGAAGAAGGTCTGGTTATCCTCGACCAAGTCGTCGTCGGTCAGCGACACCGCAATATTCTGGGTCAAAGCACCGGTCGGAGTGAACGTCACCGACTTCGTCACGATCCGAAAGTCGCCCGGGTTCGCGGCGCTCTGCCACTCCGTGGGTTTACCGAACCCATCGGGCGGAAGTTGAACTTGGACCGCGATGGTCGTGGAACTCTCCGGGGCGCGGTTGATCGTCACCGGCAGATTCACCGAACCACCCGACACATCCTCGTCGATCTCGGCTCGATACGACGCCGTCGAAGCGGCATCGGCACCGTAGGCGATACGGGCCGCGTCGGCATCATCGTCAGTGATCGTCACCGTCGACAAACGACCCTGCGAATTGCGGGTGTAGTGCGTGCCCAAGTTGTTGCTACCGGTGCTGTCGGCGATGCGCAACAGGATCGTCTGGTCGTTCTCGACGAGCATGTCATCGGTGACCGTCACGGCCAGGTTCTGGGTGCGGTTGCCGGACGGGGTGAACGTCACCGACTTCGTGACGATCCGGAAATCGCCGGGCGACTGGGCGCTCTGCCACTCAGTCGCGGTTCCGCCCGTACGCACCTCGACCGCCACCGTGATGGAGGCCTGCGGGTTGTGGCTCACCTGCACCGGCACGTTCAACATCCCGCCAGACACGTTCTCCGCCACACTGGCGGTATGCGCGGTGGTGCGCCCCGCGGTCCCGAAGCCGATGGTCGCCGCGGCTGCGTCGTCATCGGTGATCGTCACCGTTGCAGAGCCCTGCCCCGAGACCACCGCCCAGCCCGAAACTGAGGTGGTGATCGTCGCGGTGAACGTCTCGTCGCCCTCCACGAGAGCGTCGTTTCGGGTCGGCACCCGCAACGTCGCGGTCGGGCTGCCAGCGTTGACGCGTACCGTTGATGGTGGCGAGTTGAGGTCAGCCGAGGTGGCGGTGCTGCCCGAATACCCGTAGGCCACGCTCAGCGACAACCCGCCTGAGGGCGCGTTGCGGCCCAGCGTCACCGTCAGCGAAGTCGTCTGGCCCTCGTTGAGCGTCTCGGATGCCTCAATGCGGAACGTCTTGGTGGACGCGTTCACCGTCACCGCCACGTCTTGGACGGTCAGACTGGACGGGTACTCCGAGGCCGAGCCGGAGACCGCGTGGCTGACTGTGGACGCACCCGTGGCCACGCCGGTCACGGTGAAAGACTGGGGACTGTTCCAATTGCTCGAGGTGAAGGAGAGCGACGCCGGCAGCACTGTCGCTCTGGCAGTAACGCTCGAGGTGGGGGTCAGCGTGACGCCCGCAGTCGGCTCCGAAGTCAAGACCGCGGTGTAGGTTGTCGTCTCTCCGACCTCGACTGCGCGTGCCGTGTGGCTCAACGTCACTCCCGCATCGTCGTTGTCGTTGATCGTCAGCGTCACCCCGGTCAACGTCAGCGAGCCGGCTCCGCTGGCCGACAAGATGATCGTCTCGTCGTCTTCATCTATGTCGTCATTGACGATCGTCAGGTTGCCCGACGCTGCGGTCTCGCCGACACGGATCGTCAACGCAGCCGGCAGGGTGAAGTCGTCACGGATGTCGGCGCTGCCGGTCTCGGTCAAGGTGAGGGTCACCGCCGTGACCGCCGGCTGATCCAAAGTTGCCGTCACCGAAACCGTCCCCGCGGTCTCACTCGCCATGTTGTTGGACGCGTCCGTGCTCAAGGTCAGCGTGGTCGGCACCAAGTTGTAGCCGTTGACTTGGATCTGGAGGCTGTGGGCGTTAGCAGTCCAGGTGCTGTCTGCGGTGGGGACGTTGGCCGCTGTTTGACGGGATTGGTTCGCGATACTCCAACCGAAGTTGTCTCTTGGTCGGGTGTCCTCTCGGTCGGCACCACCCCTCGCCACCATGGCTGTCGACAAATCTCCAGTGGTGTAGATGACAACGTGGTATTCAGTCCTGTCTTCGAGTTCAGTCCCCGCCGGCGCGGTGAACGTGTTGAGCCCCGCCGTGAAACTCGACGGCAGCGTCAGTTCCGCGCGCCGCGTGCCTGGATTGCCGCTGGAGTTAGTCCAGAGCTCCGCTCTGAAAGTCGCCAACTGCGTTGCGTCCGCACTGCCCGACAGGTCCACCACGATGCTGGTCAACGCGTAGCCGTTGCGGTGTGTGCCGGTCGTGAATTTCTGAGAATACGCCAGGTCCTCGAAATCCGTGACCGCCTCAGTGGTCGTCCCGATGACCGTGTTGCCGACCAGCTTGACCGAGGTCTGCCCGTCAGCGACCCGAGGAAAGAGCACCGCAAAGCCGATTGCCGCCATCGCCAAAGCTGCGATCAAAGCACCACGCCGACTAACCAACACACTAAGCATTTGACTCGACCTCACAAGTCGGAGATTCGGGGGGGGGGGGGTGACTAACGGTATCGGCACCGCGTCCGACCCGGCGGCTGGGATTCTGAGCTGTCATCGGGCTAGCATACATAGCCACCTGAGCAACGCAACAATCGGTCACCCTCCGACACCGTGGGGCCGCTGGCTCGAGCCGAACGGGCGGCTCCGCAGTCCCTGCCGTGGCACGCTCCCGGCAACGCTGAAGAAAAAGAACACTGTGAAGATGGTGAAGAAAAAGCAAGAAATGGTGGTGCCAGTGAGTATGCTGTGGCGATGGCAGAAGACCGGCCCCGCTATTTTTCCGACCAGTCCGACATCGGTGAGGCGCCGCCGTTCACTCCGGGGTTCGGAAGCACTCCTCCCTGCCTGGTGGGGCGAGACGAACTGATCCGCAAAGTGTGCAAGATGTTGGATGGCGATCCAGCCAGCGAAGGCGGCACCAACATACTCCTCGCCCCGCGGGGCATGGGCAAGACGGTCTTGCTGAACGAGATCGAGGGCGCTGCCCAAAAAGAGCGAGGCTGGCTAGTGCTCGCAGTAGCAGGGACCGACGGGGATCCGATTGCCGAGACCCACAAGGCGGTTGTGCAGGCGCGACACGCCATGGCACAGACACACGGCACGCCGGCCAGACGGCAGGTGTCGGGGGTGAGCTTGGGCGTCGGCGCCGTGTCGGCCGGGGTCTCATTCGAGCAGGCGCCTGGTCTGAGGCGGACGAGCTACGGAGACGACCTTCGCCGCGATCTGGGAGAGCTCGCCAGCAGCGCCACCCGGGTCGGCACCCGTGTGCTGCTCACCATGGACGAGATGCATGCGGTCCCGCTGGCCAAAGCCCGGCAGCTAGGCTCGTACATCCAGCACATCGCGAAGCGGGAGCGGCAAGCACTGGTGTTCCTGGGTGCCGCATTGCCGTACATCACCGCAACACTGTTGGCTGATCGGAAATCGACCTTCCTGCAACGTCTGGCCGTACACAAGGTGGATCCGTTGTCGAACTCGGAGGTGCGTCGCGGATTGCGAGAACCGATACTGACCCACGGGGGCCTCATCGACGACGACGCTGTCGATACAGCCAGCTCGGCTGTGGCCGGCCATCCGTACATGCTTCAACTGGTCGGAGACAAAATGTGGCGTGCAGCGGGCGGCCCCGGAAAGACGATCACTGTCAACCACGCCAAGCGGGCCGTCGCCGAGGCCGACGAGTCGCTCCAAGACCACTTGTTCGCCCCCACCTGGCACGGCCTCTCAGACACCGACAAGCAGTTCTTGGCGGCGTTGGCTGTGCTCGCCGAGAGCCAAGAGTCGCCCCGCGTGGCCGCTGTGTGCGAAGGGGCCGCGATCGGCAAGAGCAGCGCCAGCGCGTACCGCAGGCGTCTGTTGCTCTCCGGAATGGTCAGTCCCGGCGGTCGGGGGCGGTTGAAGTTGGCCCATCCGGCAATCGGGCCTTGGCTGCGGCGGTCGTTGACCTCGGGCTCGCTTCGTGTACCACAAAGAGACAACACCCGATAGTCGCCGCGGGCCATGTGCCTTCGCTCGGCTGCCTCCCCGGTAGGCCCGCTGGCGTCGTCGCTGTCGCCAAAGACGACCGCAGCGAACCCGAGAACCGTCCTGCTGCGACTGCTTCTTGCCGCGCAGCCGGTGTTGTGGAGTCAGCTGATGCAGCCTCTGCCGTCGCGGTCTCGGTCCAAGCGGTAGGGATCAACACCGATCGTGCGCACTTGAACCGGCTTTTGGGCGCTTGGCAGGTCACCACAGTTCAGAGCATCGCCCGGCAGGTTGGGCAAGCAGGGGCTGTAGGCGGGATGACACTCGTCATCAACAGCAGTTTCTACCTGGGGAGGCACAGTCGTTACGGGAGGCGCAGTCGTTACGGGAGGCACAGTCGTTACGGGAGGCACAGTCGTTACGGGAGGCACAGTCGTTGCGGGAGGCACAGTCGTTGCGGGAGGCGCAGTCGTTGCGGGAGGCGCAGTCGTTGCGGGAGGCACAGTCGTGGACGAAGCGATCACCGTTGAGGCAGGGGTCGGCGCGCCACCCAACTGCGAGTCCTCGCATTGCGAAACCAAGTCTCGCAGGGCCCCCAGCTCGGCCGAATCAACCGAAAGCTCCCAACGGGTCTTGACCGCTATCCACGCTTCGACATACCAGCACCGCACCGAGGTGTCGGGCGGCAACCATTCAGCAGGGTCCGACGCACCCTTCTGACGATTCGACGAAGCCGACACCGCCACCAACGAATGCTCGTAACCCAAGTCGTTCGCAAATCGACGGCGGGTGTCACTGTCCCATCCGTTGGCACCCGAGTCCCAGGCCTCAGCCAGCGGCACGAGATGATCCACATCGAATCCCGACCCCGTGCCGGCCTCAGTTGCTCCGTCATAGAGGCTGTACCACTGTCCGCCTGACAGGGAACAGGAACTCCCGACCCGCGGCACCTCGACCGCCTCGGCGATCAGCACCTCCCGGCGGGCATCGCACCGGTCGCCGTCGGCGTCGACCCAATGGTCGAAGAGATCACGGTCATATCCAGACCGCTGTTCGGGGCGCACCGGCAATGCTTCGAGCCGGTTCAACAACTCGGCGCCCGCGCCCTCTGATTCGGTTGTGGCCTCCGCGCCTGCCGCGCCCGCGCCCTCTGATCCGGCGGCCACCTCCACGCCTGCTGCGCCCGCGCCCTCTGATCCAGTTGTGACCTCCGCGCCTGCTGCGCCCGCGCCCTCTGATCCAGTTGTGACCTCCGCGCCTGCTGCGCCCGAACCACTGCTGTCGCTCCCGGACTGGTCCACGGAGCCGTCTTCCTGCGGAGCCGCAGTGGTGGTCGTCTCAGCGGTCGCGGTCGCCGGTGCTTCGCTGGTCGTGTCAGCGGTCGCGGTCGCCGGTGCTTCGCCGTCTGTCTCAGCGGTCGCAGACGCCGGTGCTTCGCCGTCTGTCTCAGCGGACGCAGACGCCGGTGCTTCGCCGTCTGTCTCAGCGGACGCAGACGCCGGTGCTTCGCCGTCTGTCTCAGCGGACGCAGACGCCGGTGCTTCTGATGCCGGTGGGTCTGTGGTACCACCGTTGGCAGGCGACTCTGATTCTGCTGAAGCGTCATCGGGCGGCTCGTCGCTCGCATCGTCACCGAGGAGTCCGCCCAAGACCAACAAGACGATGAATCCATAGACCCCCAACATCCACCATCTCCGATAGAGCGGAGGCCTCGACCTGCCGCGAACACGAGATCGGCTCGAAATCGAAGGCTCAGGACGAGTTGCAGGAGACGAGTCGTATGGGTCTACCTGCAGTTCCCCGTCTGCGCTGGAAACCTGGTCGGTCCAATCTCCTGTCGCATCGCGCCAACGCCACCGGTAACGGCCCTTCGGGTCAACCTGCCACGACCCCGACGGGAGCTCCTTCGCCTCGTTGTCGCCGACCCCGTCGTCGCCGACCTCGTTGTCGCCGACCCCGTTGTCGCCGACCCCGTCGTCTTGATTCGGTGCCACGGCTGCCTAAACGGGGGCCGGCGCGGCAACCGTGGGACGGGCCATCTTGCGGCGTTGCGGCTCAACCTTCCATGCGTTCATGCTCGGCGACAATACTGCACACAACCAGGCAAGGCCGATTCGTGCCGGCATGGTGGCGCAGTCGACCACGTCCGCGCCAGATGACCGCAACACCCACCACTACCCCGTCAGCCCTCAACGCCGGTCGAATACCGGTCGTATCGCAGCGGAAGCTGACACCGGGATAACCTGAGCGCCAGACCGCTCGCTTGGGGAGAACCGATGTCAGCAGACACCGTCACCGACAATGAACTGGCCGAGTTCGAGCAGCGCTGCCGATCCTTCCTCGACGAGCACGCCAGCGGATTCCCCTCCGACGGCGAGCCCGACCCGCGCAGCGTAAAACGGATGGCCGTCACCAAGAAGTTCCAACAGGCACTGGCCGAAGCCGGGCTGGCCGGCATCGTCTACCCGACCGAATACGGAGGAGCGGGGCTGACCAAGACACATGAGCGGGTATGGCGCGAAATCTACGCGCAGTATCCCAACATGTCCTTCGACCTCACCATCTCACACGGCATGTGCCTGCCGATGCTGGCCGAATACGGCAGCCGCGACCAGAAGGCCAAGTACCTCGCCGACAACATCAGTGGACGCACCGTGTGGTGCCAGATGTTCTCAGAACCGGGCGCCGGATCCGACGTCGCCAGCCTCCAGACCCGAGCAGAACGAGACGGCGACACCTGGATCGTCAACGGCCAGAAAGTGTGGACCACCCTCGCCCACCTGAGCGACTACGGCGTGATAATCGCCCGGACCGATCCGAACGTCCCGAAACACGCCGGCATCTCAATGTTCATCGTGGGAATGGATGCGCCCGGGGTGGAGGTCCGCCCCATCCACCAGATAGACGGCGGCACCCACTTCAACGAAGTCTTCTTCACCGATGTCGAGATCCCAGCCGACAACCTGCTGGGCGAGCTCAACAACGGCTGGAACATGGCCACCGCGATGCTGATGTATGAACGGGTCGCCATCGGCACCGGCACCGGCGGAGGGGTCCGCCACGACCGGGCCGACCAGCTCATCGCCGAAGCCACCAAGCGAGGCATCATCGACGACCTGGTGCTGCGCCAGAAACTCATGCGCATCTACACGATGGAGACCTGCCAGTCGCTCGTGTCAATGCGCACCCGAGCCGAGATGAAAGCCGGCAAGACCCCCGGACCCGGCGGATCCATCAGCAAGCTCGCCAGCACCATCATCATGGACCAAGTGCGCGACGTCACCATGGAGATCGTCGGTGCCGGCGGAGTCGCCTGGGAGGACGAGTCCGACGGCCACTGGCAGCGCGCGGCACTGACGAGCCTGCAGGGAGGAATCGCCGGCGGCACCAACGAGATCCAACGCAACATAATCGGTGACCGCGTGCTGGGTCTCCCCCGCGACATCAGCGTCGACCGAGGCGTCCCCTTCAAGGACCTGAAGGTCGGCACCCAGCAGGCCACAGCCTGAACCTGCCAGCGCTGGACCGGCCGGCGCTGAACCTGCTGGCGCTGGACCGGCAATCGCTGAACCGGCACCGCGGCTCAGAACCGACTCCCCGCGCCAGACGGGCAGGTTGCCGGTCGCAGACTTGGTTGTGCGGTGGTTGTGGTATGCGGTGATGGTGCGCTGAGTCTCAGACATCGAGATAACGAGTCACAGCCACCGCCGACCCGATGCCCGAAACCACCACCGCGATGCCCAGAACCAGCAGGCTCGTGGAGTAGAACTCACCCTGGTCGACCCGGAAGCCCTGCATGAGCTGAAGGCTGTCCGGTTCGCTCAGCCCCTTGATGACCGTGTCGTCGAGAATCCGCAGACCGACCCAGGCCCCCATGGCCCCCAGCACCGCCTGAGCCAGACCCTCGAGCATGAACGGCACGCGGATGAACCAGTTGGTCGCCCCCACCACCTTCATGATCTCGATCTCAGCACCGCGACTGCGGATCGCGCTGACGATGTTGGTCAGGATCAACAGTGTGGCCGCTGTGAGCAGGATCACCGAACCCACCAAGAACACCCTGGTCACCTTGTCAGCGAGGCGCTGAATGTCACGGATCGTCTGATCAGCGGAAACAACCTCCTCCACGCCCGGGCGCCCGACGAACTGGCCCGACAGCTCAGCCACCACATCGGCATCAGGGTTCTCGGGCACCACCCGATACGACGGAGGCAGGACATCCGGGGAGACGACCTCTATCAACTCCGGGGTGTCGGCGAAGATCTCGCGAAACTCCTCATAGGTCTGGGTCTGGTCGACGTAGACCCATTCCCTGATCGCCGGGCTCGTGTCGATGCTGTCGCGGATGTTGGCATCCTGTTCGGCGGTCGCGTCGGGCTGCATCCAGACCACGAACTCGATCCCGCCCTCCCAGCGGGCCGTGGCGTTGTCGACCGCGTAGTTGAACAGGAAGAACCCGCCGAAGAGCCACAGCGACACGCCGATGGTGATGATCGCCGCAGCCGACGACAAGACGTTGCGCCACAGGTTCTGGCCCGTCTCACGCAGGACGTACCTCGGACTCAGCGCCATAGAGACCTACCCCCAGCCACAGACCTGCCCATAGACCCACTCAAAGATACAGCCACAGACCTGCCCATAGACCTACTCAAAGATACAGCCACAGACCTGCCCATAGACTTCACAGACGTACTCAAAGACACAACCACAGACCTATTCATAGACGCCGCGGGCCTGGTCGCGGACGATCTCGCCCCGGTCGAGCTCGATGACCCTGCGACGCATCGAGTCGACGATGCTGCGGTCGTGGGTCGCCATCACCACAGTCGTGCCCGTGCGGTTGATCCGGTCGAGCAGTTTCATGATCCCGACAGAAGTCTGCGGATCAAGGTTGCCGGTGGGCTCGTCGGCCAACAGGATCGGCGGTCGATTGACGAACGCCCGAGCCACCGACACCCGCTGCTGCTCACCACCGGACAGTTCGTGGGGGAAATTGTCCATCTTCGCGGCGAGGCCGACGAGCTCGAGGATGGCGGGAACCTGCTTGCGGACCACCTGGCGGGGCTTGCCGATCACCTCGAGGGCGAAAGCAACGTTCTCGGCCACCGTCTTCTTCGGAAGCAGCTTGAAGTCCTGGAAAATGAAGCCGATGTTGCGGCGCAGGAAGGGCACCCGCCAAGCGCCGAGCGTGCCGATGTCCTTGCCGGCCACATAGATCGTCCCGTGTTCGGGAAGCTCCTCGCGGTTCAGCAGCCGAATGAACGTCGACTTGCCCGATCCCGAAGGCCCCACGAGGAACACGAACTCGCTCTTGGCGATATCGACGGTGACGTCGCGAACCGCCACAACAGTGCCCTTGTAGACCTTGGTGACGTTGTTGAGCTTGATCATGGTTGTTCAGTCTTGTCTTTGCGTGAAGTCTTGTCTTTGCGTGAAGTCTTGATTGTTCGTGATTGTCTGTTCGTGAACGGTGCGGGCCACCAGCGCTCGGCGCGCGTCAGCCGACCGCGGGACATTACCAGCGACCGGGGGCCAAACCGAGTCAATCGCTCGAGTTCCGGGCTCTCGTCCAACGAAGCCAGGCCTCCATGAACGCTTCGACCTCCCCGCCGAGCACCGACTCGATCTGTGAAGTCTCGAAATCGGAGCGCAGATCCTTGACCATCTGGTACGGCTGCAACACGTAGCTGCGGATCTGGCTGCCGAAACCCACGTTGTGCTGTTCGCCCGTGATGCCGGCGATCTCGGCCTCACGCCTCTTGCGTTCACGATCCAAGAGCTTGGCGGCCATCATCTGCATGGCACGGTCCTTGTTCTGGTGCTGGCTCCGCTCGTTCTGGCAACTCGTCACCAGGCCGGTCGGCAGGTGGGTGATGCGCACAGCCGAGTCGGTGACGTTGACATGCTGGCCGCCCGCACCCGACGAACGATACGTGTCGATCCGAAGCTCCTTCTCGTCGATGTCGATCTCGTTGGCCACCTCCTCGAAGAACGGGGCGACCTGAACCGCAGAGAAGGCCGTCTGGCGTTTGCCCTCGTTGTTGAACGGCGAGATCCGCACCAGCCGGTGCACGCCGTGCTCCGCCTGCATCAACCCGTAGGCGTGGCGTCCCTTCAAGATGAACTCGACGCTCGAGAGACCTGCCTCTGTGCCTTCCGACACCGCCGTGATCTCGACTTCGAAGCCCTTGCGGTCCGCCCAGCGGTTGTACATCCGCATGAGCATCTGCGCCCAGTCCTGGGCGTCGGTCCCGCCCTCCCCCGACTTGATCTGACAGACGGCATCGCCCTCATCGAACTCGCCAGTGAACAGCGAGCGCACCTCCAGGTCGTCGAGCTTGGCCTCAAGGGCTGCGCTGCACTGGGCGATCTCGTCGGCGAGCATCTCGTCGCCCTCCTCACGGGCGAGTTGATACAAGGTCTCCACGTCGTCGAGGTCTTCACGCAGACGGCTAAACATCGTCAGGTCCTCGTTGAGAGCCGCGAACTCGGAGGTGATCCTGCGTGCGGAGTCCTGGTCGTCCCAGAGATCGGCGCGCGAGGCCTCCGCCTCGAGCTGCGGGCGGCGAGCCTCAAGATCAGCGATCCGCAGGTACTGCGACGCTTCTTGAACCCGACTCCTGATCGCCGCGAGTTGTTCGGTGAAGTCCTGCATCATTGCCAGTCCCAGTTGCCAGTCCCAGTTGCCAGTCCTGCACAGGCGGCGCTAGAGGGCAGCCCTTGCGGCTGCCCGGCCGTGGCACATCTTGAACTTCTTGCCGCTGCCACAGGGGCAGGGCTCGTTGCGACCCACCTTCTCGAGTTCGCTCTTGACGATCGGGGTGCGCGAAACGGCTCGGTCGGGTTTCGCCAGCGGCGCACGCGGAACCCCCGCAGAGGGGATCGCCGCGGCCGGAGTGCCGGCGTCAGCGGCCTGCTTCTGTTCGGTCACGCCGACGAGCTGCTGCTCGTCGACATCGTCGAGTTCGCCCCCGGCTTCGGCGGGCTGGTCATCGGCTGGAGGGGCCGCCTGCACATGCATCACGTACTTCACGAAGTCGATCGAGATGGCCGTCATCATCTGGGCGAACATCTGGAACCCCTCACGCTGCCATTCCGACGCCGGGTCCTTCTGGCCCATGGCACGCAGGTGGATGCCCTCGCGCAGCAGGTCCATCTCCGAGAGGTGCTGGCGCCAACGCTGGTCGATGACCAGAAGCATCACCTGCCGTTCGACCTGGCGGAGAACCTCTGGGGTGAGCTCCGACTCGCGCGCCTCGTAGATCTCGACAGCCTCGCTGAAGATCAGCTCCGCCAGCTCTTCGGGCTCGCGGACACCGCCGAGCGACAGCTTGGTGATCATCGAGGGCCACAGCGTGGAGATCTCGGTGATCAACCCCTCGAGGTCCCACTCCTCGAAGATGTCGGACCCGCAGTGGGTGTGGATCAGGCCGTCGACGGCCTGCTGGATGTACTCGATCGCCTCGCTGCGGAGATCGGCCCCGTCGAGGATCTGGCTGCGGCGCTTGTAGATGACCTTGCGCTGCTCGTTCATCACTTCGTCGTACTTGAGAACGTTCTTGCGGGTCTCGGCGTTGCGCTGCTCGACGGTGTTCTGGGCGCGCTCGATCGCCTTGGTCACCATGTTGGCCTCGATCGGCGCGTCCTCGGGCAGTGCCCTGTCCATCACCCAGTTCATTGCGCCAGTAGCGAAGAGGCGCATCAGGTCGTCCTCCAGCGACAGATAGAAGCGGCTCTGACCCGGATCACCCTGACGACCGGAACGGCCCCGGAGCTGATTGTCGATGCGGCGGCTCTCGTGACGTTCCGTGCCGAGCACGTAAAGGCCCCCGAGTTCGATGACCTTGCGGCGCTCACGCTCAGTCGTCTCGGTATGGACGGCGAGACGCTCGTTGTAGAAGTCTCGGCCCTGCGCGGTCTGCGGATCGTGACCCTTGGCCAACATGTCGCGCTCGGCGAGTCCCTCGGGATTGCCTCCCAACAGCACGTCGACGCCGCGGCCCGCCATGTTGGTGGCCACCGTGATCGCTCCGAGCCGCCCAGCCTGAGCGACAATCTCGGCCTCGCGGTCATGCTGCTTGGCGTTGAGGACCTCATGGGGGATGCCGCGCATGTTGAGCGCACGGGACAGTTTCTCGGACTTCTCCACCGAGATCGTGCCCACCAGCACCGGTTGACCCGACTCGTAACAGGCGGCCAGGTCCTCGACGCAGGCCGCGAACTTGCCGTCCTCGCTCTTGTAGATCAGGTCGGCCTCGTCGGCGCGGGCGATGGGACGATGCGTGGGAATGGGGACCACATGCATCCCGTAGGTGCTGGCGAACTCCGCCGCCTCGGTCTCGGCGGTGCCGGTCATCCCCGCAAGGCGCTCATAGAGCCGGTAGTAATTCTGCAGCGTGATGGTGGCCAGGGTCTGGTTCTCCTCATTGATCGCAACCCGCTCCTTGGCCTCAACCGCCTGATGCAGACCGTCGGACCAGCGGCGCCCCTCCAGGACTCGGCCGGTGAACTCGTCGACGATCTTCACCGCGCCCTTCTCGACGATGTACTCCTTGTCGCGCCTGTACAGCTCCTTGGCCCGCAGCGCCGCCTGCAGCTGATGCACCAGATTGGCCGAGACCTGGTCGTAGAGGTTCTCGATCCCCAGAGCCCTCTCGACGGCGTGGACCCCTGCCTCGAGCGGGGCAACCGTGCGCTTCTCCTCGTCGACCTCGTAGTGCAGGTCGCGGCGCAGACCCCTGGCCACCGAGGCGAACTTGGTGTAGAGCTTGGCCGCGTCGGCCACACGGCCCGAGATGATGAGAGGCGTGCGCGCCTCGTCGATCAGGATCGAGTCGATCTCGTCGACGATGCAGTAGTGGTGGCCCCGCTGGACCTGACGGGCACGGCTCGTGGCCATGTTGTCGCGCAGGTAGTCGAAACCGAACTCGTTGTTGGTCCCGTAGGTGATATCCGCGGCGTACTGGACCCGCTTGAAGTCTGAGTCGCGGTCGCCGGGGACGATGAGCCCGACCTCGAGGCCCAGCCAGCGGTAGACCTGACCCATCCATTCGGCGTCGCGGCGGGCGAGATAGTCGTTGACGGTCACAATGTGAACGCCCTTGCCGGTGAGCCCGTTGAGATAGATCGGGAGCGTGGAGGTGAGGGTCTTGCCCTCCCCCGTCTTCATTTCCGCAACCCAGCCCAGATGCAGTGCGGCGCCGCCCACCAACTGCACGTCGTAGTGCCGCTGACCGAGCACCCGCCGCGCCGCCTCGCGAACCACAGCGAAGGCCTCTATCAGCAGGTCGTTGGGGCTCTCACCGTTGTCGAGCCTGGTCCGGAACTCTGGCGTCTTGGCCCTCAGCTCGTCGTCGGACAACGCCTCGGTGGCCGGTTCAAGGGCGTTGATGTCGGGCACCAAGGCTTTCAGGTGCTTGAGTTTCCGCCCCTCGCCGCTGCGAAGAACCCGCTTGAAAACGCTCATAGATACCTGAGACTCTAGCGACCTAGAGTCCCACAATTGGGGCCGAATTCTGTCGGATCGGGATTAGCCAGCTTCGTCGATCAGGCCGACATCGCCGTCGTCGCGGCGGTAGACCACCGCTGAGCGGTCGGTCTCCTTGTTGATGAAGAAGAAGAAGCCGTGGTCCATGTTCTCCATCTTCTCGACCGCCTCGTCGGGAGTCAGCGGACCGAGATGGAACCGCTTCGTCTTGACGATCTGGGGCATCGGCTCCTCATCGCCATCGATCTCGGGCGCATCGGGCATCTCTGTCTCGATCACCGACACGTTGTTGAGCTGGGCGTCGGTTCCTGAGCGGATGGTGTCGCCGGTGCCGTGGTGGCGGCGCTGCAGCTTCGTGCGCAGCTTGCGGATCTGCCGCATCAGCTTGTCCTCAGCGAGGTCTATCGCGGTGAAGGGGTCAGGGGCCCGCACCTTGCAGCGCAGATGATGACCTCGGCCCCTGAGCACGATCTCACAGAACTGCTTTTCTGCGATCCGAGGATTCTGGGCCTGGTCGAAATGCACGCTCGCATAGTCGAGCACGTCAAGGTAGCGGTCCAGTTGACCGATTTTCTCGTGGATCACCTCCTCCAGTCGCGGCGTGACATTCACATGCCGGGCACTGATGGAGACATCCATTGCCTACCTCCTGATTTTGGTGGGCTGATTTTGGTGGGCTGATTGTGGTGGGGTCTCGATTCCAGACCCTGATCGTGGTGTGGTCGGAATAATAGACCGTCTGCGGGGCGCTGTTGCAAACCGAATCTGCGGGACCCGCCGACCCGCCGCCGACGCATCGGCTGAACTGCCGACGCGAGTCTTCGCTGGCTCGCCGGCCGCCAGCCGTCGACGGGAATGCGCTCATGGCCGACCGGTCAGCGTTGCCTGTGTGGCCACCAGGCCGAACACTGTGCCGGCGCCGCGGGACCGGAGCACCGAGGCGGCGCGGCGCAGGGTCGTGCCCGTCGTCGACACGTCGTCCACTACCAGGACCGTCGGCCCAGAGCGCAGCCGCGGGCCGCACGGCACGAGGTCGGGCCCGGCCGCGCGGCCGTCGAGACCGCGCCCGGTCTGGGGTTCATCGTCTGAGCGCCGCAGCAACCGCCTCACCCGGACCCGACGACGGCGGGCCAGCGCACGAGCGAGCAGTTCGCCCTGGTCGAACCCCCTCTGGCGGCGACGCGAGGGGGACGCTGGCACCCAGGTCACCACGTCGACCTCGGGTGCCAGCGCAGCCATGGCCGCTGCCAACTCCGAAACCACAGCAGTCGAGCGGGCGTACTTCAGCCTGCACACCAACTCAGCCGCGTGCCCCTCATGGGGCCAGACCGAGATCAACTCCTGCAACGAACCGTCGACTGCCATGAGAACACGCTAGGCACACCCTGTGACAGCCGGGCCCGACCGCCCCCACCGTCGACCGCCCCCACCGTCGACCGCAACCGACGCATCGATGACAACCCCCGACGCACCCCGCGACAACCGAACCCGACCGCCCCCCGGGTCAGGCGTCGGCGGCGAGGTCGCCGACCTTCTCGGCGCTGACATGGCCAGCCTCGTACATCCAGCGGGCCATGTCGCGGAAGGTCTCCACCACGGGGCGGAACTCCACCCCAGTGGCCTCGACGGTGGCAGAGTCGTCGCCGGGCCTGCAGTTGAACAGGTAGTCGTAGCCGTCGCTGGTCATCACGATGTCCTTGCCGAAACGCCTGGTGAGATCACCGAGCCGCCCCCAAGTCCACATGAACCAACGCGGCGTCGGGAAGGTCTTGATCTTCGCACCGGTCGCCTCGGTCAGCGCAGCCACATGCGCTCTGGCATCGAGATGGCTGCCGAACGCCAGCAACCGCTTCGGGCCCCGACCAGGCACCAGCGAGGCCGAGACCACAGCGGCGACGTCACGAACGTCGACATAGTTGCCGCTGAGCCCCTTCGCGATCGGGAATCCCTTCTCGAACCACATGACCGCCGACGACAGATTGATCGACTCCGTCCAGTCGTCGGGGCCGATGATCCCCGAGGGGTAAACCGTCACAACCGATCTCCCCTCGTCCTGGAGACTCCGGGCATAACGCTCGCACGCCGCCTTGCTGCGACCGTAGGCCTCGTCGTTGCCCATCACCGGATGGTCCGCGGTCACCGGATCGGCCCGGAAAGGAAACAGCGCCGCCGCCGACGAGATATGCACTGTCGGGTCGCAACCCGCCGCAACCGCAGCCCCGAGCACGTTGCGGGCACCGGCGAGGTTGGTCTCGTCCATTGCCTGAGCCTGCGCCGGGTCGGTCGCCACGATGGCCGCACAATGCACCACAGCCTCACAGCCCTGCACCGCCGCGTCGACAGAGGCCTCGTCGGTGATGTCGCCCTGAGCCACCTCTGGTTCCGACGGGCTCACCGAGAGCTTCTCCATCAGCGAGGCGAACTTGTCGGGGGACCTGACGAAGACCCGCACGTCGTGACCGTCGAGCAGCAGCCGCTTGGTTGTCAGGCTTCCCAGATAGCCGGTTGCCCCCGTCACCAGAACCTTCATGAGTCTCCCTTGAGCATCATCAACTCCACAAGATGCGTGCGCTTGGTCGGCGTCGCTTTCCGCTCGATGTCGGCGTGGCGCTCCCGGATCATACCATCGGCCAGATCGTCGGTGAACAGCCAGAACTGGTTCGTCCTGACCGCGCCGACGACCTGCTCGGCGACTTTCGCCGGGTCCATCTGCGCGCCATACAGGTCGGCGATGGCAGAGGAGGCATCCCCCAACGCCGTGCCGTCAAGATCGTCGTCGTCGGGGCCCAGGTCAGGGCCGGGGTCGCGGTACCGCTCCTGGCGGTTCCTCTCGCTGTTGATGATGTTGGTGGCAACGAACCCGGGGCACAGACAGGTGACGCCGACACCGGTGTCGCCCTCAAGCATCTCCTGTTGCAGCGTCTCGCTGAAGCCGACCACGGCATGCTTGCTGGTGTTGTAGGCACCCATGCCCGTGGAGGTGAGGTGACCGGCGATCGAGGCGGTGTTGACGATGTGGCCCTCGCCGCGCTCGACCATGGCAGGCAGGAACGCCTTCACGCCGTGGATGACGCCCCAGAGGTTCACTGCCAGGGTCCACTCCCAAGCCTTGAGATCGACCGCGGAGATCGAACCGCCGCCCGCGACGCCAGCGTTGTTCATCACAACATCCGCTGGCCCGAACTCCTCGGTGCAGCGTGCCCGCAGCGCATCCACCGACTCCCAATCGGAAACGTCGCAGACGATGCCGACCGCGATGCCGCCGGCACCGGCGATCTCAGCGACGGTGGCATCGAGTGGCGGCTGCTCGATGTCGGCGACCACGACTCTCATCGACTCTGCCGCCAGCGCCAGCGCCACAGCCCTGCCTATACCGCTGGCTCCACCCGTGACTACCGCGATCCTTCCGTTCAACTGCTCCATGAATCAACACCCAATCTCTGTGCTTTCGCTTGGCTTCCTCTTCGACTCACCTAGGGGCTCACTCTCTGTCCCTGCCCTCAGGGCGCATGGCCGACTGACGCGCTCACCGAGGGCGCGAGCGCGGCCAGCACCGCATCGTCGACGGCGCCCTGGCCGGAGTTGGGATGAAGCGGATGGATGCAGACGTGCGACGCACCCGCCTCGGCGTGTTCGCTCAGGCGGGCCTCGATCGCCTCAACGTCGCCCCAAGCCACTAGGCCATCCACGAGCCGGGGGCTGAGACCGTCGATGTCGTCTTCGGAGAAACCCATCTTCAACCAGGCGTTGCGGTATCCCGGTGCCCGAGAGTAGAACTTCAGGACCTTCGCCCCAGTCTCGCGGGCCAGCGACGCGTCGCTGGTGAGCATCACCTTCTGTTCCACGTAGAGACCTGATTCGGGCCCGATGATTGCGCGCGCCCATGCGGTGTGTTGCGGTGTGGTGTTGTAGGGGTGGGCCCCCGCACTGCGTTGCGCCGCGAGTTCCAACATCTTCGGGCCGAGCGCGGCGAGCACGCGGGGCACCGGTCGGGGCGGCGCAACGGACGTGTACCGAGCGCTGTCCATCGCCTCAAGGTAGTCGCGCATGAACGACAGCGGCTTGTCGTATTCGATGCCGCGCACCCGCTGCACAATCGCCGGACTCGAGACCCCCAACCCCAGGATCATGCGCCCGCCGGTCTGTTCGGCGACGGTGTTGGCACCCTGGAGCATCACGGCTGGATGCCGGTTGTAGATGTTGGCGATGCCCGACGCCAACACCAGAGTGGAGGTCGCCGCTCCGACCGAGGCCAACTGGGCGAAAGGGTCGCGTCCCAAAGTCTCGCCGACCCACAGCGTCGAGTAGCCGAGCTCCTCGACCCGCCTGCCGAGTTCAGCCACCTGCGATCCCGTCAGCGCCTCAGGAGCGACCCAGACACCTCTGTCACACGAAGTCATCCGACGAATCTACTGCGGTGTGCAGCGAAACGGGGGGACCACACTCGCGGTGCCGCTCACAAGCAGGATCCTGCTTGTGCTTGCGCTCGGCACGCCCCGGTGCCCGTTGCCGGGCAAACCCGCGGTGACTGTTCGCACGGTTTGTTGTTGTAAGCAGTTGCCCTTGACAACTTTCTGCGTTATCGTGACCCGCAACCGGCGACAGCGTCGCCACGACAAGAACCAAACAGACTTCCCCCTGACCAAAAACCAATACACTACCGAAGGGGTGAACCCACCGTGTCCTCAATCGAAACCGAGCAGCGACGAGTAGCAATCTTTGAGAATCTGGTCGAAAAACTAGGTGCTGAGCAGGCAAGATATATCATGGACAACCATCCACCAGGCGGCTGGGAACAACTAGCCACCAAAGACGACCTCAAGAACTTCGCCACCAAAGACGACCTCAAGAACTTCGCCACCAAAGACGACCTCAAGAACTTCGCCACCAAAGACGACCTCAAGGCTCTCGAGGCATCAACCAAAGAAGCCCTCACGAACTTCGCCACCAAAGACGACCTCAAGGCTCACGAGGCATCAACCAAAGAAGCCCTCAAGGCTCACGAGGCGTCAACCAAAGAAGCCCTCAAGGCTCACGAGGCGTCAACCAAAGAAGCCCTCAAGGCTCTTGAGGCGTCAACCAAGCAGAACCTCGATGCCGGCCTCAAGGAGGTACGCGCGGAGATGGCGCAGGGCTTTGCCGACATCACACTTGCACTCGCTGAGATCGTTGAACGGGTGAACAAGACCGAGGCACGAGTTGCGGGAGTCATCTACACAAACTTCGTGAACCTGCTGTTGTTCTCCATCGCGGTCATCGCTGTCGTGGTCAGCCTCGTCATCTGAGACCGCGGACCGGGGTCACAGCCTCGGCCAAAGCCGTCGGTTAGTCCGCACGCCGGTCCAGCAGGGAGAAGGCGAGGCCGTCGAGGATGTCGCTCTCGGAGACGAGGCATTCCTCGAAACCGAAGTAGCGCATGACCCTCACCAGGATGCACATGCCCCCGACGATCACATCGACGCGGCCCTCCTCGAGTCCCGGGTTGTGGCGACGGTCCTCACGCGACTCGGTCACGAGCGTGCGGTAGACATCCTCAGCGGCTTGTTTGCTGAGCCTGAAGTGGTGGATCTGGCCACGGTCGTACTCGGTCAGCCCGATCTCGACGGCCGCGGCGGTCGACACCGTGCCCGCCAGCCCCACGAAGGTCCTGGCCCGCGACGACGCAGGAATCAGCCGGACAACGTCATCGAGATGGGCCTCTGTGATCGACAGGCAGGCCAAGAGCTCCTCGGGCGCGGGAGGGTCCGAGGAGATGTACTTCTCGGTCAACCGGACACACCCGACGTCTACCGAGAGTGCGGCCTCGCACTCAGTGAGCCCGTAGGCGAACTCGGTGGAGCCGCCGCCGATGTCGACTACCAGGAACGGCCCGTCGTCGGGATCGAGCTCAGCGGTCGCCCCGGCGAACGACAGCCTGCCCTCCTCTGAACCGGAGAGCAGCTCGGGGCGGTGCCCGACCACCGCTTGCGCAGCGTCGAAGAACTCGTCGCGGTTGCCGGCATCGCGGGCCGCCGAAGTAGCGGTGATGCGAACCCGCTCAACTCCATGATGGTCGATCACCTCGCGATAGCGCTCGAGGCACTCGACTGTGCGGCCGATCGCCTCGGAGGCAAGCCGTCTGGTTGCGTCGACTCCCTGACCGAGCCGGGTGATGGTCATATGCCGTTCCAGGGCCGTGGTCCCGTCATGCACCAACAGGCGCGTCGAATTGGTGCCGCAGTCGATGGCGGCCACCGGTCTGATCATGGCAGCACCGTTGAACCGGCGCTGCCCCGCAAAGACCCGGCCGTGCCGATTCGGTAAGAACCGGCGCTGCCCCGCGAAGACCCGGCCGTGCCGATTCGGCGAGACCCGGCTGTGCCGGGCCGGAACGACTCGGTGTCGAGGCCGGCGGCCAACTGCTCGGCCACCCAGCGGCCGACCGGGTCGTCGCCCCCGGCAAGGTACCAGGCGTAGTGGGCGTGGAGGCACTTGACGCCGCGGCGTGTGCCGCCCACCCCGCCGGAGGGCCGCGGACCGCTGTAGGACTCTTCGATGGCAGCGTCGCGCTCCGCCGCGTAACGGGCATGGGCACCGGACAGTTCGTCGGCATCGACGGCCGCCTGGGCCTGTCGCACGCCACCGAGGGACTCCAGGCGACCCACCGCGCGGCGAGGCACCTCGCCGACCAGCCAGTAGCGGGTCGGCATCGGGCGACCGTCGCTCAACAGCGGCTCATTGCGTATCACGACCGGATCGCCCGCTTCGTCGACGACGACCTCGAAGTCACCCTCAGGTTCGCGGCCGAGCAGCTCAGCTACCCGCCTGCGCTGCGCCGGGGTCGTCACCGCGAACGGCGCAGCAGCCGCCGCAGAACGACAAGCGCCACGACAACGCCGATGAGCACGGCGGCCCGTTTCAACACCGGCGCACCGGCAGCGTCGATCAGGTCGATCGCCTCAGGCTCGGGCATGTCGATCTTGCGGACCCCGCCGCTCGCCGCGGTCGACTCCCCCGCGGACCTCTCGCCCCCCCCGACATCGCTGGCATCCCCGGTCTGCACGGTCTGCTCGGACTGTTCGGCCCGGGCCCGCTCAGACTCCGCCCGCACAGACTCCGCCAGCTCGGACTGATCGGGCTCGGACTGCTCGGGCTCGCCGGGGCCGCCGCTGCCCTCCTCGGCGAGCATCTCGGCGAGATTCTGGGCGAACTGATCCATCAGGGCAGCGCTCACGTCGGCCATCACGCCCCGCCCGAACTGAGCGAACTTTCCGGTGATCTTCATGTCTGTGTCGACGTTGACTCTGGTGATCGAATCGGACACCGGTTCCAGCTTGGCGGTGATCAGCGCGCTGGCGTTGCCTGCACCCCGGGTGTCGCGGCCCTTCCCGCTCAGCACCGCCCTGTGGTCTGAGTCGTTGCGCTCCACAAAGTTCGCGACCCCCTTGAACTGGGCGGTGATCGGCCCCACCTTCACCTTCACGAAACCGCGGTAGTCGTCGCCTTCAACCTCGGTGAGTTGTGCCCCGGGCAGGCACGGGGCGATCCGTTCCAGGTCGGTCAACACGGCCCACGCCTCCTCAATCGGTCGGGCCACCTCGAAAGTGTTGTTCAAGTCCATCGTCGCAGATCCTCCAGCGTGTCGACATCGGCTGAGTCGCCATCACAGGGTATCGACTCAACCATCTCGGGGCGTTCCCGCCACAGCGCCCGTGCTCCCTCGTCTCCCGACACGGGCAGCGACGCCCACATCGCCGCCGACAGGCGCACCGGAGGGCGGTGGCCCTCACCGAAGTCCGCTGCCGCGAGGTCGGCTTCACTCTCCCCCACCGCCTGCCAGGCCGCAACGCCGACACCGGGCTGGTCACCGAGACCGACCACCACCGCGCTGTGCCCCTCGGCCGCAGCGTAGGTGACCGCGCCCCGCAACGAGGACGACTGGCCGTGCTCCCAATCCTCGTTGTGGATGATCGTCACGTCTTGGGGCATGACCTCGGTGAGGTCCACACACCCCGACACGACGATCACCTCATCGAACTCGGCGGCCCGAGCCGCGTCGACGGCATGGCGCACGATCGGCTTCCCCCGGACCTCGGTGAGCAGCTTGTGGTGCTCGCCGTAGAAGCGTGAACCGGCCCCCGCGGCGAGCACGACCGCGGCCGTCGTCACCACATCACGGTCGGGGTCAGAGCCGGTCTGGGTCGTCACTGTCACAGTGTGCCAGCACCAAAGCGCGTCGATGCGCCTAACGTGTCACCAATGATCGACTCCTTCGACCCCGCCTCCGCGCCGGACATCCCGTCCTCTCAGAGCATTCCCGAACCTCCACCGGTCCGGGTCAACCTCTTGGTCGCCGATGCTGCCCAGGTCGCCGACAGCAAGCTCTACATCCTCGGCGGAGGGCTCACCGCGGTCGGCCCCAACCCCCAGCCGATGGGGGTCGCGATCCGTATCGAGGTGCCCTGGGACCGGGCCAACGTCTCCCACGAGTGGCGCATCGAACTGCTCGACGAGGACGGGCATCCGCTGATGGTCGGTGAGCGGCCGCTGGTCGTGCAGGGCAACTTCGAGGCTGGGCGCCCCGTGGGGCTGCGTCCCGGCACACCGCTGTGCGTCCCGTTGGCAATCAACTTCCCGACGATCCCGGTAACGCCCGGGAAGAGCTACACTTGGCAGCTCTCAATCAACGGTGCCACCCACTCCGACTGGCGCCAGAGTTTCTTCGTCCGCCTCCCCAAGCCGTCTGGCTCTCCGAGCACCCCGCCCCGCTGACCGCTGACCGCCGCACTCTGCCCTCGACCAGCCTGGCCGCCGACCGACACACTCTGCCTCGACCAGCCTGACCGCTGACCGACGCACTCGGCCCCCGACCAGCCTGGCCGTTGATTTGGGATCGCCGCTCTTCGCAGAGAGGCGGGTCAGAGGTTGATCGGGTCGACGATGTCGCGGAACACGGCGATCAAACCCACGCCCACAAGCAGAACCACCACCCCGTAGGCGACGGGAAGCAACTTGGCGTAGTCGACCCGGTGGGTGCGTCCGCCAATGGAGCGGATCCGCTCATAGATCGCGACGGCCGCGTGGCCGCCATCGAACGGCGGCAGCGGGATCAGGTTGATCAGACCGATGGAGATGTTGAGCCCCGCAAGAAAGATCAGCACCGCGTCGAAGCCGTCGTCGGTCAACTGGGCACCCAACTGCGCCGCGCCGTAGATCGAGATGATCCTCTGCTCATCGGGGTCACGCGCATCTTGGGAACGGATCGCAACCTCACGCTCGGACGCAACACTCGACGACACCTGCTCGGCGGGACTGTCGATGTCGCCGGTCAACGTGTCAGAGACGAAGCCCTGGAGCCCTCCGCCCGCAACCAACTCCCCCATCCCCACCAGGACCGCCCTGGTATAGGAACCGAACCCGCGGATGGCGCCGATGACACCGTCGACGATTCCTGACGGTTCGCGGTAACGCCGAGGACCGACACCGAAGAAGCCCGAAGCCGCGACCTCCGCGGGGAGCAGTCGCGAAACCACGGCTTCATCGACGACCAGCAACTCAGAACCGCCAACCGGGTCGACGATGATCTGCAGCGGTTCGCCAGTCCGATCACCGACCGCGGCTGCGACCTCGTCCCAACCCGACACATCGACCCCCTCGACTGAAAGGATGCGGTCTCTCGGCAACAGCCCGTTGATCGCAGCCGCCCCCTCCGGGGTCAACCGAGAACCGAGAGTCACCGTCCCGGTCAAGGTCTCCGAACCGCGCCGGTACACCACCCCGACCTCCTGGGCGCCACGAGCGGTCACAATCTCACCGAACTGAGCGAAGTCGGTGATCTCAATGCCGTCGATCGAGACGATCTCGTCTCCTGGCTCGATCCCCAACTCAGCCGCCGCGCTGCGGTCGCTGACGGCCGACACCGACCAACGGTCATCGTCGGTCGGCAGGCCGTAGACCAACAGCACAATGAACAACAGCGCGATCGCCAACAAGAAGTGCATGGCTGATCCCGCACTGACCACCAGCAGCCTCCTGGGAAACGACTTGACTCGATAGGTGCGGTGCTCATCGCCGGGCGGGACCACGTCCAGATTGTTCATCCCGATGATCCGGACATACGCGCCCCCAGGTATCGCCTTGACCCCGAAGGTGGTCTCGCCGCCGCGGAACGACCACAGACGCGGACCGAACCCTATGAAGAACTCGGTGACCTTCATCCCCGTCCACCGCGCCGTGAGATAGTGGCCCATCTCGTGCATGAAGATCATGAACACGATGAACGTCACGATGAACGCCCAGCTCCAGCTGACAAAGACCCCGAGAGCCACCAGGGCCAGAATCAATATCGCCAACCCGATGAAGTCAGTGGACGCATCCGGGTCGCCCGCAACATCGGCCGCAACATCACCCGCGACGGGGCCGCGCGCCAAGGAGGGCAGCCGACGCTTGCCAGCGGGGTTGTCAGCCATCAGCCGGCTCTCTTGTCGACCAGGTCACGGGCGACCACGCGGGCACGGCGATCGATGTCGAGCACCGCCTCTGAATCGGTCGCCAGATCCCCGGGCCACTGCTGCATCACTGCCTCGACGACCTCTGCAATGTCGACCCACCGAAGCGCCCCGGCGAGGAAAGCATCCACGGCCACCTCGTTGGCTGCGCTCAGCCATGCCGGGGCAGTCTCTGCTGCGCGCCCTGCCTCATAGGCCAGCCCGAGGCACCTGAACGCGTCGTGGTCCGGCGGATGAAACTCGAGCAGTGAAGGCTCCGACCAGTCGATGGCGCCGTAGGGCCGGACGGTCCGATCAGGGAACGCCAGGGCATAGCCGATGCACAAGCGCATGTCGGGAAGCGACAGTTGAGCCAGAGTCGCGCCGTCGCTGTAGCTCACCATCGAGTGGACGATCGACTGGGGATGGATCACCACGGTGATGCGGTCGAGATCGATGCCGAACAGCTCGTGGGCCTCTATGACCTCGAGGCCCTTGTTCATCAGAGTGCTCGAGTCGATCGTGATCTTCGGCCCCATCGACCAAGTCGGATGTGCAAGGGCATCTTGAACCGTGACGTCGCTGAGCTCCCGTCGGGTACGGCCCCTGAAGGGGCCCCCGCTGGCCGTCAACACAATCTCTGCCACGCGGTCCGAAGGTCCGACCTTCCCAGAGACGCCGTCGGCGCGCAGGCACTGGTGGATCGCGCAATGTTCGCTGTCCACCGGAATCAGTTCCGCCCCCGGGGTCGCCCAGGCCCGCTGCACCACCGGACCCGCGGCTATCAGGGACTCCTTGTTGGCCAGAGCCAGCCGTCTGCCTGCCTGCAGAGTCGCCAACGTGACTGGAAGCCCCGCAAACCCGACCACAGCATTGACCACCGTCTCCGCACAGGTCGCCGCCGCAGCCAGGGCATCGGCACCTACCCACAGGTCGGTGCCGGCCGGAAGGCGACCGCGCAACTGCTCGGCACAACTGCGGTGCGCGACCGCAACGACCTCGGGCCTGAACTCGACGGCCTGTTCAAGGACCGCATCCACCGAGGAGGCGACGCCCAGTGCCGATATCCGGTAGCGGTCGGGCTCAGCCCGGACGATCTCAAGCGTCTGCGTCCCGATGGAGCCAGTCGAACCGAGCACCGCGACAGATCTGCTCACACCTTCGACGCTACCCGCTGCGGCCCGCCAACAAGCGGCAGCCGGATCACAGCAGCACGAACCGCGACACGTAGAAGGTTGTCGGCAGCACGAACAACAGACTGTCGAAACGGTCGAGCACCCCGCCATGGCTCGGCAGTATCGAACCCATGTCCTTGATGCCCAGATCCCTCTTGATCTGAGACTCAGCAAGGTCGCCGATCGGCGCTGCTATCGCCGCGGCGATCCCGAGGATCATGATGTCGGCGAACCCGCCGCCCGCTGAGACGTCGGCAAAAGGCGAGGGTTGGGACAGCAGGCCCATCGCGAACGCGGCACCCACAGCCGCCAAGACACCCCCGATGAGTCCCTCCAGAGTCTTGTTGGGGCTAGCTGCTGACAAAGGCGAACGGCCCATGGTCCGTCCCACCACCAAGCCGCCCGTGTCGTAGCAGACCGTGATGATGATCGCCGTGGTCAACATCCCGGTCCCGAGGTCAGGGATTGAGAGCATCAACGCCGCGTAAGACCCCAGCAGGCCGATGTGGAGTATCCCCAGCATGGTCGAACCGAGGCCGCGCACCGGCGAGTCGCTCGGGGCGACCACCAGATACCACAGCGCGCCGAAGACCACCGACATCACCAGCACCAGCCCGGCCGCGGACTCCCCCCGCCAATACACCGCCAGGGGCATCGACGCGACGGCGGCGACCCCCAGCAGGACAGCGGGCTGCAGACCGCCTACCCGAGCCGCGTTGAAGAATTCGACCGCAGCGACCGCGAGCACCACGGTGACCACCCCGACCGCGACCCATTCGCGGTAGGCCATCGCGGCGAGGATCAACGCCCCCAATCCCAGGCCCACAATCGTGGCAGTGACGAAATCGCGGTCGCCGGCGCCCGTTACTCCCAGAGCCGTGCTCAACGGTGTCGCCGCGGATTCTTGCGGCGGCACCGCCTCGCCGTCGTCGTGAGCGAAGAACGCGTCCGCGTCCGCGTCCACCGGGCGCGACGGCTGCTTCGGGGGCGGCGGCAGCTGGGCCTCCTCCGCCCAGCTCGGTTCCGAAGCGTCGCCGGCCCAACCCCCATAGTCCTCGGGGACCGGCTCTGCGCCAGCGGGTCGGGACTGGGGCTTGAACGTGACGCTCTCGGCGGGGTTGCGGACCTTCGGCACCGCCCCAGTCGGAGGCTGGCTCCAGTGCGGCACCGCCGCGTCATCATCCTCAAAGGAGATCTCAGCGTCGCCGAACACCGACCGTCCTGGTGCTACATCGTCATCGACCGGGTCCGTGCGTTGAACGCGAAATCCCTCTTTGTCCTGCTGTTGGCTCATGGAATCGCTCTCTTCGCGGAGGACCGGTGGTCAGACCTCCATCAACTCCCGCTGCTTGTTGGCCTGTGCCCGGTCAATCATAGCCACATGGGAGTTCTTGAGCGCGTCCAGCCGTCCATGGGCTCGCGCGACGTCGTCTTTGGACACTCCCCCATCACTTTCAAGCTGATCGATCTCCTTGCGCGCGGCCCGCCGCGCCGCGTTGACCCTCTGTTTGCCTTCCTCGCCCATGGCGCCCACGACCCTCGACAGTTCACGGCGCCGTTCCTCGGTGAGAGGCGGGAACGCCAGCCTGACGACGCGACCGTCGTTGCTGGGAGTCAGACCCATGCCGCTGTCGATGATTGCCCGCTCGATCGCGTTCAGGTTCGCGGGGTCGTGGGGGGTGACGACCAGCAGCCGAGCCTCGGGCACACCGAAACTCGCCAACTCCTGGATCCTCATCTCAACGCCGTAAGCCTCCACGCTGAGCCGCTCCAAGAGGCTCGAGGAGGCGCGGCCCGTGCGCACGCTCGAGAACTCGCGCCGAGTATGGTCCACCGCACTGCGCATCTGCTCGCCGGCGTCCTCGACGGCCAGATCGATCAGTTCGTTCACGGGTTCCCCCTGCCAGCGTCGATCAGTTCGTTCACGGGTTCCCCCTGCCGGCGTCGATCAGTTCGTTCACGGGTTCCCCCTGCCGGCGTCGATCAGTTCGTTCACGGGTTCCCCCTGCCGGCGTCGACCAGTGTGCCGACCA
>MKWU01002451.1_pt1 | contig 27795 bp, 23 predicted proteins | sample 809101 | NCBI WGS metagenome assembly MKWU01 (sample SAMN05860141, study PRJNA318959) | sponge metagenome | host: Aplysina aerophoba | place: Slovenia: Piran, Adriatic Sea, Gulf of Piran | collected 2013-05-07 | reverse complement strand
ACACGCCATGCTACAGCGGTTTGGAGCTGATCTCGGCAGGGACCGGCTTGATGCTCCAGGGGCAGATCGCGTTGAACCAAAGTTCGATGGCCAATCCCGATGCAGCAATTCGCCGCCACCGCAGGAGAGCGAGAACGGTCATGCTTGGCCCTGCAACTTTCTGAGAGTTCCAGTTCAACATTGGGCATCCTTCAACGCTCGGCAGAAAGTTCGCCGGCATTTCCGCAACTGGCGGCTTGCCAAATGGGTGCGCGTCGGACTGCCTGCAATTCGTGTGTCCCAACAGAGGAAAGCGCATTGGCACGAAGATTCGTGAAGCGGGAATGACCGAAAGGTCGGAAAGGAGCCTCAACCAACCCCGATTCCGGACAAGCGGGAGGATGTTTTTGTTGGAAAGAATTCCATCTGCCCAAAGAACATGATTCGATGGGGAGAACCAAAACAAAGGATCCCACCCATGAATGCAATGTCCATCACAGCTCTGTTCGTTTGTCTCGACGACTTCACCACCCTCTTCGAACAATGGCATTGCGGTAGGAACGCAGGTTGCCCTGCGCAGCTCTTCGTTCGATTCTGCAATTCGCCGCTCGCCGCAGCTACTCGAAACGTCCCTTGTACAATCGCCAATATACATCGGTCGAACGCAGTGGGGAATCTTCTGGAACATACTCAAATGGCACATTTCCCTTCACATCACGAGCTGACGGGTCCGCTCCGGCATTCAGCAGAGCTTGCACGACAGCCGGCGCTTCGCTGTGCGCAGCGGCAAAGTGAAGAGGGGTCCAACTGGTCTCGCCGCGGGCATTAGGGTCCGCTCCGGCATTCAGCAAAACCTGCACGACTGCCGACGCTTCGCTGTACGCAGCGGCAAAGTGAAGAGGGATCCAACCACCCTCTGAGCGTGCATTAGGGTCCGCTCCGGCATTCAGAAGGACCTGCACAACAGCCAGCGCTTCGCTGAGAGCAGCCGCTACGTGGAGAGGGGTCATACCACCCTCTGAGCGCGCATTAGGGTCCGCTCCGGCATTCAGCAGAACCTGCACGACAGCCGGCGTTTCGCTGTACGCAGCCGCAGCGTAGAGAGGAGTCATACCGTAATCCTCGTCGCGGGCATTCGGGTCCGCTCCGGCATCAAGGCATCGCTCTACCGAAGTCGGCGTGGCGGCACGGAAAAAATCAGGGGTATTCCAGTCGTAGCAACTTTCCTGGGATGCAACAGGCTGAAGCGCGATCAGCAATGCGAGGAACGTGGCAACTGGAACCGCCCTGATTGGGCGAGGTGTCCAGGTCATTGCAATGGCCTCCGGACTCAACGCAGTCTGACTGCACTCTTGGTGGGTCCTGCCCTCCGCCTGGCGCGAACCGCAGGTCGAAACGGGCTGCCCCATGCGCATCCTGTAGGCAATTCCGGTTCGCATGTCCAACCGCGACCTGTCCGACTGAGGCCGGTGAACGCTGCAAAGGAGACGACAACGCGCACTTCAGGCTGCACCACATTGGCCGGATTGGTCACAGCGACATCAGCGCCTTTCTGTTGCTTCGGGCCGGCTTGCGGTTGAACACACCCAGCTTCCGCTCCCCATCCTGATCGCCACCGGCCATAAGCTTCCTCAGCCACTTTGCAAAACCATGGTTCGCATAGGTGGTCAACACGATAGAGCCAGTGAGCTCGCATGGGGCCTGACTGGTGATGGAGTTCGTGGCCTCTGAAAGAGCGGCAATTCAGCCTCGCAATGGCTCGATGGCGTTTGCGTGGCTCGCAAAGCCGCATCTCGATGACGCTCCCTGCCGCTAAACGGGCTTCAGCTTGGCAATTTCCCTTTCGATGGCTCGTTCCAACTGAGGCAGCAGACCCATTATGATCTTTATCTGGAAGAATAGCTCAATGTAACTGTCAAGAACTTCCGAGCCGTCGAAGCTATAGTCTCCGTCGTAGTCCCTCAGTCTTTCCGCCATGTCCTTTGCCGAAATCGTGCTGTCTGTCGTCGAGTAGCTGGCGGACAGAATCGACCCCGCCTGATCGAAACTCGCGATTTCGCTGACCAACATCAAGCTGTAGTGCTCAATGTCGGGAAAGCAGCGCAAGTCGACCTGTTTCACCATGTCGCATAGCTCTGCGGTCAATTCCTCCAAACAACGAAAGTATCCAATTATTGCCGGTTGCGAATCAAATCTGCTCGTCGCTTGAGAGGGGCTGTACATGTCTCGCATGTCGTTCAGCGTGAATTCCGGATTGTATTCCCCTGTCTTGTCAGTCACTGGCCGGCTGACTTGAATGGCAAATGCCTTGAAGCGCTGAATCGAGGGAAAGAGAACTCTGAAATGCCCGTCCAGTTTGGAGCGCTGTGCTTCCCGGAAAAGCATCCGGTTCTTTTCCTCGTCAAGCTCCCGCACCATGTCAAGGCGGGCGCCAGTGATTGCATTGAGAAACAATCCGATCGACAGGATCCCCAAGACCGCTTCCGACGCTGACATAAGCCTCCCGACATCGCTTTCAGGAGCTATGTCTCCAAAGCCCAAAGTCGTCGCTGTCACGATGCTGAAGTAGAGACACTCCTGAAAGTTGTGCTTCGCCCCCAACAGTCCTGGAAACAGCCAGTAAGCCACCGCATAGGCTGGCATCAACAGAAAATAGAAAATCCCGTAAGTTCGAGGACTTCTCCCAACCATCCAATTGAGGATGGTGGTGATGGTTCCTGTTAGCCTGTTCCTTTTCAATTGCGGACTTTCCCCAGAATGATTGGTTTCCGTGCTCTCGTCAGCGCCACCTGTTGGGCCCGGTGCAAGCGTGGCTCGGTTCGTCGCTTGGCGGTTTGCCTTGCTTCAAGAAAGCCCGTTGACAACAGTCAGGCAGAACCACTGGATCCCACGCGACCGAACCGTTGGTCCGAAGGTCCTTCAACACGCAACTGTGACGGTCAATGAATTGCCCGAGAGTCTGCCCTGTTTGAAGCATGTCCCTTTCCCTTCAATGCGCCGAAGCAAGGATTGCATCTCACCCGATTCGCGCCTGCACATTGGCTGCTGTCTTCCCATGTTGACGAAGGCTTGCCGCATTCGAACTGCAAAGGAGCGTTCAACCAACGCAGGTGTCGCCAAAACTCGTTGAACTAGAAAAATCTGATGCCATTTGCACCTCCATCGTAGAAACTACAGAGGAGAGTGGCAAGAGACATTGGCATCTAGCGGCAATGCCGGACTTGCCGTCCGTCCTGAACCGAACAGCGAACAACCTGGCAGCAATTCTCCAGCCAACTTGTGCCGCCTGCCATTTGGCGCGGAGCTCGTGACGCCTGCGTCATCGACGCACGGGAACATGTCCCAAATGAATGACGGAAACAGATGCCATGACAATCAGCCCACCTGCAACGACCCATGCCGTTGGCCTCTCTCCGAGGAAAACGACGCTGCCGAAGACGCTTGCAACGGGCACAAGTAGAATGAAGGGGGCAACTTGGTTCATGCGATACCGGCTAACCAGCCGAAACCAGAGAGCGTATCCAAGCGCCGTCATGACTATTGACAGATAAACCACAGCCATCCAACCTTTCAGGGACGCCGATTCCACTGACTGCCACTGCCCCTGTTCCACCATAAGCGAGCCCAGCAGCAGTTGTGGCCCCGAGAACGCGGCAAACCACGCAACCGTGCGCAAGCCTCCAACATTTCCGAGCGACTTGATCAGGACCTGGCCAATCGACCAAAACAGGCCGCCAAGTATGACCATGATGAACGGCAACGGGTTGGCCTGAACGCTGGGCTCTCCGGCAATGAGCATTATTCCCAGGAACGAGCATGCCACTGCCACCCATTGTCGCAAACTGAACCGGTCGCCGAGGAAGATGCCCGCCAGAATTGCAATGAAGACGACCTCCAATTGCACGACCAATATGGTGATTGACGCGTCCAGGTTCTTGAGGCCCGAAAAGATCAGGCCGTATGCCAACAGGCCTCCCGCAAACCCGACCACGACCATGTGAACCGCGTCTTCCCACATCGGCTTCACAAACCAGACGAGTATCAAGCCCGCGATCGTGAACCTCAAGCCCATCAGGAAAACGGGAGGAAACTCGTCCAATGTCCCCTTTGCCACTGTGAAACCGGCGCCCCAAATCACCGGCAGCACGATTGCAGCAACTAGGTCCAGCGGCTTCATTGGAACCTGCCAACAGTTATGGGGCTCGCATTGGCGTAGTTGCAAGGAACAGCCGTCTGCGACGATTGAATTTATGAGGCGATTGCCACCGCGAACCTCTGTGCGCGCCTGCAAGGGTATGGAGGAATTGCTCTCGCAACGCAAGCATTGCAGGAATTGGCGACAATCGAACGACATTCAAAGCTGTCCACAAGGGCTCGTTCAAGTCTTGTCCGGCAAGGCGCCAAATCGGTGCCATTCATCAGTTCGAAGTTAGGATTGTCCCAATGCCCTTGGGATTCAGTGTCGCTGCCGAATTCAAGGCGCTTGCTAGCCGGAAACTTTCTGCACACGCCATTGCATTTCCGGGTTTGCAGGTTTCCGAAATCGATGCGAAGGACTGCAAAAAACGAAGGCTGAATCCAATGTCTAGCACATTCCTGCAGTCACTTTCATCCGTCGCCGTTGCGGCGACTTGCGTCCTTGCATCGGTTGCGCCGGACGATTCCCGTGCTGTTGATTCGACCTACTCCAGACCTGACTTCGATGCTCCCAAGACTTCCGACAGTTCCGTTCTGGGTCGCGCAAGCGATGGAATGACGTGCCAGTATGCAGGGTCGACGGGCAAGATTGACTGCCTGTATTCGATGGGCGGCGAGGAGTACATCGTCGACAGTGTGTCAAGACCGACGTACAGCCGCTTTGGCAGCTTCCCGTTTGGCAGGATGAGCAAGGTTAGCGGCGGCCGCCTCGGCTTTGCCAATGGCGAAAGCCAAGGAAATGCTCGAGGAGGATCGGGCTTGGTATTTTGCCGGCTGGCCCTGCAGTTCCGCACAGCCGACAATGAACTTGTATGGATCTGGCACGACGAACTTCGTCATGTCGACGGCAAGCAGCTGGCCTTGATAGACACCAATGGCGATCGGCATCCGGACCTGGCCGTCAATGGTGAATGGAACGGCGTTGTCCATGGCTCAAGTCGCTGGTGGACACCGGACCCAACCAGTTCCGCATATGCTTCCGACGAGCGTTCCTACACGGTTCGACCGGAGTTCCATGCCAAGACATCCAGGGATCGTTCGCGCAGCTGCAGACCGATGAACGCGCGCTTGTTGACACTCGTTCCATTGAGCTCAAAATTGTCGGGAACGGTGGCCCGGAAGGTACCTGTTTGGCGTTCCACTTCGGCTCCCTGACCGGCGTGAGATCTGAAGTGTGTTGGCGGGTCTCGGCTTGGCGGCATTGCAAGCATGCCATTCTGTTCATGCCGGCAAGGCACGTGGGCTCGTACCGTCAAGCCTGCAGTCCGTGAGCAAACCAAATTGCGCGAGCGCCGATCGAACGGGAAGCAATTGCCAGAAGGCAGCAGAGGTGTGCTCCATTCGACTCCCGCGCTTTCACCCTGCCATACGCTCATTGGGAACGGCAACTCTGAATCCACGTCCCGCAATCGATCCATGCTGCAGGCAATCCAATGGCCCGAAGTTGGCGGCCCAGCCTGGCTCTGCAATCAATGCGCTCCCGTTCGGCTCGATCTACCTGGCGGCTCGCCAGAATCGCCTACCTGAGAAGGGCAATCAATTCGCTTGTTGGCCAAGCATCGGCAGGAATCCCCAGCCTTACCTGTTCATTCTGTACGGCGGCTCTTGTCATTGAGCCAACGATACCGTCAACTCCACCAACATCGTGCCCTAGTTCGACAAGGCGAGATTGAAGCCAGACGATCTCTTCGTTGGTCAACTGCGGAGGCGGGTTTCCCTTGAGGTAGAGCGGTTCACCGGACAGAAGCGTCGCGAAGAACGCCGAAGTCGTTGCGTAGACGAGCGAACGATTCCACTCGAGATAGACGTTGAAATTGCTGAAAGCGAAGAACGCCGGTCCCTTTCGTCCGTGAGGAAGCAAAATGGACGCCTCGAGAGAAAGAGCGGGCCAATTGCCGCTGCGCGGAGAGACCCCCAGAGCCCGCCATTCCTCCAGCGTCTTGGGCTTGCGCACACCGGTCTCCGCCCAGTCCAGCGACTCCGGGACCAGTATCTCGATCAACCATGGCTCTCTTGGTTGCCAGCCAAAGCTGTTCAACACCCGCCCGGCGGTCATTAGAGCGTCTGCCGCCGATCCGCGAAGATCTACCTTGCCGTCACCGTCCGCGTCGGTGCCGAATTGCAGGATGTCCTCTGGAAGGAGCTGTATCATTCCGATTTCGCCCGCCCATGCACCCTGTGTTTCAACGGGATCGAAACTTCCATTCCCAAACAACTTCATTGCCGCAAACAAATGGGGCTGGAACAGTTCCGGACGCCTGCAATCGTGTGACAGGGTAATCAGCGAGTTTAGCGTGTTGAAGTCGCCCTGCACGACACCGTAGTCGGTTTCCAAGGCAAGAAAGGCGAGCAACACCCCCGGTTGAACCCCATATCTTTCGAATACGGCTTGAAGTTCGGCGCCGTGCCGCTGCCGGAACTCCCTACCCTTCACGATGCGATGGTCGGACATCACGAGTGTCGAGAAATCGATGAATGACCTTTTGAAAATCCCCTGCGCGTTGTCTCGCCTGATCACTTCGGGATCATGACTCGCATGTTGCAGGAAGGAATCGACCATTGCCGGGTCGTGTCCCCGGCCTATGCCTTCCTGACGCACGTTCTCGACGAAGGACTCGAAGCTGCCGCCGCAGGGAACCACGCTTGCATTCACCATGTGGGGCAGGAGGACCACCACCACGCAAGCAAGCCAACATCGTTTCATCTCGCTACCTCACAATCAGGACACATCGCCACATTCCGGGAGTTTGGCCTCAAGGCCGTATGCGTGCCCTGCATTGGGCATTGGCCGCGGAGTTTCAAGCGCCTTTTCTGCATCGCATGTTTGAAGTCTGCCCGTGCAATGCGTTGGAGAGGAGACATTCAGCCATGAGGACATTTGGAGACTGCCAAGCCAGATCACGGAATTGGCGGAATTCGTTCTACGAAATGGGATGCGGTCCTTGAACACCAGGTTGGCAACCGCACTGTCTGCATTCGTTGCTTCCTCTCCGGACAAGCCCAACGCTGGCTTGAATTCTTCACTTGGCCGTGGATGCCCGCGCAGCGACATCCCCTGCCTCGGCGACCGGCGCCCAAAGGCGGTTTCCGGGAAACAGCGTGGGTTTCGACAGCGTTTCGGCTGGATTGCTGGCCAACAGTAGCCTTCTGCCGCCGACTTGCGATTCTTCACCCAGTTCGACAGCTTGGCATCAACGCCTGCCGCAGCGCTGTGCCGCTCTGCCGAATCCCGGATATTGTCGTTTCCGTGCCTATTGCTTCGGGGTCAAGCCGAAGCTCAATGACCGCCGGCATTCCGGCCTCAACCGATCGCCCAAAGGCGCCGGCAAAGTCTTCATTCGCAAGAACGGTTTCACCATGGCATCCATAGGCCCTGGCAAGCGCAGCGTAGTCCGGGTTGTACAGGTCGGTGCCGGACACGCGCTCGGGAAAACGCATCTCCTGGTGCATTCGAATTGTTCCGTAGAAGCCGTTGTTGGCGATTGCGGCAATGATGTTGGCCTTGTGCTGAACCGCAGTGGACAGTTCGTTCATGGTCATCTGAAAGCAACCGTCTCCAGCAATGCAAACAACGAGGCTTTGCGGGCGTTCAAGCTTGGCCGCAATCGCAGCCGGCAACCCGTACCCCATTGATCCAGACGTTGGCGCCAATTGTGTCCCAAATTTCTTGAAACGAAAGTAGCGGTTCACAAAGGCGGCGTAGTTTCCGGCGCCGTTGGTGACAATGGCATCTTCCGGCAAGTTGTCCGACAGCCAGGCAACAATGTTTGGCAGCGACACGGCTCCAGGCACCGGGCTGATGGTCACCCAATTCGCGTAGAGGCTTCTGCACGAGCGCAACCATGCCGAACGATCGGGCTGCCGGCCGGCTGCAATCCCGCACAGCGCCCGGAGAAATCTGTCCGGTGTGGTGCACAGGGAAAGGTCACACCTCCAGATGCGATTGAATTCAGCTCGATGCGGATGGACATGGGCGATCGAGCCGTGCCAGCTGCCAGGCTTCGGGCAGGAAAAGCCGCGCGTTGCAATGTCGCCAAACCGCGTGCCCAGGAGAAGCAGTCGGTCGCAATTAGCAACCTGTTCGTTCAGCAGTGGGTTTGCGCCAGCCGAGAGATCGCCGATGTAGTTGACGAACCTGTTGTCAACGTAGTCCTGTCTGCGAAAGCTGGTCGCAACCGGCAGTTTGAAGCGAGTCGAGAACTCCTGAAGCAAATCGGCTGTGTGTTGCGACCAGCGCGAGCCGCCAACGACAACCATTGGGCGAAGCGCCGGGCGAAGCCACTCGACAAATCCGTCGATGTCTGCAGCTGAAAGTTCCGGCCATTGATCGGTCTCTCCGGCAGCGGCAGCGAAGGATGTCCGGTCAAACAGGATGTCCTCCGGCAAGGCAAGCACGACAGGCCCCCTGCGGTCGGCTTGCGCCACATGCATTGCCCTGTGGACATACTCCTCTATGCGGCCTGCATCGGGAATTTCGTCGGCCCATTTGCACAATGGCGAAAACACCCCGGCAATGTCGATTTCCTGAAATGCCTGCCTGCCTCGAAGATCGCGGCTCACCTGACCGACGAACAGGATCATGGGCGTGGAATCATGACTTGCGACGTGAACTCCGCAGGCAGCGTTGCTGGCGCCTGGTCCCCTCGTGACAATCGCCACGCCGGGCCTTCCGGTCAGCTTGGCATGAGCCTCCGCCATGAGGGCGGCGCCTCCTTCGTGGCGGCAAACAATGTTCTGTATTGACGAATCGTGCAATGCGTCGAGGACACTGAGAAAGCTCTCGCCCGGGACCGAAAACACGCGGTTGATTCCGTAGGCCTCGAGCAGTTCGACAATGACTTCACCACCGCTGCGGACGTTCACTGCAAGCAACTCCACCCTTTTTTCGCAAGCGTGTGCATTGAAACCACCCCCGCACTTTGCACCTCGTTCCAACAGGAATCAGACTTGGCGGAAACGGGCCGAATTGTACAGCGCCGATTGACCCTCACGTGCCCACAGCATGAAGTTCACAGGGCCGTGCCAGAACTCCTCCGGCGCTGCACACCTTGTTCCGAGATCGCCTTCGACTTGCCGCGTACCGAGTCGGGCAACTTCATTCCGATTGCAGTGCATGCAGCTGAATCAAACAAGGCATCGCCTGGCCGGCAAATCGGCGGTCACGAGGCAGCACAGCATCCCATCCTGAACCCAGTCCGAGAACAGTGTGCATCAATGGTTTTCCACAACGCATTCGACGGGCGCGGCAAGGTTTTCTGGCAGCTTTCGCATGCCGAACCTAGGCGACGATCAGCATTCCTTCGGTGAGGCAACGAAATGAAGTCGACCATCCGCCCCATAATTGACCGTTCGGTTCGTCCGTGGAGTCATGGATCGCTGCCCAGTCTAAAGTGCGTTTGCGTGTTGGCCATTCTTCAGGTTCTCGCCAGTGAAGCGAGCGCCGCTGAGCAGACCAATGTGCCAGGCACCGGAGAGGTGGCAGTGGAGTGGCAAGTCAAGGCCGATTCCAGCTTGCGGTCGTTGCTGGCGGAATGGAGCAGTTCGTCAGGTTGGCAACTGATCTGGGACAGTCCCGTGGACATTCGGATTCGTGCCGATGCAGTCGTCGAGGGAACCTTCGAGCAGGCAGTCCTGGAAGTCATGAAAAGCATATTTGTCCGGCATCCGCGGCTGCGGATTGCACTGTATTCCGGAAATCGAGTTCTACATGTGCAGTTGGCCTCCTGAATGTGGAGCCATAGCCCGAACACGACCGAAGGGCGCTTCAATGGCTCCCCGTTCGCGTTGCTTGCGGCTACGCTTGCAGGCGCGCTCGGCTGCAGCGGAACCAATGAATCAAATGAGACCAGGATCGCGGCAACCGAGCGCGCTACGGAACAAGCTCTCGAGGATTTCGCAAAGCGCGATCAGGAACCGCCTGTGGGCGTGCGGATGCTGCCTGGGAACTTTCTCGGCGCGCAGTCCGAACCTCGTCGGCAACTGGAGGACTTTCCGGAATCGCTTCTTCTTGAAGACGCCATAATCCTCAGCAGCGCCTCGCAACTCTCGATGGAGGAAATCCTGGACCGGCTTACGGCCATAACCGGCTTGAATCACCGAGTTGTCGGTCAGTCGGGAATGGGCGGCGATGTTGGACTGAACCCTGGCCTTCCCCTTGGCCAGGCTACATTCCGACCCGACCTGCAGGGAACCCTGCCCGAGGTTCTCGATGCCATCGCTGCCGTCTTCGACGCCAACTGGCGCTACCGCTCGGGCCAGGTTGAGTTTCTGCTTCGGGAACTGCGGCAGTACCACCTGCTCGCATTGCCAAAGACATCCTCGGCGTCCGCCTCGATCGGTGCATTCGCATCGTCGGCAAGTCTGGACATCGCCAATGAAATAATCGAATCGATCACGGGAATTGCGGGAGAGGCTGCACAGGTTCACTACGCAACGGGAACCGGTATACTGTCGGTCACGGCCTCTCCCAGCGTGCACGAGAGAGTTTCCCGTCACGTCGAGCACATCAATGCCAGCCTCAGCCAGCAGATTGCATTCGATGTCACGCTGCTGACAGTCGGCTTGAAGCGATCCGGCGGTTTCGGCGCCAACCTGCGACTGCTGTCCAAGAAATCCAACGGGAAGATTGCGGACTTTGTCAGCAACCACTCCCTGGCAGGCTCCTCCGACTCCGTGAACGTCGGCTTCATGGTCGGCGACTACGAGCTGAACGCCCTCGTCACCGCATTGCAGGAGCACGGTCACGTTTCGGTCGAAACGCGCACCGGAGCAACGACCTCAAACAACAGAATTGTGCCGATCCAGGTGATTCGCGAGGTTGCCTACGCGCGGGACGTCGTTGTTTCTGAGGACGCTCAGGGAAACTCGCAGACCACGATCAGTCCGGGAAAGTTCACGACAGGCTTCGAAATGTACCTGTTCCCAAGGGTGATCAACAGCATGGAGGTGCTGCTGAACTTCAGCGTGCGCATTTCGGAACTGGACGAACTGGCAAACTTCACATCCAATCACCAGTCCATTCAGTTGCCAAGCATATCAACCACGGTATTCGAGCAGCAGTCCGTCCTGGGCAATGGAGAAACGCTCGTGCTGGCCGGATTTGAAAGAAACCGCGTGGTCAACGACAAGGGCGGCTTCTGGCCGCTTGGCGGGAAGTCGCGCAGTTCCACGGAGCGCGTTGCGACGGTGCTGTTGGTTCGATCCCGCATATTGCGACGCAGGACATGATTGCCTCCCTGATGCGCAGGCTTCGGCACGTTCGCCAGAATCCGCGTTCGCAGCGCAGGCAGGCGGTGCAATTCGTGCCGCCGAACCGACTTCGCATTGGGAGCCGGCAGGCCGCCGCCGGCATTCTTTGGCAACCGGCACGAAGCGGACTGTCACTTCGCGACCAGGTCATTCTGGCCTCCGGCATGCGCAGCGACCTGGACCTGTTCACGACCTTCGGGGACGGTCGCCAGTTCGGATTTGCCAGTTCCGACGACGGTTCCGGCAGCGGAATGATGGCGGCAGCTACCGCGATCGACACCGCGAGCCTGGGGTCCACATGGCTGGCCACGTTTGAGCTGGCCGAGGGTGGACCTTGGTGGATCGTTGCCATGAGATCCGGCCTGATCTACGAAGATCAGGTTTTTGAAGAGCAAGCCTCTGCGATGTCGACGCATGAGGACTTGTCCAGCGCTCCGGAATGGGAGCACATTGTGGTTCCCGAAGGCTGGCAGATCCCCAACGCGGAAACTCGGTTGCTGAAGGAACTGCTTGATGCAGGCAACGCGGCGGTTTTGCGTCCAATCAACCGGCTCCGCCGTCACGTCACTGCAACCATGGCGCTTTGTTGCCTTTGCGTGCTGGGCTATGCGAGTTGGAAGTATCTCCCCGGCTGGCTGCACCAAGCATTCGAGCCGGCTCCCTTGCCGGTGCAGGAAACGGCAGTCGAAACCCTCGAACTGCCGTGGGTCGGCAAACCCAACCTGGAGGAGTTTCTTGCCCTCTGCTCGCATCACATCGATCGTCTGTACGTCCCTGCAGCAGGGTGGCGGAATCAACCGATGTCCTGCACTCCGACCATTGACGGGATCAGCCTGAGCACGCAGTGGAGGCGCAAGGATGGCCGGGCAGCTCTGGTCAAGGCCGCCGTGCTTGAGCAAACCGGCCTGCGTGTCCGGACCGATTGTTTGGGCCAATGCATCAAACTCACCAAGCGCTTACAGCACGAATTCGGCGGTCTGCCAACCGATGATCCTCCCTGGCCCTCCCACACACTGGAGACTGTTCTCACCGAACGATTCCAGACACTGGGCCTTCAAGTCAAGCTGAGCCGGCAGGAGTTTCGCCTGCCTGTACAGGCAGAACCGGGGGCGCACATTCAACAATTCGGGCATCATGAAATCACGTTCGCAACATCGGCAGCCATCGACGAGTACGGGCGCTTGCTGTCGGACGTTCCGGCCTTGGTTCCCGTGCTGCTTGCATACGCCCCAGATTCGAAAAGCTGGACTGCCACCGCCAGAGCCTACCATATGCCACCGTCCCAGTTTTGGCGGCCAACAACCGGCACGTGACCATGCGCTCGAGGATCAATTCAGGGACTCGCCATTCGAATTGGCATGAGCTTGCTTGGCGCCTGCGCAAGCCATTTTCCGCAGCCCTCATGGCGATGACAGCAATCCAGCTTCCAGTTGAGGCATTGGCAGACCAATTTTTGATGCCGGAGTGGCCAGTGGATCTGGCACAGGATCCTCCAGTGCACGACATGAACGAAGGCAGCGCGGCCGACCCGGTCATGGACAGGTTTCAGGTTGAAGCCCAACCGGCTGGGGAAACCGCCCGTTCTGCTTCACATCCGTCCCATTTCGGCGAAACCGTGTGCCAGGACGTTGACTGTCATCGAACCTCGAATGAAGAGTCGCCCCGTACAAGCAGCAATGGCGTCAACCTTGATCGACAGGCACATCAGGCCGACAACTTCCTACGCCCGGTTGGCGAACGCAGTCCTGCCAACGAAGCGACGGACACGTCACAGGGGAACTCCTTGATCCCAGCCGGCAGCGCCGAAGCGAGTTCCGTTGTTCGAGATGTCCCCCAAGAGCCGCGCCTCGAAACAGGGCAAGGCACGAAACCGCAAGCGGCGCCATTCGTTCAGGTTCCGGAGGAGGACGCCATAACCCTTGGGCGGCAGGCGCTTCTTGAAGAGAGCGGTCTGCTCGCTCGACAGGCCGAAATTTCCGAGAGCATCATCCTGATGGAGCAACAACTCAGGCAGGCAGAGCTGATCAACCAGCTTATGGCAATTCTTGGGCCGGACACGCCAATCGAAATCCGTCCAGGCGAATTCCGTGTCTTTCGCGACACGCCGGCGGGCAGACGCATAGCCAATGAAATCACTCTGCGGGAAGCGCAGGATCAGGCACAGCTGCTCCAGGTCCAAATTGATGCGGCGCGTGCCCAGTCGGCATTGGAACAAGTTTCAAACGAAGCCCAATTCGATGCTCGAACAAGCGCCGGTGAACGGCAGGCGCCGCTTCCGGCAGTCGCTGAGGAACCTCCGATGGAATTGAGAGTACTGGAAATTCTCGGCAGCCAAGGCAGGCTGGAAGCTGTCGTCGAGCATGACGGTCATACAACTTCGGTTCGGGCCGGGAGCATTGTCGGAGGGCGAGCGAAGGTGATCTCGGTCGAGCCTGGCGCGGTGGAAGTGGACGACAATGGAAGGATATCCCGATTTGAGATCGCATTCTGAACACTTGGCCGTCGGCAGCGCACAGACAGCGTCAACCGCAAGCCAATCGAAGATCGTCGAGGACGAGCAGTCCTACCTCCTGGACGATCTTGCCACCGGCCCCTTGATCTCCGGCAACAGCGGTCCCTTGGCAGTGTCACCTGCAGACCGTGCGCTCATTGCCGTGTTTGGCAGCGGGCTGGCGGTGATCGCGGCAGGTAGCCGGTGGTCTACCGAGGTCAAGGCGGTGCTGGACCGCGCCGCTCGTTCCGAACTTGACATCACCAGGATTGTTGAATCCGACAGCAAGCTCATCCTGGCGATCTACGCAAAGCATGATGATGACGGCAAGGCCAGCGGCATGAAAGGCGAGATCGAACGGCAGCGCGAGTTGCGCCACCTGATCTCCCAGGCCGCCGCCGAAGACGCGTCCGACATGCATATCCAGGTTCATCCGGGATACTGCGACATTCGCATCCGCGTTCACGGCAGGCTCCGAAACCTCGCGAACAGATCGGCTGAAGAGGGCGTTGCCATGGTCAACGCGGCATTCGCCGTGGCAACCGACCATGGCGCCGAAACCGGCCTGTCAAGTTTCATGAAGGGCACGCTGACCAAGGCATCCGGTTTGCTTCCCGGGAACATTGACCTGATACGACTTCAGTACTCTCCCACATCCGGGCATCGCCCGTCGCTGGTCATGCGCCTGAAGTATTCCATCAAGAAGGGCGAAACCGACATTGCCGGGCTCGGCTATCTCAAGCAGCAGGCCAACGACATCAGCATCATGCGACGGCGCACGAGCGGTCTCTACCTGCTGGCGGGCAAGGTGTCCTCAGGCAAGACGACCACCTTGCAGCGAATACTCAACGCGATGATCCGCGAGAAGTCCTTCGAGATTTCCGCATTCTCCATCGAGGAACCTGTGGAGCTCGACATCGCCGGCGCCGTGCATGTTGCGGTCGTGCCAAGGGCCGGCCAGAGCAGGCGACAGGCCTTTGCGGAGGCCGTCAAGTCAACACTGCGTTCAGACCCGAACGTGATTGTGCTGGGCGAACTGCGTGATGAGGAACTTGCAGGCAACGCCATCGAGTTGGCGATGACTGGCCACGCACTTTGGTCGACCGTGCATTCCGGTTCGGCGCTGGGAATCCTCGATCGCCTCAACGACCTCGGCGTTGCTCCGTGGAAGCTTGCCGAGCCAAGCGTCGTCAAGGGTCTCGTCTACCAAAGATTGATCGGAACCCTCTGCCCTCAATGCAAGGTGAGCTTTGGAAAGGGTGCAGCACAGGGGCTGGTTGCGCGATCGCTTTCACGCGAAGTGACCCGGCTTACCGGCCGGTCCCCGGATCAAATGTTTCTGCGCGGCCCTGGATGCAGCAACTGCAGTTCCGGACTTGGTGGACGCACAGTCGTCGCAGAAACGGTGTTGCCCGACCCGATACTGCTCGGCCACTACGTGTCCGGGCGGCGCACCGCCATGCGGGAATACTGGTTAAGACCGGCTGAACAGGATGGCATGGGCGGCATACCTGTCATGCACCATGCCATGATCAAGGTTGGAAGCGGCACCTGCGACATCAATGAAGTTGAAGAGGAAGTCGATCTGGTCAGCAACTACACTCGGGACTACCCAATCCATGCCAAGAGGCTGGCATCCGACCTGAAGCGGCACCTGGCATGAGCAAGGGCAGCGTCGTTGCATCCGTGCTGCGACTTGAACGAATTCTCACGCGGGTTCAGTTTGGACGCCAGCGGCGCGTCGGTCTGTATCGAGAGTTGATTGCCCTAATGCGAGCCGGCTTTTCGCGCTCCGAGGCAATTGACATGATCTGGACCGTCAAGTCGGAAGACGGAAAGAACCGGAGAGGCGTGCTTCCAGTTGTCATTGCTGACATAAGACTGCGCATTCGAAACGGACTTGGGTTCAGTGAAGCGCTGCGGAACTGGGTTCCGAGCGAGGACTGCATGGTCATCGGCACCATTGAGCATAGCGACCAGTTTGCAGATCATCTGGAGGTCTATTGCGAAACTGTGGAACGGAAGTCCGGCCTGATTGCGGAGATGATATCGGCGCTGACCTACCCAGGCTTGCTGGTTGCGACAGCCTACGGCATGCTGACCTACTTCAGCGCCGGAATTGTTCCAACGCTTGACCGCATTCTTCCGGTCGAGCGCTGGAGTGGATTGGCAACAATTGTGTACGAGGCGGGCAGAGTGGCCGCGGGCAGCATTCCCGTGGTGGTTTCGCTGCTGCTCCTGTGTCCGGTCATGATCGTCCTGCTGCTTCCAAGGTGGGCGCGTCGCGGCAGGACTGCCGTCGACAGAATGCCGGTGTTCGCCCTTTACAGGGTTCATACGGGAATTCTGTTTCTGCAGGCCATGGCCTGTCTGATGGCGAGCGGAATGTCCGCCATGGAGGCAATACGGAAGATCCGTCCTTCAACCAACAACTACGTTGGATACCGGCTCGACCTCATTCGGTACCATTTGCTGAACGGACTCGATCTTGGCTCCGCAATGGAGAAGGCCGGGACTGGGTGGCCCGATCGCGAGTTGAACCTGACTCTCAGGATTCTTGCGAGAACGCCGGACTTTCCACAGCACCTTCTTGTCTGCGCGAAACGTTGGATGGAAGAGCGCCACAAGGTGGTCGAACGCCAGCTTGCCCTGATTCGAGCCGCATCGTTTGGCGCTGTGTTTGGCGTAATCTTCTGTGTTGTGCTGACAATGTACGACATCCAGTCGCAGGTGACCGCAGGATATTGAAGGGCGGAACGGCGCATTCTTCACGTAGTGCTCGACGGCGTTGGATTCTGGCTTCGTTGTCGCTGCCAAGTGTCCGTCGGCGCCACTGGGCTGACAGGGCGATTGCGATCACTGCCCAGGACTTCAACCAACTGGCCAACCAGCCCCCGACCCAAGACCGGGAATTCAAGAATGGCGCCCGAGCTCGTCCCCACGTGCAGGGGTTTTCCACAGACAATTGCGGTACATTGACATCTTGGTGCATGAGGTTTCGCATGGCCGTGCCAGTTTCGACGGAAAGAACAATTCTTCCGAAAGGCGATGAACGGTGCCGTCATGAATCAACCCGCTGAGAATCCTCCTTCCCCGGCTCCTGCCGCAATGCACGAACGCGGAGCCACACTGATTGAAGTTGCCCTCTTCACTGTCATAGCGCTTGGCATTGTGATTGGAGGCATCGTGTTCTTCGAACAAGCCTCAACCTCCGCGAAGACAACCGAGTCGGTGCGTACGCTGGCGTCGCTGCAATACCAGGTCAGATCGATATTCCAGTCCCAAACAAGTTTCGGGACAGCTGACCTGACCGATCTGATCATCACTTCGAAGGCGGTTCCAACCAACATGCTCGCCGACACTGACAGTGACGGCGACGCCGACGCCATCATGAACGAATTCGGCGGCACCGTCACGGCAACCGGCGCAACCAACCAGTTCAAGATCGCCCTGACAAGGATCCCGGTCGATGTGTGCAGCAGAATTGTGCCCTTCGACTCGACGGGAGCCGGCCTCATCGGAACCGGAATTGCATCGGTTTCGGATGGAACCGCCACTGACACAGATGGACTCGCCGCGGCCGATGCCGGCACATTCTGCTCAAAGAATGCGTCAGGCGGTTTGGTGACTCTGACGTGGGTGTTCAATCCCTGAGCGCTTCACAGCTTTTGCCACCCAACAGCAGTTCGACAGGCACGGCATTCCTGCCTCCTCGATTTCCGGAAACCGTATGCTGCCCGTGGCGGCGAAAGGAGCGTTTCCAATGAAGCGTTTCAGGCACAACTATGGCGAAGCCGAGACTGCCCGCATGCGATATGAGCATTGGGTTCGCAGTCATGAACGAATGTCCCGTGCAGTGCTGGCGATGAGCGCAATCACGCTGGTCTCGCTCGCCGCGGGATTGTGGGGAGTGACAAGCAAGCCTGACCCCGTCTATTTCGCGGCTAGGCAGAACGGCGGCATACTTCCGCTCATTCCGATATCCACACCCTTTCTGTCCGACGGGCAGGTCACGAACTTCGCCGTTGGCGCGGTGACGCATGCGCTCACGCTGGACTTTGCCAACTGGCGAAGCGACCTCGCCGCCGCTTCCAGCTATTTCGAGAAGCCGGACGGCTGGAACGCCTTTCTCGATGCCGTCGAGAGCTCCGGCATGCTGCGTTACATCAGGGAACATCGCCTGGTTTCGACCGTCGTTGCCAACGGCGCCACCATCGTCAGTTCGGGCATTGACGAAGGCAGGCGATTCAGCTGGAAGGTCCAGATTCCCCTCAACATCACCTACGAGTCGGCGAGCGAAATCAGCCGCGACAGCCTGCTTGCAGAGGTTGTGGTTTCCCGCCTGCCAGCCTGGGAGGCGCCGGAGGCCGTCGGCATAACACGCATCGTCGTTCACTCTGGCCGCGTGGAATCTTCTCCGTGAACTTCGCGCCGAAGCATGTCCTTGCGAAGGCGGCCCCTGCCGCATTTCTGGCCGGATTTCTCGGCGCCACCCACGCCGGTTCGCAATCTCCATCCGAGGTTGGGACGGCAAGCGCAGTAGACCAACAATCTCAAATGGCGTTGTGTGGCGTTGAAGCCGACGGCAGTCCTTCCGCCGTGCCGGATGCAGGAAAGGTCGATGCTGGACTTTGCAGAAACGATGGCGGCAGTTCGCCCACCATTGCGCAAACAGATGGCGCTGCAGACTCCGGGCCTCGCACACAAGGCTTCACTGACGCACTCGAACTTGCCTTTCCGATGACGCCGGACATGATCCGCACCTATCGCAGGCATCTTTCGGAAACTGAGCGCACCGCGCAGGAACAGGTCGAGCCCCGCAGTTTGTCCAATGCGCAGCTGGTGTCGCTTGACCCGGGAACCAAGCCTCCGGAGGTCATGCTGGCTCCCGGAATTGCCACCGCCCTGGGGATCTACGATGCGTCCGGAATGCCCTGGCCAATTCGCCAGTACGTTGTCGGCGACGGGGAAGGCTATCAGATCGTTCAACTGGGCGAGAATTCCAACACGTTGACGATCTCGCCGCTGCGCCGCTTCGGGTGGTCCAACCTGGTGATCGCCTTGCTCGGCGAAGCGCAGCCGGTCGTGCTGCACCTTCTCGTCACTGAAGAGTCCGCCCACTATCGGAGCGACATCCACGTCACACGATTGGGGCCAAACGCCTCCGCAACGAATGCCACAAGTCCTTGGCCGCTGGCTAGGGCAGGCGACCGGGAACTCTTGGCGCTTGCCAGCGGAACCTCCTTTCCGGATGCAACTTCGAAGCTGGACGTCCAGGGCCATCCAGTTGACGCATGGCTGGAAGGGGAAAGCGTTCTGTTGCGAACTCGGCATCCACTGCTCTCCCCTGCCTGGTTGGATTCGATTTCGGGACCGGAAGGCATCCGGGCCTATCGACTTCCCCTTCAATCGACATTGCTCCTTGCCGTGGACGACAGGGTTGTCAGAGCCGAACTGGAACTGCCTTGAACCAAACAACCCAATCCCGCGGGTCAGCAAAGGGACCGAGGCAAAACGTTCGCCAGCCGCTTTCGGCTTGGATTTCGGCACTTGGTTCAAGTGCAGCCAACCGTTTCTCCCGTCGAAGCGGCTCCTCAAGGCCCGCTTCGACTCGAACGAGGAGCGCCGGGAAGTGGAGAATTTCGGGTCGCGCAAAGCTCCTGATCTTCGTGACCCTCGCCGGCGGACTGGTCTATCTTGGGTTTGCCTCGCAAGAGGGACAGAAGTCTCATATCGCTCGACTGCCCAATCTCGACGCAACCCCTGGTGGAGAGCGTCAGCGCGAGTCCGCCCAGTATCAGGACACGCTGAGGGCAGCCAACGACCTGAATCTTGAACGTGCACGGAGCGAGGGAAATTCCTTTGTCCTCGTGCCCGAGGCCATACCCAGGCTAGTCGAAACACCAGACCTCGCCACAGGCGGCAGACCGGGTGACCAAGTCCAGGGCAGGAGACATTCGGCCGATTCACTGGAGCGCGCCGCCGGCGTTGGCAGCGAAGCAGCCGCCAGTCCCACGGTGAACGCCAACTCTGTCATGCGCAGCGCTTCGGAAGGCAAATCGGCCCATGACGCCGAATTCACGGCAACTACCCTGCTGCCCACCGGTTCAAACGTCGGCACGCTGGTTGAGTCGCCCGGGGAGTTTTCTCCCGATGAAATAGCCAAAATGGCTGTTCCATCCTCGGGCACAACTGCCGGCACAAGAGCGCTTCGAACAGGCGAAGCCACGCCGTTCGAACCGTCGACATCATGGGATGAAGCGGACGTGGCCGCGCTAAGGCAGGCAATGCTTGCCCAAATGAATGCCATCGCCGCGGGTCTGGCAATTGGCCCGGCCGCCAGCAGAGTGCTCATTTCCGATGCTGCCAGCGTGCATCAGGAATCGAGTGGAATCCTTGGGGACCGGCAATCCGCAATGATCCTGGAAAATGGCGCCGAGCAAGCAAGCAGCGTCGTGGACATCGTCGCGGCGCCTTCGCCAATCATCCCTGCCGGCGCAATCCTTTACGGAGAGGCCATGAACGAAGTCAATTCCGACCACCCGACGCCAGTGCTCGTTGAGGTCACCACAGGTCCCTGGAAGGAGTGGCGCTTGGTCGGCAAGTTTTCCGTTGCCGAGGACCATTCGGGACTGATCGTCGAGTTCGACAGCCTTGTCAGGCCAACCGGCCAAACAACCCCGGTTGAAGCTCTTGCCATTGACGGGATCACGGGCAGGTCCATGGTTGCCAGCACAATCGACAGGCGACTGCTGGCGCGCTACGGCCCCGTCCTGGCAGCTTCCTTCATTAGGGGACTTGCCGAAAGCGCCGCACAGCCTCGCACCTCAATTGCCAGCGTCGGCAATTCGCCGGTCTTCGTGACCGATCAGCCGAGCCATCGGCAAAGTCTCTACTCCGGCCTTGCCGCCGCCTCAAACCTTCTTGCCGGAGATCTGACCAGCAGTCGCCCAAAAGGTCCTCGAGTCACGCTGTCGGCAGGCCACCCTCTCGGAATACTGTTCACCTCATCCGCTGCATTGCAGTAACCTTCAGCTCGTACGGTAGACATGTCAGCAACGCCAGATTCTGAAAATCAGCCTCCCGAATTCAAGGACAACAGACAAGCGGCATCTCGTGCCGCGCCGACAGAGATTGACGGGGGCAAGCCACGGGAGGCATACGAATCCCCGACAATCGGCGAAACGGAAGAACATCTCGCCTCATCCGGAGGCAATGATCTCCGTGCTCGGCTGGCAAGAAGATTCAAGGATCGCAACATAGGTGGGCGACAGGCGGAGGGAGAAGCTTCAGAGTCGGTTGCGGACGGTGCGGCTGCCAGCGGAGGTGCCGGCAGGCACGGCAGGGCATCGGACCAAGCATCAATTGAAGACACTGAAAGTTCAGTCGAATCCAAGCAGTACAGCGATGAACAGGTTCATGAGGTCGATTTTGAGCAAAGCATCGACTTGAACGTAGATGATCTGCCTTCCCAATCCAAGGGTCTGGCAGCCACATCCACACCGAACGCTGGTTGGACAGACGACCAATCGCGCTTTCCGAATCAGGAGGGAACGGCTGGAGACGCCACGGAGCCGCAAACCCGCAGCGCCGGCAGCACCTTCCAAGGCGCGGCATCACATGCTCCGCCAAGGAGCCCCAAACGTTCGTCGCCGCATGTGCAGGCTGACAGCGACATGCCCGAGGCAACAGTTCGCAGCAATGCGACCTCAAATTCAACCCAGGCGCAAATGCCGCCGAGCCGGAGCAGAAAACGACCTTTCTCCAAAGCGCGTTTCATCGTGCCGGCGGTTCTGATCGCGGCCGCGATCGGCGTGTTTCTGCTGTGGCCTTCGTCAACGAGTCGTCTCATGGAAATAGTTGCGCAGGCATTCGGCTCCAAGGGGAACTGGCAATCCGAATACCAGTCCGATCAACTGCAAAACTCCTACGCGATTTCTGGCGAACCGCTCGGCCAGACCAGGGAAGGCATCGCCGATGCCGCAATCTTCGCCGAACCGCTCTCGCAGATTCCCTCCGAACCAAGACCGGAGCGAATGGTTGAACGTCCGTCGAACGATCAGGCGGCAGAGACCGCTCGTCTCCGAATCGTGCCCATTGGCCCCGACAATCGGCAACTGACGCCGGTTGATCAATCAACAAGAGATTTCTGGATTGAAGTCATGAGGGATGGCGACAATCGACTTGTCGAAGCGTCCGAGCGGTTCGAATTGGTCGAACCGGCCTTTTCCGCCGCGGCTTCCGACATGGATCCGGTTCAAGAACAAACAGATGCAGGCAACGAAAGCGCCTTGCAAGGCAAGTTGCCACTGGAAGCGCCACAATCTGTTCCTGAAGAGATCTTGCGAGAGGAATCAAACAGGGATGCAATCGCGGCACAGGTCAGCGCCTCAAACCTTCCTCCGGCCGATCACTCCGCCATGCCTCTTGAAGCGCAACTTCGCCTGGAAAAGCTGCTTGTGAGAATTTCCGATGCGCTCGACAGCCTTGAGAGGGCTGTTGTGGAACAGACCGCTGCCACACCCAGCGATCTGAACATCAATGCAGACAATGGCTCGACTTCCCGGACTTCGAAGCAACCCGATGGTGCGCCTTCGCTCGCCAATGGACCACCGGCAACTGAATCCTCCGAGAAGCTGGATGATTCCCACGACCTGCCCCGTTTCCTTGATTCAGGAGAAGGAAACTTGCCGCTGACCTTTGGTTTCGAAGTACAATCCGGCATCCAGACAAGGGTTGAAGGCGGCCCTGTTCATGAGACGGCCTCCCCAGCCGGGGTTGATTCCGACGGTCGGCATGTTGAAACGAATCGGGAAGAGCCGCAAGTCAGCCAGGAACTGTTTTCCACCATCAACGCGGACGATTTCGTGGAGGGATTTGGTGAGGTGCTTGAAGTTCGCGTCGACGGCAATGGGCGCCTGCTGATTATGGAACTTGGAGGCGTGTTAGTGGAATAGCGCAAGTCTGCAAACATGCCTGATCTGCTTGTGATATTTCAAAACCTTGCCGGCCACCTGGCACAGTTCGAGCGGCTGCTGCGCGGCGTGTTCTTCGTGGTCGGCGCGCTGCTGATCATCCAGAGCCTGCGTCTGGCGGTCATGCGCAGCGAACAGGGCTCCATGCATTCGTCGTGGGTCAGGCCCATAACCAGCTTTGCCTGCGGCGTGGCTCTTTTGGCGTTTCCGAGCACAACTTCGGTCTTCGTGGACACAATGTTCGGGATCAACCGAATAGCCGACCCGCAATCCATATTCAGCTACGGAAGCCGTTTCACGGGCCCAATTAACTCCGAGCCTGCGCGCAATCTCGTGATTGCCATGGTTCGAATTATCCAGTTCGTGGGCTTCATCGCGATTGCGAGAGGCATCCTGCATTTCAACGCCGCAGCCCAGAATGGCGGACGCACAATCGGAACCGGCATTACATTTGTTGTGGCCGGCGTCCTCGCGGTAAACTTTCCGCGCTTCTGGCAGTTGCTTGTGGGCTTGTTCACCTGAGCCACAGCGCGGAATCAGTGTATGATCATTGCCCTGAAATCATTGACGTTTGTGCCTGTCGGACCGGTCACCAGCAAATCTCCAAGTGCGTCGAATGCTGACCAGGCGTCGTGTGCAACCAGTGCGGCTCGCGCATCCATGCCCGTGGTTCGCAATCGGGCAATCGTCGAGCCGTCGGCGAACGCACCTGCATTGTCTTCGGTTCCATCCTTGCCGTCCGTGTCGGCGGCCAATGCGGCAATGCCGTCGAATCCTTGAATGGCCAGCGCAAAGGAAAGCAGAAACTCTGCATTGCGCCCTCCCCGACCGCTTCTGCCGCCAATCGTTACGGTTGTTTCACCACCTGACAGCAATACGACAGGCTTTCTGAACGGCCGATCTCTGTTGGCGATCTCGCGTGCAATCGCCGCCAAAACGGTTCCAGCCTGCGCAGCCTCGCCTTCAATGGAATCCGAAAGCACAACTGCCGCGTATCCGGAGTCGGACGCCAGCTGCGCAGCTGCCTCCAGCGACATCCCGGCCGAGGCAATGACCCGCACCTCATGTCCTTCGAAACAGCTCTCGTCGGGCGAAGAAATGTCGTCTTCAGCTTGCAATAGGTGCTGTTCAATGCGCTTCGGAATCGGGATTTGATACGCACTGACATATTCAATGGCTTCGGCTCTACCCGTCGTTCCGGGAACCGTCGGACCGGATCCAACTTCGGAAGGATCGTCGCCAGGAACGTCGGAGACAATCAGACTTGCAACCTTGGCCGGATGTGCAATTCTTGCCAGCCTGCCTCCCTTGATTTCGCTGGCGCATTTGCGAATGGCGTTCATCACGCCAATCGGCGCTCCGGAATTCAAGAGCGCGATGTTCAAGTCCTGTTCATCTGCCAAGGACAGTCCCTTGGGAGGAGCAGGCAACAGCGCGGAACTGCCCCCACAAATCAAGGCCACAACCAAGTCATCCGGTCCCAGCCCTGTGACCGCCTTGATCAGTTCCCGGGAAGCGATCAGGCCGTTTTCATCCGGCACCGGATGGGCCGCCTCCAACACACGGATGCCACTGCAATCGGCAGCGTGCCCGTAGGGAGTGACAATGGTTCCAGCAACTTCACGGCCCCACAGCCTTTCAAATGCCGCTGCCAACTGGGCGGCTCCCTTGCCAGCTCCGACGACCACCGTTCGACCCCGCGGAGTCTGGGGAAGGAATCCGGGAAGAACCCGAACCGGATCGGCCGCCGCAACCGCGGCGTCAAACAGGCCCTTCAGAAACTCCTTTTCGGTGTGTCGCATATTGCATCCTGCTGCAGGGCGTCCAGTTCGGCTTGAAACGAAGCTTGGTCCAATTGGAATTGCCGTAGGCTCGGCCTTCGAGGCGGCAATCATTTTGACTCAACTTGCTCGGCTAGTCGAGCGCCCCCTGTTCTGCCGTCGAATGTCAGGGGTTTCTCGGCTTCTCGGTTCGCGTTGGAATCCGCAGGCCTTGGACTGTATGTGGCAGGCATCAACCGGACAAGTGGGTCGGGAGAATTCTGGCGTTGTTCAGCTGCGTCTGCAAGGGAACGCCGAGGATTGAATTGAAGACTGCGTCGGGAATTTGGAAAGAAAATGGGTGAATCGCGTCACTTGAGGAACAAGCAGGCTCTGCTGCCGCTCCGGCAGTCGATGTATGACTTCGATGTGGCCAGGGTGGCGGACAGGCTGGCAAAACTCTGCCATTCGGATGCGCAGTTTCACCTGGCCCATCCATTTGAAACGATGAACGGGCAGGAGGAGTACCTTGAAAAGGCGCTTCTCGCATTGAACCGGGCCATTCCCGACCTCGAGCGCCGGGAATTCATCGTGCTGGCCAATCAATCCCTGGTTGGCCAGGACTGGGTCGGCTGTGCAGGATACTACACGGGCGCATTCGTCCATCCATTTCTGGACATTCCCCCGACCGGACATCAGGTTTCGATGCGATTTCACGAGTTCTTTCGCATGGTCGACGGTCGAATCGCCGAAATGCAGGCATTGTGGGACATTCCCGAGGTCATGATGCAGGCCGGCGCCTGGCCGATGTCGCCCAGTCTTGGACGCGAGTGGCTTGTCCCCGCTCCTGCGACTCAGGACGGCCTGGACATCGGTTGCGATGACTGTCTTCGAAGCGAGCGAAGTCTGCAGCTGGTTTCGGACATGTTGGCGGCATTGGGAGAGTATAAGACCGGTGGCGTCGAAGCGATGCAGCTCGGCAGGTACTGGCACCCGCGTTGCAGTTGGTACGGACCGTCAGGCATCGGCACCTGCCGCGGCATCGCAGGGTTTCGGAACTGGCATCAGATACCGTTTCTCAATGCCATGCCCGACCGTGTCGGCTCGGTGGGAAAGGGCAATCTGTTCGCCGAGGGAGACTATGTCGGCTTCACGGCCTGGCCCGGAATGCGCATGACAGTCAGCGGAGACGGCTTTCTCGGAATTGCTCCATCCGGTCAGAGAATTACCATGCGCAGTCTGGACTTCTGGAGATGCGAAAGCGGGCTGATACGCGAAAACTGGGTGCTGGTCGACTTGCTCGACGTCTACTCGCAGATTGGTGTCGACGTGCTGGCGCGACTGCGCGAGTTCAACAAGGCTCGACCAATTGCCAAAGCGCCCGGAGATTGAACAGCGACCGCAGTCCGCCAAGTGCCGAAGGCATTCAATGACAAGGGCAGGCCTTCGGGAATCGCGGTTGCATCCATAGTCCACGCCGGGTTCGATGATGCAGGCCTGTTCCAGGAGATTCCGGTCGCAAACGAATTCGGAAGCGGGTGATGGTGTGGCTCAATGGTGGCTACCCCGGCGTGACAGCGAAGCTTGGGTTTGATGCTGTTGGCTGAGGACGAATCGTGCCGGTCATTGCGGGAACTGGATCCACATCGCTGCAGGCTGGCGTGTTACTGGTTTTCAGCTTGTGCGTTGCGTCGTAGGCGCGCCAATTCGAATGGCCGCCGAAGTTTCATTGTGGCCTCTATCGGCACTGTTCCGGCATCAACTGCCTTGCCATGTCATCCAGGCGAAGGAACAGGCGGGACTCTCTGATCTGCCTTGAGCGACCTGGTTGGCTGCGCAGCAGTCTGTCCTCTGCCGTCCCCAAAAATGCGTCGGTTTCGGTCTCAAGCTCCACGCAGCACGCCGCGATCTCGCAATGCAGATTGTTTTCGGGGTCGAATTGCGGGATGGGCACCCGTCGCCAAGGATGAAGCGAAAAGTCCCGACCGCTGCGTCTCGACTGCACAAAGGCGGGATTGAGCGCAGGCGTGTTCAGCAGCGCCACGAGATAGGCAGCCTCTTCCGGACTCTCGAATGTGCCATCAAAGACTGTATGTCCCACCACATCCATGCAGGCCGACAGCCTGCAGGCGCGCATTATGTCGCCCGACGTCGGATAGATCACACGATTGAGCGGCGCGCCGTGCGTCAGTGGCAGCTGCCGCGATGCAGAGCGTTGGTAGTCCACTCTTGCCAAGAGAGTTGGCGGCGTGCTCGCCCCCTTCCCTCGAAGCTCCCGGTAGATGTCGTCAAGCTGGCGCCACCCAGGAACTGCAAGGGCTGTCTCATTGTCCAGGATCCACCCCTTGTCGTCCACCGGCAGAATGGCCAGATCCGGCGCTTCCGGGGCCAGCGCAAATGGCAGCAAATGCTCCGAGCGCAGGTGTCGAACCAGCCAGTGTGCGGGAACTTCGACTGTCAGGGGATCGACTGCCTTCCACGGCGGCTGAGTTGAACGACGCGTGGTGACAGTTCTGGTTGCGCCGTCATTTGCGACCCGGTCCGCGATGGCCAGAACCTGGGGAACGATGGTTGCACCGTTCCGAAACAGACCGATGTAGCCGGATTCTCCTTCCGGCAACGGCTCCTCCGGCTCCACCCAATCAATGCGGTCGTTCGCCTCCCGCAGCGTTGAACCGGCTGACGGCCGCCCGGATGGGCAGCGTGCCACAAGCATGGGCACATCTCCACCCAGGGAAGTGCGCATGTTGTCAAACAGCACGCAGGACTTCTGCGCATCGCCGCCGCCAAACACCTGCGCCGGAGCCAGATCGAGCGTTTGGCCGGTCCGTACGTTGCCTGCCCGCCAGTCGCGGAACTTCCGCCAGTTCCCGCTCCTGATTGCCGAATGCTTGACAACCCACGCAGCCGGGTCCTCCCGGCGATCGTTCAGATACTGTTCCCGGCAGCGCTTGACAAAGAGCTGTGCGATGTCGGCATGCGGAGCCTGGATGCCGCCCTGCCACAGCCCCTGATCCTCGGCGAACTCCTCTAGCCGGCGCTTGCGGACAACGTGCTGAATGGTCGACATCTTGACCCAGGGCGGATTGGAGACGATGCGGTCCACCTTGTGCCGGGCCAGGAGATATGGACCGACAGTTTGTCG
>MKWU01002449.1_pt1 | contig 27812 bp, 29 predicted proteins | sample 809101 | NCBI WGS metagenome assembly MKWU01 (sample SAMN05860141, study PRJNA318959) | sponge metagenome | host: Aplysina aerophoba | place: Slovenia: Piran, Adriatic Sea, Gulf of Piran | collected 2013-05-07 | reverse complement strand
CGCCACCAAGGCGGCGGTCATCAGCCTGACCCGGCAGATGGCGCTGGATTACGGCCCCAAGGGCGTCCGCGTGAACTGCATCTGTCCCGGCGCCACCGAGACCCCTCGTTTCCGCGGGCACCCGCCGGTGCCGTCCCTGCAGGCCGCCACCCCCGAGCAGCGCAAGCGCATGGCCGACAGCAACAAGGCCCTGCTGCGCATGGCGCGGCCGGAGGAGATGGCCTACGGCGTCCTGTTCCTGGTATCCGACGAGGCGTCGTTCGTCACCGGCCACGCCCTGGTGGTGGACGGCGGCCAAACCATCGCGGTGTAAGGGCGACAAGCATTGTATTGCTGGCGCGGCAAGGTAGGGGTGGTGAAGCCGACGTTTCGGCCCGGTTCGCTGGAGACCTTCACGCGGCTCCTGCCGGACGGGGTGTGCGTGGTGCCGCGTTACGTCGGCGTCCGTGCCGGCACGGAGGCCGAGTTCGACGAGGCCATCGCGGTGGCCGAATCCAGAGTCGCCGAGCTGGCCGAGTTTGGAGTGGACCTGGTGGTGATCCAGGGAGTGCCGCCGATCATGCTCCGGGGCTACCGCTTTGACGGCGAGCTGACCGAGCGGCTGACCCGGCAGTACGGGGTGCCGGTGCTCACCGCCACCACCGCCCAGGTGGAGGCCTTTCGCGCGCTGGGGGTGCGCACGATGGTGGCGCTTTCCTACATCCAGGGCGCCATGAACGACAGGTTCGCCGCATTCATCGAGCAGGCCGGATTCACGGTGACGGGAATCGAGGAGATCCGGGGCGTGGATTTCGCGGACGTCGGCGATATCCCGGCCGAGGTGATCTACCGCGAGGCCAAGAAGGCTTTCGTCGAGCACGGCGGGGAGTGCGTCTACCTCCTGGGCGCGGGCTGGGACTGCCTGCCCGCCGTCGAGTACCTGGAGGAAGACCTCGGCGTACCCGTGGTCACCAATCTCAACGCCGAGGTGTGGGCGACCCAGAAGCGCCTCAGGCTTCGCGAGCCGGTTGAGGGTTTCGGGCGCCTGCTGGAGACGTTGCCGTGAGCGGGTGGAGTTTAGTATGTCGCCCTTCGACTTCGCTCCGCTGACGCTCCGCTACGCTCAGGACGAACGGAAAATGCACACGACAAAATACAAACGAGAAATACACACGTTCGTCCTGAGCGTAGCGGAGCGTCAGCGGAGCGAAGTCGAAGGGCGCTAACTGCCGCGTCGAAGTTCGTAGCAACGGGGACACCAGACCCTGGAAAGGGGGAAGGGAAATGGGACAGATACTCGGCCTGGGCATCACGCACTACCCTGGACTCGGCTTTCAGGGGAACATGACCCGGCGCATCAAGATGTGCCTGGAGGACCCCGCCCTGCCCGAACATCTGCGCGACATGAACAACTGGCCGGCGCCCATGCGCGACCAGTGGGGCACGGACGACGGCCAGAGCCACTCCGACGCGCACCGGCAGGACCTGATCGACCGCTTCCGTATCGCCCGCCAGGCGCTGGACGAGTTCCAGCCCGACCTTTGCCTGCTGTGGGGTGACGACCAATACGAGAACTATCACGAAGACTGCGTGCCGGCCTTCTCCATCCTCGCCTATGAGTCGGTGGACGCGCAGCCGTGGACCCATAGCCGCCGGGGCGCCAACGTCTGGGACGAACCGGACGACAAGACCTTCACCATCAAGGGCCACCAGGAAGGCGGGAAATATCTGGCGTCGATCCTGCTGGACAACGGCTTCGACGTGGCCTACTCCTACAAGCCGCTCCACCGCGGGCTGGGCCACGCCTTCGTCAACTCCATCCTGTACCTCGACTGGGACCGCCAGGGGTTCCCCTACCCGCTGGTGCCGTTCACCGTGAACAGCTACGGGCGCAAGCTGGTGGGCAGCCGCGGTGTCCCGCTGACGCCTTCGGCCGCCAAGAACATCGAGGACCAGTGGGACCCGCCGGGCCCCCAGCCCTGGCGCTGCTTCGACATCGGCGCGGCCACCGCCCGGGCGTTTCTCGACAGTCCGTGGAAGGTGGCGCTCATCGCCTCGTCGAGCTGGTCCCACTCGTTCCTCACCGCCAAGCATTCCTTCATGTACCCGGACGTGGAATCCGACAAGCGCTACTTCCAGGCGCTCCGGGACGGCGACTGGGACACCTGGCGCCAGACCAACCTGCCCGAAGCCGAGGACCGCGGCCACCACGAGCTGCTCAACTGGTTCGCCCTGGCCGGGGCCATGGCCGAGATCGACCGCAAACCCGACGATGCGGTGTTCCTGGAATCGTGGATCTCCAATTCGGACAAGGTTTTCGCGCTGTTTCGCCCGCCGCAGCATGCCGGTTAACCAGAGCCATGCTATGCTGGAGTTTCGGACCCAGCGAGTCTCTGCGGTCAGAGGCATAGCGGAGACCGTGGTCAAGGGGAGCCGGCTTCCGCCTACCGAAACAAAGACGTAATGAACCAGCTTTGCCCGGAGTACGACCTCACGGATAGCCTCAGCAAACGTATCCTCCGGGCTGCCCAGGATATTGGCGGGGTAATTTGGCGAAGTTCTTGCTAAGTCGCTTCGCCCAACTCACCCAGTCGCCGTACTGCTCCCGGCCAATTCAAACCCAGTCCAGACAAGTCCTAGGTGGGTTTTGGTTTGCAGACCTTGCAATTCGGGCATCCTCTACCTAGAGTCTAGCCATGGTGAAGGGCGAAGACACCGAGGCCTCAGGGAAGCCTTTTCAGCAGGCTGCATGGCGAGATCGGATCAGGGCCGATCTCGCCGCTCAAATCGAGGCTGGTGGCACACTCTACGGCTATCGCCAGGACGGCTCCTATGTCGCCCGGACCAAGAGTGGTGACGAAATCGTCACGCCGGGCGCAAGCAAGAACGCCTGATTCCGCCCGCCCATGCCTTCGGCCACGCCGATCCTCTATGTCGTGGCCGGCCCGAACGGATCAGGGAAATCCACGCTAACACGTTCCCGGCGATTCGGTGGGGTGGAGTTGATCGACCCTGACGCCATAGCCCGCCGCCGTACTAGTCTCGGTGATCTCGAGAGTGCCGTGCGCACAGCCCGTCGCGAGGCTGTGCGGAGACGTCGCGCCGCTCTTGTCAATCGCAGAACAGTCGTCGTGGAAACCACGCTGGCCGGCAAAACCATGCTTCTCGCCATGGACCAAGCCCGTTCGGCAGGATACAGAATCGAGTTGCACTACGTCTCGGTGAATTCGGTCGCCCAGGCGCTGGACCGGATCGCCAACCGCGTAGCTCTGGGCGGCCACGACGTGCCGGAAGGGGATGTAAGACGGAGGTTTGCCCGCTCGCTAACGAACCTTCCGACGGCTGTCGCGCGGTCGCACGAAACCCGGATCTACGACAATGCCAGCCCTGAGAATCCACATCGCGAGGTCGCGGTTCTGACGCCCGAGTCAAGATGGATCGCAGAGAACCCGCCGCCGTGGCTGGACACCACTGCACTCCATCCGGAGTCGTCACGCTAGCCCTGACTGTCCCTACCGCAGGCAAAGTGTTGCCCCGACGAATCGCTTGTTCCTACACTACGGGAGACTCCATATGCCGGTTAACCTCTACGACCTGCCCGATCCGCCGCCGGACGACGAGGAGTTCACCGACCTCATCCCGGACCGGGGCGTGAAGATCGAGCGCATCGTCTCCCGCGGCCGGGCGGCACCCGCCGGCGGGTGGTATGACCAGGACCGCGACGAGTGGGTGGTGCTGGTCCAGGGCGAGGCCGTGCTGGAATACGAGGACGGAGAAACGCTGCGGCTCGGCGCCGGCGACCATGTACTGATACCCGCCCACCGCCGCCACCGCGTGAACTACACCAGCCGCACGCCGCCGTGCATCTGGGTCGCGGTGTTCGGGGAGCTGACGTAGCGCAACGACCGCGGTTCCCCGCTCCACGCCGCCTGGATTCCCGCTTCCGCCGGAATGACCGGTTCCGTTACCCCCGCGACTGAAAGAGGAAGAAGACGCCGGCCACCACGAGCACCGCCGCCAGGCCGTCCTTCAGCCTGACCTCTTCGTCCTCCCGCAGCAGCAACCGCGCCAGCGAGAACGTCACCAGCGGCTGCACGTTCCAGATGGGCGCCACGATGATGGCCGGGGCATGGGCCACCGCGAGGTAGGTGAAAATCGAGCCCACCCCCTGGAAGAATCCCGACATGAGGAGGAAGAAGTAGCTGTCCGGAGCAATGCGGATGCCTTGCCGCCAGTCGATGCGGAGGATCCGGCCGAAGGACATGACCAACGCGAGCCCGGTGACGTGGGTGATGAGCGAACCGGGAACCGGGGTTCCGCCGGCAAGCATCGCGACTTTCTTGAGGATCGGGCCGAAGCCGAAGAAGATGATGGCCAGCAACGGGTTCAGGAACGCCTTGAACCGGAAGGGAAGGCGGGTGTCCTCCTCGTCTGGAGTCCCGCGCGTGATGATCAGAAGCCCGCTGACGATCAGCCCCACGCCGATGAGGATGAACGGGGTGGCGGTCTCCCCCAGCAGGAGGACGGCGTAGACCGCTGTGAGCAGCGGCGCGGAGTTGACGATGGACTGGGCCCTGGAGGCCCCGACCTCGTCGATGCCCTTGAGCGCGAAGGTGCGGCCCAGGAAGCTCCCCACCAGGCCCACGGACACGAACACGCCGGCCGCGGTCCACGGCATGGCGAGCTCGCCCTCGCCGAACGTTAGGAGGAGGATCAGCACCAGCACGAGGACCGAGCCCACTCCCTGGAGCAGCACCGCGGCGCTGACATTGGAGTGCCTGAGGCCGCGCTTGACCAGCACCGGAGAGGTGCCCCAGAACAGCGCGGCCGCCAGCGCGTAGGCGATGCCGGTTTCCATGGTTAGATGAGCCGCCGGACCAGCCCGGCGAGACCCACGAACCGGTACTCGACGTCGCCGTCCCGCCGCGTGTAGGACCGCTCCGTATCGGGCGTGACCACGAAATTCTCGCCCGCCGGATACGCCTTGCGGAAGGCGTGCAGGTTGCGCGGATCGAAACCGTCGGCACGCCACTTGCACTCGATGGCGACCGCCTTCCCGCGGCGAAGGGTGACGAAATCCACCTCGTGGCCGCGCTTGTCGCGCCAGTAGTGCAGGTCCTTTTTCTGCCGGCGGCCGAGGTACTCGTTCAGCACGTAGTGTTCCCAAAGGGCGCCGCGGTCCTCGTTGCGCAACCCCTCCCATCCCTTGAAAAGGCAGACGAACCCGGTGTCGAAGCCATAGACCTTCGGCGCGGCGACGATCTCCGTGGCGCGGCGCGTGCTGTAGGGCCGGATGACCTGGACGACGAGGGTATCCTCCAGGATCTGGAGATAGGTTGCGATGGTCGTGCGGCTGACCTCGCAGGCGGCCGCGAACCGCGTGGCCTCGAACATTCCTCCGCTCTGAGCGAACATCAGCTCGACAAACCGCATGAAAGACCAGCGGCGCCCGACCTGGAACAGTTCCTGGACGTCTTTGGCCCAGTAGGAATCGATCCAATCCTGGAACCCGTCCTCCGGCACCGCCTCGGCCAAATAGAACGGCGGAAGACCGCCGAACCGGAAGCGGTGATCGAGTCCGCGGGCGCCGAACTCCTGCTCGTCCTGCATCAGCATGGGAGTCAACCACAGGTCGCGCTTTCGGTCGGTCAGAGTGTCACGGAATCTTCGGGACGCTCCCAACGATGAAGAGCCGGTGGCGATGATCCTGGTTTCCGGATGGTAGTCCGCGGCGATCTTCAGTAACTCCGACGGATTGGACAGACGATGGACCTCGTCGAGGACCACCCTGCGGGGCCCGACGTCACCGAGAAAGCTCTCCGGATCCTCCAACGCCCGGCGCGTGCTCGGGAGCTCGCAATCGAGATACTCGACATCCGGCAGGGATTGACAGAGGAAGGTCTTGCCTGCCCTGCGGACGCCGGCGAGCCAAACCACGGACTTCGCTGTCCAGAGATCCTCGATGGCCTGGATCCAGTGGTCTCGCTGTACCATATGCGCAGTACGATTGCATATAGTGCTACTATTTGCAAGTCTGTTGGCGTTTGGTACACGGACTCGGGGAGCCGATGGTAGGGGCGACCGGCCGGTCGCCCCTGGCTGATTGGGGCCGCGAGGTTCCCCGCGCCCGATCCCACCCCCGTTCGATTCCGGCTTCCCGCTTGCAACGCTCCCCCGACATGGCATGGTTAAGGAGTCGGCAGTCGATACGGTACCTCGCCTCGCGAAAGGAGACGCGCATGCTCTGGGGATTGATCGGGAAGAAGACGCAAATGCCGGATGCGGCCACGGCGCTGCCCGGCAGGCAGGAGACGATGCCGGTGCCGGCGGAGCACTTCGTGAACGGCCATCCGCTGGAGCCGCCCTACCCCGAAGGCATGGAGAAAGCGGTCTTCGGCCTGGGCTGCTTCTGGGGGGCGGAGCGCTGTTTCTGGCAGCTCGAGGGCGTCTACACCACCGCCGTGGGCTACGGCGGGGGGATGACGCCCAACCCCACCTACGAGGAAGTGTGTACCGGCAGGACCGGGCACAACGAGGTGGTCTTGGTTGTGTTCGATCCCAAGGCGGTGAGCTACGGCGAGCTCCTCAAGGTGTTCTGGGAAGCCCACGACCCGACCCAGGGCATGCGCCAAGGCAACGACGTGGGCACGCAATACCGGTCCGGAATCTACACCTACGGCGACGAGCAGAAGAAGGCCGCCGAGGCGTCACGCGAGCGCTATCAGGAAGAGATCTCCAGGGCCGGTTACGGCGCCGTCACCACCGAGATCCTGGAGGCGGGCGAGTTTTACTTCGCGGAAGACTATCACCAGCAGTACCTCGCCAAGAACCCCTGGGGCTATTGCGGGCTGGGCGGTACCGGGGTGAGCTGCCCGGCGGGCTAGACGGCGTCCTTCGACTTCGCGACGCTTCGCGTCGCTACGCTCAGGACGAACGGAGAAAGGCTATCACAACCGTTTGTCCTGAGCCCTTCGGCAAGCTCAGGACAGGCGTAGCGGAGCGTCAGCGAAGCGAAGTCGAAGGACGCCATTCTGCTTACTCGGACAGGCTCCTAGCGGCTATTCGGCCAGCAGGCGCTGGATGGTTTCTTCCATCTCGTCGTAGCCGCCCTCGCCGAAACGCGTGTACTGGATCACGCCCTTCTTGTCGATGATGTGCAGGGTCGGCCAGTAGCGCGTCCCGTAGCGCTTCCAGGTGGCGAAATCGTTGTCCTGCGCCACCGGGAACTCGATTCCCAGCTCCTTGCAGGCGTTCTTGACGTTGTCCAGCGAGTGTTCGTGGGAAAACTCCGGCGAGTGAATGCCCACCACCACCAGCCCCTCGGGTCCGTATTTTTTGTGCCATCCCACCAACGATGGGAGTGTATTCAAACAGTTGTATCAGCCGTAGGTCCAGAACTCGATGAGGATCACCTTCCCCTTGAGGTCCTTCACCCTGAGCGGCTCCGAGTTGATCCAGGTATCGTTGGTGAACTCCGGCGCCTGCTTGCCCACCAGCGAGGCCGACCCGCTGCCGAACGCCCACAGGAGCGCGAGGCCCATGACGACCGCGAGCGCGAACACCCGCCATTTGGAATGCTTCATGTGATCACACCTCCCGATTCATTATGCCCGCGTTGCCGGGCGGGGGCAACGGGTGCTAGTGTCCTTTCCCATGCTTTATGACTACGTCGCCCTTCCCGACCGACCGCCGCTCCACTGGCCCCAGGGCGCGCGGGTGGCGCTGATCTTCACCATCAACATCGAATACTGGGAGATGACCCGGGACAGCCCGGAGCCGCTCTATCCCGGCGGCCCCGCCACCATTCCGCACCCGCTGCCGGGCAACGTTCCCGACTACGCCAACTGGACCTGGCGCGAGTACGGCCAGCGGGTCGGAGTGTGGCGCATCATCGACGTGTTCGACAACGCCGGCATCCCCGCCACCTGCACCATGAACGCCCTCACCGGCATCGAGCGGCGCCGCATCATCGACGCCGCCAACGAGCGCGGCTGGGAGATCCTGGCCCACAACTACGCCCAGAACGACGTGCTCACCTACTACTCGAACCAGCCGGACCAGGAATGCGAGGTCATCCGCCGCACCCTGGACGCCTACGCCGAGGCGGTGGGGCGGCCGGCCCGGGGCTGGCTCTCGTCGTCGCTTCGGAGCACCCACGAAACCCCCCACATCCTGAAGGAGCTGGGGCTGCTGTTCCAGGCCGACTACCTGAACGACGATCAGCCCTATCTGCTCAACACCCGCCACGGCCCGCTGGTGTGCATCCCCTACTCCAACGACGTCAACGACTTCGCGGTCTTCTCCCGTGGCGGCCGCACCACCTCCCAGGCGCTGGATCTGTTCAAGGAACAGTTCGACCAGCTCTACCTGGAAGGCGCCGACAGCGGCCGCATCATGAACGTCGGCATGCACCCCCACGTCATGGGCCAGGCCTACGCCATCCGCGCCCTGCGCGAGTTCGTGGACTACGTAAAAACCTTCGACGGGGTGTGGTATCCCAAGCGCGAGGAAATGGCGGAGTGGTTCCTGGAAACGGGGACCGCACGGAACAGGGAGGGCTCATGAAACCGTATCGAGTGGCTTTGATTCAGCAACAGACCCGCGTCATCGTCGAGCCGAAGGAGCGCAACGCGATCATCGACGAGAACCTCGGGCGCATCTTCGAGCTGCTGGACTGGACCGCGCTACGCCTGGGCGACGTGAAGCTGGCGGTGTTCTCGGAGTACGGCATCATCGGGCAGTACCGGCCGCGTTCGGTGGACGAGTGGCTGGCCCTGGCCGAGACCATTCCGGGCGATGTCACCGACCAGATCGGCCGCAAGGCCAGGGAGCGGGGCTGCTACATCGTCGGCAACCTCTACGAACGCGACGACGACTGGCCCGGCCGCCTCTTCAACACGAGCTTCATCATCGACCCGGACGGCGAAATCATCCTCAAGTACCGGAAGAACAACGGCCCCAACAACCTCAACACCACCTACACCGGCCCCGGCGACGTCTATTCCGAGTACACCGAGCGCTACGGCGAGGACGCCATGTTCCCGGTGGCGGACACCGAGATCGGCCGGCTGGGGTGCCTCACCTGCACCGACGTGGTGTTCCCGGAGATGGCCCGCTGCCTGGCGTTGCGCGGCGCCGAGGTGCTGATCCACCCCACCGCCGAGCCCTACGCGCCCGAAGGCGAGGCCTGGGACGTGCTCCGGCGCGCCCGCGCCTACGAGAACCTGTGCTACTTCCTCTCGGTCAACTGCGGCGCCTTCGTCGGCTCCAACCGCCCCACCGGCGGCTACCGCGGCATGACCCAGGTCATCGACTACATGGGCCACGTGCAGTCCGCCGCCAACGCTCCCGGCGAGGCGGTGGTCACCGGCATGTTGGACATCGACAACCTGCGCTGGGAGCGCACCCGCATGACCGACTCGGGCCACGTGTGGAACTTCCTCATCGAGTTGCGCAGCGACATGTACGCCCCGGTGTACGCCAAGGCCAACCGCTGGCCCAACGACGGCTGGAGCGACCGCAAGCTGCAGGACACCGTCGAGACCCGCGCCGAGGCGCGCAAGATCATCGAGCGGCTGGTGCAAGAAGGGCGCCTGGTCAAGCCGGAGTGAGTCCTTCGACTTCGCTTCGCGAGGCCTGTCCCGAGCTTGTCGAAGGGCTCAGGACGAACGGTTGGGGTGCCCACTACCCGTTCGTCCCGAGCGAAGCGAAGTCGAGGGACGCCATTTCAAAGGACGCAATGAGGGTGACACCGCGATGAGCAAGGCCATGGTGTCGTCGCGCGAGACCGACGTGGCCGTGGTGGGCTATGGCGGCGCCGGCGCCACCGCCGCCATCACCGCCGCCGACCTCGGCGCCAAGGTGCTGATCGTGGAGAAGGCCGCCGCGGGCGGCGGCAACACCCGGCTCTCCGCCGGCTCGGTGCGGACTTTCGGCGCCTTGGAACCGGCGGTGGAGCACATCACTTTCCTGTGCGGCGGCGCCACCGACGCGGCGGTCATCGAGACGCTGGTGCGCGAGAGCCATGACAACGAGCCTTGGCTCCGCTCCCTCGGCGGCGACGTGGCCGTCGACCCGCTTCAGGCCGCGCCCGCGAGCTATCCCGTCTATCCCACCGGCGCCGCCTCGCCGGAGCAGCCCGGCGCCGACGGCGTCGGCCCCCGGCTCCGGGTGAAGGGCGAGACCACGGCCAACGGCCGGGACCTGTGGGACCTGCTGGCGCGCAACGTCGACGAGCGCTGCATTCCGGTGCTGTTCGAGTGCCCGGCCGTCCGGCTGCTGCGGAACGGCGACGGCGCGGTCACAGGACTCACGGCACGCCGGGGCGGCGAGGAGATCGCGATCCAGGCGCGCAAGGCGGTGATCCTCTCCTGCGGCGGCTACGAGTGGGACTCCGACATGCAGCTCCAGTTCCTGGGGCAGCGGTTCTGGTCCCTGGGCGCGTCCGGTCACACCGGCGACGGCATCCGCCTTGCATTAGACGCGGGCGCCGCCCTGTGGCACATAAACGCCGTGGCCGCGGGCTTCGGCTACCGCGTGGACGGCTTCGACGGCGCCGTCATCCACGCCATGCCGGGGCCGGGTTTCATCTACGTGGACCGGAACGCGCGCCGCTTCGTGGACGAGACCGCCATGGACGCCCACGCCGTGGGTTCGCTGGTGACGGAGCTGAACCTGGAGACCATGGAGCGCCCGCGGGTGCCCTCTTTCGTGGTGTTCGACGAAGAAACGCGGAAAGCCGGGCCGGTGGCCAACACCGGCCGGGGCGCGGTGGCCGAACGGTACCGGTGGAGCGACGACAACGCGGCCGAGGTGGAGAAGGGCTGGATCAAGACCGGGGCCACCCCGGCGGCGCTGGCCGCGGCCCTCGGTCTCGACCCGGCCGCGCTGGAACGGACCATGGACGAGTACAACCGGGCCTGCGCCCAGGGCCGGGACGAAGCGCTGGGCCGCACTCCCGACACTTTGCGGCCGCTGGAGCGCTCACCGTTCTACGGCGCCGCCCTGTGGCCGAGCCTGTTCAACACCCAGGGCGGGCCGAGGCGAAACGCCCGGGCTCAGGTGCTGAACGCCTGGGGCCGCCCCATCAAGGGGCTGTACGGAGCCGGTGAGCTGGGCTCCATGTGGTCCCAGAACTATCCCGGCGCGAGCAACCTCACCGAGGTGCTGGCCTTCGGCCGCATCGCCGGCCGGAACGCCGCGGCCGAGGCGTCCTGACGATGAATCCCTTTTCCTACACGCGTCGCCTGCAACGTGACCTAGCCCGATGGGTGGAACTCGGCTGGCTGTCCGAGACAGACCGGGAAGCGATCCTCGCCGATCTCGACAGCCCGCAGGAGCGCTACAGGCCGTTCGCCCTCGCCTTGGCCGCGGGGCTCGTCCTCGTCGTCCTCGGCATCATTGCCCTTGTCTCCGGCAACTGGAACGGCGTGGGCTACGGCCTGCGGCTTCTGATCCTGCTGGGTGGCATGACCGCCCTCTACGCCGGCGCCCTCGCCGCAGTGCTCCGCGGGAGCCCGCGTTGGATTTCGGAAAGCCTCTTCGTTCTCGCCGCCAGTCTCTTCGGCGCCAACATCGTGCTCATCGCGCAGATGTACCACATCTCCTCGGACAGCATTGCCGGCGCCGTCATGCTCTGGTGCGCGGGCGGCCTCGTCACGGTTTGGGGCGCCCGGTCGGCCGCCACCCTTAACCTGGTCTTCCTCACCCTCCTTCTGTGGACGTGCATCAGGTTGACCGAGTTCAGCCGCCTGGAACCGTGGCTGGATTTCGGTGTTCTCCTCTTCCCGGTGCTGTGGGGCTCGGCAGTGGTCACGGCAGCACGGTGGCAATGGCGGCCCGTCCCGCACTATGGGCTCATAACGCTGCTGTTCTTCCTCTACTACCTGAGCTGGTACATTGGGGAGGAAGCCCAGACAGAGGGCGCCGCGTTCTTCACGGCGACCTGCCTCTTCATCTTCGTGGCCGCGCGGGCGACCGGAACCGTGAGTTCCGCCATCCTCACGCCTTGGCTCGCGGGACACGTTCCCGTAGTGGAGCGATACGCTCTCGGCGCGGCGGCGTTGACCTTCGCATCTCTCTACTTCCTGATCAGCGAGGGAAGACACGCCGCGGAGTTGGCGTATGGAGCGGGTTTCACGGTGCTGGCCGCCGTTGCCGCCGCCACGAGCCTAGCGTTCCTCCAGCGTTCCACCGCTCGACTGCCACTCCGTGACGCGGCGGCCGTGACCGCACTCCTCCTCGGAACCGTTCTCCAGCCTTATTTGAGCGGCATCGACGAGGCGTCCCTGTTCTTCTGGTCACATGCCGGATTCGCCCTGATCCTCGCGCTATGGCTCATCGACTTCGGCCTGCGCGGAGATCCGTTCTGGCGGTTTTTCGGCTATCTTCTATTCAGTGCCCAGCTTGTCCACGTGTACACCCGAGCCTTCGGCTCGCTCCTCGAAACCGGCCTCTACCTCGTCCTTGGAGGTCTGATGCTGGTGGCCGCCGCCGTGATCATACGCCGGTTCGACCGGTGGGCTGCGGCCAGGAACGGAGGCCGCACGACATGAGCATCCAGCGCCGTATCATCGCCGGCACAATCGTTGCCTTGCTGCTCCAGGCGCTTGCGCTGGGGGCGATGGTGGCCAAACACGCGTACGCGCTTCGCTCGGGCGCGACCCTCGTCCTCAAGGCCGCGCCCGTGGACCCGCGCCATCTCCTGCTCGGCCACTATCTCGTATTGAGGTTCCCTATCTCCTCGGCGGACCGGCGGTTCGCGGCCGAGACCGGCGCGGTTCACAACCAAGTGGTCTACGCCGCTCTGGAGCAGACTCAGGACGGAGCATGGAAGATCGCGGGGTTGCATACAGCAATGCCGCCCTTCTCCCCGAAGCGGCCGGTGCTGCGCGCACTGTTGCGAAGGGAAAGCCCGCAGGACCGGCTCGTCTACGGCATCGAACGGTACTACCTGGACGAACGGGCAGCCAAGGCGATGGAGCAGCGCGTGCGTGACGGCGAGGTGCAACTCGAAGTGGCCGTATCCCGCTCGACCGGGCGCGCCGCCATCCGCCGAATCCTGGTCAACGGCAAGCCGGTCTACCAGGACCCGCTGTTCTGACCGCCGGTGGATCGGGGCCGCGCGCGAATGTTTGTATGTTGTGGAATACGGCAGCCACTGGAAGGAAATCGTTATGGAACCTATCGAATTCGTCGACACCACATTGCGTGACGGACACCAGAGCCTGTGGGCGGAGTCCATGCGCACGGGCATGATGCTGGCGGTGGGCGAGCGCATGGACCGGGCCGGCTTCAAGGGGATGGAGCTGATGTCGAGCTCGCACATCAAGAAGTGCGTGCGGGAGCTGCACGAGGACCCCTGGGAGCGGATACGGCTGGTGGCCGGGACGATCCGGGAGACGCCGTTGCGGGTCATCATCGGGGGCCGCAACGGCTTCGAGCTCACGCCGGAGTCGATCCAGCGGATCTTTCTGGAGCGGATGGCGGCCAACGGCGTGCGCCAGGGCCGCATCTCCGACGAGTGGAACGATATCGCGGGGTGGCGCAAGACCTTGCGTATCGCCACCCAAGCCGGTCTCGAGCCAATCCTGAACATCATCTACTCGGTGTCGCCCAAGCATACCGATGAATATTTCGCGGAACGGGCGCGGCAGGCGGCCACACTGCCGGTGATGCGGATCTGCTTCAAGGATCCCGGCGGCCTGCTGACGCCGGACCGTACCCGCGCGCTGGTGCCGCTGATCAAGGCAAACATCGGCGACATCCCGCTGGAGTTCCACACCCACTGCACCACCGGCCTGGGGCCGCTGTGCGCGCTGGAGGCCATCAGGCAGGGGATCCGCATCATCAACACCGCGCTGCCGCCCCTGGCCAACGGCTCGTCCAACCCGTCGCTCTTCAACGTCGCGGCCAACGCCCGGAGCCTGGGTTACGAGACCGCGGTGGACGAGGAGGTGCTGCGGCCGGTGTCCGAGTACTTCACCGCGGTGGCGCGGCGGGAGGGATTCCCCATCGGCGCGCCGGTGGAGTACGACTACGGCCAGTACCTGCACCAGGTTCCGGGGGGCATGATCTCGAACCTGCGCCACCAGCTCGCGCGGGTGGGCTTGGGCGACCACATGGAGCGGGCACTGGAGGAGGTGGTGCGCGTGCGCGAGGAGCTGGGCTATCCTATCATGGTGACGCCCCTGTCCCAGTTCGTCGGGAGCCAGGCGGCCATCAACATCATCGTCGGGGAGCGCTACAAGGAGGTCACCGACCAGGTGATCCTCTATGCCCTGGGGCGCTGGGGCCGGGAAGGCAGCGACTCCATGGACCCCGACGTCAAGGACCGTATTCTGGCGTGCCCGCGGGCACGGGAGTTGGCGGCGTGGGAGCCGCCGGAGCCCAGCATCCAGGAGCTCCGGGCAAAGTACGGCGGTGGCGGAGTGTCGGACGAGGAACTGCTGCTACGGTATTTCCTGACCCGGGACGAGATCGACACCATGCGCGCCGCCGGTCCGCCAAGAGATTATCCCTTCGACACGGAGCCGGCGACCCGGCTGGTGGAGGGGTTCACCCGGCGGAACGACTATGCCCAAATTCAGGTCCGGAGCGCCGCACTCTCCCTCAGTCTTTCCCGGCGGGCGCCAGGCATTCCTTGAAGGATGCGGCCATATTGCGGAGCAGGCTGAAGTACATCCCGGGACCGGCTTTCACGGTCATGCCCGCGGGATCCACCGTGCCGCCCCGGGCCTGCGTCCCCTCGGTAATGAGCTTGACGAAGCGCGGATCGTAGCGCGGCTCGGCGAACACGCAGACCACTCCGAGCTCGCGGACCTTGCGGCGAAGCTCCCTGACGCGACGGACGCCGGGCGACCGGCCGGTGCTGACCACGGCCGAGCCCACGGCTTTCAGCCCGAAGCGATCCTCGAAGTAGCGGTAGGCGTCGTGGAACACGATGAAGGGCTTGTCCCGCACCGGCGCCAGCTCCGCGGCGATCTGCGCCGTCAGCTCGTCAAGCCGGGAAACCAGGGCGTCGGCGTTGGCCCCGTACTTCGCGGCATTGGCCGGATCGATCTCGGACAGGGTACGGGCGATGGCCAGCGCCATCAACCCGGCGTTCACCGGGTCGAGCCACACGTGCATGTCGAAAGCCTCGCCGTCGTGGCCGTGTCCATGATCGTGCCCGTCGTCCTCGAACGCACCTCCCTTGCGGAGGGGCTGACGCACCAGCCCCGGCACCTCGGCCAGCTCCACTACCCGGGCCTTGCCGCCGAGCTTGTGGATGGCCCCGGCCAGGGAGCTTTCGACGAGATCGCCGACCATGAAGATGACCCGGGCCTTGCCGAGCACCCCGGCGTCGGACGGGCGCATGCGGTAGGTATGCGGCGACGCGCGCCCCTTCATGATCAGGTACGGCTCGCCCACCCCGTCCATGACCGCGCTCACCAGCGAATGCACCGGCTTGAACGTCGCCACGACCCGGTCCGCGGCACCGGCGGTCGTGGTCGCGGCGATCACGCAGCCAAACAGGAATGTCGCAACACTTCGTCTCGTCATCTCGCTCCTTGAGTCCGCTTGGAATTTCTGCGAGAAACTACCCCGAGTGCCCCAAACGATCAAGCGCAAACCGTTTCCCCGCGCTATCACGCACCGGTGATGGATAATTCAAGCACAGGGCCCGCCGCTTCCGGCCTGCTCGTCGACGCCCGCGACATCGGCGTGCGGCGGGGCGAGCGCTGGATCATCCGCCACGTGGACCTCAAGGTCACGCGCGGCGAGCTGGTCTACCTCATCGGCGCCAACGGCGCCGGCAAGTCCACCTGCGTCAAGGCCATCCTGGGGTTGATCGACGTCGACGAGGGACAAGTAACGCGGGCGCCCTCGCTGGAAGTCGGCTACGTCCCGCAAAGACTCCAGGTGACCGCGACCCTGCCCATGACCGTGCGCCGTCTGATGACGCTGACCGGCCGTTTCGCCGCCGACAGGATCGACTCCGCCCTCGCGGCGGTGGGCCTCGAACGGCTCGGCGACCCGCCGGTCACGACCCTGTCCGGGGGCGAGTTCCAACGGCTGATGTTGGCCCGGGCGCTGATTCACCGGCCCGACCTGCTGGTCCTCGACGAACCGGAACAGGGCGTCGATGCCACCGGAACGGACGTTGTGCATGAATTGATCGAAGGGATTCGCCAGGACCTGGGTTGCGGCGTCCTGACCATCTCTCACGACCTCAAGAGGGCCATGGACACGGGCGACGACCTGGTGGTCCTGGTCCCCCACGAGCACGACGATCCGCCTTTCGGCATCCGGGGCTTCCAGGGCATGAACACCCCGTCGGACTGAGCGATGCTGGACGACTTCTTCACGCGCGCGCTGCTGGCCGGTGTCGGGCTGGCGCTGGTGACCGGGCCGACCGGGTGTTTCGTGGTGTGGCGGCGACTCGCCTACTTCGGCGAGACCATCGCCCACTCGGCGCTGCTGGGCGTCGCGGTGGCCATCGTCGCCGACATCGACCTGGCCATCGGGATCTTCGCCACGGCTTCCGCGGTGGTGCTGATCATGTTCTTCCTGGAACGGAGCGACACCCTGCCCACCGACACCATCCTCGGCCTGCTCGCCCATGGAGGGCTATCGCTGGGCCTGGTGGTCCTGGCCTTCTTCCCGCACATGCGAGTCGATCTGCACGCGCTGCTCTTCGGCGACATCCTCGCCGTGACCCGAACGGATCTCATCGTCATCTGGGCGGGCGGCGCCGCCGTCCTGGCGGTGTTGTGGTGGATCTGGCGCCCGCTCCTGGCGGCCACCGTCAGCCTCGATCTCGCCACGGTCGCGGGACTGCGGCCGGAACGCGCGCGGCTGGTGTTCGGCATCCTGGTGGCGGCGCTCATATCGGTGGCGGTGAAGATCGTCGGAATCCTGCTGGTCGTAGCCTTGCTGGTGATACCGCCCGCCACGGTCCGGCGCTTCGCGTCAAGCCCCGAGAAAATGGCCGCCGGCACGGCCGTGGCGGGTATTCTCGCCATCGCCGGCGGACTGCTGGCCTCGGCAACGCTGGATACGCCCTCGGGCCCCTCCATCGTGACCGCGGCGCTGGCGCTGTTCGTGGTGACGCGGCTGGGCCGCCGGCACGGCCGCCCGTCGACTCGCTAGTGTCGTGTCCCACGTAAATGTTGACAAAGATGCACAGGATTTTTCGTTGTCAGCAAGGCGCGATGACTTGTAGGGGCGGGCACCACGCGAGGAAGAGCAACGCAGCCGCCCTTCGACTTCGCTTCGCTACGCTCAGGATGCGCGGAGCGAAAAAGACCCGCAGATTATGATGCGAATTAACCAGACACCACACTAGTCACCCCTGCTCAACAGGCGTGCCAACAGCGTCATGAAGAAGAGAGCGACGGCCACCAGCACGATGGCTCCGCCGGCGGCGATGTCCAGTTGATACGCCAGGACCAGACCCGCGACGCCGGAGACGGACCCGACCAGCGCCGACAGCAGGACCTGCCAGCGAAAATTCATCACGCACAGCGCCGCGACGGCCGCCGGCACCACCAGCAGGGCCTGGATCAGCAGCAGGCCCACCAGCCGCACCCCGATGACCACGGTCAGGGCCAGCAATACCAGCAACAGCACGTTGAGCGCGACGACCTTGTGGCCGTAGGCCGAGGCCACTTCCTCGTCGAAGGCGATCAGCAGATGCTCCTTGAAGGTCAGCACGATGCCCGCCATGATCGCCGCGCTCGCGCAGGCAAGGGCAACGAGCTCCCCGGTGGAGATGGCCAGCACGTTGCCGAAGAGGTAGCTGAAGAGCTCCTGCTGATAGCCGCTCTTCAGGCTGAAGAGCACGATCCCCAGCGCCATGGACCCCGAGAAGAACACGCCGATGACGGTGTCCTCGCTGATGCGGTCGCTCTGACTGACCAGCGCAATGCCCAGGGCCACGGCGACGGCAAAAAAGGCGCCCGTGAGGAGCGGGTTCCAGCCCGCCAGGATGCCGATGGCAACGCCCCCGATGGCCGAATGGGAAATGCCCACGCCGATGAACGCCAGCCGCCGCAAGACCACGAAAAAACCCAGTATCCCGCACAGCAGGCCAACCAGGACCGCCGCCGCCAGGGCGCGCTGCATGAAGGCAAAATCGAACATGAGGGGGGCTATCGGACGACGTTCAACCCGCGAAGGAAGCGCCGGTCACGACTCAACGTGGTCGTGGCCCTCGTGATGGGCAATCTCGCCGGCCAGGAAGTCGAACTCGCAACAGTAGGCCTCGCGGATGGCGTGGCTGTGGATCACATCCTCGGCGTTGCCGTGGATGTGCATGCGGTGGTTGATACAGATCAGCTCGTCGGTCTCGCCGGCCAGGGCCACGAGATCGTGCGATACCGCCACGATGGTCAGCGTCAGATCGCGTATGAGCTTCCGCAGCAGTGCGTAGAACTCATGCTCGGCGGGAAGGTCGAGGCCCACCGTGGGCTCGTCGAGCACCAGCAGGCGCGTGCTGGCGCACAGCGCCTGGGCCAGCATGGCGCGGCGCTGCTCGCCGCCGGACAACCGCCCCACCGCCCGGTCCTTGCGGTCCAGCATGCCCACGAGGGACAGGCTGTCATCCACCCGCTGCCAGTCCTTCCGCCCGGGGAACCTCATGAGCCCGAGGTGCCGCAGCCGCCCCATCATCACCACGTCGCCGACGGTGGCCGGGAAGTTGTCGGCAACGCTCTGGCGCTGCGGTACGTAGCCGATGGCGTGAGAGCCGTTCCGGCCCGGCGGGAGGCCGAACACCTCCACCCTGCCGCTCACGACCGGCACGAGGCCGAGGATCGTGCGCAGCAGCGTGGTCTTGCCCGCCCCGTTGGGGCCCACGATGCCCACGAACCCGCCCTCGTGCACGTCGAAGTTGATGTCGTGCAGGACGCTGTGCCCCCCCAACTCCACCGACACGCCGTTCAGCCCTACCACGACTCCGTCGTTGCGTTCGGTCAATTCTGTCCCCCCAACGCCTGCGCGAAGGCGCGGGCGTTGAACAGCATCAGTTTTTCGTAGGTGGAACGCGCCGGATCGCCGGGGTCTCCTACCGGGTCCACCATCACCGTCCCGCCGCCGAACTCGTTCGCGATGGTCTGTGCCACGCGCGGGCTGAGCTGCGGCTCCACCAGGATGCTCCGTATCTCTGCCGCACGCGCACCTTGCACCAGCGCGGCCACCTCCTTGGGGGTGGGTTCCTCGCCCGCGAACTCCTGGACCACCGCGACTTCCTCGACGTTGTACCGCTCGGAGAAATAGGGCCAGGCGCCGTGAAACGCAACGAACTTCCGGCCCTTCGCCTTGGCAAGCTCCCGCCGGATCTGAATATCCAGCGCCGTCAATCGCTGGTGGAAGTCCTTGCCGCGCTTCTCATAGTAGTCCTTGCCCGCCGGGTCCGCTTCAACGAGATGTTCGACGATCACGGGAACCACCGCATCCCTGACCCGTATCGGGTCCAGCCAGAAGTGGGGATTCATTCCCTCTCCGGGCTCCTCGGCGTGGTCGGCGTGCTTCTCCGCATGCTTCTCTTCACGGCCGTGGTCGTCCTTCTTCATTGCATGCTTCTCTTCATGCCCATGGTCGTCCTTTTTCATTGCATGCTTCTCTTCATGACCGTGGTCGTCGTGCTTCTCCGCGGGCTTCATCCCTTGATCGTGATCATGACCGCCCTCGAGGGGCTTCATTCCCGGGACGCCGATCAGGGTCAGCGTCTCAAGTCCGGCGGGAGCCGCGCCCCGAAGCTTGTCGGACCATGCGTCCAGACCCGCGCCGACCCGAAGAAACAGGCGGGCGCGTTGCAGCTTGACCATGTCGCTCGGTACCGGTTCGAACGTGTGCGGGCTCGCGCCCGGCGGCACCAGCACATCCACCTTGACGCGATCGCCTCCCACCTCCTGAGCGACAAAGGCGATGGGCAGGACGCTGGCGACCACACCCACCGGAGCATCGCTGCCGAGCGCCGGGTGTGCGCCGATCCAAAGGCTCACAACGATCGCAAGTAAAAGACCTGCCAGTCTGTTCATGTGTGAATACCCCCTCAAACGAGAATAGATAATGAGTTCCTATTCTCACTAGAATGGCTTGTCAAGCAGGGGCATCGGACTCCGCACCTCACCGGACCACGCGCAGGTTGACCTTACCGTCCGGACCGGACTGGACGACGTAGGTATCCATGCGCGGCAGGATCTCCTCGATGGTTTCGAGATAAAGCCTTTCCTCTGTAAGCCTGGGCATCTTACGGTGTTCAACCGCCAGACGGCGGAAGCGTTCTCCCTCCCCCTTGGCGATCTCCACCCTCCGGTGGCGCGCGGCCTCGGCCTGGTTCACGCGATGCTCCGCCTCCCCCTCGGCCTCCGCCAGGACCTGGGAGCGGTCGGCGCGCGCCTCGTCCACCACCCGTTCCTTGTCCGCCAGGGCGCTCTGCACCTCCTGAAAGGCTTGCCGCACGCCCCCCTGCTCGGGCGGCGCCAGCGTCTGCACGTTTACCGACTGGATCTCGATGCCCGAGCCGTGATCGTCGAGGATCGCCTGCACCTGCCGCTGCACCGCGTCCAGCAGGTCGTTGCGCCGGGTGGTCAGCGCGGCGTCCACGCTCTCTCCCGCGAGAAACCGCGTCACGACCTGGCGGCCGGCCCGGCCCAGCAACTCCCGCGGGTTCTCGTGCGACACGTCGAAGCGTGTCAGGCTGCGGATGCTGTACTGGATTCCCAGCTTCCCGGCGATGACGTTGGTGTCGCCCAGGAGCCAGAGGGACTCCAACTCGCTCCCGACGGGTCCTTGCGGCTGCGTGTGCTCCACCGGCATGAGGAAGTTCGTGGCCGTCCTCGCCACCACCACCCGGCCCAGCGGCCACGGCGGGTTCCAGTGTATTCCCGGGAGGACGTCCCGCCCCACGGCCCTGCCGAGAACGTACGCCACCGCGCTCTCGTCCGACTCGACGTTGTAGATCCCCAGCGCCAGCCACCCCGCCAGCAGGACCGCGGCGCAGAGCAGCATCCGGTACCGCAAACGGCCGGTCATGAGCCCGTGCTCCCCCGCGCCGGCGCCGGACCGGAGCCCGTGGTACGGGCCGGATCGGCGTTCCGCGTCGCCGGCGGTGCGCCGTCGGGCACCGTCCGGGCGCTGGGGACCCTGGAGGTCAGGATCTCCAGAAACGGCGAGTCCGCGGGCAGGACCAGCGTGGTCTTCTCGTTCAGCACCTTCTTGTAGGCTTCCAGCGTCCGCAGGAAGCGATAGAACTCGGCGTGCCCTTTGTAGGCGCCCGCGTAGATGCGCGCCGCTTCGGCCTCGCCCCCGCCCCGCAGCATGGCCGCCTTGGCCTCCGCGTCCGCGATGATCCGCGCCCGTTCCCGTTCGGCGCGGGCGGCGATCTTCTGGGCTTCGGCCCGGCCCTCCGAGCGATGGCCCCGGGCAATGCGCGCACGCTCGGCGCGCATGCGAGCGAAGACGCTGTCCAGGTTCTGCGGCGGGAAGATGAGGCGGGTCACGCCCAGGCTCACCACCTCGATGCCGAGGTCCTCCCGCGCCACCCCGGCAACGGCGCGCTCCACCGATCCCTCCAGCTCGGCCAGGCTGGCGCCGTCGCCGGCGGTCCCAAGGATCGTCCCGAAGGGCCGGTCGCCCAGCGCGCTGCCGATCTCCGACTGCACCAACGCGGCCAGGCGGCTCTCCGCGAAATCGCGGTTGCGCAGCGCGGCCAGGTACCGCACCGGGTCGGCGATCTTCCAGGAGATGTACGTGGAGACCAGGACGTTCTTCTTGTCCGCCGTCAGCAGCTCGGTCTCGCGCGTGTTGGTGATGAGGATGCGCTTGTCGAGCACGTTGGCGCGCTGGAACGGCACCGGCAGCTTGAGATAGAAACCGGCCTGGCTCAGGACTGACACCGGTTTCCCGAACTGGGTGATGACCGCATGGCTCTTCTCGTCCACCACCACGAACGAGGTGGCGCCGGCGCCCAGGACCAGCGCCAGGATTATCAACCCGCCGATACGTTTCGCCATGGCAATCCCTCTATCGATGTCGGCTCGGCGGCCCGGGATTCATGAAGTCCACGGGCGGGTTACCGAGCCAGAGATCGACGTCCCCGCCGCCCGCGCCGGGCATGTAGACATATTTTCGCGGCATCTCGAGGGCATGCTCGAGTGCCTCCAGATAGAGCCGGGCTTCGGTGACCGCGGGGCTCGTGGCATGGGCCGCCGCGGTCTGCCGGAACGCGGCGGCCCGGCCCTCGGCTACCCGGACCTCGCGCACGGCCCGGCCCTCGGCCCTTTGCGTGATGCGTTCCGCCTCGCCCGAGGCCGCCACCGTGGACTGGGTCGCCCCGCCCGTGGCCACGTGGATGTCACGCTGGCGGTCCTCCAGCGCGCTGGCGACGTCGCGAAAGGCGTCGTGGACCCGCGCCGGTGCATGAACGTCCAAGAGCCGTACGTCCAGGATCTCGCTGCCGATGCCGAGGTCCGCGAGGCGCGTCGCCAGGCGATCCCGCAGCTCCGTCTCCGTGGTCCTCCGGTCCACGGTGTAGATCCGGTCGATGGGCTTGCGGCTCAGCAGGCCCACCAGCTCCCGCCGTGCCAGCCCGAGCACCACCGCCGGGGTCTCCTCGACGCCCAGGGCGTACACCGCCGGGTCACGGACACGGTACTGGACCACGGCCCGGATATCGATGACGTTGCCGTCCGCGGTCAGGTAGAACGCCTGTTCGTCCAGCACTTTTCTGGCTCCGTTGACGCTCCCACGGAAGCCCACCGTGACCTGGCGAATCAGCGCCACGTCCACCGCGGTGCCGTTGCCCAACGGCGGCGGCAGATGGAAATACAGGCCCGGCTGGAGATCCGCGGCCACCACCCGGCCGAAGCGCTGGACGATGCCCTTCTGGCCGGGCCCGACCACGAGCGTGAACCAGGGGATGGCGGCGAGCAACGCGACGGCCAGCACGGCCGCGAGCACCGGCCCCCGGAGCAGATTGGCGGGGCGGAAGGCCCTCAACGCCCGGCCCGTGTCCAGGAGCTGTCGCGCGGTCTCCCGCCAGAGCGCGCGCGGGCCCTTGCGCTTGAAGCTCCGGAGCAACAGCAGGACCAGCGCCACGGCCGAAAGCGCCTTGAGCGCGAAGACCCAGTCGGCGTCCCGCCCCAGCTCGCCGAAGGGGAGCACGTGGATCGCGTCCGCCAGGGTCGCGTCCACCAGCAGCCCGGCGGCGAGGCTCACCAGCACGATGGCGCCGAGGTAGACGGCGAGATGACGGCGGCCCAGGAGCTGCCCCACTACCGTCATGGTGGCAAGGTTGGTAGCCGGCCCCACCAGCAGGAACACGAGCGCCGCGCCGGGCGACAGGCCCTTGGCCATGAGCGCAGCGGCGATGGGAGTGGAGGCGCTGGCGCAGAGGTACAACGGCAGGCCCACCACGATCATGGCCAGCATGGGCATGAGCCCCGAACCCCAGCCGAGCACCTCGCCAAAGAAATTGTCGGGCAGAAGCCCCGCCAGAATGCCGGTCAGCAGCATGCCGATGAGGAGCGACATCGCGATGTCGTCCAGCACCGAGCTGAAACCGTAATCCAGGGAATGGAGGAAACGGCGCGGGCCGGCCGGAGCCGCGCCGCCGGGCGCGCAGCTCTCGTCGCACGCGTCCGCCGCCGGTGCCGCGCAGTCATCGTCGCAGGTGACGTCGGCCGGCGGCGGCAGGCTCGCGTCCTCCTTGACGCCGATGGAGGCGATGCCGGCGATCACTGCCGTCACCACCGCCACGACGGGACGGACCACGGCCATGACCGGCCCCATGAGCCCGTAGGTGAGCGCCACGGAATCCACCCCGGTCTCGGGAGTGGAGATCAGAAACGAGACCAGCGGCGCCCGCCCGGCGCCCTGCCTCTTCAAGGAAGCCGCGGCCGGCAAGACCCCGCACGAGCACAGGGGAATGGGCGCGCCGAACAGCGCGGCCAGACCCACGGAGCGGGCATCGTTCCGGCCCAGGTGCCGCGCGATGAGGTCCGCCGGCAGATACACGTGCAGGAGCCCGGCGACGAAAAAGCCGATGAGGAGATACACCGAGGCCTCGTAAAAGACCACCAGCGTCTCCCAGGCAATGCTGCTCAACAGCGATTCCACGGCTCAAGCTCCGACGGGAACGTCCTTCGACTTCGCTTCGCGAAGCCTGTCCTGAGCTTTGTCGAAGGGCTCAGGACGAACGGAGACGGGCTTCACTGACCGTTCGTCCTCAGCCGACGGGCTTCACTGACCGCTCGTCTGAGCGGACGGGCTTCACTTGCCGTTCGTCCTGAGCGTAGCGAAGCGAAGTCGAAGGACGCCATTGCAAATGACCGACGTCAGTTACTCGATGGACGTGTGTCGAGCGCCCGCAGATCCTTGAGCAGCACGTCCGGGTCCGGAGCGGATCCGAAGTATGCGAAGCGCATAAAGCCCTTCGCATCCGCCACCACCGTGAGCGTGGTGTGCTCGATGAGTCCCCGGGCCAGCCGCTCCACGCTCACGCCGAACCCCTGCCACACCGGGGCCAGCTCCCGGGCCTCGCCCGTGAGCCAGGACCAGTTGGAGGCGTCCGCCTTGTGCCGGCCGCTGTAGGCCTTGAGCACTTCGGGCGTATCCACCTCCGGGTCGGTGGTGATGGACAGAAAGCGGATGTCCCTGGCCTCCGCCGGTTTCATGTGCTCCCGGACGATCTTGAGGCTCGCCGTCAGCAGCGGACAGACGTCCGGGCACGACGTGTACATGAAGTTGATGACCACCGGCTTGCCAAGGAGCTTCCGGAACTCCACGCGGGCGCCGTTCTGGTCGGTGAGGACGAAGTTGTCGATGAGGACGTCGAGCGCGCGCCGTTCCGCGAACTCGACCTTGAGGATGGACTTGTGGGCGGGCGCCTCCGTCTCCGGCACCAGCAGGACCGCCAGTGCCAGCGCCGCGACGCCCAGCGTCCTCGAAAGAACCGCCCTCATGCGCTCCATCCCTTCATGGGCTCGCCTTCATACACCCCACTTCTTGGCGATGCCCTCCTTGTACTCCCGCTTGAAGGCGTTCACCGGCGGGAACCGGTCGATCCACTGGTACGGACGGCAGGCGTCGATGAGCACGCGGTCGGTCACGTAGCCCTTGGTGTCCCGGTCGGTGGGAGAGATGACCGGCTCGCACACCGAGGCCCACACGTTCTTGACGATGTCGATGCCCTCGCGCGGGTCGCAGCGGGTGGACATGGCCCAGATGACCTCGCCGGGATTGGTGATGTCCACGTCGTCGTCCACCACCACCACCATCTTGCCGCCGTAGGCCCCGGCCCGGGCGCCCGCGGCCACCAGCAGCGCCTGCTTGGCGTGGCCGGTGTAGCGCTGCTTGATCGAGATGACGGTGAACGGCCCGGTCTGGCCGCCGTAGACGAAGCCCCAGACCCCGGTCACGTCCGGCACCCCGGCCTTGTCCAACTGCTCCCAGAGCGTGATGGCGCCCAGGGGAATCGGCAGGTAGCTGTTGGGCGGCCGCACCGGCGGCGCGCCGAGGATAATGGGGTCGTCGCGGTAGTAGACCCGCTTCACGGTCATGAGCGGGACGTCGCCCTCGGTGGCTTCGGTGTAGTAGCCCGGCCACTCGCCGAAGGGCCCCTCCTTGGGCAACTGCTCCGGCGGCAGCGGTGGGATCTCGCCTTCCAGCACCACTTCGCCGTTGGCCGGGATCGGCAGGCCGGTGACGGCGCCGCGCACCACCGGGATGGGGCTTCCCTGCATCCAGCCGGCGAACTCGTACTCGCTCACCGCCGGCGGCAGCGGCATCTGGGACGACAGCATCACGGCGGGCTCCTGCCCCAGGGTAATGGCCACGGGCAGCGACTCGCCGCGGGCGTGGGCCCGTTCCATGGCCAGCCGCCCGTGCTTGCCCTTGTTCATCTTGACCGAGACCTTGTTCTTCTCCTGGATCATCACCCGGTAGGTGCCGATGTTGATGCCGCCGGACTCGGGGTCCTTGGTGATGACGCCGCAACCGGTGCCGATGTAGCGGCCGCCGTCGAGGTCGTGCCACAGCGGCGTCGGGAACCGGGTGAGGTCGACGTCATCCTCTTCCATCTGGTTGTCGAACACCGGCCCGCCTTCCACCTGCTCGTAGGGCACCGGCTGGAACTCCATGCTCCGCTTGCGCCAGGCGTGGAGGAAATCCACCCCCTTGACGTCGGTGGGCAGCCCCATGGCCACCGCCGAGCGCGCGCAGGTGCGGAACAGGTTGGAGATGATCCGGAAACCCTTGGGGAAACCGGCGAACCCGTCGAACAGGAGCGCCTGCGACTCCACGTCGCCCATGTACTCGGTGAGCGCCCCCACGTCCGTATCGAGCTCCGCGCCCTCGATCCGCTTGATCTCGCCCATCTCGTCCAGTCGCTCGATGTAGCTCCGCATGTCGGTTACCGGTTGCATTCAATTTCCCCCATTTTCTCGTGATGTTTCGTGATGTACCCCTATTCGAGCCGTACCACAGTATCCGGGAGATTTCGAGTCCGCGTTTGCCACCGGCCGGAGAGTCTGGAAAGTCTGATGGGAACGTGGAAAGGAGCAGGCACGGCATGGAGGCCGGGAGCCGGGGAATTTCATGAGCGGACTGGTCTGGGGGCTGTGCGGCGCCAGCCTGATCGGCGTTTCCGATTGCGTGGCGCGGGTCACGGCGAGCCGTACTTCCCTGTCCGTGCTTATCGCGCTCATCATGGGCCCTCCGTTCGCCGTCATGACGATCTGGTTCGCGGCGAGCGGCGGCTGGCCGGCATGGAACGCGTGGGGCTGGGGCGCCTCGGCCGTGTCCGGCCTGCTGAACGTCGCGGTGCTGGCCCTGCTCTTCCGTGCGCTGGTGCGGGGGCCGGTGACGGTGGCGTCGCCGGCCACGTCGAGCTTCACGGTGATGCTCGTGGCGCTGAACGTGCTGGCCGGCCATCCGTATCACTGGCTGCACGGGGTCGCGGCGTTGACGGTCTTCGGAGGCGTGGCGATGCTGGCCCGGCCCGACCGGCCGGGGGAGGAGCGCTACGACCGCGCCTGGTTGCGGGTGACCGCGCTTCTGGGACTCGGCGCCGCCGTGTCGGTGGCGCTGCGCATGTTCCTGGCGCAGGAGGCCGGCGCGGTGCTCGGCACGGTACCGGCGGTCTACCTGAACCGCGCCTTCGCTCTGTTCGGCGCACTGGGCTACATGGTTCTCCAACGCCGGCGCGGCCCGCTGGCCTGGCCGTACGGCGCGACGTGGCCCCTCGTGTTCTTGCAGGCGGTACTGGAAACGGTGGCCCTGGGCCTGTTCCTGACCGGCTCCGCCGGCGGCGATCGGGTCGGCACGGCCATCGGGTTTTCGTGCTTCGCCGCCGTCACCGCGGTCGCCGCGCGGATCTGGCTGGGGGACCGGATCGGGCCCAGGCGGCTCTTCTGGATGGCGGTGGTCGCCGCCGGCGTAGCCGCGGCCTCCCTGGTGTAGGCGCCGGCGCCGCCCGTCCCGCGAAGAGTCTGCGCCAGCCTGCTTGACCAATCTGGAACTTCGGAGGGAGGGGGAAGATCGGCGCGCGGCCGGCCCCTATCACTGCACGTGGATCTTCTTGGCGGCTTCCAGGCCCAGGACGACCTCGTGCGCTCCCACCTTGAGGCTGATGGTGCCGAGGGACGGCGAAACGTCGAGGATGTCGATGCTGGTACCGGGACGGACCTGGTGGTCGTAGAGGAACGAAAGCAGCACCGCGTCGCGTTCGCCGGTTTCGGTGATGCAGCGGAAAATGACCTCGGTACCCGCTTCCGCCGTATTCAGGGGGCGCCACTCCCGGCGTGGGGAAGGCTGCCCCTTCACCGGAATCGGGTTTCCGTGAGGGC
>MKWU01002448.1_pt1 | contig 27814 bp, 26 predicted proteins | sample 809101 | NCBI WGS metagenome assembly MKWU01 (sample SAMN05860141, study PRJNA318959) | sponge metagenome | host: Aplysina aerophoba | place: Slovenia: Piran, Adriatic Sea, Gulf of Piran | collected 2013-05-07 | reverse complement strand
TGCTGGAGCGGCTGGCGGGGTCGCTGGAGCGTGACCACCCCGGCGCGGCGGCGTCCATCCGGGAGGGACTCGACGAGACGCTGACCGTGCAGCGCCTCGGCCTGACGGGGGCGCTGCAGCGTACGCTGCGCTCGACGAACATCATCGAGAACCTGAACGGCAGCGTGGAGCGCTATACGCGGAACGTAAAGCGCTGGCGTGGTGGCCACATGATTCAACGCTGGGTGGCGAGCGCGCTGGTGGAGGCGGAGAAGCACTTTCGGCGGGTCGGCGGCTACCGCGACCTGCCGCATCTCGTCAATGCTCTGGACGCCCTGGCCCGCCTGACAGGATGATTGCTGACGTGGCGTAACATGAACGACTCGTAGACGAGACGAGGGGTCGCCACTCCCGAAGTTCAACATCGAACGGGACAATCCCCCTCACGGCCCCCGGATTCTCCTGGTGGCGCGTCAGGGCCCTCTCGAATTCCTCCTCCGTCCCGGAGCCTGCTCTGGGTGTTGCGGTCCCGAATCGCGCCCACATCACGCCGAGGAAGATGTCGTAGTCGCCCGGCAACTGTCGGTTGATGACATCTTGCGCGTCAGAACCGATCCCGGGGCTTGCATGAGTCTGCCAGTCGACGACCTCCAGCCGGGCTGACTGCAGGGAAGCCATGCCGAGGTTCACTTCCTCCACGGCCCCACGGACAAGCTGGGCCTCTTCCTGTACGTCACTCGGACAAGCTACGAGCACGCTGAATACACGGTCGTCTCTGGGCACTTCTTACCTCCTGTGTCACAGTTTGAGCGGAGGGAGTGACAGGAATCTACGTTCGTGTTCACTGCAGCACGTTCGCTCGGACTCTCATGGCCGTGTGCCGAGATCAGGCGATCAAGTGTCAGATGTGAGCGGGCCAATTGGCTCAGTAGAGAGCGATCAACTCGTCGCCGGCTGGTAGGTGGCGAACGAGGTCGGCGTCTCCCAGACGGTGACGCGGACGACGGGGAAGCCGTGGTCGCGGGTCTGCTCGAAGATGAGGCGGGCGATGTGCTCGACGGTGGGGTTCTCGTCGCTGATGAACACGGGCTCGCCCAGCTCGCGGAGCGGGGCGATGAGCGGGTCGTCGCGGTGGAGGATCATCTTGTGGTCGAGCTCGCGGTCGATCCACCCCTTGATGCTCCGCTTGATGTCGCTGAAGTCGCAGACCATCTGCCGGTCGTCCAGCGATTCGGTGCGCACCTCCACCTCGGCGACGGCATTGTGGCCGTGGGGGTGCTTGCAGACGCCGTCGTAGTTCAGCAGGCGGTGGCCGTAGCAGAAGTCGATGCGCTTGGTGACTGAGTACATGAGGCGCCTTCAGAACGCGTAGCGCAGCGAGAGCTGCAGGCCGTGGCTCGCGAGGCGTGCGTGCGTCTCGCCGAGGCGGAACTCGTTGGGCTGGCCGTTCCGGTAGTGGATGCTTCCGTCGTGGTAGAGCACGCGGCCGGTGCCCGCACCGGTGGCAGCGCGCCCGGACGCCAGGTAGCGCCAGGCGAGGTCGAGCGTGGCGGCGCCGCCCAGCGGCATGGCGAGTCCTGCCGCCACCAGCCAGGCGAGGCTCGTGTGCCGGCCGGCGGGAACGACGGTCATCGTCCGCGGGAACGTCATCGTCGTCTCGTCGAGGGCGATGCGCGAGACGCCCGCCCCGCCTCCGACGAACGGTCGCAGAAAGCCGAGCCCCGGCACGCCGAGCTCGGCCAGGTCGATGTACGCCGTGGCCAGGCCCGAGAGCACGGAGACGTCGGCCGCGACCGACTGCCGGCGGTCCGAAGCGAGAAAGTTGGCGCGGCCGGCGAACGCCGCGCGCGGACGGGACTGCACGATGCCCTCAATCCGCAGGGCCGGCGCCAGGCGGTAGCCGATGCCGACCTCGATGCCGGTGACGGCGTCGAAGTCCCCGAAGGTGCTGAGCGGGGCGCCGTCCGTGCCCGCACCGCAGCCGTACAGGCCGTGCGTCGCGCAGTCCGCGTCGGTGAATCGAGCCTCCGTGGAGCGGTCGAGCCCCACCCCGGCCCGGAGGTAGACGTCCTCCGCGGCCGCGCCGCTGGACAGCATCGGGAACAGCGCCGCGAACGCCAGGAGCCCCGCGCCGATCCGCCGCGCCCGCCGTCGCCGGGACGGAGGCGTCGCCCGCCGGACGCAGCCGGTCGCACCGAGGTCGTGCCCGCGTACAGCGCCACGGAATGAACCGCCCGCTGCTTCTGCCCTCGTGGGCGCGGTCACGGAGAGGTCGCGGCCGGGTGCACGGTCACGGTGACGTCGACCGGCGTGGTCTGGATGGAGTCGTCGGCGTAGCCGCGCAGGACGTAGGTGCCCGCTTCACTGAAGCGGACGGTGGTGACGGCCTCGCCGCCGCGGCCTCCCTCGACGGGGATGGCTTGCGGGTCGAAGGTGACCGCGCCGGCGCCTCGATACTGCGTCCAGGTGAGAGCGAGGCCGGTCTCGCCGGCCACCCGCGCGTTGACGACGGCCTGGTTGTTCGGGCTCGGGAGCGCCGCCCGCAGCCGGGCCGCGGCTGCCGCCCGCGCGTCCGACGGTGCCCTTCCGGGCGGTCGCGGTCCCGGGATCCCGTCGTCGCTGAGCACGGCAGTCAGCGTCAGCGCGTCGGGGAGCGTGACCTCCAGCTCCGTCCCGCCGGGGAGCGAGATGGCCGGCCGCTGGTTGTCGGCCGGCGCACCCTGCAGGCCCATGCCGCGGTTGGCCCGCAGCACGCCCTCGTCGAGCTCCCAGGAGAGCCAGATCGACCCGTACGCCTTGTCCGTCCGCCCCGCATGGGTGAGGGTCCAGACGAGGTCCCGCTCGGCGTCGCCGAACTCCGCCGGCACCTGCACGGTGAAGACGAACTGCTGGCGCCGCGGGTAGAAGTGGGTCGGCTGCCCGCGGTCGGGGGGGCCGGGCTCGAAGAAGTTGGCCTCGCCGAGGGGGATGTGCGGCGTCTCCTGGTAGTTGCGGTTGAGGTACCCGAAGTACAACGTGTAGGAGCCGTCGTCGTTCTGCGTCCAGCCCTCGTAGACGGGGGCAACGTTCTGCCCCCGATCCCAGCGCACCTGTGCCTCGGCGGGCGCGGCCGCAAGGAGCGCGACCAGCGCGAACCCGGCTGCCGCCGCCATCGCTGACCGCTGCACTTCCCTGGTCATGACCGTCCTCATCGCCGCCATCGGTGCGCGGGGGCAACGCCGTAACGCACGTTGCTCACGAGCCCGGCGCAGTCCCCGCGGCTCCTAGTTGTCGTTCGCGGTCAGAGCCTGACGCTCGGCGACCGCCGCCTCGTACTCCTCGTCGCTGAGCTCGAACCAGCTCGTCCAGGTGAAGCTCATGTCGTCGCTCGACCGCTGCCCGAAGCCGGCCCAGTTGCGCGGGTCGGGGTTCCAGCGGTTGGCGCGGGAGTTGTCGTGCCACGTGATCGTGTGCAGGATGGTGTTCTTCGGCAGCAGCGGCTGCACCTCGTCCGCGTAGTTGTAGACGATGTGCCAGCCGAAGTCCCAGTCCGCGCAGCTCAGCGTCTCGACCTCGCCGTCCGGGTAGATCGCCTCGATGCACTGCCGCTTGCCGCGGTTGTGCAGGTGCGGCTGGAACCCGGTCAGGCGGACGTTGGCGTCGAACCTGTGGTAGCTGTCGTGCCGCACGTCGTCCTCGCCGGGCGGGATGTCGAGGTCGTAGTTCTGGCCGAGGCCCCGCGAGAAGAGCTCGTGCTCCGGCTCCTCGCCCTTCGGGTAGAACGTGAGGCCGACGCTGGTGCGGTCGGTCCGCTCCTCGCCGATCGACGCGTAGTGCATGTTGAAGCGGATGATCGACCCCGCCTTGACGAGGCGCCCCGTCCCCTCGGGGAAGACGTCGCCGTTCTTGCCCTGTGCGTACTCGTTGAGGAAGTCGCCCTCGTCCGAGTCGATGGACTCCTGCAGCCGGGTCACCGCGTGGTGCACCACCGGGAAGCCCTCCGCCGACGGCTTCGTCTCGACCGCCTTGATCCAGCGATCCTCGGTCAGACCGGATTCCGAGAAGAGGTCGCCCCACCAGTTGGCGCCCTCCGCCGGGACCACGAAGGGCTCCGGAATCGGCACGATCCAGTCGGGCTCGCCGGTGTGCCAGATGTCGCGGTCGGCGAACTCCGCCGCCGGCGGCATGTCGGCCGGGTTGCCCCGCGGGGCGCCCGCGTCGACCCAGTCGACGATGGTCTCGATCTCGGCGTCGCTCAGCGAGCGGTCGTACTTGAAGCCCTGTACGCCGATGTTCTTGTCGATGTACCAGGGAGGCATGCTCCGCGTCTCGACCTTCTCGCGGATGGAGCGGGCCCAGGGCCGCGTCTCCTCGTAGGTCAGCAGCGACATCGGGGCGATCGCCCCCTCGCGGTGGCAGGTCTGGCAGGAACGCTGCAGGATGGGCGCCACGTCGCGCGTGAACGTGGGGTCGTCCGGTTGCGCGGCCGCCGTCCCCGGGGCCAGCAGCAGTGCGGCGGCGAATGCGGCGACGCCGGCGGCAACGCCGAGCGGGCGGATGTGGCCTCGGGCTTTCATCGTACTGCCTCCTCGCGGATGCACCGCGTGATCTGCCTAATGTGCCGTGTCGCGGGGCGCGCTGTCAACCCGGCTGGACCCGGAACGGGCGGGCCGCCGGCGGGGGTGCGGGGCAGGGCCTGCAAGGCGCGGGAAGGGCCCTACGGATGCGTGCCCCAGAGAAGCTCGGCCACGAAGCCGGCCGGGATGCCGACCACCAGCAGCGCGAGGCTGACGAGCAGGAAGCGCGAGTAGATCGGCACCTTCAGGGCGCGGTGGGTCAGCTCCACGCGGACCGCCTCGCGCTCGTCGATGGCCTCGTAGGCGCGCTCCAGGCTGTCCTGGTCGGTGACGTCGAAGTAGTCGCCCCCGAACTCCCGAATGCGCTCGATGAGGGGCGGCGTGGCGGAGACCTCCAGCCGGGCCGCGCGCGCGTCGGTCGTGTTGATGTAGATGACGTAGGGGACGATGTTGCGCTGGGTGAGGGCGGCAAATTCGGCCTCCGGCATCTCGTCGACGTCGGCGTCGGTGATGATCAGGACCGCGCGGTGGGCGGTGATGGACGTGCCGAGAATCGCCTCGTCCTGGTCGAAGTGGCGGGTCACCGCTTGCAGCGCGCGGATGATGTTGGTGGTGCCCTCACTCGGGATGATCTGGACGCGATCCTCCGCGACGAAGAAGCGGTCGCGGGCCGTGCCCGGCTCCGGGGCCAGGATCTTCACCGTGACGTAGGGCGCGTCCATCACCTGGTAGTAGTAGAGCTCGTCGTCGAGCACGAAGTCGTCGACCATGTACGGGTACGACGAGAACATCCACAGCGAGACGCGATCGTTCTTCTGCCGCCGCATTTCCAGGAACGCGAGGTGCGCCTCGCGCGCCACCTCCGCCCGCGAGCGGTCGGTGTTGGCGAACTCCCACGCCATCGAGAGCGACGTGTCGACCAGGTCGATCCGCACGCGCGACTCGACGTCGCCGGTCACCTGTTCGGTCGTGGTCAGGAACGGATCCGAGGCGGCGACGAGCAGCGCCGCGACGGCCAGGGCCAGGAGCAGCTTGGGAACGAGGTAGAGCACGCCGGCGATCGGCCCGCGCCGGAAGCGGCGGGCCACGGAATGTCCCGAGTGCTCGCGGGCATGGGTGCGACGCGTCAGGGACCGGCGCGCCAGCGTCAGCAGGCAGGCGGCGACCAGGATCAACCCCAGCAGGGAGGCGGTTCCGGTATCGCCGTAGCGGACCTGAGCGAAATCGGTCCCCGCGAGCTCGTCGAGCTGCGCCTGCAGGAACGCGACGAACTCGGACGCGGTGATCAGCATGCTCGCGACCCCGGCGCCGGCGGTCCCGGTCGAGCCTCGGCCGCCGCGGCGCCGGATGCCGGCGATCTCATCGGCCCTCGCTCATGCGCGCAGCGCCTCGCTGAACGCGTTCGCCAACCCCTCGGCCGAGGTCCGGTTCCAGGACTCGTTCACCGCCACGAGGAAGCGGGCACCGCCGGTGGTGCCGCCGCCGTCCCCGATGGCGCTGTCGCCGAAGCCGCGCGGCAGGCCGAGGTGGATTCCGCGGCGTCGGAGCCGCGCGCGGAAGGCCGCCGCGTCCGCCTGTCCGACGCGCAGCCGGAAGAGGTTGGTGCCGGTCGGGATGCGCTCCACCGCGAACGCTTCATGCCTGCCGAGGCGCTCGAGGAACCCCTCGGAGACGTCGAGGGCCTGCCGGAAGCGGGCGGTGAAACCCGGCGCGAAGTGCCGGGCGAGCGCCGCGAACGGCCAGGCCCCGGGGAGCCCGGCGCCGAACATCCGGCGCACGTGGTACAGGTCGTCGAGCAGGGCGCGGGGGCCGGCCAGGATCGCGCCGGAGACGGAGTTGAAGTACTTGTAGAGCGAGACGTACACGGTATCGAAGGGCCGCGCGTACGCCGCCACGGTCCGGCCGGTGGCGGCGCTCTGCAGGAAGATGCGTGCGCCGTCGAGGTGCAGGCGGATGCTCTCCCGCTTCGCGAACGCGATGACCCGATCGAGCTCCGCCTGGTCGAAGGTTTCTCCGTACCGCCGCCGCACCGGCGTCTCGACCGAGATCACCGACACGGGCCGCGCCACGCGCCCGCCGGCCGTGCGTGCGACCACCTCTTCCACCTCGTCGAGGCGGAACCCTGCCCGCCCCGGCGCGAGCGGCATCAGCGTGATGCCGCTCAGCGTCTGCACGCAGTCGCCGGAGTCGTTGAAGAGGTGGCTCTCGGCTTGCACGATGGCACGGCCGGTGCCGCCGGCGAGCGCGCGCACCGCCAGGTGGTTGGCGAGCGTCCCGGTCGGCAGGAATACGGCTCGCTCCTTGCCGAGCGCCTCGGCGAAGTGCGCCTCGAGCGCCGCGACGGCGCCGCCGTTGGAGTAGCTGTCGCGCTCGATCCGCCCGTCGCCGGCCAGCTCCGTCCAGAGCGCGGCGGTTTCGCCGGGAGTCAGCCCCAGACCGTCGCCGGTCATCCGCACCGGCCCGGCTTCGGGCTCGGCGCCGCCTCCGGCTTGCGGCGACGGTTCACTGGCGCCCGCCCCCGCCGCCGGCGCGAGACGCGCCGCCGGTCCCGCGAACGCCGGTCGCGCGGCGACCGCAGCGGCCCCGAGCGAGCCGAGCGCGAGAAAGCGCCGTCGATCGAGACCGTTGGCGGTCATCGCGAACCTCCTTCCGGCGTCGCGCCCGGAGGTCAGTTCGAAGCGCCGCCCGCGCCCAGCCACTCCAGAATGCGCGGCGTCACGATCTGGGGCACCTCGTTGTGCGGGCCGTGCCCGACGTCCGGAAGCACCTGGATCGTCAGCTCGCCGTCGACCCAGCGCCACATGTCGTTGAGCGTGGCGGGCTTGAACGGCTGGCTGTTCGCTCCGTAGATGAGAAGCGTCGGCGCCTGCACGGCCGGGAACTCGCCGATGCGGAAGCCGAAGCCCTCGGTCTCGAGGCTGAACGGCGGGCGCGGCCAGTTGGCCTTGTAGAAGTTGACGACCGACTCGGCGTCGAGGCGCTCGAGCGCTTCCGCGCGCAGCGCGCCGAGCGGACCGCCGCCGCCGCCCTGGGCGGCCGCGGCCCGCATCTGCGCACCGAAGTTCGCGGCCGCGTCCGGGTTCTCCTGCATGCCGCGCTGGAACATGCTGGCCTGCTGCTGCTCGGGGTCCGATGCGAGCTCGCGGATGAGGCCGGCCGGGTGGACCGTGCCGAGCGAGATCAGGCGCTCCGTCCGGTCCGGGTGCGTCATCGCGAAGTGCCACGCGTAGAAGCCGCCGCTGTCCTGGCCGACGACGATCGCCCGCTCCTCGCCGAAGTGGTCGATGATGGCGGCGATGTCGCCCGAGATCTTCGCCATCGTGTAGTTCTCGACGCCGGTCGGCTTGTCGCTTTTGTCGGTGCCGCGCGTCGACATCGCGACCACCCGGTAGTGCTCCGAGAGCGCGACCATCTGATTCCGCCAGTCGAACCAGGGGCCGACGATGCTGTGCACGAAGACCACCAGTGGGCCCTCGCCGGCGGCGTGAAAGACGATGTTGACGCCGTCCGAGTCGACCGAGCCTTCGACGGCGGTCACCGACTCTCCACGCCAGTCCTCGATCGTCACGTCGGCGGCGGCGCCTGCCGGCGCGAGTGCGATCAGCGCGGCGGCCAGCAGCCCGTACGAGATCTTCATGCCATCCCCCCCACGGCGCGCCGGGGCGCGCGTGTTCCCACTGTTGACGACTCCGCTCGATGCCCAGCCAATCCTACAGGAGTCCGCGCCGTTCGACGGTGCAGACTCCTGGCCCGCCAATGGTCCGTTCGACGGCGCAGACTCCTAGCCGGCGGCTGCGGTCCTGTCCACGCGGCCCACGGCCTCCCGATCGAGCTGCGCGAGCTCGCGCCCCAGGTAGGAGGCGATGGCGCGCATGCCGGAGTGCGGCGTCGCGCGCTCGGCCTCGCTGTTGTAGTTGGTGTTCGTGTTGACGTCGTAGGTGTAGGTGACGCCGTCGCGGTCGACGATGAACTCGATGCCGGCGATGTGGATGCCGTTGTCGTGCAGGAAGCGGGTGTACGGCCCGAGGAGCGGGTGGGTGAAGTCCTCGACGATGCGGAACAGCCCGTCGTCGCCGGCGTCCCCGGCGGGGCAGAACGCGTCGTCCACGCGGCAGGCATCCGCGGGGCAGAGCTCGAACCCCTGGCTCGTGTCGACCCGCACGGCGTAGAGGAAATGGCCGCCGACGAATTCCACGCGCGTGATGCACGGCTCGGGCGCGTCGATGTAGCGCTGGATCAGCGTGATGCCGTCGACGGACGGCTCGAAGTCGTCGCTCCGGGCGTAGCGCGCGAGGGCGTCCGCATCGTCGAAGCGCCGCACCCCGAGCCCCTTGCCGGCCCGGTTGTGCTTGGTGATGAACGGCGGCGAGAAGCTCCGGCCCGCCTCGACGAGCGCATCGCGACCGATCGTGGCTACCGTCTCGGGGGTGCGGATGCCGCACGCCTCGAGCGCTGCGTACTGCGCGACCTTGCTGATCTCGAGCTGCAGGGCACGGCCCGTGTTGACGACGTGGCGCCCGTGGCGCTCGAGCCAGGCAAGGACCGCCGCCGTGTGCTCCGGGGCGTAGCGGTGGCCGCGGGTGTGCGACGAGGCGCTCATCCGGTTGTAGAAGACGCCGTCGGGCGGCGGGGCGGTGAGGTCGAGCGTGCCGGTGTCGAGGAACCACTCCGTGAAGGGGACGCCGAGCTCGTCGAACGCGTCGCGGAGCGGCTCCACCCAGGTGACGTTCTCGTGAATGACGTAGACGCGGCTCATGGCGAGTACCTCGCTGTCGGGTCTCCTGGTAGGCTGCGCCGCGGGGCTTGCCATGCACGGGTTCGCGCCTGCGCGAACTCCCAACGCGCCCGCCAGGGTGCGCGAGGGCCCCCAGGAGCATCAACAGGGCGTTCCGCCGCCAGGTGGCGGCGAGGTACCGCCAGTAGCCCGGTGGGGCGTCGCTGAGCGGTTCCTAGCTCTCGAACAGCATCGGCCGTCCAACGCTTCCGCTACTCGTCGTTCGCCTGCGCCTCGCGCTCGGCCAGGCGCCGGGCGTACTGCTCGTCGGTCATGAACGCGACGTCGGTCCAGCCGTGGCCCATCTCGTCCATCGTGCGGCCGCCCCACCCGACCCACGCCGACGGGTCGGGGTTGTGGCGGTTGTTGGCCGTGTTGTCGTGCCACGAGACGGTGTGCAGGATGGTCCCCTTCGGGAACAGGTGCGGCTCCTTGTAGGGGTAGACGATCTGCCACGTCTGCTCGTAGTCGACGACGTCGGTCAGCACCTCGCGGCGGCCGTCGAGGTGGATCGCCTCGAGCAGCATCCGCTTGCCGCGGAAGTGCATGTGCGGCTGGAAGCTGAGGACGAGCGCGGCCTGCGGCAGCGGCCAGAAGCGCTCGTGGCGGACGACGCTGTGCGGCGGGATGCTCAGCAGCGCGACGCCGTTCAGCGTGTTGTCGTCGATCAGGGCGCCGGCCGGCATGCGCTCGGCGTGCAGGTCGAGGTCGTAGCCGGCGCGCAGCAGCCGGTCCTCGACCGCCTCGCGGTTCAGCTTCCAGTCGTGGCCGATGCCGGTGCGGATGCGGTGCGCGGTGACGATGAGCTCCGGCACTTCGCCCTCGGGATAGAACTTGATGCCGACCTTCTGGCGGTCGATCGTGTCTTCGCCCCAGGGGTGGTAGTGCGGCGCGAAGCGGAACAGCCCGCCCGCGGGGAGCTTGCGGCCCGTGCCCTCCGGGTAGTACTGCCCGGTGCTGCCCATGGCGTACTCGATGAGGTCGATCTCCTCCGTGTTCGACCCCATGCCGAGGCGGAACTCCTCGAGGTCCTCCGTCGTCTCCGGCACGCTCACGTAGACGTGCGAGTGGTGCACGCAGCAGTAGGCCTCGGGGATGATCTGCACCCACTTCACGTAGCGGTCCTCGGTGAGGCCGGGGTCGACGATCTCGGACGGGTAGAAGTCGGGGCCCTCGGCGGGGATCCGGAACCCTTCCTTCATCTGGACGACGAGGTCCGGCTCGCCGTAGGTCCACTCGTTGAGGTTCGCGAGATCGAGCGGCGGCGGCGCGTCGGCCGGGTTCCCGCGGGGCGCCCCGCCGTCGACCCAGGCCGCGATGGTCGCGATCTCGGCGTCGCTCAGGGACGGGTCGGCCGTGTACTCGCCGATGCTGCGGTCGAGGTGCCACGGCGGCATCTGGCGGGTGACGACGCGGTCCTTGATGGCGCGAGCCCACGGGCGCGCCTCCTCGTAGGTGAGGAGCGACATCGGTGCCCCCGTGCCGGGCCGGTGGCAGCGCTGGCACGACCGCTGGAGGATCGGCAGCACGTCGCGCGCGAATGTCGCCTCCCTCGCCGTGGCCGTGGTCTGCTCGCCGGGCCCGGAGGACGCCGGCCCCGGCGCTCCGGGGGACGCCAGCCCCGGCTCGCCGGCGGCCGCGCGCGCGGCGCCGGAGAGTGCCACGAGACTTCCGAGCACCGCGCAGCACATCGCCGCATTCCAGCTTCTACGCATGGCACCACCTCCGGCTCGCGCCCCGCGGCGCGCTTGAAATCTGCCGTCGTTCCCGTCAGTCTACACGCTGCTCCGTGCCGCCTCCATCGTGTCGCCGTCGGCGGACGCGACGGTCCGGCGCGATGAGAACCGAAGCATGTGCATGAGAGTCCGCGGAGTCGTGCCGGTGCTCCTCGCCGCCGCGCTGGGCGCCGGCCTGTCCGTGCCGCCGGCGGCGGCGCAGTCGAATCAGCCGGTCTACCCGATCTACGACGGCTTTCACGTCACCGCCGAGGGCGTGTACGTCATCTCCTACGCCTACTTCAGCCACAACTTCGACGTGGTGACCCTTCCGCCCGGTCCGGCCAACGCTTTCGGAACCGAGCCGGCCGACCGCCGGCAGCCGAGGACGTTCCGGCCGGGGCACCACCGCTTCCAGTGCGTCATGGTCATGGGCAGGGATTTCACAGGGGGCCTTCGGTGGACGCTCGGCCACGCCGGGACGACGACGTCGACCAGCGAGGACATGCTGCAGTACAACTGGGAGCTCGACGACCGTACGGTGGGCGCCGTCCTGCGGGAGGTCGACGTCGAGTCCGCGCCGCGCGGCGTCTGCCTGAACCGGTCGCCGCTGGTCCGCTTCCTCGGGTTGCGCGCCGGCCCCGACGGCGAGCCGCCCGAGGTCGCGGCGGCGGTCGGGGCGGAGCTCAAGCTGTTCGGCAGCGTCCGGGACGAGGGCCTTCCGCGGGGCGGGGAGCTCACGAGCACCTGGCGCGTGCTCGAGGGGCCCGGAGGCGTGCGCTTCAGCGCGCCCGACGAGCCGCGCACGCTGGCGTGGGTCGACGCGCCGGGCGTCTACGAGTTGGAGCTTCGGGCCAGCGGCTCGGAACGCGAAACGGCCCCCCGCCGCGCCGCCGGCGGGGCCGCGCACGCTGGCGTGGTTCGACGCGCCGGGCGTCTACGAGTTGGAGCTTCGGGCCAGCGACTCGGAACGCGAAACGGCCGCGCGCCTCGTCGTGCGCGTGGGCGCGGACGAGTAGCGGACACGGCCGCGGACGCGGCCCCCGCTCGCGCGCGGCCCCGGGCGGACGCGTCCCCCGCTCGCGCGCGGCCCCGGTCAGCACGGGGCGGCTGGCCCGCTTCTCTCCGGAGGTCCGGACAATCCCGATGCCAACGACCGGCCCGCCGTTTCTGGCGCTGCTGCGCGGGGTCAACGTCGGCGGGCAGAACGTCATCTCCAAGGCCGATCTGATCCGCTGCTTCGAGGACCTCGGGTTCACGAGCGTGCGGACCTACATCCAGAGCGGCAACGTGCTCTTCCGCGCCGCCGAGACCCGCGCCGCCGAGCTCACGCGAGCGATCGAGGCGCGGCTGACGGAGCGCCTGGGGCAGCCGGTACGGGCGGTCGTCTTTCCGCGGGCCCGCTACCGGGCCGCCGTCCGCTCGGCGCCAGCCGCCTGGGGCCGGGACGACGACCGGAAGCACAACGCCCTGTTCACCCTCCGCGGCGTGACTCCCCGCCGTGCCGTGGAGCAGTTGCCGGTGCTGAAGCCCGACATCGAATCGCTCGCCATCGGGCCGGGTGTGGTCTTCTGGTCAATCTCGAAGGCCCACCAGACCCGGACCACGTGGATGAAGGTGGCTGCCTCGCCCGTCTACCGGCAGGTCACCGTGCGGAACCACCGGACGGTCTTCCGCCTGCTCGAGCTTCTCGACGAATAGGAGCCGGGAGGAGAACGCCGCGCGACCGACGTGAGTCGCCACTCTCCGCGGGCCGATTGCGCCACGGAGACGATGATGGTTCGCGCCACGCGCCTATGATCCCAGCGTGCAGGCGGCGTACGAGGCATTGCTCACCGCTCTGACCGGGGCCTGCCGGCTCTGGCTGGGCAACGCCTGGTACTGGGACCTGAAGCCCGACTACAAGCCGGGCGACGTCTTCGACCTGTTCCCGGAATGACGAACACGTCACGCGCGAGCACGCGGAGCAGGCTCTTGGCGACGCCACCTGGGTTGTGTCCGTCGCCGCCCGCGTGATCCCATCCCGATAGCCGGGTTTACGGCTGCTTGTCGGAGCGAATGCGGCCTGCGAGGAGCCGATCCGGCAGGTGGCGCACCAGGTGGCGCACGAGGAACGACATGCGCCACGGGAACTCGTAGACCTTCTTCCTGCGGCGGATCGCGCGGGCGATCAGCCGCGCCGCCCGGTCGGTGTCCATCAGCAGCGGCATGCGGTAGCGGTTCCGGTCGGTCAGCTCGGAGCGGACATAGCCGGGGTGGACGATGGTGGCGCGGATCCCGGCGCGAGCCCAGTCCGGCCGCATCCCTTCGACGAGCCGCGTGAGCGCCGCCTTCGTGGCGCAATAACCGGCCGCTCCGGGCAGCCCCCGATGGCTCGCGAGGCTGGAGATCGCGACCACGTGGCCGCTCCTGCGCTCGCGCATCGACGGGATGACTGCCTCGATGGCATAGAACGCCCCGAACACATTGACCCGAAACTCGGCTTCCAGCGTCCCCGCGTGCGGAGCCAGCGCCTGGGTGCCGAGTCCGATGCCGGCATTGGCGACCAGGAGGTCGATCGGACCCAGCCGCTCGCTGAGCGCCACGATCGCGGAGTGCGTCTCGTCGCGCCGAGTGGCATCGGCTGCCGCACACTCCGCCCGGACGCCGGCGGCGCGCACCTCGATCGCCAGCCGCTCGAGACGGTCTGCCCGCCGGGCGGTGAGCCCGACGTCGTACCCTTCCCGCGCGAGCGCCAGGGCGAGCGCGCGCCCGATGCCGCTCGATGCCCCGGTGATGACCGCGATTCTTGCCATGCTCGATTTCATCCAGACCTTGTACGCTGCAGGAGCCACATGAAGAGCGCCAGTGTAAGGGACGGCAAGATCGGAACCGGCACCCCGACTCCCCGCTCGGATGAGGCGAGGCTCGTGGAGCGCGGTGTCGCCGATCCCGCTCGCGCACGCCTGGATCTCGAGCGGTTCCTGGCGAGCCCGACGCCTCGCCTGCCGGACGGTTGCAGCGCCAGCCGGCTGGTTCCCGTGGAGCGGGCAGAGGGGCGCTGACAAGGCGTCCCGGCACGAACCTACATGCGGCGGAACAGGTGGCCGTAGGCGGCGCTCGCGCGCAGGATCTCCGGGCGATCCTTCAGCGCTAGTCGATAGCGGCCGCGCAGGTCGCGTCGCGCCGCCTTGATCGCAGCGACGTTCACGATGACTCCCCGGTGGATGCGCCAGAATCGCTCGAGGTCGAGTCGCGCCGCCAGCTCCGTAATCGGGGTGCGCACGAGGTGCTCCGCGTCGCGGGTAACGGCGGCGGTGTACTTGCGGTCCGCCCGGAAGAAGCAGACGTCGTCGGCGGCGACCAGCTCCACCCGCTCGCCCTGCCCCACCCGCAACCAATTCAGGTAGGCGGGCCGATCCGCCAGACGGTGGATCAGCGACTCCAGCGCGTTTGCATCGAGCCCGGCGCGGCGTCCGCCGGCCAGCCACCGCTTCAAGCGATCGATGGTCTCGCGGAGGCGAGCCTCGGTGACGGGTTTCAGTAGGTAGTCGACCGCGGCCCGCTCGAACGCCTCCACCGCGTGCTCGTCGTAGGCTGTGGCGAAGACGATGGCGGTGTCCGCGCCGACGTGGCGAGCGACCTCCAGGCCCGACGGCGGCGGCATGCGGATGTCCAGGAAGGCGACGTCCGGCTGCAGCCGATCGAGCGCTTCCAGCGCCGATGGACCGTCACCCACGGACGCCGCGACGGCGAGTTCCGGCCACGTCGCGGCGAGCAGCCGTTCCAGATCCGCGCGCAATGCCGGCTCGTCGTCGGCGATCAGCGCCGCGGGTGTCCGGTGGAGGCTCAAGCGCGCCTCCCGCCAGCGGCAGCGGCAGAGGCAGCGGCGACCGGAAGCTGCAGGTCCGCGCTGACGCCTCCGCCGGGAGTATCGGTCAGCGTCAGACGACCCCGGTCCCCGAACGCGGCCCGTACACGCTCGCGGACGCTCGCGATACCGACCCCCTGCCTCGCGGTGTCCGGGTCGAGGCCGACCCCGTCGTCCGCGACGCGGATGCGCACGCCTCCGTTGCGCCGCTCCGCACGCACCGCCACGTGTCCGCCGGTCGCCGAGGGCTCGATCCCGTGCAGCACTGCGTTCTCGACCAGCGGCTGCACGAGCAACGGCGGCACGGCCACCGATTCGAGGCCCGGATCGACGTCCACGTCGAACGTCATGCGTCCCGCCATGCGCAACGCCTGGACGTCGAGGTAGGCGCTCACGACCGCGAGCTCGTCTCCCAGCGTCCCTTCCACATGGCGAGTGCGCGACAGCGACGCGCGGAGCAGCGAGGTGAGTCGCTCCAGGAGGCGCGCGGCGCGCTCCGGATGCGTGCGAATCAGTGAGACGACGTTCGCCAGCGTGTTGAAGAGGAAGTGCGGCTCCACCTGCGCCTGCAGCACGCGCAGCTCGGCTTCCGCCAGCGCCTTGTCGCGGACCAGCGTGTCCCGCTCCGCCCGCATGAGCCGGGCGCGCGTCTCCCACCAGTTGTCCACCGCGTAGAAGCCTGTCGTCGTGAGCGCGCCCAGCAGCAGGCCGAACGTGAGCGCGTAGCCGCCCCGCAGCAGGAGCAAGGGGCGGCCCTCGACCAGCAGCCCTCCGAGAGCGAGACCGCCGACCAGGCCGCAGGCGAGCATCATGACCGTCACTGCCAGCCGCGGGAGTCGCGGGGTGCACCACACGTGTCCGACGTACATGCAAGCGTGGATAGCACCCCCGACGCTGAAGCTGACGGCCAGGATGTCGGGTGCGAGAAGTGTGCCCCGTATCAGGCTCAGCATGACGGCGATCAATGTGCAGAAGGCGACGTTGAACGCCAGGCTCCACCACCCGGGGTGGGCGCGAACGGAGGCTCTCAGCCAGTCGATCACGACACTCTGCTCCGCGTCGCTAGGGAGACCGCGACTCCAGGCGTGGAAGCAGGAAGTCGCGCACGAACGCGTGATCCGGCTCGAGTTGCAGCACCGTCTCGTACTGCTCTCGTGCACCGTCCACAGCGCCCAGCCGTGCAAGGGTCCGTCCCAGCCAGACGTGGGCGTCGAGGAGACCCCAGTTCGGCCACGGCGCGTCGGCCGGCTGCGCCTGGAAGAACCCGAGTGCCGCCCGAAACCACCGCTCGGCCCGTTCGAGCCCGCCGCCGAACATCGCCGGGCGGTGGTAGACGTCGAGGCCCTTCAGCAGCAGAAACCGGGGATTGCGTTCGTCGATGGCCCGCGCCGAGTCGAACGCCCGCGCCGCCCGCCGGCCAAGAGTCATCCCGCGCCACGTCGACGACCCGATCTTCATCCCGTACACAGCGCCTAGGAGCGCCAGCGCCTCGACGTTCATGTCGCCGCCGGCCAGACTGGCCGCCAGCATCGATTCTGCCTCATCGGCGAGGGCATCGCGTTCGCTGCCGTCCGGCGGCGGGTTCGCCCCCAGCAGACGCCAGTTGGCGTAGGCGAGGAGGTACCGCAGCGGATCGCGCTCTTCCTCCGTCGGTGTCAGCTCCAGCAGCCGGCGGGTGGCGTCTCGCGCCGCGCTGATCGCCTCTACGTCGCCGGTGGTGACGGACCGGTCGAGGAGGTCCACGATCGCCGCCCGCTCGCGGTTGGCCTGGACCGGCGCCGCCTGTGCTTCGGCCGCTTGCGCCGGATGAGCCGAGCCGAGGCCGAAGCCGATGACCAGACCTGCGACGATCGGACCCACCATGGGACTCCGCCCAGGAGTGCCGACGCGCTCGGGGATAGCCCGCCGATGCTCGCGCCAGCCGTCCGCGCCGGTCAGCGGTGACACCCCGAGCACTGGAAGAACCCGGGTTCCCGGGCCTCGGGCCGGTTCTCGAGCCACGCCCGTGCCTTTCGCTCGTACACGGAATCGCCAAGCTCGTCGACGATGCGCTCGAAGTAGCGGCGCGCGGCATCCCGGTTGCCAAGTCGGCTCCACCCGTCCGCGAGACCGATCAGGAGCTCCCCGCGGGCGTGGACGCCCAGTCTGTGGAAGTACGGGGCCTGCAGCTCGAGCACACGCTCGAAGTCGGCGACCCCGATTTGCAGGATGCCACCTGCCTGGTCGGGCGGGACGAATCGCGAGCCCGCGATGAGGTTCGCGCCGCGCGGAATCAGCACCTCGATGTCGTCCGGCGCCATCTCGACCGCCCGGGCCATTTCGGTCAGGCCTTGCTCCCAGAGGGCGATGCCCGACCGGAAGTCCCCAGTCTCGAACGCGGCTCCCGATCGGAAGAAGATGCCCGCCCCGTGCCAGACCAGGGCCGGTGCGTTCCCGGGATCCGCCTCGAGCATCTCCTCCGTCAGGCGCATGCCGCGCTCCAGCGCCTCGGTGTTCCCGGCGAATCCCGCGAAGAAGTCGGCGCGCACCAGATCATCCACCCTGGATTGCTGTGCCAAGCTCGCGATTCCCGTTGCGAGCACCACCGTGGTAGCTCCGGCCGCCAGACCGGCACGCGTTCGATTCTGCATGTCTCCGTCTCCCTGTCTCCCAACTGTTGATGCGGTCCGACGGCCGGCGCCGGACGCGGGTTTCCGGTCCGGGGTCGCGCGCTGTCGTTCTCCGTGAGCCGTATCACCGTATCGACACGCTAGTCGGACGGCGTAGGCAACGGAAGAGCCGGGCGACGAAGCAGCAGTCCGGAGTTCCGAAGCGGCGCTGGCGGCGACGAATCGGATACGATCTCCGGGATCGTCGTTACGCCCCTTCGCGGCCGGGTGCTGGCTCGTCGCACCCAGCTTCCCGGGCGCGGTCGTGCCGGGACGAGGCACAGGAAAGCCACCGTCACGCCACGCCGGCCTCCCGGGCGCGGTCGTGCGGACCGGTCGTGCCACCCATCGCCAGCCCGTTCCTGCGACTCCTGCCGCGTCATGACGCCCGCCCCGCGCCTCGCCCTCGTGGCCGCCTTCGCAGCCGTCTACGTCATCTGGGGGTCGACCTATCTGGCGATCGATCGGGGCGTGGCCGAGATTCCGCCGTTCCTGATGGCCGCCGTGCGCTTCCTCGCCGGCGGGCTTGTCTTCGTCGCCTGGGCGGCCTATCGGGGTGCCGCGCGACCGACGGCGCGCGACTGGCTGGCGACGGCGGTCATCGGTCTGCTGATGGCGGCCGGCGGCAACGGCCTCGTGAGCTGGGCGCTGCAGCGCCTGCCGTCCGGAATGGGCGCGCTGCTCGTGTCGATGGTGCCGTTCTGGGTGGCGCTGGCCGACTGGCTGCGGCCTCGGGGGACCCGTCCTCCGGCGCGGGTCATCGTGGGGTTGGTGCTGGGGTTCGCCGGCGTTGCGCTGCTCGTCAATCCCGCCGACCTCGCCGGCGCGCGCGGCATCGATCCGATCGGCGCGGGCACCGTCGTCGTCGCCAGCCTGCTCTGGGCGGCGGGCTCGGTCTACTCCCGCCACGCGCCGCAGCCGGCGTCGCAGGCCCTCTCCTCCGGGATGCAGATGCTCGGCGGGGCAGCCGCCCTGGCCGCAATGTCCCTCGCATCGGACGAGGCGGCCGGCCTCGACCTGCGCACGGTCTCCGCGACCGCGCTCGGCGCGTGGGCGTATGTCGCGGTGTTCGGATCCGTGGCCTACGGCTGCTACCTCTGGCTGCTCAAGGCGTCGACGCCGGCCAAGGCGGCCACCTACGCCTACGTGAACCCGGTCATCGCGCTGCTGCTGGGGTACTTCCTGGCCAACGAGGCGCTCACGCCGTGGTCGCTGGGTTGCTCCGCCATCGTCGTGGTCGCCGTCCTCCTGGTCGTCTCGCGCCGGGCTGAGGTCGGTGGCGGAGGTGACCGTCGTGACGCGTGACGACTGGAACCGTCTCTATCGCGGCGATGCGGCGGACTCGGGCACCGGAACGGAGGAGATGTTCCTGGCCGCGGCGCGCGAACGCGAGCCGGGGCGGGCCCTCGATCTGGGATGCGGTCCCGGCGTTTTGGCGCTCGCCCTCGCGGAGCGGGGCTGGACCGTCACGGGGGTCGACTTCGCCGAGGCCGCGATCGGTCTCGCCCGGCGCGCGGCGGCCGACCGCGGCCTGCAGGTCAGCTTCGTGGTCGCCGATTTCGCCGAGTGGAGTCCGGCGGAACCGTTCGACCTCGTGGTGAGCGCCTACGCCCTCCCGCCCCGCGGGGCGCAGAGGGACGTCGCGCTGGCCGTCGCCCGGCGCGCCCTGGCTCCCGGCGGGACGCTCGTCGTAGCGGAGTGGCACGCCTCGATGGCGGAGCGCTGGAGCTTCCTGCGGCCGGAGGAACTGGCGTCCCGCCGCGAGGTCACCGCGAGCCTCGCGGGTCTGGCCATCGAGCGGAGCGACCTGTTGGAGACGGAGTTCGAAGGCGCGCGCGCCAGGAGCGTGTTCGTGCAGGCGAAGCGGGTGGAGCCGCGCAGGCGCGGGTAACTGCCGGCCCGGTGTACCCGGAGCTGGCCCGGTCGCATGGCGCGGCCTCTCGCGGCGTCGGCCGGCCGGCTGGACCGCGTAGGCGAAGCCGGCCACCCCGCCCAACTGAGCCCGACCACGCCGGGGAAGCCGTGGCGGAAGCGGCCTCCACTCACGGTGACGGCACGTGTGGGCGGACCATGTCCACGACGCGCCGTGCGGTAGCCCGGGCGCTGTCTGCGTCAGTCCGCCGGTAGAAGTCGGACGGCGTCAGATCCTCGGCGCCGTAGAAGGCGAGCTCGCGGTCACGCCGCAGGTCGCGCGATGCGGCGGCGAGGAGGTCGACATCGTCGTCCGAGACCGCCGGTGGCAGGCGGCTTCGTTCGGCCTCGATGACGTCGGCCACGTCGTGCACGCGGGGCGGGTCGATTCCGGCCGCGCGCAGCAGGGCCTTCAGGGCCAGCTCGACCACCTCCTGGGATTCCCGGACCACGTCCGCCCAGCTCTCGGCGTCATGGAGAACGTCGAGCGCTCGGAGCCGGATCGTGGCCCGCCGGACGTAGTCGGCCGCCAGCGCCCGATTGCGCATCACGCCGCGGCGGGCCAGTACGCCCGCGCGCGGCGGCAGGGGGCGCGGCGGCGGCCCCGGCCCGGCCCCGGCCCCCGCCGGACGTAGTCGGCCGCCAGCGCCCGATTGCGCATCACGCCGCGGCGGTCCAGTACGGCTGCCCGTGGACCACGCGCCGCACGAGTCGACCGTCGGCGATTGCCCGCCGCACGCGCCCCAGGTGGGCAGACAGGCGCCTGCCCCGCTCGAACAGCACGATGCCGTCCAGAGCCGCTTCGGCCCACAGGCCGTTCGGCGCGAGGTCCGCCGGCGGGTGGGCGAAGTGCGCGTCGACGCGGCGGCCGCCCCAGGTGACCGGCCGCGAGTCCCAGTCCCGGTACACGCTGCGGTTCAGCGCGAGGCTCGATTCCACGACGACGAGCACATCGGCATCGGAGGCCGCGGTCGCCTCCCGGCGCGCCAGGGATCCGTGCAGCACCACCGCGATCAGCGCGTCGCCGGCGACCCTCGCGGCACGAGCCACGACCTCCGCGGCGGGCTCCTCGACGAGGGCGCCCGGGCCGCCGGTCGCCAGCCGGCGCACGCAGTACTCGTTGAGCGACAGACCGGCGTCTCGAGCCGCGGCCTCCAGCATCGCGTGCAGGGGCGGGGGCAGTCGGAGCAGGAACCGGCCCGACTTGGTCGAGTCGGGAAGTGATATCGCCATCGCAACCGGATGGTATCAAACCGTGGGCTGAGCGTGACACGGCGAACCGGGAGCGACGCGGCGCTTGGGGGGCGTTGAGTGCCCGTCCGGAGGGGGGCATTCTACCGTCCGGCGAAGCGCCCGGCGCGGCCGCGTATTTGCCGGGGCGGCTGCGCCGGGCGCCAGAAAAGAACGGCGTGACCGTGAGCGATGCGCGGCTCTACATCGGTCCCGGCAGCGTGCCGGTCGCGCTCACGCGGATGCGGTAGAGCCCGGTGCGGGCCGTCATGTAGAGCGTCTGCCCGTCGTCGCCCCACGCCACGTTGGCCGGGACCTCGGTCGGCTTGATCGTGCCGAGGTGCCGGCCGTCGGGAGCAATCACCCAGACGCCGCCGGGGCCGGTCGCCCAGAGGTTCCCCTGCGTGTCCACCTTGAGCCCGTCGGGAGCCCCGGGGGCGTCGACCCCGCTGGCGTCGAGGAGCAGCGCGCCCTCTCCCAGCGAGCCGTCCTCGGCGACGTCGTACGCCATCCAGAAGCCGGCGGAGCTGTCGGCGACGTAGAGGCGCGACTCGTCGGGCGAGAAGGCGATGCCGTTCGGGCCCTCCTGGTCCGCGAGCCGGGTCAGCGTGCCGTCCGGGTCGAGGCGGTAGATCCCGTTGACGTCCTGCGCCCGGTCCTCGGGAGTCGGCAGACCGTAGGCGGGATCGGTGAAGTACAGCGACCCGTCGGACTTGTAGGCGAGGTCGTTCGGGCTGTTGAACCGGCCGCCCTCGTAGTTGTCGACCACGATGCTCCGGTCGCTGCCGTCGGCGGCAATGCTGGAGACCCGGCCGTTGAAGTGCTCCGTGAAGACGACGCTGCCGTCCGGCCCGACGGTGATGCCGTTCGAGCCCGACAGGCGGCCCTCCTCGGCCTCACCCTCGAACACGGGGGCGAGGAAGTCGCTCACCTCGCCGGCCGGCGTCCACTTCACGATGCGGTTGCCCGGGATGTCGCTGAAGAGGAGGAACGGCTCGTCTCCGGAGATCCAGGCCGGACCCTCGGTGAATCCGAAGCCCTCCGCCAGGTGCTCGATCTCTGCGTCCGCGGGGACGAGCGCGTCGAGCGCCGGATCGAGCGTCTCGATGGTGCCGGCCCCGGCCGGGCGCTCGGCCGTCTCCTCGACTGCCGGCTCCTCGACCGGCTCCGGCGCGCCCCCGCAGGCGGCGAGCGCCGTGGCGCTGCCGGTGGCGAGCAGGACCGCGATCCGCATCCAACTTGTTCTGCGTTCCACAACACCCTCCTGGTTCCGATTTCGATCTCCGGGCGTCCGCACGGGTCCCTGCCGGACGACGGCCGGCATGCTACCATCCCGATGTTTCGGATCGAGGTCGCCCGCGCTGCAGGCTTTCGGGCGGCCGGAGGGTCGATATATGCAAAACAAGGGCCTGAATCGCGCCGCCATCGTGGCGCTCGCCGTCGCCGTAGCCGCTGCCGCCGCCGCGGCACCTCCGGCGGTCGCGCAGGAGGTCGTCACGCGCGGCGACGTGCTCGGCGACTCGCCCGTCGTCGACCTCGCGCTGGCGCTGCACGACCCATCCGCCTTTGCCGGCGAGCAGGTCATCCTCGAGGGCACGGTCGTCAAGGCGTGCCCGATGAAGGGCTGCTGGATGGAGCTGGCGCCGGCGGGCGCCGCGCGCGGTATCCGCGTCACGTTCCAGGAATACGGCTTCTTTCCTGCCTCCCACCTCGCGCGTCGCCGGGCGGGCCCCGGCGCGGTTACCGGCGTACCGTTCCAGACCTTCGGCTCCTTCGGCCCGCCCGACGTCGCGGGGCGGGCGGCGCGCCTCGAGGGGACATTCGAGACCAACGTCTTCTCCCGCGCGGACGCCGATCACCTGATCGCGGAAGGCGTCGCTCTCGTCCGCAACCCGGACGGCACCGCCACCGAGCTGAGCTTCGTGGCGTCCGGCGTCGAGCTTCGGACGGCGGCGGCCGGCCAGTAGAATCCGCGCGCCAGGCGGAGCGGTTCAGGCGACGATTGGCGGTCCGGCGGCGGCACCGCGCCTGCCGTCGCTCGAGTACGGGCTTCCCGCGCGCGTTGCCCGCCGCGCTTGCGGCCCGGGGTCGATGTGGTTATGATGCGGCGGCGTCCCGTATGTGAACTTCGAGATTCCGGACGCAGGCGCGTCCGGTCCGGTCCGAGATTCCCGGCGTTCGTCAACAGGAGAGCCCACTCATGATGAGAACCCGACCGCATCTGCTCGTGGTTGCGATGGCCCTGCTTGCCCTCGCGCTCGGCACGGCCCCGGCCTACGCCGGGAACGAGGGCGACGCCGACGTGACGTACTACAAGCACGTCCTGCCGATCATGCAGGAGAACTGCCAGACCTGCCATCGGCCGTCGGGCCACAACATCAGCGGCCTGATCGCGCCGATGTCGTTCACGGACTACCAGGAGACCCGCCCCTGGGCCCGCGCCATCGCCCGCAAGGTCGAGTCGCGCGAGATGCCGCCCTGGTTCGCCTCCGCTCCGAAGGGCGTCTTCGAGAACGAGCGCGGTCTGACGGACGACGAGATCGAGACGATAGTCAAGTGGGTCGAGGCCGGCGCGCCGGCCGGGAGCCTCGCCGATGCGCCGCCCGCGAAGCAGTGGGCGGAGGACGCCAACGACGGCTGGACGCTCGGCACGCCCGACTTCGTCGTCAAGATGCCGGAGCCGTACCTGGTCGCGGACGACATCTACGACATCAACATCACCTTCTACGCGGAGCTGACCGAGGACATCCTGCCCGAGGACACGTGGGTCAAGGGCTGGGAGTTCCGCGTCGGCGACAACAAGGTCACGCACCACATGTGCTCGTCCGTCATCGGGCCGGGCGCGTTCGTGCCGGCGACCGCGGTCGAGGACGAGGGGGCGGACGTCGCCGGGAGCGAGCTGCTGAGCTGCGTCGCCGAGGGCGGCGAGGCGGACATGCTGCCCGAGGGCTTCGGCGTTCTGCTCAAGACCGGGTCGAGCGTCTCCTTCAACATGCACTACCACAAGGAGCCGGCCGAGGGCTCGGCCGCCTGGAGCGATCCCGAGATCGGCTTCTTCGTGGCCGACGAGCCGGTCCAGTACAAGGTCGTCAACGACACCCTGTACAACCGCGGGTTCGAGATTCCGCCGAACCACCCGAACTACCGGATCGGGTCGTCGCGCGTTCTCGAGAAGGACACCCTGGTGCTGACCTACTGGCCGCACGCCCACCTGCGGGCGACGGCGGCGCGCTACATCGCGCACTACCCGGACGGAACCGAGGAGCTGCTGCTCGACGTGCCGCACTACGACCAGGGCTGGCAGGTGACCTACAAGTACAAGGAGCCGAAGCTGCTGCCGAAGGGCACGCGCATCGATGTCGACTTCTGGTACGACAACTCGCCGGAGCGCGCCTCGCGGCGCAACTTCGACTCGAACCGCTTCGTGGGCTACGGGCCGCGCACCGACGACGAGATGTCGCTCGGGTTCATCGGCTACGCCGAGATCGACGACGCCGAGGCCCTGCCCCTGACGACCAACAACGACAACTGACGAATCGCCACGGCCGATTCGTCACGCTCTTTACAGGGCGGGGCCGTATGGTCCCGCCCTGTTGCTTTTCACCATGCGATATCCAATGCTCGGACTCGGCAGCGGACGGTGCGCGGGCCGCCCGCGGAACGGTATCACGCGCGCCGGCCGCCTCCTGGCCGCGGTCGGCACGGTCTGTTGTCTGGCCGCCCCGACGGCGGGTGCACAGGAGCCGGAGCCCAGCCGCGAGGCCGACGGGCTCCTGCACGCCTCGCTCACGCTCGAGAACCAGGAAGTCCGGATTGCATTCGCGCCCGACCTGCGGGCCGGAGGTCTGGCCTACCGGAGCCTCCTGTCCGCTACGGTCGGATCGCGGGTGCGCGTCGGCACGCTGACCGCGCACCGTGCCTTGCGGCTCGGCACGCTGGCGCCGGACATCGCGGCGATCGAGGCGGAGATTGCCGCCGTCGTCGCCGCGAGACTGGCGGAGGCCGAGGCCGCAGCGGCGGCGGACTCCGGCGAGGAGCCGGGGGAGTCCACCGAGGAGTCGCCGGTGACGGATGGGGACGGTGAGGGCGAGTCGGAGGATCCGCCCGATCCTGTCCTCTGGCTCGTGCGAGACGCCGCGGGTTGGCAACTGGAGATCGCTGCGGCCTCCGAGGGCGATGTGCAGATCGTACCGCTGAGCCACCGCGAGACGGCCACCGAGGCGCCGGCTTTCCGCGCGTCGCTTCACGCCACCGGCGCCGAGACCGGCCGGCTGGCGCTTCGCTGGGGGTCGCACGCCTGGAGCGCGGATTTCCGCTTCGAGGAGCTTCCCGAGACACCGCGCGGGGCGCGGGTCTCGGGACGAGGCACCGCGCGCCAGGCGGAGGATTCGAACGAGGCGATCGCGCGCGGCAGCATGCTCGCCGAGCGGAACGAGACGGCGCTGGTGCTGCCGAACGGCGCCAGCATCACGATGCTCTACTGGAAGGGCATCGACGTCGAGGACGAGGACTACCCGAACGTGGCGGCGACGAAGGACGGCGCCGTGATCGAGATGATCCGGGCGCCCGTGCTGCGGCTCAAGAGCGACGTCGCGCTGCGGTTCGGCGAGATCGAAATCCAGACCGGGAACCTCGCACCGGGTTTCGCCGGCGCCTACGGCATCTGGCTGCGGAAGGCGGGCGATGGCTGGCGCTTCGTGTTCAACCACGAGCCCGACTCGTGGGGAACGCAGTACGACCCCGACTTCGACGCGGCCGAGATCGCCGTCGACTACGCGCGCAGGGCAGGATCGTTCCGTCCCCTCGGGGCCACGCTCGTGCCGACCGGCGCCGACCGCGGCCGCCTTGTCGTCCACTGGGGGCCGCACGAGTGGGCGACCGACTTCACCGTCCCGTCGCTGGCGCCCCCGCCGGCGGCCGTGGCAGCGGCAGCGCCGGTGGCCGTGACCGCGGCTGGGCCGGCGGCCGCCTCGATCGGCGGTGGGGCCGCCAACTGGAACGCGCCGCGGACCGCGTGGGGCGACCCGGACCTGCAGGGCATCTGGAACAATTCGACGACCACCCCGCTCGAGCGGCTCACGGAGGCGGAGCAGGACCGCGGTGCTGCGGCGCGGGCTCCCGTGATCGCCGCCACGCGCGGCACCGGCGCCGCGTGGCCGGAGACGGGCGGACTGCTCGATCGACCCTCGCTGATCATCGATCCGCCGGACGGCCGCATCGGCCTGACCCCGGCCGCCGTCGAGCGTCTGGTGGCGCGCGAAGCGGCGCGTGAGGGACGCGGCGAGGCCGATACCTGGCTCGACCGGAACAGTTGGGAGCGCTGCATCTCGCGCACCCTGCCGGTCATGATGATCCCCAATCTCTACAACAACAACTACCAGATCCTGCAGACGCCGGACCACGTCGCGATCCAGGTCGAGATGATCCACGAGACCCGCATCATCCCGCTCGACGGCGGACCGCACCTCGCGGACGGCATCCGGCAGTGGTTGGGCAACTCGCGGGGGCACTGGGAGGGCGACACGCTCGTGGTGGAGACGGTCGGCTTCCACGACCGCCTCGACGGCGGCAGCTACCAGCCCTCGCACATCCTGCAGACCGGGCACCGCGGGTCAGGGGAGACGCTGCGCCTCGTGGAGCGCTTCACAAGGGTCGACGCCGAGACGATCGACTACCGCTTCACGGTCGAGGATCCGGCGACGTACGAGCGCCCCTACACGGCCGCGATCCCGATGCGGTGGCGGCAGAACCAGGAGCCGATCCACGAGTACGCCTGCCACGAGGGCAACTACGCGATGGTGAACCTGCTGCGCGCCGGCCGCGCCGACGAGCAGCTCGCGCTCGACGCGGCGGCCCTGGTGTCGCGCCAGCGGATCGAGGCCGGCCATCCGGGAGTCCGAGAGCCGGCCGTGCCGTTCGTGGAGCCGTAGGGCATCGCCGCCGACGGAAGTGGAAGAGACCGGGCTGCGGAGGAAGATCGGTGCGGACCCGACCCCGAAGGAGTTCGGTCGCGTTCCCGCGGCGGGCGGAGTCGAGGTGGCAGCCAGGAACGGAGGAGTCATGAGATCACGGTCCCGCGTTGCGGCAGGCGTTGCGCTCGCCGTCGCTTTCGTCGTCGCCACGGCCGCGCCTCACGCGGCGTTCGGTCAGGGCGGTCAGGAGGCCGCGGCAGCGCCCTCCGACTGGTCTCCGGCGCTCCGCGCCGACGGTCAGCCCGATATCACCGGCATGTGGAACAACTCGGACGCCATCTTCACGCCGCTGGAGATGCCCGAGGAGCTGGCCGGCCGCGACGACGTCACGGAGGCCGAGCTCGCCGAGCGCGCGCGGGCGCGGGCCGAGGGGCGCATCGATGCGTTCGAGTGGCGCGGCCACGAGAACTCCCGCGGGGTAGGCGGCTACGGCATCCACTGGTTCGACTGGTTCTGGGACGATCCGGTCGCCAGCGACGCGCCGGCGCTGATCGTCGAGCCGGCCAACGGCCGCGTTCCCGAGCGGACGGCGCGTGCGCGGGAGCTTATCGCGCTCAATCTCGCGCAGCTCCACGATACGTACGCGAACATGGAGACCGGCGACCGCTGCATCTCGCGCGGCGTGCTCGGCATGATGATGCCGACCGAGTACAACAACGGGACGCTGATCCTGCAGCCGCCCGGCTACGTCGTCATCCACAGCGAGATGATCCACAACGCGCGCATCATCCCCATCGAGGGCAGTCCGCACGTCGACGCGTCCATCCGCCAGTGGGAGGGCGACCCGCGCGGCCGGTGGGAGGGCGACACCCTCGTCATCGAGTCGACCAACTTCCGCGCCGTGAGGAACATGCGGGGCGCGACGGCCGGCACGCGATCGCGCCAGACCGAGGGCCAGCGCATCGTCGAGCGCATCACCATCGACGGCCCCGACCTGCTGCGCTACTCCGTGCGGGTCGAGGACCCCGACACCTACACCGCGCCCTGGACGGCGGCGTTCCCGATCAAGCGCGACGACGGCTACGTGCAGTTCGAGTACGCCTGCCACGAGGGCAACTACTCCGTGCCGAACGCCCTCGGCGGGGCGCGGAAGGAGGAGCGCGAGAGCCGCTGACCGGCGCCGGCGGCACGCGCGCCCGACGCCGGTTCGTGGATCGGACGCCGCGAGCCGGTGGTCGC
>MKWU01002447.1_pt1 | contig 27843 bp, 39 predicted proteins | sample 809101 | NCBI WGS metagenome assembly MKWU01 (sample SAMN05860141, study PRJNA318959) | sponge metagenome | host: Aplysina aerophoba | place: Slovenia: Piran, Adriatic Sea, Gulf of Piran | collected 2013-05-07 | reverse complement strand
CCACGGTGGCGGCCTGGGCGCCGGGCGGCCCGGCCGAGTTCCCGGCCACGATCGACGGCCTGCCGATCTACCGGCCGCTGTTCCAGGCGCTGGCCGCCTACGACATGAACACCGGCGAGAAGCTGTGGGACATTCCCATCGGCGAGACGCCCGAGCGGTTCCGCAACCATCCCCGGCTGGCCGGCGTGGACCTCCCCGACCTCGGGGGCAGCGGGCGCTCTATCCAGATGGTGATGGGCGATCTGCTGGTGCAGACCACGGAGGACCTGCGGGGCGAGGCGGAGCTCGGCGAGAACGGGCTGCCGCTGCTAAGGGCCCGCGACAAGCGCACGGGGGAGATCGTGGCCAGCGTCGAGGTCCCGATCCCCGGCCAGTACGGCATGCTGACCTACCTTCACGAGGGCGTGCAGTACATCCTGATGCAGGCGGGGAGCGCACGGCGCGGGCAGCCGGGGGCGCTGGTGGCGCTCAGGCTCCCCGACGACGCGATCCGCTGATCACCGGCGGACGAATTGCGGCGCGTCCCACCCCAACGCCAGAGCACGTCCGGACCGGGCCGGGGGCCTGGCAACGAGCGACTGCGGCGACGATCATCGCTGCCACCGATGCCCGCAATGCGCGCCGGCAACGAGCGACGTCTGACAATGAGCGACTGCGGCGACGATCATCGCTGCGGTCGCCGGTTGAGCGGTCCGGCTACTGCTGGTGAATCGGAAGCGAGAGGGTGGTGCCGAGGGCCAGAATCGAACTGGCGACACCATAATTTTCAGGCCCAATGCGTGTTGTCCAGGACGGTCCACGGTCGTGCACAGGTTCGGTTTCTTGAGGGAATCCGCGACTTTCGCCTCCACCGTCGTCCAGGGCATCCCGCGGGCGTCCACCCCGTAGGGTGTCAGTTTGGGTGTCAAGACACAGGCTCGCGACTTGCGAGTCGGGCGGGCGGCGGGCCTCTGCAGCAATTTGCGTCCGGCACCACGGCCGGAGACGATGCGTCTTCGGCTGGAGACCGTGCGGAATCGCTACCGGGATGCGAAGACCTATCGGGTGGCCGTTCACGTCGAGAACCGAACCCAAGAGCGCAGGAGAACGGTCGACGCGTCAGTCTACCTGGGCTGCGTGCGGGGGAACGGCGACTGGTACTGGCTCAGCAACAACCACGTCGACGACGCGAGAGTCATCAACCTGGAGACGACGTTCCGGCTGCGCTACGAGAGCGGTCTCCGGTACCGGATCGGCTACGCCGTCGTCCGGAGCTACGATGACGCGCTCGCGTACACCATCCGCGTGACGGTGGCCGACCCCGTGCCGACGAACTTGGACCGCGTGGAAGAGTAGGGTACGAGATGATCGAATCGATCAGACGGACGGTCTGTCCGAGGTGCGTGCAGGGAGGTGGTCAAGTCGGCGCGATGATTGGATCCTGACCGTTGGAGTAGTAGAATCGCCCGCGTTGTCACGCCGATGTCGCTGCTCGCCATCGCCCGCGGCGTCGGCGCGTCGTTCGTATTTCTCGGCGTACCTCCCCACGAGAAGGAGCCCGTGAACACCATGACGTATCCGCGTGCGCCTCGTACTCGTTCGCTCGCAGCCGCGGCCGGCGCGTTGCTGCTCGCCACCGCGTTCGCTGCTGGCTGCGGCGACGACACCCCCACGGAGCCGAGCCCGGTCACGCCGCCGACCACCGCGCCGACCGTGACCAGCGTCACTCTCCAGGCGCCCACAGCATTTGTCGACGGCGGGCAGGTCTTGGTCGTCGGCGAGACCGTGACCCTGGACGCCTGCGCGACCTTCAGCGACGACACCGAGCGCTGCGGGGTGGACGCAACTTGGTCCTCATCCTCGCCGACCGTCGCGACGGTCTCGGGGAGTGGCCTGGTGACGGGGGTGGCGCCGGGCGAGACCACCATCTCTGCGGTCTACGAGCGCAATACCGGACGCGCGACTGTCACCGTCGAAGCCGCTCCCGAGCCAGAGCCGTCTACGTGGAACGTGCGCGGGACCGTCACCGATGCCGAGACATCCCGAGGGATTCGCCGTGCGCAGATCCGAGTCCTGAGCGGGCCCCACGAGGACGAGAGCGCCACGACGAACAGCGCGGGGCGCTACGTCCTGCGCGACGTGGCCGGCAACATGAGAATCTCGGTGACGGCTGAGGGCTACCGCGAGCAGCGCACCCGGGTCAACGTCAGGATGAACCTCACGCTCGACTTCGAACTCGAGCCGATTCCGGCACCCGAGGATGAAGAGCCCGAGCCGCCTCCGCCGACCGAGCCGGCTCCCCCGCCCGTCCAGCGGTTCCAGAATTGCGATGCCATGCGCAGCGCCGGCTGGAACCGCGGCGTCAACCGGAACGGCGGGACGTACCGCGCGTCCTGGAACGACGCTGAGCGCCGCACCTACGGTCTCAACACGCACAGCGACCGCGACGACGACGGCCACGCCTGCGAGTGATCTCTCCGGGGCCGCGATGGACGGGCTCGCGCGGCTCCCCCCCGGCGAAAACGCAAAACGTGCGGAAACGTGTCACGATGGCCGGGCGATGTCCGCACCGTGCGGACATCGCCCGGCTACGAGACGACGCGAGGAGGTGGACGTGATGACCCTGACCGCCGAGGTTCGCGACGAGATCCGCCGCGAGGTCGGGGCGCAGATCGACGCGCGGATGACCGGATGTCGACGCCGCGCTCCAAGCGCTGACGGCCTCGAACGATGAGATCGAGACCGCCCTGCGCGATTGGACCGGCGCTGAAGGCTCTCCAGAAGTCCAACGTGGCGCTCGACGGCTGATCCGGTCGCGCCGCTGACGGGCGTCAGGCCTTCCGCTTCGCCCACCGCGCCGCGCTGGCCTTGCGGGCGATCTCGGAGCGGCGCTCGGGCGACAGCGCGGCAGCGCGAGCCTTGCCGCCCTTCTTTCCGCCGCGGCGACCGAGCTCGACGGTCGCGGGGTTCTTCTGCGGCTCGGTCTTGGCGATGACGCTCTGGACCGTTTCCGAACGCCGCCTGATTCTCGTCTCACCCCAATGCCGGCGATCATGACCGGGCGCCGCCTGCGCGGTTAAGGATGGGCCGGGAGCCAAACTTGGGGAAGTACATACGAAAGTGCCGAACGGGTCCCCGGTTCCAGGCTGGTTCCGATGGCTTCAATCATAGCGCCGGCTCCGATCTTGGTCCCGTCGCCGCTCTGAGGGCAATCGTCCGTGCGGGCCTGCGGTCGACCATCTAGACATCTCGCGTGCCGAGGTCGGCTTCTCGTACGGGCGCGGTTTCCCGCAGTTCGGGCATTCGTGCGGCGCGCTACCCCGGTCGAGAACGTGCACGACGTGGCCGCAGTGTACGCACGTGAGTTGCGCTCCCACACCCCTACTCCTCGACCACGGTCACGGGCATGACCGCCGCGCGCGCCAGATCCTCCGGCGTCGTCCCCGGGGGCAGTTCGATCTCCGCTTCGAGTTCCGCCTTGCTCGGCTGGTAGCTGTGCGGCTTCAGCCGCACGACAGGTCGGTCTGACTCGGCCGGCTGACCGTCACCGCGCTTCGGCATCCCCGTTCCTCCTCCGGGGCCCCTGTGGCCCGGGCCTCAAATCTTGTAGGGCACGGTGCGCGCAGTGTTCAGTTGCGCGAGCACGGCTTCGAGTTCGCTCTTGATCTTCACGAGTTCCGCCCGAGTCTGGCGGTCATCCGACGCCCAGGCGTCGGCGAGTGTCAGCGCATCGAGGCTCGCTCGCACGGCGTCATGGACGCTGTGATCGAACGTCAGCGTGGTCTTGCCGTTGGTCATGCCGGTCCCTCTCGCAGACGATTCTACACCTCCCGGCACTTTCGTGTAAGAGGGCTCCGCCACTCGATTGCGGCGTCCGGCCCGACACCGGGCCGCCGCCGGATAGAACACCTGCGCCAGCAGGGAAGAAGGCGGGAACCCGCACGACGGACGTGCGCAATCGAGTGGCATCCCCGGCCCGGTGACCAATCCCGGTCAGGGCCAGGGGGGCCGCTCAATCACCACAACCCGACGTGTCCGCGCGGGCGACGTTCAACCCGTCTGGAGGTGCCACATGGGTCGGCTCACCTCACCGGTCGGCGTTGGTGTCGGCGTTCGCGTTGTAGCCGCTCGGCGTAACCGCGGCGCGGAGGTACACGATGAGTGACGACTCGAAATGGACGGTCGGAATCGGGCTGCTCGTGCTTGCTGCGCTCGCCATGTTGACGACGGAACTCGCGACTGTACGCGCTGAACTACGCGAGATTCGGGTAGAGATGGGGATCGCCGAAACCACGGCAGAAGGTGAGGACGACTCTCGCCACCAAGCCACAGCCCCAGCAAGTTGAGGCGTCAGATGAGCTTCTGGGGGAGGTGCCACGTGTCGAGTTCAGTTCTCCGACCAGCGATGATCGCGGGCATCGCGACGGGCTGGCTCTTCGGTCTGGCAGCGGGGTCCATCAACGGGTGGATCGTCGGGTTCGCGTGGGGCGGCGATGTTGGCGTCTGGCCACCGTTCGTCGTCCTCGCGGGTCTGTTCGGAGTCGGCGTCATCGCAGTCATCTTCGGCTGCGTGCGCCTCGCGCTCATCCGGTCTTCAACCACAGGCAGGGAATCATGAGGAAGTCGCTGATGTTCGTGTGCGCCGTTGTCGGCGCGACTCTCGGCCTGGGGGGCTCAGGACGCCCCGACGACGCCCGAGCAGTGGCTCGAGCGGTGCGACGCGAACGGCAACGGCCGGGTGACGTGCGCGGAGGCCCGGGCGGCGAGCTGCGGCGCGCCGATCCCGGTGACCAGCGACCACCCGCTCTACCCGTTCATGCGGGACGGCGACGGCGACGGCCAAGTCTGCGAATGAAGTAGACTGGCGACCGTACGCCCAACGTCGCTGGCCCACTACAGCCAGCGGCGTTGGCGCCTCGTTCGGAAAACCTCGGCGTACCGCCGTCTCACCACCACTGGCAGCACGTGGGGAAGCGAAGATGGAAGAGCGGCCGACCTCGCCATTCTTCGACGATCTCGTCCGTCGCGAACACGGCGCCGACCATCGCTAGAATCACAAGGTGGTATTCGCTCACGAAGCCGACAACGTGGGTCGCGGGCTCGGCCAAGCTCACGAGTGCTCCGATACGGCAGATGCATCGCCACGCGCCGCCGCCGACAGCGAGGCGCCTGCGCGCTCTGCGCGGGCCACGAAGCCGAAGCGGTCGGGCTCGATCCCTCACCGTCAATCCCAGTCGATGCCGACCCGCAGCGAGTAGATCTGCGCCCGGAGCGCCACCGCTCGCCGGTGCCCCTCCGTCGACGCGCCCTCCCACACGAGCGCCGTCACCGAAAAGCACCGCTCCCCGTCGCCGAATACCTGAAACACGGCCCAAGTCTCCCGGAGCCCGTCGTTCTGGCGAATCACGCGTGGTGCTACCGGATCCCCGCTCCGCCGTAGCATGTTGAACGCGCCCTCGAAGCCCGGCTCGACCCGCACGCCAGCGACATACGCGCCCGGCTCCAGGCACACCCGGTCACCCTCCACCGGCGAGGCCGACGACGCCTCCCATGCCGCTGCTTCGACTGGCGAGAGCAACGCCACGGCCGCCGGTTGCGCCGATGCCGGCACCGCTGCCAGCAGCGCGACCGATCCGAGTATCGCTGCCCAGAAACCCAATCCTTAGCTCCCCCCACCACCCCAGCGGCTGCCCGTCAACATCGGGAAGGACGATCGGACTCGCGGAGGCGCCGGGGTTCCTCTAGGGTGATTCCGGCTTCGGAGTCCGAGAATCGCGTCCACGAACGCGCGCTCACGGCTCTGCTCTCCGGTCGACCACAGTGCGGTCCCGCAGATTGAGCACTTGACCACGTCTAGGGATCGAGCGCCTGGATCGAATCGGAGCGTGACCGTGCCCGAACAGTTCTCACCGCGGCAATCGATTTCGACAGGCTTGATATCGACAGCCGCATCCGCCACATGTCTGACCTCGTGAACCATGACCAGAGCCCTCAGATGGCGACCGCTTGGCGCCCGTGCCGGTGCGCGGTGAGATCGCGGTAGCGGAGCTGGCGCCCCTCGGTGCAGACGAACATCGTCGCCATCTGGTCGATCGTGTCCATCGGGCGCCGGTTGTGGCGCGCCTCGAACTCGGCGACATAGCGGTGAAGGTGCTCGGGCGACATCCGGTTGGAAGGTGCCGATGTACCCGCGCTTGAGCATCGACCAGAACGACTCCATGCCGTTCGTGTGCGCCTGCCCCTTCACGGTTACTGGCCGACGCCGTGCTTGACGCTCTGGCGGTTCGGGAGCTTGTCGTAGGCGCTCGCCTCGTCGGTGTAGACCTGCGCGCCGTCCCTCGTGTGCTCGCTGACGAATCCGATCATCGTCGGCTGGTCGACCTTCTTCACCACCGACACGACGACGCGGTTGGTCGCCCGGTCCTTCACGCCAGCGACGACTGTCTTGTCGACGCCGCCGCGGCCGGTGAGCTTAGCCCGCTTGTCGCGGTGCATGTTCTTCGCCTTGCCGCCCACGAACGTCTCGTCGGCCTCGACCGGGCCGCGGAACTGACCGGGCATCCGGGCCATGTGCCCCTCGCGGAGCCGGTGCGCCAGGTGCCACGCGGACTTCTGCGTGATGTCCAGGTCGCGGTGGAGCTTCATCGAGGAGACGCCCTTGAGGCTCGTGGACATCAGGTACGAGGCGATGGCCCAGACCTGGAAGCCGAGTTTCGAGGACTGCATGACGGTCCCGGTGCGCACGCTGAACCGCATGGCGCAGTCCTTCTCGCGACACCGGAAGGGCATCGTCTTGTGCTTGCAGCCGGTCTGGACGTTGGTGGACCCGCAGTAGTGGCAAGCGATCTCACCGTCCGGCCAGCGGAGATTGACGAACCACGCCTCAGCGGTGGCGTCGTCGGGGAACATCTGGAAGAGTTCCGGCAGGCTGATTCCGTCGCGGTAGCAGTGCCCCGGCCCGGATTGCTTGCGGCTCATGGATTACAGTATAGTGCCGAAGCGGGCGGGGCGCAACGTCAATCGGCACTTTCGTATGAAATTCCCCAAACTTGACCACTACCGGGTAGTGTCCCAGTGTGACTTTTCTGGCCCAGACACCCGGTTCGCCTGGCGAATCGCCCGCCGAGTGCCCTTGACACCAGCGGCCAGGAGGGTCGCCGCGAGCAACGCGACGCCAGCGCCCGGCAGCGCCGGAGTAGACGTCGCCGCTACAGCGTCGGCTTGGGACTGCTGAGCCGGGTTGACGCCCTGACCGCCGCCCGCCCCCATCTTCTCGGCCGTCCTCCGAAGCCGCCCTTCAATGCTATCGCCATCGTCGCCCCCACCGCCGCCGCCTCCGCCGCCCCCACCACCACCGCCACTACCCCCGCAGGTCACACGACGACTCGGGTCGCTGGAGAGCATGCGGGCGAGGGCGTCACGTTCGGCAGGGTTGACCGACAGGCCGTACTCTCGCTTGACGGCCACGACCCGCGACGCGAACCAGCCGTGGTTCCGGGGTGGCCCCCAGTCGCCCGCGTCGCGATCGCTCTTCTGGCTCCGGTTCACGTTCGGGGCGGCGATCGTGAGGTTGTCGAGGTCCCGCGCGAAGGCCCGGAATCGCGATTCTGCCAGCCCTGAGTCGTACGCCTCGGCAAGAGCGACGATGTGCTCGATGTCCGTGGCCGCCGTGCCGTCGGGCCGGATGTCGAAGAGGGTGCAGGTGTAGGGCGTGTAGACCCGGCCCCCGGATTGGGGGAGATCGTCGATGATCTCGTCCTCAAGCGACCGGTAGCCGGTCCCGAAGGCATCCCGGTTGTATCCGCCGCGCGGGGACTCCTCGCAGACCCTCAGCCCCATCCAGGTCGGGGAACCAGCTGGGCAACCGCGCGAGGAGCCACCACCACCACCACCACCACCACCACCACCACCACCATCATCACCGTCGTCGCCACCCCCGCCACCCCCGCTGGCGCGTGGCGCGTAGCCGCCGGGGTTGGAATCGCTCTCGCACGCGACGCCGTCGCCGTCCGAATCGCTGCGTCGTACCCGCTGTAGCCACTCGTAGATGGTTGCAGTGTTGTTCCGGTTGTCGCGGTAGGCCGGGAGCCTCAGCCCCTCGTCCCGCCCGACCGCCTCCGAGCACGTCAGGTCGCCGTTCCCGTTGGCGTCCCAGTACCCGAAGTCGTCCTTGGTCTGCGCCAACGCCGACGCCGCCAGCATGAACACACCGATCGCCGAGACAACGGATCGTCGCACTGGATTCCTCGCCGCGTTCGCAGCAAATGAGGCCGGGTCGAATCGTCCTGGCGGGACTGTACCCCACTCGCCGATGCCGCGGAACAGCTCCCGGTCGACGCCGAGCGCGGCCAGCGCCGACAGCGAGCCTGTCGAAATCGTACAGGTGCTCGACCCCGGCCGCCATCGCGGGCGTCATCCGCGGCGTCCGGTGCATCCGCACGAAGTTGTAGTAGACGGGCGTCGAGCGCCACCGCGTACGTCAGGTACTCCAGCCGCTTTGCTAGAGGCGTTGGTGGAGCCGCGTGAACCGCCGCATGTTCATCCGCATCGTCAGGTTGTGCCACTCCACGAAGCTCGTGCTGACGTCTGGTCTGGGTCCGGGTTCCCCTGGATCGGCTTGACGACCATCTTCTTGCAGGCCGGCGGACTGTAGCGCCGTGCGGCCTCGGTCGCGCTGTCGTGGCCGTAGACCTTGATGAGTTGCGCGTAGTCGACGTCCGCGCCGAAACGCCATCTCGACCGCCCCCAAGTACGCGCTCAGCCCGTCCGTGGTGATCTGCGGGCGGCCGCCTGCCGGGCGTCTGTGGTGTTCCCGTAGCTTACGTCGACTCCGAGTGACTCGATGGGGAGCCGTGCCGGTACCACTACGACTGCGTGGTGTCCGGCGGCGTCGTTGACGGCATTCTCGCTGCGGTGACGGCGATGGGGGCCAGGGGGCGACGAGAGCTGCCCCCCGGACCTCTCCTCAGTGGAGCAGCCCGCCCGGGAGGTTCACTCCGAGCTGTTCCGGGAATTGCTGGCCGTCCTGCTTGAGAGGCGTGCAACGACCGTCGCGGAGACCTTCAGACAGCTCCGAAACTGGCCCGAGAGCCTCGACATTGGGTGCGGCCCCGACACCGCCGATTCGGGCGGACGGTGGTGTCGCCTGCCGGACGGTTCGTCGGGCGTCGCCGGGATCGAGGGCGCGCGGTGATCGGTCGCCGGGGCTGGCCTTTCGCCGTCGGGTCAGGTAGGGTCCAAACGCTCGGAAGCCCAAGGGGAGGAAGCAAACATGAGACGCCATACCACATTCGTCGTCGCGCTCGCCACCGCGCTGTGCTTCGGCGGTCCATCGGCGGCGGAGCCTCCACCTGCAGAGCATCGCGTCCTCGCGCAGGAAGGGGCGCCGGTGACCATCTTCCAGTACAGCGCGCGCTATCAACGACAGGGCTTTGGATCGCAGCGCGAAGGTATCCGACACGAACTGAACTATCGGAATACAAGCAATCGCAAGATCGTGGCGTTCCGGTTCGGGTTGCTGGCGTTCAGCATCTTCAACGAGTTCCAGCATAGCCTCAACGGTTTCGCGATCGAGGACTTGGATGCTGGCGCTGTCGATAGCGGCACTTGGCTTGCTACGTTCGCCCGGGCGGAGGCCGCCTTCTACACCGGCGTGGCCTATGTCGAAAAAGTCCGATTCGAGGACGGCGAAATCTGGACGGCCAACGGCGATGAGATCCAGGACCAACTCCAGGAACTGGAGGGGGACTTCAGCATGGAGGCATTGGATCCGTAGGTGCTCCCCCCTGTGAACGGGCGCGCGCCCGTCTTGGTAGAGTTCGAGGGCCGGCCCCCGCAATGAGGCGACGCGAGCCTCTAGTCCATCGTGAAGGGGTACAGGGAAACCCGGCGACGGGCTGGCCCGGTCCGACCTGTGCCACCTGCGCGACCGGCGAGGGGAGGCGGAGACCCTGCGCGATCAGGCGCGGAGGTCCGTGGCACGATCACGACTGTCGCTTGCTCACCGGAGCCGCCTGCTAGGTTCTCGGGGGAGTCGAGGCGACGTTGGCGCAACTCGACGACCGCTGGAATTCTCCCGGCTTCCGCGCCATCCCGCCCGCGGCCGTTTGAAAGGAGCGACGATGGTCAACTGTAGCGAGTGCCGGTTCTTCCGAGTCACGCCAGACACGGCCGGCGACCCGATGACGGCCGCAAACCGCGCCGCCGTCGACCGGGCACACCGACGCGGCGAATGCCGGCGCTACCCGCCGCGCGTCTTCCGCAATCAGCCGGAACTGCGCGATGAATTGGGCTCCGCGTTTCCGCCCGTCGACGGCCTATCAGGTTGCGGCGAAGCGCCGAGCGGGAGCGGCCCAGTTGAGGCCACAGCCCCGCGATGGTGCGAGCGGTAGAGTCGTTCACCCCGGCGGTCGTGAGCGACTAGTAGGCCCGCGCGCGTCCCTGCACGTCGGCCGCGCGCAGTTCGCGGAACTCCAGCTCAAGCGCCGACCGGCGCGGCGTGATCTCGCGGCGGGCGAGCGCGACGCTGGGGAGATTGGACGGACCCGATGACGACGCGAGAGCGCCTCGCAGGGCTAGACCGGGAGTGCGTGAACGTCTGCGTGCGGTACCGGTATCTGTCGCCGCACGGCAACCCGAACGTGTTCCTCGTCTACTCGACACCGGAGACATTCGAGCCGCCGACGTCCGTCATGTGGCTCGGCAAGAACCCTGGCGGCGGCGTCATCGGCGGTGACCAGCACCCCCACGACAGTCCGTTCACGGCGCAGCCCGGATGGTCGGCCTACCTCGATTTGCGATGGGGGGCGTATCCTCCGGGGCATCACCCGATGCAGAGGGCGGTCCTGGACACAGCGGCGCTGCTCGCCGGTCGCGGCAACGACGGCGAGGCGCTGCTCCGCTCCAGTCCAGCGGCCAACCTGAGCCCATATCGGTCGCTGAAGTGGCAGGACCTGCCCGCCCCGCTGCGCAGCATCGAGGTTGGGATCGAGCTGATCCGAGTCGCGCTCCCCAGGACCTTGGTGCTCCTGTTCAGCGACCGCTTCCTGTGGTCGCGCCTGCTACGGGACCTCGGCCGGAACGGGCGCACGCAGGAGTTCTGCGTCTCGAAGGGGGCCGGCTTCACGCTGCGGGAGTCCGTCGAGCCGGGAGGCACGCCCGAGTACGTCTTCGCGTTGCCGGGCGTCAACACGAGGACGACCGGGCACAACGGCAAGGTGCTGGACCTCCTGCACACGCGGATCACGGCCCACGGCCTCGCGGACTGGTGAGGTCGCCGCTCTCGGGTCTTGGAAGAACCGACTCGATGCCGACCTACTGCGTGAATCGCGACCCCGAACCAAGTGGAGAGCGTGCCGTCCACGAAGAGGGGTGTCGGTGGTGGCCGCTGTTCCGCGTGAACCTCGGCTGGCACCCGGACTGTCGAAGCGCTCTGCGGGATGCCCGCGGCTACTATCCGGCCGTCGAGGCCTGCCCGGTCTGCTGCGGGGAGCCGACCACCCCCTCCGGGGAGGTGTAGGGGCGCCGGGAAGCTGATGGGGGATGACCGCGATTCGCGGTCAAAAGGAGGCTCAGACGCCCTTCAGGGACTGGACTAGGGGTGTCTGTGGTGGCACGCCAGCTACCAGGCTGCGGTGTCGTTGCTTGTCACCCCAGGGAGTAGCTCGACGAGGACCGTCCGGGCGCGACCGCGACGTCGGCGGCGGATGAGCGGGCGTGCATCTGCACCTTCCACCGGATGTCGCCCGAGCACCTTCACCGCTTCGTCGCCGAGTTCGAGGCGCGCCACAACCGGCGCCCGATGGACACCATCGACCAGATGGCGACGATATTCGTCTGCACCGAGGGGCGGCGGCTGCGCTACCGCGACCTGACCGCGCACCGGCACGGGCGTACTGCGGTCGCGATCTGAGGGGCGCGGAGGCCCCTGTCTAGCGGGCCGTGGGCTTCCCCACCGCCGGGGCGGGCAGGTCGGGCGCGAGGTCCGGGGTTTCCCGGCCCGGGCGTAGCGCGACTCGGTCTGCTCGGTGCCGTAGAGCTTGATGAGCTGCGCGAAGTCGACGTCGGCCCCGAAGGCGTCCTCGACGGCCGCCACGTAGGGCCCGAGGCCGTCCGACGTGAGCTGAACCCGGCCCCGCAGCCGATTCGCGAGGTCCTGCATGAACGGGTGCGCCGTCTCGAGGCCGCGCGACCCGACCGCCCACGTCAAGATCAGCTTCGAGTCCGCGTCGAGCGCCGTCCACGTCCACGCATCGCCCGCGCCGGCCGGCGCCTTGCGGGCCGCCTCGACGTGCTTCTGCTTCGCTTAGACGAACGCCCACATCTCGTCGACCTGGATGCGCCCGGCGCGGACGTCGACGACGTGCGTGTCGTGGAACTCGGCGCAGGCGTTCCCGGCGGCGGATTCATCAATCGTCTAGGAGCGATCCTTGTTGGCACTGGACGCGATTCCCGTCGCGACGAAGGACCGGCTGCCCGCGGTGCTCGGTACGGTCGACCCCGCTCGCGCTGTTGGACGAGATTCGGGCCGTCCAGCACCATCTCGCCGCCTTCGCCGCGGGGGCGACGGTCCATCCGATGCCAGAACGCGACGCCGACCTCGACGGGTTCCTGCGGAGCCTCGCGCTCGCATGGCGCGCCGGCGAGGTGCGGCCGACCCATCGGGCTCGCCAGAGACCACCCCGACACTGGCGCACCCGGCAGGATCCGTTCGACACGAGCTGGCCCCGTATCGTCCAGTGGCTGGAGACCGAGCCGCATCGGACCGCGAAGGAGCTCTTCGATTGTCTCCGCCGGGAACAGCCGGGGTGTTCGTCCCCGGCCAGCTTCGGACCTTACAGCGCCGCGTCCGCGACTGGCGGCGTCTGGCCGCCCGTCGTCTCCTCTTCGCCGGTCCGACGACATCACCTCAGGACGCCTTCGGCTCGCCGAGCACAGTCGACGCTGGGAACGAGATCGCGGCGGACGAGGCCGCGCTCGACCAGGATGCCGGAGCGACTCCACCGGGCGGGTTCCTCGAGGGCGAACAGCCCGAACGCCCCGGATCACAGGCCCAGGCCCCAAGCCCCGCAACGGACGACGCGGGTACGATCTTCTGAGGCAAGCCGGTAGCATTCTCAAATGAGCATTCTCAAGTGAGTTCTCCACCCGGCGGTGCCGGACCCGCGCATAGATGAAACGGGGTAGTGTGTAGCGCGTGACGCTGGCACAGAGGTCTGTGCTGCTTTGGTGCGACAGAGCCCGTAAATGAGTTTGACCCGGAGTCCCGCGAGCACCCCGTATTGCGAGTAACGGATGAAGGTCATGTATCCCCGCTGCGCGGGGTTGGATGTCCACTCGCGGTGCGTGAACGCGTGCGTGCGCATCGGCACCGGTCGGAAGGTCACGGCCGAGCATCGGGAGTTTGCGACCACAACGGCAGGGCTGTTCGAGCTGGCGGCCTGGCTGAGCGAGGCCGGCCGCACGCACGTGGCGATGGAAGCGACCGGCGTGTATTGGAAGCCGGTGTGGCATATCCTCGAAGACGCAGAATCGTTCACGCTGCTACTCGCCAACGCGCAGCACATCCGGAACGTCCCCGGTCGGAAAGCGACCGGAAGGACGCGGCTTGGATCGCCGACCTGTTGGCGCACGGGCTGATTGCGGGCAGCTTCGTGCCGCCGGCCCCGATCCAGGCGCTGCGCGACCTGACGCGGACCCGCAAGCAACTGATGCGTGAGATCGCGCGGCATACCCTGCGCGCGCAGAAGACGCTCGAAGACGCGAACGTGAAGCTGACGCGCGTGGTCATCGATATTTTGGGCGCCAGCGGCCGGGCGGTCCTTTCGGCACTCATCGCTGGGGAAACCGATCCCGAGACTTCGTTGTGCTGCGTCGTCTTCAGCCCCGCGCACGCCGCCCGCAGGTCCGGGGGCCACTCGTGAATCGGACGGAGCTGCATGCGCTCGTCGTAGGCGTCCGCCGGGTCCGCGAACGCGATCATCCCGAGACGCAGCAGGATCAGCTCCGGCGCCGTGATCGCTTCCGCATACTCCCGAATCCGCCGCCAGGCCGCGTTGATGGATTGCGGTCTGCTCCCCCCCGTGCGTCGGGCACACCGTCAGGAACGGAACCGCCCTCCGGCCGCACGGCTGCCCGTCCGTCCGCCGCGCCGTGCACATCGGCCGCGACTTCTTCGACCGGTGGCCCCCCACAAGCCGCGCGGCCTGGTAGACCTCCTGAATCGACACGACCGGCGCCGAAGGCTCCAGCGCCTCGCCGTCCGACCGCTCCAGCAGTTCCTCGTCCGTCGCCACGTCAATCCCTTGACGGTCAGCCTACCAGAATCGGACCGCCCTTTCCCCCCGGGATGGATCCATGGGAGCGACCCCGGTGGGCGATTCCTCAGACTGTCCAGAAAGGGACGCCCGTGCCCTGTTGGTCCAGGGTGAACGGCCGGAATCAGTCGGAACCGAGAGAAAGGGATCACGGACAGGTCGGCCGCGCCCGAGCACCCCATCACGCGCCCGCGCGCGAGGGGCAGACGAAGGAGGGCGGCATTCCCCGACCGGGGCGCGGAGAAATCGGGCTCGGCAACCCGCTGGCGGGCGATTCACCCCTTGTGCGTTATCCCGGCGAGGTCTCCACGGGGGGTCGGCCGCGGCCGTCGCACGGGGCGCCAGACGGCACCCGACCGTTGACCTCAATGAGCGGGCGGCGGAGTCGCAACGCCAACACCCCCGCGCAGCTCATCGTTAGCGTTCTTGCGGTGGGCTGAGCAGCGATCCAGAATCGCCGAGCAGCGGTCCAGAATCGCCGAGCAGCGATCCAGAAAAACGGGCATCGGTCCCTGATTCTATTGGTCGAACCACTGAGCCTAAACCCCCTAAGTACTTCTAGGGGGTACGCTCGGCGCCCCTCCCGACAGGTCGGGGCGTTCGCGTCCCCCCGATTTCGGTCGCTATCGGATCCTCTGCGGCAGCGATCCAGAAACAGGACGAGGGGTTGGGCCGAGGGGACGCCCTTGCCCCTCGGGAGGATGCTGCCTCCGTTCCCCCGCCGCCCGTTATGCAGACGCGAGGAGGAACTTCAGCATGGGCAGCTCGTTGAGCGCGACCCGCGCTCTCACTGGGTTCCGCATGGCTGCGCAGAACTCTGCCGTGGCGCGAATGACCAGTCCCGGCCCGTCGCCACCCTTGCCCTTGCGAACCTCGACGATCTCGATCGTGTCGCGGGCGTCGCCGCCAACCCCGTAGCCCGCGGCATTCAACGCCTCGACCCGTTTGCGATAGCGCCTGCCGACCGTACCTTCCGGCGTCTCCCCTTCGGGGACGTGCTCACCGCATCTGGTGATGGCGAGACGCCAGTCGACAGCTATCCCGGGTCCAGGGCCGCCGGGGCGCTCGGGCACAAGGCCGGTCGGGGTCCTCGCGTCGCGGTGGCGGCCACCCTTCGGAGGCGTCCCATGCAACACTGATTCGAAGCCGCTCACCATGCGCTGCATTCCGGTGAAGCGAGCACTCGCGCCGCCGTGCGAGCGGGCCGACACCGCCGCGCCGAGTCGCCGGAACAGGAGTCCGGTCGGTCGCCACTGTTGGCCAGGTCCTCGATGTCGCAGCCAAGCCGGTCGCGCCAAGTACATCTCGTCGTCGGAGAGCTGTTCGGCGATCGCGAGCTTGAGGCTGTCCCCTGACTCCAGGTTTCGCCACTTCGTGGAGTCAGCGACGTCGCACGCCACCTTGAAGCGGCGCCGGTTCGTGGGGGAGTCGCGCCCCTGTCCTATCAACGCGGCTCCGAGCCCGATGGGGAGCCTCACGGAGTCCGCCAGCGCCGCAGCGAGTGTGCAGACCACCATCACGTCACCGAGGAGGGGGCTGCGGCAATCATCGAGCGGGTGCGCGGCGAGCGCATCCAAGATGAGGTCCTGCGTTTCACGACCGTCGATCCACCTTACCCGGCTGGCGAAGTCGAAGCTCTGCTGTCTGTGTCGATCTTCGCGTGGGACGTACGGGGTATGGCCGTCGGACACGATGGGTCTGCCGTCGACCACGACGACTTCCAGGGGAGTGATCGTCGCGAGGTCATTCCAGCGCGGCACACGCGTGACGCGAGCCGAGGCCTCGTCGTTGGATAGCACTTCGAGCCTGACAGCGCGATGGTCGCGGCCGACCCCGCTCCGCAAGACCGACAACGCGGAGTCGCCGCCGCCAGCGTGCGTTACGTTCAGACGGTGGCAGATCGCACCGGCCAGCGTGCGCGTTTCCTTGCCGTGCGCGACGTCCCAACGGCACTCCTTACACCAGATGGACCACACCAACGCAGTGTCCGGGAAGCCCGGCCGCGCAATGCAGACGGGTTCGACGTCAAACTGCTCCCAGTCGGCCGGAGGGTGTTGGTCGGCCGCAACTCTCACGGAGAACCTGACCTTCGCGCTGCCGCCGACCTGGAAGGCCAACTCCATCACGGGCGGTTCCTGTCCGTCTCTCGACTTCATCACGAACCGGCCGCGGAAGGTCAATGGTTCACCCTCCGGCCAGCGCCAGCCAGGGACGTGCATCACTGTCAACGCCTCGGTCGACGGGAAGAGGCTCGCCAGGGTGTGAATCATCCGCCGGAGCGCGGCGATGGCGGTCTCGTCTTCGGTCAAGTCCAGATCCGCTCGCCGGTCCAGCAGGGCTCGCAGACGCTGGCTGAGTGCTTCCGCAAGCGCCTCATCCGTGTGGTGCTGCGCCCACTCGACAGCCCTGAGCCGTCGATTGCTTGCGGCCTCGCGACGCGCCCCACCTTCAGGCGAAGTCGGCGGGTGCCGGCCGGAACTCTGGGTCCGCATTCGATTCCTCAAGTTCTCTGCCCCGATGGTTGGCGATGGCTCGTTGCGCTGCCGTTTGCGCTAAGATCGCCTTCCAGCCGACTCCCTGGTCGGACGGGGCCAAGAACAGGGATTGCTCGGGTCGTGGTCCGTAGCTGGCCTTCTGGCAGGTAAGCGCTAACGCGGAGACTGGTTGGGAACGCCTCTTGACGTCGCCCCGCGGTCCCTTCTCGACGCTCCTCTTCCCGGTGTCGGCGTTACCGAGCGACCAGCGCCAGCGCACCGCGTTGTGCCAGTCCGTCGAACCCGAGAAGTCGTCGTCCGTGTCCGCGTCGACGTTCGAACCTCGAGACCCCGCGGGACGCTTCGGGGGATGGGCGATCAACAGCACTGCGCACCGATGCTGAGTGCCCCAAGCATCCCAGTCCGAGCAAAACGCTCGCACCAGCGGCCGGACGTTCTCGTCGCTCGCGTAGGCTCCGGCCAGCGAGTCGAGCACGAGCAGCCGAGCCCCCAACGCCTCGGCGGTTGCCCGGACCCGTCCGCCCACCTGGGTCAGACTGGCGACGGTCGAGACGTGCTTCTCGGTGCCGGGCGCCCACACCGGCCCCTTCCCTCTCAGGTCGAGGTAGACCAAGCGACCTTGGAGTCCGGGGACGTCGACCAGTTTGTCCGCGGCCATCGCCTTGAGACGGCGCCCAACCTCGTCGGATTCGTCCTCCCAGCTCGCGAAGACCACAGGTCCGCAGTGCTCTCGGAGTAGCTCGAACGCGTGCTTGCCCACGTCGGCGTCCGTGGCCTTCAGGACGTGGCCGCTCAGCGCCTTCCGGCGCGCCATCCGGGCCGCGAGCTGCAACACGAGCCGCGACTTCCCGCACCCGCCACGCCCCGCCGCCCCCCGCCGCCCCCCCCGCGGCCCCGCGCGCCACAACGCGCCCCGCCCCTCCCCGCCCCCGCCACGCCCCGACAGCATCCCGAGCCGGCCGACGGGCAGCCAGCCCTTGATCAGCCATTCGCGCCCAGGCCAATCCCGAACCCAAGTCGCGCACGCGATACCGGGATCATCCTCCGGCGTGATCGGAAGCCGCACGGCGTCGGGTTCGTCCAGCAGGGCCTGCACCGCGCGGTCGTCCGGGAAGGTTTCGCCGGCGTTCGCCCTGTCGACCAAGCGCCGTGCCCGTTCGAGCAGCCGCGGTTCTTCACGTTCGTCTGTCACCCTCCGCTCCCCTCCAGACGTATCGCCTCGCGTTCGAGTACCAGTTCCTGCGCCTCGTCCGCCAGGTCGCAGCCAGCCCGTCGCCGGCGGATGCGGACGGGGCGCCCGAGCTTCGCCTCCATCTGGTCGGCCTTCCGCGCGGCAACCGCGGCCCCGTTGTCGCCGTCGGGCCACAGGGTGACGTCGCGCGCCCCGTAGCAGACCGAGGGCCCAAAGGTCCCGATGCCGGGCATCCCGTGCACGGCCCCACCCTTCAGGTCGATCTCGCGCAACCGGGCCAACGTCACCAGAGCCATCGCGTCGAGCGGCCCTTCGGTCAGATGGACGCGCGCGCCATTGCCGGCCGCTGCCTGGAACACGCGGCGGTTCCCGCCGCTCGACCCGTACTGCGACGGACGCTTGGCCTCGCGCTGTCTGACCCCGCCGACCTTCACGATGAAGGGTACGCGGGCTCCGTCCTCCGCTACTGCTTCAAGCTGCAGGAACGCGGTTTCGGACTCCGCCGGGTCAGCGAATCGGTACACGAGGGCGCCCGCCGCGTCCTCGGGCAGTTCAGGCCGCAGGGCACCGTGGACGATATCGACCTTGGAACGCGGAAACCATCGGACGGCTGCCGGCAGGCGCTCGTGACCCGGCCACCACACGCAGCGCCGCTCAACGAGGTATCGCTCTCCCGGCGTGCCGGCGATGTCGACGGTGGCGTCCCATACGCTCTGCACGCGACGCGGATCGCCCGAGGTACGCGGCGTCGCACTCGATGGTGGGGGCGCGGCCGGCGCGCGGGCGGCCCGCGGCTTTCCGTCCGCGAGCCCGAGTGCCCCGCAGAGGTCCTCGAAGCGGCAGCCCTGGGAACACTGGATCAAGACCTTTGGGTCGCCCTGGGCGACGCGGAAGCGATCATCGCCCCCGCAGATCGGACACGGACCACGGAGTCGAGGCACGCCGTTCATCGTGCCACTCCGCTTCAAGGAAACGGCCTGCGCCGCCGCCCTTACGGCCTCGTCGTAGGTCATCGCCGCTGCGCTCCGCGGGGTTGCATCGCCGCCAGGAATCCTCGTGCCTCGGCTCCAGGCGGATCGGCCGAATCCAGGAGGATCATGCGGCACCGTTGCTCAGTCCAAGGGATTCTGCGTCGCGAGAAGGAGGGGCGTCCGCGGCCCGCCGCGCAACGACGAAGGGGGCGCGGACGTCTGGGGTGGGTTCGTCAATCCGTGGTGTCACCGCTCGTGCTCTGCGCCTTGCTGAGCGCGTCGACCCGGCGCCGCTCGAGCTTCGAGTACTCGTCGGGCGTGGCGAACGACAGCGCGCGCCAGATGTTCGTGCCCGAGACGCCCAGTCCACTCGCCAGCTTCTGAACGCGGTCGCGGGCCTCCGCGGGCATTCGAACCATGACGCGCCCCGGCGCCACCTTCGACGTCTTCGTTCTTTGCATGATTGGTCTCCCAGTCTACCGCAGTGTACGCTCCCGCGCCTTCAATAGTGTCTGCGCCACGCCCTGCGGGCTCCATGGCGCCCCGCGGCGCGTCCGCCGCCCCTCGCCGTTCAACCTGGCGGCGATCGCCTTCAGCGTGCGACCCCGGCGCCGTAGCGCCCGCGCCCGCCTGATCGTCGCCCGCTCGTCGGCTGAAGGCACGAGCCGCCCCGCGGAGTCCGCCGCGTAGCCGTACGGCGTCGTTCCGGCCCGCTCGCCGCGCGCCAGCTTCGCCTGCAACGCGGCCGACGTCCGCTCGGCGATCTGCTTCCGCTCCAGCTCGCTGAGGGCCGCGAAGATCGTCAGGCAGAACGCGCCGGCCGCCGATCGAGTGTCGAAGCCCTCCGACAGCGAGACGAGCCGCACGCCGCGCCGCGTGAACCGGTCCAGCAGCGCGAGCATGTCGCGCGTGGACCGGCTCATTCGGGAGAAGGCGAACGTGTAGACGGCCTCCACGCGGCCCGCGTCCGCCTGCGTCAGGAGGTTCGCGAGCGCCGGCCGGTCGAGCGTCGCGCCCGAGATCCCGTCGTCCGTGAAGACCCGCGCGAGCTGGACGCCATCGGCGACCGCCCGCGCCTCAATCCGTTGCCGTTGCGCCTCCAGGCCGAGCCCCGACACGGCTTGGCCCTCCGTGGAGACTCTGCAGTAGCCGACGGCCTCGCGGCCGTCCTGGGTTCTCGCCATCGGTTGTCACCCTCCGTCCTGACGCTGATTGCGTCCTCGATGCCCCGGACCGCGAGCCGGCCCGGGGCATCTGAGCCGCCGTTAGCCGCCGAAGCCCAACGTCGCGGCGCGCTGCGCCTCGACGCGGGCGTTGACGCCCTCCGCCTCCGCGAGCGTTCCCGCCACGGAGCAGAGCGCCGACCGCGACCCGGCGAGCAGCCGCCCGACGTCGCCCCGCCGGGCAGCCGCCCGACGTCATCGCGGTTGCCGGGCTGGTCGAACCCCGCGCGCCCGAGCGCCTCGACGCGCCGGAGCGCCTCGTCGACCTGGGCTCGCGCGCTCGCCCAGTCCGGCGCGACGCCGCCGGTCGTCACCATCTCGCCGCCACCGTTCCCGCCGTTGCCGTTTCGCTTCCCGCTCATCAACTCCCTCCGTTCCAGCGCCTGATTGCGCCCTCGGGCGCCCAGGGACCTCGAAAGCCCAAGGCGCCCTGAGTCGCCGTCAGATGCCGCTGTACTCCTGGATGACCTTGAAGATGCAGCCGCCGCGCGACTTCACTTCGGCGATGGCTTTCCACCCGCCGCTGTGCGGAATGATCGCCTTCCAGTAGCCCGCCCGCGACTGGCCGTCGGCGACCTTGCCGACCTCCCCGACGACCTCGCCGTCCTTCTCGATGCGGAACGTGTCCCTGTCGATCACGATCACCGTGAACCTGTCCACGTCACTCCTCCGTTCCCGCGCCTGATTGCGCGTGGGAGCGGTCGGACTCGTGGCCGGGCCGCTCCAGCTCGCCGTCAGGCTTCACTCCTCGCTCCAGGGAGCCTCCGGGTCGCGCGGCTCGACGCGCGGTCCCATCGGAAGTCCGCATGTGACGCACGCAACATGCGTCGGACCGCCGTAGGGTCCCACCACGACGCGGATCGGCTTGGGGCAACTGCAGGTCCTCATGCCGTCCCTCCTGTGCATTCGCCGGTCGCGGCCGGCCCGTGTGCCTCCGTGCCGATGCTCAGGTCGATGCAGATCACCTTCGAGCACCGCATGCAGTGAGTCGTCGCCGCCGTCTCGGGGGCGAACGGGCGCCGCTTCCAGCGGCCCAGCTCGTGCCCCAGCTCCTTCGCCGCGCGCCGGCCGGCTCGCAGAGCCGACGGCAACTCCCCGAACTCGTCCACGTCGCCGGGCTTCCCGCGTTCGAGCGCCCTGGCGATCGCCGCGCGGCCGGCCGCATCGACCGTCCGCGCCCCCCGCGCGACACGTCTCCGTCCCATGTCACTCCTCCGTCCTGACGCCCTGAAAGCGCCCTCGGGCCGTCGAACGAGGCCGCAGCCCCCCTCGACGGCCCTGAGTCGCCATCAGCCGTTGCGCCGAAGCGCGTCGTTCTGCCGCTCGATGCGCGCGTTCGTCTCGTCGACGCGCCGCTGCCGCTCCTCCGTCCCCGGTCCGCTCCACGACGTCAGGACGTCCGTCGCCGCGTCCACCACGTCGCCCCAGCTCCCGCCGTCGGCGCCGCGGTCGACCGCCACCTGCAGCGCGAGCACGTGCTGAAGCGGAATCCGCACCATCGCCGGCCGCACGTGCGGCTCGGGCGCGACCTGCGTGTTGCCGGCGTAGTCGCCGCCCCGCTCCTTCAGGAGGTAGGTCCACATGTCCGGGTGGGTGCTCGTCGCGCCGAACGAGCGCCCCTCGACCTCGAACGTGCGCCCTTCCAGCCCGAGGACCTCAACGAGGTCGCCGTCGCTGAACCTGTACGGCGTCGCCGTGGCTACGGCCCCTGCATCCTGCGGTGTCATGTCTGGCATCCGTCACTCCTTCCGTTCCGCGCCTGATCGCGCGTGCGGGCCGTCGAGGAGTCGCCCCCTCGACGGCCCGGGCTCGCCTTCAGGCCGTTGCCGCCTTCGCCATGTCGAACACGTACGGCGCCGCCGGCCGGTAGTCGTCGAACCGGGACACCATCACGTCCGCGAAGTGCTGCAGGTCCGACCACGTGAACACGCCGGCAACGTCGGTCGCGTTGAGGAACCCCGCGCGGCGCAGCGCGACCAGGACGATCGGCAGCTCGCAGTCCTCCTCAGCCCACATCGGCCCGTTCATCAGCGTCGCGGCAACCGCCGCCGGCAACGCCTTCTGCGCCTCCTCGTCGAGCCGCAGCCCGCCGTGCGAGGGCGTGTCCACCAGGACGATGTGCTCGCCCAGATGCCGAACGTCGTCCGCCGCGCCCCACGGGGTTTCGATCCGATTCCGCATGTCACTCCTCCGTCCCGCGCCTGATTGCGCGTGAGGCCGGTCGAACGGCCGTAGCCCCTCGACCGGCCGGGCTCGCAATCAGCCCTCAGTACCGTTCCGTCTCCCGGTCGATCCCGTTGATGGCCGCGTTCGCGTTCCATCAACCTCGACGTCATCACCGCCGTCCGCAGCTCCTCCGGCGGCCCGGGCGATCACCCGGTTGCAAGGCCTCGCCGGCGTGGAACGTCCCCGCCGGCACGGGGCGCCCCACATCGGTTGCACTTCGCTTCGCCGGCCGGTCGCTGGGGCGGATTTGCCGCCAGCTCGGTCACAACGACGCCCCCGCCGAGCAACGTGTCTTGTCGCCGCATCACTCCTCCGTCCCGCGCCTTGATCGCGTGAGGCCGCACGAACGGAGCCGAAGCCCCCCTCGTGCGGCCGGGCTCGCAATCAGCTCTCCTCGCCGACCGGCAGCATCGGCACCGTGCCCATCGCGTAGGGCAGGCACATCGGGCACGACACCAAGTCCGGGTTGAGCGTCGCCGAGTCTCGCGGCCCCGGGGCCACCCCGACGAACGAGGCCTCGATGTCCTTCCCGCACGCCGGGCGCGCCGGCCCGAGTGCGTCGACCGCGCGCACCGCCGCGTCGCCGTGAACCGCCGCGTTGTCCGTCCAGATACCCATCTCTCCGTCCTTCCCGACGCTGATTGCGTCCTCGATGAGCGGGAACTCGCGACGTTTCGCGAAGTCCCGCCCATCTGAGCCGCCGTCAGTCCGCTCCGCACGCGTGGGCCGGCATGTAGATCAGCTCGCTCGCCGGGATGCACGCCGCGCAGCACGTGTCGCCGGGCAGCGCTTCGGCCTCCCCGCACGACCGGCACGGCCGGTCGAACTGCGCGTCGACCAGCCGCTCGTTGATCCGCAGCAACGCCCGCAGCGCGTTGAGGTTGCGCTCGCCCCGGAGGATGCAGTTGGTCCGCCACCCGATCTCGTCGTCCGGGTGCAGCCCCTCGACCTCGATGAGGTAGTCGCCGATGGTGTGGAAGACCACCATCTGCAGGCCGTAGAGCTTGCGCTTCCGGTCGATGCTGATTCGGCCCGGTCCGAACCAGTCCCGCCGATTCCGCCGATACAGCTCTCGAATGGTCACGTCGTCACTCCTCCGTTCCGCGCCTGATTGCGCGTGGGAACGGGCGAACGGCGGTAGCCCCTCGTCCGCTCCAGCTCGCCATCAGTCCGCCATCGCGTCGAAGCAGCGCTGCGCGCTCGACGCGAGCGCCTTGCACCGCGCGTCGTTCCCGGCCATCAGCGCTTCCGCCGTCGCGCGGCGCAGTGCCATCCGGCCGCCCCGCATCCGCGCTTCAGCGAAGGCGCCGTCGAGGTCGGTTCCTTGCTCCTCGACCGTGCCGTCGTCGATGACGGCGTAGTCGCTGGCCGGGTCGTCGACCGTGATGGCGACCACTTGGCCGTCCGCCGTCGGGAACATGTGCGCCCGGTCGTGGTTCATCGCCATGACGACCTCCGCTCTCGGTCGCACCAGACGTCGAGGACGATGCCGCCGACGACCACGAACGCCATCACGCCGAACAACACCCAGATCGCAACCATCCGTCGCCTCCTTTGTTCCAGGGTCCGATGCAACCCTCCGACGCGGGGGACCTACGCGGGCGTGTCGACCGCTCACCTTGCTTCTAGGCCCTGTGCTTGGGGCGACGCCCCGATGCGCCGCCGCGCGAAGCCAGGTCCGCGGGCTCGCTGCGTCCGTACCGCTGCCTCACGGTCCGCCGGAGGGTTGGATGCGACCCTGGAAGGTCGCTTGCGCCGCTACAGCCGACTGTCTCTTCCGTCGACCGTGCCCTTGAAGGAGTGAGCGGGCACCGCAGCGCGTTCTAGGCTTGGCCGACTTCCCGCCGCGGTAGCCCCCGCGGGACCGGGATTTCGGCTCGTGCGGGGCGGTCCTCCCTGCCCCCCGCCGCCTGATTCAGTTGTCAACCGCCGGCCGCGTAATGTATATCTTACCGAAAGCCTTACCGGCAGTCACGCCGTATGCATTCCGAAATCGGCAAGAAATCAAGAAACCGGACGGTTGATTGATGACGAAATCGGGTATAAGCGGCGCGTTTGCAGAGGTTTGCGTGGGATTAACCGACTCCGCGCCAAAGCTCCGTGCGGCTGTCGTCGGCCCGGTCAAGCGCCCGCGAACGGTACGCCAGGTGGCAAGGGGAACGGCCGGCGCCCGACCGCCCGCCGCCCGCGTCGAGGTTGCGAGCGCATCGGGCCGCCCGCGGTGCGCGTCCAGGTCGCGAGCGGGGCGCCAAGCACGCAGGAGCCTCTGTGAGCGCACGCCCAACCTGGACGTCCTGAACACCGTCGTCGGCGCCCGGAACGCCGTGAGCAGGCCGTAGCGTCCCCTTCGACCGGCCGATTCCGCCAGCATCGGCTCCGATATCGCCTCGGCAAAGCACGGAGGACCCCGCGCACATCGTCCGGCTGCTCTACTGGCTATGAGCGCACGGCCGGTCCGGGAGCGCGGGAGGTCGACCCATACCCACGGCATCGGGCGCCCGTCCGCCGCGGCCGCCGGTCGCTGGAGCCCGCAGAGCGCCGCAGATGAGGTCGTAGAGCGGCCGGTGTTGAGCCCGAGAGCCCCGTTCGGAGCCGGCGTCAGGGCTCTGACACCTCAAATCGTCAAACCAGTGACGATAGGACCGACCGCGGGCCTCGTTCAGTCAAGGGCTTGACGTGGGCTGCCTCGGTCTGACCGCTCGAGGGCGTCGTCGGCTGGCTCGACTTTTGGGCTGAAGAAGGTCGCCGGGCCGCTCGAGCGGGCGAGCGCGCGGTCGCCGGTCCTCGGCGGGTTAGAGGTCGGCCCGGACCCGCTCACTGTCCGTTCGAGGGGACGCTCGACCGCCCTCATGAGCCCGTCGCCGGCCGCATCGAACCGGGCTCGGGTCGCGGGAACCGCTCACCGTCCATTCGACGGGACACTCGGTCCCTCGTGAGTCGGTCGTCGGACGCCTCGAACAAAGCTGAAGTCGTCCAGGGGGCCGCTCGACCGTCCGTCGGAGAGGACACTGAGCCCGCCGCCGGGCGCAACCATCCGGCAATCGGCCGCCAGTTCTCCGCCGACCACTCGACCGGACCGGGCCGCGCGCGAGCCGAAAACTGCCCGTTTCGGTGGCGCGATCGTGCGATCTCAGATGGGTGCTCGTGCGAGAAATCGACCGATTCCCCGGTGATCGAATAGGGGTCCCAACCCTTCAGAAATGGGCAAGTCGAACTCCAGAGGAACCGCGATACGGGTTCCGCCCGGTCAGGATGGGGGCCGCGCGGTTCACAGCGAGGATCGACCAAGGTCGTCCGTGGTTCCGAGCCAGCCGCCGGGCTGGCGAAGTTCGGGGAAGATCGGTACGCTATGGGCCGCACACGCGGCGTCACGGCGGGCGAGAGGGGACGGCGATGCAACCTGGACGACCCGAGCTGAGCGACCGCCGGTTGCGCCTCGTAATCGGGCTGGCCGGGGTAGCGTTGAATGGTGTCGGGCTTTACTTTGATCCGAACGTCAGGTGGCCACTGCTGCTCTTGGGCGGCGCCATGCTGGTGTCGGTAGCTGGGGCATGGGTCGTTGACTTGCGGCGCACCCTGTCGTCAGGTGATACGCATCCCATTCCTCCACTGTCGCCCCGACCATTCCCAGAAGAGCTGTTGGCCCCGGAGAGGCGAGAGTGGCTGGTGGACTTCCCGCCGCTGCCGCATTTCTTGAGGCTGCTTCACGATGAGAGCTTGTTCACGATGCGTGCGAATGCGCTCGCTGCCGAGGCGGACGGGAGGTGGGTCGTTGTCGACGCGGTAGTTAATGACGTCCTAGCCCACGACCGAATCGAACTGGTGCTTCGCGATGGGGCACGAGCTACGGACCAAAAGTTGATTGCTGCCGACCTCGATCGCCCGGTACAGGCGGAGCGCGGCGACCCCATTCGCGTCTGCGGACGATTGCGTTGTGAAGACCGGCGAAGCGTTGGCCTGAAGCACTGCGAAGTGCTTTCATTCACCAGCACGCGACGCGGGGAGGCGGAGTTCGCCCTTGGCTGGGACTCGCTCGACGAGAGCGCCTGACGTCGGTCGGGGTTGCCCACCACGCCCGGTCCTCGTGTGCGATACCGACCAATGTTCGGTGATCGAATAGGGTCCCGCCTAATCAGAGACGGGCGGATCGGATTCCAGGGCGGATCGCGATAGGTCGCACCCGTCAAGAAAATGGCGGACGTCGATCCGGCGAGCGCGATACCGACCTGGCCGCGCCTGGACAAGTCCAGGCGAATCCGCCAAACTGCTGGCGATGACTCCGAGTCGAGGTCCTGGGAGTAGGGTTCCCATCCGTCAAGACAACGGCGGCCGGCGGAGGTCACGACGGGATGGGGCGATCTGCTGGTGAGTTCCTTCCCCAAGGGCGCGCGGCCACCGGGGAGATCATCTCAGGAAGAGCGCGGCCGGCTGACCTCGCGAGGGTTCCCCGCTACGGTCCGTTTTAGGGCTTGACCCCGAGGGTCTTGGGGGCTGGCTGGCGTCGTCCGCGCGCCGTCGGAGGACTCACATGGCGATCACGGTGACGAGTTGCCGCGGTGTCGAGGACGGAACGACGCTCCGCATCGGATTCGTGATCCGCCGCGCCCGCCCTGCCGGCGTTGCCAGTGCCGTTCGATGACGCTCTCGGCCAGCTTCCGTGCCATCCCGTACAAGGCGCCCGGGCCGACGTCGTTCTCGAATCGCGACAGGCGTCGGTTGCGACGCCAGGCGCTCGCCGGTGACCGGGGTTCCGCCCCAGTAGCAGCGTGTGGATGGGATCCTCGGCGAGGTGGTCGGCATCGTTCGCGTCCGGATGGCCGCACGCTAGGAGGCGACGGGTCTCGCTAGCGCTACAGAGCCGGCGACGGCGGCGACGCACCATGCGCCAGCGAGACGTGCCGCCCCTGGACACACACGGCCGAGCCGAGAGAACGCTGAAGTTGGACTTCGCGGACATCATCGGAGTCTCGCTGCCGGAGTTCCGACGTTACGCTCGCGCTCAATCCCTCGAAGCAGGGAAGGCAGGTGCGGATGCAACCCATCATCAGGGTCGCTCGTCGAAACGCTGAACTCTTCTTCGTCAGCATCGCCGCCGGTCTCGTCGTCATGTTCGTGGCGGAGTACGCCAGTTCGGTGTGGGACATGCTCCGTGCCCTCACCGTCAGAAGCGTGATCATCGGAGCGATAACCGCAGTCGGGGCTGGCACTGCCGGGCGGTTGTGGCTCACACGACGCGATGGTCTGCGGAAGCTGGCGGCCGTATCGGCCCATGCGAAAGCACTGAAGTGGGTAGCGGCAGCCCACGACTCCTTTAGCCCGGATTATTCAGGAAGGTTGGGGTTTCGGTAGGGAAGCAAGAGCCTCCGTGTGCTAAAACACTGCTGGCAACAAGCGTTTTCGGCACCACGGAGGCCCTTGCATGACGGACCCCACGATACCACA
>MKWU01002446.1_pt1 | contig 27857 bp, 19 predicted proteins | sample 809101 | NCBI WGS metagenome assembly MKWU01 (sample SAMN05860141, study PRJNA318959) | sponge metagenome | host: Aplysina aerophoba | place: Slovenia: Piran, Adriatic Sea, Gulf of Piran | collected 2013-05-07 | reverse complement strand
CCAAGAGTTCATATCGACGGCGGTGTTTGGCACCTCGATGTCGGCTCATCACATCCTGGGGCTGTAGCCGGTCCCAAGGGTATGGCTGTTCGCCATTTAAAGTGGTACGCGAGCTGGGTTTAGAACGTCGTGAGACAGTTCGGTCCCTATCTGCCGTGGGCGTCGGAGACTTGAGGGGAGCTGCTCCTAGTACGAGAGGACCGGAGTGGACGTACCTCTGGTGTTCCGGTTGTCACGCCAGTGGCATTGCCGGGTAGCTAAGTACGGACGGGATAACCGCTGAAAGCATCTAAGCGGGAAGCCTCCCCCAAGATGAGGTCTCCCTGGATCCTCGAGATCCCTGAAGGGCCCTCGAAGACTACGAGGTTGATAGGCCGGGTGTGGAAGCGCAGTAATGCGTGAAGCTAACCGGTACTAATTGCCCGTGAGGCTTGACCATATAACACCCAAGCGATTTTGTCTGGGCGGTGCAACATATCCTGAAGCGCAATGCGGCTCTCTGAATTTCTCGGTCTTGCTTGGTGGCGATAGCGGGCGGGAACCACCCGATACCATCTCGAACTCGGTAGTGAAAACGCTTAGCGCCGACGATAGTGTGGGGCTTCCCCATGTGAAAATAGGACACTGCCAAGCACTTTGTCGTGGGACACCCCCCGGCGCCATCGGCGCCGGGGGGTGTTTCGTTCAGGGCGCGGTGAGCTCGCGACATGCGGTGGAAAAGGGATCGAGGAGCGGACGGTAGAGTCCTGCACCGAGTCCGCCGGCGCGTCCGGTTCGATCGACGATACCTAGCTCTATGACTGGAGTAGCGCGGCTCGCAGAGACCTTCCGTGCCACCAGTCCGGTGAGTGCGCCGGATGCGGGCAATCGCGGGTGCACGACGGCAAGGAGCTTCGCCGGCAGGGAGAGCAGATCGACGTGATGGTGCCCCGCAAACAGGTCACGCATTCGGGGCGCGTAGCGGTGGGCGAAGGCACGCAATCCGAATGCTTCGATGATTGCGCTGTCGCCGAATGCGCCGGTGGTGTCCGCGGTGACGAATCCCTTTCTGAGTGTGCCGATGGGTGGTGTCGCTTCGCAAGTGAACCAGCGTCCCGGGAGACCGATGATCTGAAGGCCGAACATTGCGCCGTTGCCGCCGAGCGCGGTGACGAGGCTGCTCGATGGCACGCCAGTGGCGCCGTCGAGGATGCATCGGACCGCAGCCATCCAGTAGTTGAGATGGGAGATCGGCCAGTCGCGGATGAATGCGTCGGTTTCGCATCCTTTAATTTTGGCCCGAATGCAATTCTGGAATATGCAGAATTACCGGGTGTCGATGCCAGGCGGGCTTCCCGGCAGCGGCGTGTTCACGGTCGCAACAAACCTGAGCGGGGTCAGCGACGGGTGCGCGTCAACCACCGCCGCAGCCACTTCCAGGTCGCGGCCGTCGCCAGGGCGAGTCCCCCGACGGTCGGTTCGGAATCGGCTTCGTTGCCCTCCACGGTCGAGGCCAGGTTCGCGGCAAATCGTTCGAGGAGCTGCTCGACCACTGCATCCACGACTGCACCCCGGCTGAACTGCGCGAGCGGTCCCTTGAGCGCGTAGCGCAACCGCAAGCGCAGTATCGAGCCACCGCCCGTGGCGGACAGCACCGCGAGCTTGATGCGCCCCTCGCTTGTAGAACGGGATCGCTTGTCGTGCCCGCTGCCGTCGATGTCTACCGCGCGTCGCCGATCATCGTAGGTGACGTGCGCGCTGCCTTCGAATCTTGCCCTCATGGGTCCAATTGCGACACTCATTTCGAGAGCCAGGGGGTCGGCGTACGGAGGGCCCGCAAGCGACGCCCCCGGAAGACAGCTCACCACGGTCGGGATGTCCCTGAGAACATGCCATAGCGAATCCGGTGCGATTGCAAGGGCCATCTCGTGGTCGGATCCGACGGCGTCCGGCTCGTCTGTCGCATGGCGTGTCGACGTCCCGGGCGGTAAATCGGCGCCCGCAGCCCTGTTTTCCCAATCCGAATTCGTCGCATCCGGCGCTTCCCGCGCGCCGGCCGGGCCGCGTGGCGCCGTTGGAGATGCATCGAAGTGACCGAGCGTGTCCGGCGAATGCACCGACATGTTCCGGGCGTCGACGCCTGAGTCGAATCCCGACGGCGGCGTGTGGAGCTCGGGCGCTGGTGTCGTCGATCGCTCGACCGTGTCGTGGAGTGGGGCGATCGGAACGGCCGCCGAGCCGGTCGACCGGTCGACGCATGCCAGGGGAGCACCAAGAACGGATTGCACTGCCTCGACGATTCCGACGTAGCCCGTGCATCGGCAGAGATTGCCGGAAAGCTCCTCGCGCACACGGGCCTCGTCCGCGCCGGGGAGTCGTCGGACGATGTCGTGGGCCGTGATCAGCATCCCTGGCGTGCAATACCCGCATTGAAGCGCGTGATGGCGCGCGAACGCATGGCGCAACTCCTGCATCAGGGGATCGTCGTCGAAGCCTTCGATGGTGCGCACGTCGGCTCCGTCGCATGCAATCGCGTAGGCGATGCAGCTTCGAATCGGTGCCCCGTCGAGCAGGACCGTGCATGCGCCGCACACGCCGTGTTCGCAGCCCAGGTGCGTACCCGTCAGACGGACCACGTCCCGAAGGAAATCGGCGAGATGCATGCGCGGCTCGACGGCTGCCTCGACCGGGCGGCCGTTGACCGTCAGCGACAGAGGCAGGGTCACGCCGGGTGCCTCGTGCCGTCCAGATCGCGGACCACGCGGCGGAGGGTGACTGCGTGCAGCCGCACCGTGGCGGCATCGAGACCGGGTACGTGGGCGTCGACGAACGCCTCGGCGCCCGCGGTGTCGGACACCGCCGACAGGTCGTCGACGGCGATCGGAGTACGCTCGATCGCGCCCAGCACCGCCCTCGACTCGCCACGTTCGGGATCGTCGAGCGCGACGCAGAATGCGCTCGCGAACTCCCCGACTCGAATCGCCGTCTTGCGATATCCGTAGCGCACACGGTCCGAACGCCTGGCGATCCGGATCCCCACCAGGACTTCCCCTTCCCCGAGCGTCGTGAGGAATGGACCGGCGACGGAATCCGCGAGCGCGGCGGTGCGCTTCCCTTCCGGTCCGAGCACGTCCACCTCCGCCCCGAGCAGAAGAAGGACGACGAGCCAGTCCGCGGCGGGATCGGCGTGTGCGATGCTGCCGCCGATGGTGCCGCGGGTTCTCACCGCGCGGGAGGGGGTTTGGGGCGCGGGCGCGGGCCGCCCACCCCCGCCAGGGGGCGGGCGCGCGGCCGCGGCCAGCCATCCATCGCAGGGGTCCGGCACTGCGCCGTCCTCGATCTCGGAGTGGGTGACGGCCGCGCCGAAGAGAACCGTTTCGCCGTCATCGCGGCATCCCCGCAGATCGGGACAGGTACGGACGTCGACGAGGAGGTCGGGCTCCACGAGCCGCAGGTTCAGCATCGGTCCAAGCGACTGTCCGCCCGCAATGACTTTCGCGTACCCATTCGCCGCGGCGAGCAGCTCCACCGCGTGTGCCGCGTCCCGGGCGCGCGCGTAGCCGAAGGGGGCGGCCTTCACGATACGGTTCCGGAACCCGGGCTCATGGCCGTGTCGGACACTCGCCTCATGGCAGCTCCGTCGGACCCGGCTTCCACCCCGAAAATCGCCGGGGCGTCCACGGAGACGAGTTCGCGCGCACGGTCAACGCCGGTGCTCCTCAGGAGACTGCCGCCGCATCATCCGACGCGATGATCTTCGCGAGCACCTTTCGCATGGTGATGGGCGTCGAGTCCACCTCCACGCCCAACGTTTCCAACGCGTCGTTGATCGCGTTCGCGATGGCGGCGGGAGGTCCGATCGCGCCGCCTTCGCCAATGCCCTTCTGGCCGAACCGGGTGTAGGGAGACGGCGTCTCCATGTGGTCGATGCGCACGGCTGGAACTTCCGGCGCCCCGGGAAGGTGGTAGTCGGCAAGGGTGGAGGCGAGCGGCTGCGCGGACTCGTCGTAGGGCATCTCCTCGAACAGCGCGGTGCCTATCCCCTGCGCGACGCCGCCGTGCACCTGGCCGTCGACGATCATCGGGTTGATCAGCACCCCGCCGTCCTCCACGACCGCGTAGTCGAGCAGCTCCGTCTCGCCGGTTTCCGGGTCGACGGCGACCACGCACGAGTGCGCCGCGTAGGAGAAGGTGCCGGAGTCGACCTTGGTCTTGTACCCCTCCATGACCTCGAGTCCGCGCGGGTCCGCGTCTTCCGGCAGGTTTTCCGGCTGCAGGTACCACAAGCGCGCGATGTCCTCCAGCGGCACGTGCCCGGAGGGCCCGTGCACGCCGCCGTCGCGCAGGGCGACCTCCTCGCGTTCCGCCTGCAGCAGATGCGCGCCGAGCGTCGCAATCCTCTCTCCGAGAGCTTCGCATGCGGTGGCCACCGCGCCGCCGGCCATCACCATCGCCCGCGACCCCCAGGTGCCCGTCGAGTACGGGGTCAGGGCGGTATCGCCGTGGACGACCCTGACCTTGTCGGGGTCGATGCCGAGCACCTCGTGCGCAACCTGGGCGAGCGTGGTCTCGAGCCCCTGGCCGTGGGAGTGCACGCCGACGCGGAGCTCGAGCCCGCCGCTCGGCGTCATCCGTGCCCCCGCCTGCTCGTGGCCCGGAATCATGGGCACCCCCCAGGCGGCGTAGACCGAGGTGCCGTGTGCGGCCTGCTCGCAGAATATCGAGAATCCCACCCCGATTCTCCGTCCGTCGGCCTCCCCGCGGTGCTGTCGCTCCCGGATCGCCGGGAGATCGATCGCGGCGGCGGCCCGGCGCAGGCACTCCGGGTAGTCGCCACTGTCGAAGTGCTTTCCCGTGATGTTGTCGAACGGCATCAGGTGCGGCTCGACCAGGTTCCGCAGGCGCAGCTCGACGGGGTCCATGTCGAGGGCGCGTGCGACGCAGTCGAGGAGCACTTCCAGCGCGAAGCATACGCCGGTGCGCGCCACACCCCGGTAGGGGAGGATGGGCGGCTTGTTGGTCGCCATCGACCAGGTTCGGCACCGGTAGCCTTCGAAGACGTACGGGCCCGGCAGGATGCTCGCGACCTGCGCGGCCTCCAGGCACGCCGAGAACGGATAGGAGGAGTACGCGCCGGCATCGACGTGCGCCTCGCAGTCGATGGCGAGCAGGGCGCCGTCGGCCGCGGCATGGGCGGTGATGACGTAGTGGTGCTCGCGGCAGTTCGCGTTGGCGACGAGCTGCTCCCGGCGGTCCTCGATCCACCGCACGGGATGATCCCGGTGCATCGCGAGCCAGCCGAGCACGACCTCCTCGGGGAGCAGGATGCCCTTGTACCCGAATCCGCCGCCGACGTCGGGGACGACGATGCGCACCTGGCCCTGCTCGAGCCCCAGGCATTCCGCGAGCCCGGTGCGCACGATGTGCGGGATCTGGCACGCGGTGTGAAGCACGAGCATCTCCAGTCGCCGGTCCCAGTACGCGAGCACGCCGCGGCCCTCGATCGGCGACATGCACTGGCGCGCGGTGCGAAACGTGCGGGTGACGCTCACCGCCGCCCTGCGCTCGATGTGGCCGAGGTCCGCCTCGACCGCCGACTCGAGAAACACGTTGTCGCCCCATCCCGGGTGCAGCAACGGGGCGTCCGGCTCGCGCGCACGGAGCATGTCGGCCACCGCGGGCAGCTCCTCCAGGTCGAGCACGACGCGGCCCGCGAGGTCCTCCGCCGCGGCCCGCGTTTCGCCGACGCAGGCCGCAATCAGCTCGCCGGCGTAGCGCACGCGATCGGCAGCGAGCACCGGCTGCTCGGACACCTTGAATCCGGGCAGCCCCGAGCGGGCGACGATCGGCCGAACCCCGGCGAGGTCGCCGGCGGTGTACACCCTTGTCTCGTCGCCCGCGGGCTTGTCCGTGCCGCGTATCCGGGCGTGTGCGAGCGGGCTGCGAACGAACGCCACGTCCATCGTGCCGGGCATGGCGATGTCGGCGACGAACTCGCCGTGCCCGTGCAGCAGACGGCGATCCTCCTTGCGCGGAAGGCTCGCTCCGATCCCCTGCCCGCTGGCCATCGAACGGTCCTCATCCCGAGTTGCCGGCATCGCGATATCGTACAATGCGGATCACGAGTCGGCACTTTGATATGAACCTGGAATCCCGCATGTCGCCCGCCGACAGGAGGAAACCATGATTCGCGCCTCTCTCCTCCGCCCGGTAATTTTGGTGTCCGGGAGCTTTCTGGCCGCATTGTCCCTGGCGGTTGACCCGTCGGTCGGTCGAGCGGCCGACGGTGCCGACGACGCCGGGCTCAGGATCGCGACCGAAGCCCGCGATCGCCAGAAGGGTTTCGGCAACTTCACCGCAAACCTGACCATGACGCTGCGCAACAAGCAGGGGCGGGAGAGCAAGCGCGAGCTTCGCCTGAAGGTCATCGAGGTCGAGGGAGACGGCGATCGCACCATGTTCGTGTTCGACCGCCCGCGCGACGTCAAGGGAACCGCGTTTCTCGTCCACTCCCACAAGACCGAGTCCGACGAGCAATGGCTCTATCTTCCCGGACTGAAGCGGGTCAAGCGCATCAGCTCCTCGAAACAGTCCGGCTCCTTCATGGGGAGCGAATTCTCGTACGAGGACATGGGCGCCACCGAGGTGGAGAAGTATACCCACCGGCTCCTGCGCGACGAGCCGTGCGGCGATCTCCAATGCACCGTTTCCGAACGTGTCCCGACCGACTCGGATTCCGGGTACTCCCGTCAGCTTGTCTGGCTCGACCGGGAGGAGCTTCGCACCATGCAGGTCGAGTACTTCGACCGCAGGGGCGCGCATCTCAAGACGATGGTCGTGGAGGGCTACGAGAAGTTTCTTGACAGCTTCTGGCGGGGGCGCAAGGTGACGATGACGAACCATCTCACGGGGAAGAGCACCGTGCTGCTCTGGTCGGACTACGAGTTCGGGACCGACATGGACGTTGACGACTTCACCCGGACCGCACTGAAGCGGGTGCGGTAGTGTCAGGCCGTATCCCGCAGCTCGAGCCCTCGGGCTTCGTCGACAGGTAGTCGATCGAAGCGGGCGGCAGTCAACCGAGGCCGGGATGGCATCCCCGCACATGTACGGACAATGGCCGCGATCGTGGCCTATCCCTGCGTCGGGCTGCCAGGGAAGCGTTCGGCTCCGGACGAGACTCCGCTCGACCGAATGGGAGGACCAGACATGACACAAGAGCAGACCGCGTACGACACGATCCTTCGAGGAGGCACCGTCATCGACCCCGCGACGGGCCGAAACGGAAGGTTCGACGTCGGTATTCTCGCCGGCCGCATCGACGCGATTGATCCTTCGCTCGCCCCCGCCGGCGCGGCGCAGGTGATCGACGTCGCGGGCAAGCTCGTCATCGCCGGAATGATCGACACCCATGCGCACGTCTACGAGCACGTCACCGGCAAGTTCGGGCTCAACGCGGACATGGTCGGGGTGCGGTCGGCGTCCACCACCCTGATCGACCAGGGCGGGCCAAGCTGCATGACCATCCGCGGCTTCCGGCACTTCGTCTCGGAACCGGCGTCGAGCCGGGTGCTGGCGTTCATCTCCAACTACCTCGTCGGAGGACTCGAGGGCCACTACTACCCCGAGCTGTACGGCCCGGGCGGCGTCAACGTCGACCACACGGTGCGCGCCATCGACGAGAACCGCGACATCGTCAAGGGAGTGAAGTCGCACGCGGAGATCGGCGGCGCGTCGCGCTGGGGGCTGGAGGTCGTCAAGCTCGGCCAGCGCATCGCGCGCGAGGCGAACGTTCCCCTCTACATCCACCTCGGCCAGCTTTGGCCGACCGCCGAGCATGCGGTCATCGACGCGGACGACTACGTCCGCGAGCTGGTGCCCGTGATGGGCGAAGGCGACGTGCTCGCGCACCCGTTCACCCGCCACCCCGGCGGGTTCGTGAGCGCGGAGACCGGCGAGGTCCATCCGGTGATCTGGGAAGCGATCGAGCGAGGCGTGGTGGTGGACGTCGGGCACGGCTCGCACTTCAGCTTCGACATGGCGCGGCGCACGCTCGAAGCGGGGATCCGCCCGTTCACCCTGGGCGCGGACATGCACGGCTACAACGTCCGCGTGCCGCAGCCCGGCATGAGCGACGAAGAGCGCACGTCGAATCCGTTCGCCGGTGTCGCGCCCTTCAACCTCACCATCGCCATGACCGAGCTCCTCGCGCTCGGACTGGAGCTCGAGGAGGTCGTCGCCACCGTCACCGCCAACGCCGCGAAGCTCATCCGCATGGAGGGCGAGCTGGGCAGCCTGGCCGTCGGCCGCGAGGCGGATGTCTCGGTGCTCGACGTGCTGAAGGGCCGCTTCGTGCTCTCCGACAACAGCGGGGCCGAGGTCGTGACCGATACGCTGATCCGGCCGGACTTCTGCCTCCGGGGCGGTGTGCGCTTCGACGCCGATTCGCCGCTCGTGCCGCCGGCCGTCGAAGCGGCGGCCTGAGCCGCCGACCTCCGCCCGGCGGTCGTCCCGAGGATTCGCCGGGGCGCCGCGTTGTGTCCGAAGGTGAGCAGGCGCTCACTAGCGGCGGTTCGAGTCGGACCACAAGAGCTTGAGGCAGCCCGCAGCTTCCCGGGTGCGCAGGCGTTCGACCCCCCCGCTCCCGACCATGGGGAAGACCCGCCGGCCGGTATGGAGCAGGCCGGGCTCCCGGCTTCCCGGGCGCGGATCAGGCCGCTTTCGCCGATGCGGGCGTCTGAATTGCCTCGATGCTGCGCATCATGTGGTCGCAGGCGGCGGCTGCCTCCGCTCCCTTCTTCGTCATGTGCCCGGTGAAGAACGCGACGTGCTCGTCGTGCTCGTGGAACCGCTGCGGCGTGAGCACCATGGAGAGCACCGGTACCTCGGTCTCGAGCTGGACGGACATGAGGCCGTCGATGACCGCCTGGGCGACGAACTCGTGCCGGTAGATCCCGCCGTCGACGACAAAGCCGGCCGCGACGATCGCCGCGTACCGGCCGGTCTTCGCGAGCAGCTTGGCATGGAGCGGGATCTCGAGACTCCCCGGGACCTCGAACAGGTCGACACGGTCGGGTGACACGCCGAGTCGTTCGAGCGCGCGGAGAAAGCCGTCGCGACCGCTCTCCACGATGGAGCGGTGCCAGCATGCCTGCACGAAGGCGATACGCGAGCCGGAGGAGGGGGGTTCGGTCTGATTCATGGCGCATGCTCCCTGATGCGGGTCACCGACTTCAGGGCGGCGGGAATCGGACCTGCGACGCGTGCCGTCGGCGCACGCCGGCTTCGACTCCGTTCTCTTCCATCCGGACTGTGACCGTCGGCTTCGGAATTGCACCGAATCTGCTGACCCTGCCGCGGCAGGCGCTCGCGGGCTGATGCGCAAGCCAGCAACTCTCATCGATGCGCGCGCTCGAATTGCGCGAATCGGTGAAATCTGCACGCCTGTGCGCAAACACCGCCGGTGGGGAATTTCGCCCCGCCCCGAGAACGTGCGCGAGCATCGCTCGCGCCGGCACATTATATCGGCCTCTACCCAATCACATGAAGATCGTTTCGATGTCGAGGCCGAGCATGTGCCTCCCCACGGTCTCGAAATTGGTGTGGCGGCCCTGGACCTGCTGCGAGACGGCGTAGGCGTCGCGGAAACGTCGCTCGAAGGCATGGTCCTCGAAGATCGCGGTGGAGCCGGCGAGGCGGTAGACCTGCTCCGAGACCCCGGTCGCCTCACGGATGGCATGGGTCGTCGCGAGACGGATGCGGGCGCGCTGCGCCATCGTGAGCTCGCGCGAGGCGTCGACCTCGTCCCAGACCTCGCGAATCGTCTCGCGCTGGTAGGCGCGCGCGGCCCCGAGGCTGGCTTCGAGCTCGGCGAGCCGCGCATGGATGACGGGACTCTCTCGCATCGAAGTGCGCGCGCCGCGTTGCGACTTCGTCCGCGCCAGCGCCAGCAGGTCGTCGAGCATGGCGCGCGCGATGCCGAGCGCGACACCGGAGAACACGCTCGCGTAGACGTTCGTGGTCGGGAAGACGTAGAGCGTGGAGTCGAGCCGGCACTCCGCCGGGGTGTCGCGGTCGAGGGTGAGCCGGGCTTCCACGAACAGATCCTCCACGGTGTATCCCTCGCTCCGGGTTCCCCGGAGACCCATCACGTACCAGTCGTCGGCGATCGTGGCCCGACCGCGCGGAAACACGGTGGTGCGCAGGGCATGGGCGCCGTCGGCGCCGAGCCGGGGACTTCCGTCCGCCTCGTAGACCTTGCAGTGCCCGCCGAGCCACGTCGCATGCTTCGCGCCGCTCGCGAACCTCCATGTGCCGTTCACGAGGTAGCCCCCCTCGGTCGCGACTGCCGTGCCTTGCGGTCCTGCGCCCCACGCGAGCACCGCATCGGCCGGGCCGAACACCTCGCGCGCCGCGTCCTCGTCGAGGAATGCCGCCGACATCGCGCAACCGAACGCCTGGCCGAGGCACCACGCGGTGCTGGCGTCGGCGCCGGCGATGATCTCCGTCACTTCCGCCAGCACCGGAACCGGCAGCTCGTGCCCGCCCACGTGGGCGGGCAGCGACAGCCGGAACAGCTCCCGCTCGTGCAGCGCATCGAGCACGTCGGCGGTCAGCTCCCTCCCGGCCTCGATGGCCACAGTCCGTTGTCGCAGCAGGAGCGTCATCGAGCGCGCCTGCTCACGCCAGAACCGGTGGTCGGGCACTACGGCGGCGCGAGGGATGCGACGTGCTGATGTGACCACGGCTCGGAGTCCTGTCTTCGTCGGCGGGGTGAGGCAGCGTCAATGATGCACGCCGCGGTCAGCCGCGCACCAGCCGCTCCTTCGGCGGTACCGTGTCGCAGGCCAGATCGCGGATGAGACGCTTGCCCGCGAGGGGCTGCAGCGCCGTCTCGCCCGGTTTCAGCCGCTCGGTGCACGCGTACCCGTTCTTCCCGTCGATCCGCATCACGCACTCCTTGCACACGTTCGCGTTGATGCACGCGAACCGGAACGCGAGGCTCGGATCGACGTGCTCGCGGATCCACATCAGACCGTCGAGGACCGACTGCCCGGGGGTGAAGGGGACGTCGAACGTCTCGAAGCGATCAGGTTCGCCGGGTCTCCCGCGAGCGATCCGGAGCGTGGCGACCCCGCTCACGCGGCGGAGCCCTGCCCCGCGACGGGGACGAACCGGGAGACGAGAGCCCCGGACTGTTCGACGATCTCCTGGTTGGCGCGGAACCGGGGCGAGTTGTCGGGGAAATCGTCGCGCTGGTGTGCGCCGCGGCTTTCCTCGCGGGCGAGCGCCGCGACCGCCACCGCCTCGGCCACGAGCAGCGCCGAGCGCAGTTCCTGCCGATCGGCGAGCTCGATGGCGAACGCGGTATCGCACGGGGCAGGGACCCGCGGGAGATCGTCGTCCCGCATGGTCCGGATGCCTTCCAGGGCGGATTCGAGCTGCGCGCGTTCCCGGAACGGGCCGACCTGCTTCCACATGAGTCGCCGAAGCTCCTGCATGAGCGCGATCGCGCTCGGACCGGTTCCCGTGTGGCCCGGCCGCGTCTCGGCGACGGCGCCCCGGGCCGGCCCGGCGCCGCGTCGCGGCGACGGCGCGCGGGCCGCGCCGTGTCCCGCGCAGCCGCGGCTCCGCGGCGTCGCGGACATCCTGCGCGGCGCGCGCGTCCCATCCGCCGGCATGCGTCTGCGCATGTCGCGCCGCCTCGCGCCCGGCGATCTCGCCGTACACCAGCGCCTCGCTGATCGCGTTGCCCGAGAGACGGTTCGCGCCGGCCGCGCCCCCGACCGCCTCGCCCGCCGCGTAGAGGCCGGCGACGGTGCTGCGCATGAGTGAATCCACCTTCACTCCGCCCATGTGGTAGTGCGCGATGGGCGCGACCTCGACCGGCGCCCGGGTGAGATCGATGCCGTTTCCCAGCAGCCGGTCGATCACCGGGCCGAACGCGTCACGCAGCTCCGCCTCCGGCAGGTGCGTGAACGAAAGCCACGCTCCGCCCGACGGCGAGCCGCGGCCCGCCTCCACCTCGCGGCAGATCGCGTAGGTCGCGAGATCCCGGGTCGCCGTGTACCGGCCTCCGTCCTCGCCTCCGTACCGGTCGATGAACTCCTCCATCGCGCCGTTCAGCAGCCGGCCTCCGAGCTTGTAGCGAAACGGGTCCCACATGATCGGATCCATGCCGACGAGGCGGGGGGCCAGATGGCCGATAGGGAAGAACTGCACGAACTCCATGTCGACGAGCGTGGCGCCCGCCCGCAGCGCGAGCGCATAGCCCTCGCCTGCCATGTTGTTCGAGGCGCTCGAACGGGAGTAGAGCTTGGTGAGCCCGCCGGTCGCGACCACCGTGGCCGCGGCCGCAATTTCGATCGCGGCGCCGTCGCCCCGCGAGAGGGCGAGCGCCCCGCGCACCGAGCCGTCCTTCACCACCAGGTCGGTGATCGCGACGTTGCTGAGCGCCCGAACGGCGCCGGTCCTGCCCACCCGCTTGCGCAGCGTCCCCGCCACCGCCGGACCGGTGTTCAGGAAATCGACGTAGCAGCAGCGCCGGCGGCGGTGCCCCGGCGCCGTCACCTGGCGGATGTGTCCGTTCGCACGCGCCCACCCGACCCCCCAGTCGTCCATCTCGCGCATCCGCGCCGGCGCGTTCCGGCACAGCACCTCCGCCAGCGCCTCGTCGCAGAGCCCCCTTCCGGCGGCCAGCGTGTCGGCGAGGTGGTCTTCCCAGGAGTCCGGCTCCTGCTCGGCGAGCGCGGCGGCGACCGTCATCTGCGCCATGACGGTGGCTCCGCCGCGCCCGATCATGTTCTTGTCGGCGAGGATGACCTCCGCACCGGCGCGCGCGGCGGCGAGGGCGGCATACATGCCGGCGCCGCCCGCGCCGACCACGAGGACGCCGGTGGAGAGGTGCAATGGCTCCGGTACGTTCACGTGTAGCGGTCTCACGAATCCGGCGGCGCGGATCGGCTCAGGACGGCCCGGGCGCCACCGAACGGCCGTTTCGCACCGGACTGTCCGATCATCGATGTCCGTCCCTTCACCTCGACGCGGAATGCTCCGGCCATCGACGGGGCCACGCTGCCGCGGTCATGATTGATATACTACCTCTGTGTCAGAGCCTGCGCTCGGTTGGGAGGTCGGTCCGATGACGCCTGAATCAGTGCTGTCCCATCCCGCGAGAGTGCTCACCCGGGAGCAGCGCGAGAGCTATTTCCTGAACGGGTACCTCGCCGTCGAATCGCTGTTCGGCCCCGACGAGGTCGCGCGCATTCGCGCGGTCGTCGACGAGTTCGTCGAGAGGAGCCGCGCCGAGGCGAATTCCGGCAACGTCTTCGACCTCGCGCCGGGTCATTCGGCACGGGTGCCGCGGCTGCGCCGCCTGAGGCGGCCGCACGAGCAGCACGAGCTGTTCTGGGAGGTCACGACCGGCGTGCTCGCCGACGTCGCGGCGGATCTCGTCGGTCCCGACGTCGTGTTCCACCACTCGAAGCTCAACTTCAAGTGGAACGACGGCCACGACGAGGTGGCCTGGCACCAGGACATCCAGTTCTACCCCCACACGAACTATAGTCCGCTGACCATCGGGCTGTTGCTCCAGGACACCGCCGTCGAGGACGGCGCCGTCGGCTTCCTGCCCGGCAGCCACAACGGCGAACTCTACAACCAGTACGACGACGCCGGGCAGTGGACGGGGTGCCTGAACCCGCGCGACGTCGAGACGCTCGATCTCGCAAGCGCGGTGTACGTCGAGGCGCCGGCCGGCTCCATCACCGTGCACAACTGCCGCACCGTGCACGGCTCGCCGCCGAGCACCCGGGAGGACGGGCGCCCGCTGCTCCTGAACGCATACGCATCGGCGGATGCCATCCCCTACACCCCGAATCCGGAGCCCACGCCGCGAACGGGGAGGGTCATCCGCGGGAAGCCCGCGCGCTGGGCTCACCACGACCCGCGCCCGTGCCTCATCCCGCCCGACTGGTCGGGTGGCTACACCTCGATCTTCGCCGCCCAGGCCGGCGAGGACGGGTCCGGCGCCGCGCCGGACGCCGTCATGGGCTGAAGAAAGAATCTATTGTTTGAATTCGAACGATTGACACGAGCTATGGTTACTTGCCATGACGCTCCGGGAGCTTCGCTATCTCGTCGCCCTCGCTGACCTCGGCCACTTCGGACGCGCCGCGGAGTCCTGCCACGTCAGTCAGCCGACCCTGAGTACGCAACTCCGGAAGCTGGAGGATTCGCTGGGCGTGGCGCTGTTCGAGCGCACGAACAAGACCCTCCGAATCACGCCCATCGGCGAGCAGATCGTGGCCAAGGCGCGGTGGGTGCTCGACGAGGCCGACTCGATTGTCGCGCTGGCGCAGCGCCGGTCCGGACCCCTGACCGGGCCGTTCGAGCTTGGCGTCATACCGACCCTCGGCCCCTACATGCTGCCTTGGCTGCTGCCGCCGCTGGAGCGCGCCCATCCGCGGCTCCAGCTCGTGGTGCACGAGGACCTGACGGAGCGGCTCGTCGATCAGCTCAAGGCCCACCGGATCGACGCCGCGCTGCTGGCCCTGCCCGTCAACGACCCGGAGCTGAACGCGCTCCCTCTCTTCGACGAGCCGTTCCACCTGGTGCTCCCGCCGGGACATCGGCTGATCGGAGAGGGCACCGTGGATCAGTCCGATCTGCGACGGGAGAACCTGCTCCTGCTCCGCGAAGGCCACTGCCTGCGCGATCAGGCGCTGGAGGTCTGCAGCTTCGAGGGCGACTCCGGCGAGAGCCGGGGCACGGACATCCGTGCGGCCAGCCTGGAGACGATCTGCCGCATGGTGGCCGCCGGCATGGGCTGCACGCTGCTGCCCGCGATGGCGCTCGCGGGGACGGGGCAGCAAGACTTCGAGGTCTGTCCCCTGGACGCCGACGCGTCCAGGCGAATCGGCCTCGTCTGGCGGCAGAGCTATCCGAGAACGATGGACCTGGAGTACCTGGCGCAGACGGTGCGGGAACAACTGCCGCCGTCGGTCCGCGCGGTCTGATTAATTCGGTTTCTCTATTGTTCCGATTCAAACAATCAATTTTACAAATCGACTCGATCTCCTCGAACATTCGCCCGAGCGATGTCCGGCCGCTCCGGCCCGCCGCTTCCGGCGGCGGCCGGGCGAACGGCGCATCAACGTCAAGGAACCGGACGACAAGGAGATTCCGATGTCCAGGCAAGACCGTCCCACCCTCACCACCGCCGCCGGCATCCCGGTCGGCGACAACCAGAACAGCCTGACCGCCGGTCCGCGCGGCCCGCTGCTGGTCCAGGACTGGCAGCTCTTCGAGAAGCACGCCCACTTCAACCGGGAGCGCATTCCCGAGCGGGTGGTGCACGCCAAGGGCTCCGGGGCCTTCGGCCGGCTCCGCATCACCGGCGACATCGGCCGCTACACGAAGGCGCGGGCCCTGCAGCCGGGGGCGGAGAGCGAGTGCTTCCTGCGATTCTCCACCGTGGCCGGCGAGAGCGGGGCCGCGGACGCGGAGCGCGACGTGCGCGGCTTCGCGCTCAAGGTCTACACCGAGGAAGGCAACTGGGACCTGGTCGGCAACAACACCCCGGTGTTCTTCGTGCGCGACCCCTACAAGTTCCCGGACTTCATCCACACCCAGAAGCGGGACCCGAAGACCAACCTGCGCAACCCCGTCGCGATGTGGGACTTCTGGTCGCAGTCGCCGGAGAGCCTGCACCAGATCACGATCCTGATGTCCGACCGTGGCGCTCCCAAGAGCTACCGGCACATGAACGGCTACGGCTCCCACACGTTCAGCCTCGTCAACGACGCGAACCAGCGCTTCTGGGTCAAGTTCCACTTCAAGACCATGCAGGGCATCGAGTGCCTGAGCGACGAGGAGGTCGCCGGCGTCATCGCCGCCGACCGGGAGAGCCACCAGCGCGACCTCCACTCCGCGATCGAGCGGGGTGACTTTCCGCGATGGCGCTTCTGCGTGCAGGTCATGCCGGAGGAGGACGCGAAGAAGACGTCCTACAACCCCTTCGACCTGACCAAGGTGTGGCCGCACCGCGACTATCCGCTGATCGACGTGGGCGTCCTGGAGCTGGATCGGAACCCGGAGAACTACTTCGCCGAGGTGGAGCAGGCGAGCTTCTCGCCCGCGAACGTCGTGCCCGGGATCGGCCACAGCCCGGACAAGATGCTGCAGTTCCGCATCTTCTCCTATGCCGACGCCCACCGGTACCGGCTCGGCGTCAACCACGAGAGCCTGCCCGTGAACCGTCCCCGCTGCCCGGTGCACACCTACCACCGGGACGGCCTGATGCGCTTCGACGGCAACCACGGCGGAGCGGTCAACTACGAGCCCAACTGTTTCGACGGGCCGGTGGAGGATCCGAAGTTCAGGGAGCCGCCCCTGCGGATCTTCGGCGACGCGGATCGCTACGACCATCGCGAGGGCAACGACGACTACTCCCAGGCCGGGAACCTGTTCCGCCTGATGCCCGGCGAGGAGCAGGGGCGTCTCATGGACAACATCGCCCGCGCGATGCAGGGGGTTCCCAAGGAGATCCTGCGACGTCAGGTCGCCCACTTCCATCGGGCGGACCCCGGCTACGGCGCGGGCGTGTCGCGCCGGGTGGGGGTGGAAGTGGTTGCGGCCCGCGCCGCCTAGGCGACGCGGGCGCCGTCGCCCGGAAAGAGATGCGCGGCCTGCCCGGGCCGCGCGGGCCGTTCCCGCGGGCTTGCTCGCAACGCGTCGCACTGTAGCCCAGTAGGTCGGATTAGCCCGGAAATTTCACCGATTCACGGCTGCGGACGCGGATCTGACCAACCCAACGCTTGCTGCGCAAGCGTTCTTGTATTCGCCGCGTTGAACGCGGCCCGGGTGCTCGACGTACTGTCAAGTACGCCTGCGCGCCCGGACTCGCGTTCGCCTTGCGAAAACAGCCATCTCCGCGCCCTCGCTTCGCGAATCGGTGAAATTTCCGGGTTAGAAGGCGTAATCCGACATCCAGCCCACATCCAAATCCATGTTTCATGTCGGATTACGCCTCCGGCTAATCCGACCTACGGGCGTGTCGCATTCCGATTCGACCGGCAATCACAATTTGCTGCGCAGGCGGCGCGGTCGCGGCCATGCGGCGAGAGATGCGCGGCCCGCCGGAGGCCGCGCTCGCGGAACTTCTCACTCCGCGCCGGCTTTCGACCTCCCCGGTCTGACCAGCCACGCGCCCAACGCCGGCAGCAGCACCACCGCGCCGACCATGTTGACGAGGAACATGAACGTCAGCACCGTGCCCATGTCCGCCTGGAACTTCAGCGGCGCCACGATCCACGTCGCCACCCCCGCCGCCAGCGTGAGGCCGGTGAGCACGACGCCCGCTCCGGTGGTGGCCAGCGTCCGCTCGTAGGCCGCGGCGAAGTCGAGCCCCTGCGCGAGGTGGGTGCGGAGCCGCCCGTAGATGTAGATCCCGTAGTCCACTCCGATCCCCACCCCGAGCGCCACCACCGGCAGGGTGGAGACCTTGAGCCCGATCTGGAGCAGCGCCATGAGCGCGTACGCGAGCAGCGAGACCACCGCGAGCGGCACGACGATGCACACCGTCGCCGCCACCGAGCGGAACGAGAGCAGGCACAGCGCTATGACCGCGGCATAGACGTAGGCGAGGATCGGGAACTGCGACGCCTCCACTTCCTCGTTGGTCGCCGCCATGACCCCGACATTGCCGGAAGCGAGCCGGAAGGTGATGCGCTCGTTGGTATTCGCGGCGTCGAACTCCTTCACCGCCTCGACCACGCGCTCGATGGTCTCGGCCTTGTGGTCGGCGGTGTAGATCGACACCGGCATCACGCTGCAGTCGAGATTGAGCAGTCCGCTGCTCGTGGGCACCGGGGAGACGGACTGCACGAGCATGTAGTGGTTGCGCGGCAGCGCCCGCCACTTGAGGCTGCCCTCGTTCCACATCGCGTTGATGCCGCGGGCGACGCCCGCGAGCCCGATCACCGACTGGACGCCTTCGACGTTGCGCACGTGCCATTCGAACTCGTCGAGAGTTCGCATCACCTCGTAGTCGATGCAGCCCTCGGGTACCGTCTCCGAGATCACCGTCAGCACGTCCACGCCGATCTCGAAGCGGTCGGTGATCACGGCGGAGTCGACGTTGTACGCGGAGTCGGCCCGCAGCTCCGGCACGCCCCGGTGCTCGTCGCCCACCCGCACCTGCGGCGCAAGGTGGGCGCCCGCCGCCAGCAGCACTACCGCCACGCCGATCACCACCGCGGCGGGCCCCCGATGCGCCACGCGCGCGACCCGCGACCACACCGGCTGCAGGACGTCGTCGCGCTTCCTGGCCGCGCGACGCTCCTCGTCGTCCGCCTCGAAGTACGAGAGCAGCACCGGCAGCAGCGCCAGGTTCGTGAGGATGATCGCGGCCACCCCGAGACTCGCGGCGATCGCGATCTCCTTGATGACCTGCACCTCGATGAGCGAGATGGTGACGAAGCCCACTGAATCGGAGGCCAGCGCCACCGAGCCCGGCAGCAGCAGGCGGCGGAAGCTCGCGCGCGCGGCGTCGAGCCCGCTTGCGCCCCCGGCTGCCTCCGCGCGGACCGAGCTCACCATCTGCACCCCGTGGCTCACCCCGATCGCGAACACCAGGAACGGCACCAGGATGGACATCGGGTCGACGCCGAAGCCGAGCGCGGTGAGCCCGCCGAGCTGCCAGACCACCGCGACCAGGGAGCAGATCAGAGGCGGCACGGTCAGCCGGACCGACCGGGTGTAGGCCCAGACGAAGAGCGCCGTGATCAGGAACGTGATCCCGAAGAACGTGATGACGCGGACGGCGCCGTCGGCGATGTCTCCCACCATCTTCGCGAACCCGATCACGTGCAGGTCCACGTGAACGTCCACGCCCGCGCCCGCGTCCGAAGTGGCCTCGCGGCGGATGCGCTCCAGCTCCTGCGCGACCCCGATGTAGTCGAGGCGCTCGCCGGTGTCGGGGTGGAACTCCTGGAGCTTGGCGGCGACGATGGCGCCGGTGAAGTCGTTCGCCACCAGGCGGCCGACGATGCCGGCCTTGATGGCGTTCTCCCGTACCCGGGTGAATCCGGCCTCGGTGGGCTCGAAATTCGCGGGCATCACGTTGCCCGCGGCGACGCCGTCTTCCACGACCTCGATGAACCGCACGTTCGGCGTGAGGATCGAGAACACCTGGGTGCGATCGACGCCCGGAAGGAAGAACGTGGCATCGGTCACCATGCGCAGCACGTCGAAGAACTCGGGCGTGAACATGTCGCCGTCGCGCGCCATGACCGCGATCACCACGCGGTCCGCCCCTCCGAACTCTTCGCGATACTGGAGGAAGGTCTGCATGTACTCGTGCTCGACCGGCACGAGCTTGGTGAAGCCCGCATCGACCCGCAGCCCGGTCGCGAGCCACCCCATCGCCACGGTGACGAGCGCGAAGGCCGCGAGCACGAGGCGCCGGCGGGCGAAGAGGAGTCGTTCGATACGATCGGTCACGGTGGCGCTCGGGGAATCAGTCCGGCAGGCGCTCGACGCCGAACTCTCCGATCAGCAGGACCCCGCCCCCGGCGAGCGGCAGCGCCGCGGAGATCCCCTCGCGCGACGGCAGCCTGCGGGCCGACACGCTGTGCCCGCCGTCGTCGCTGGTCAGCACGCTTCCCTCCAGCCCGGTGATCAAGATCGAGCCGGAAGGCAGCCGGACCGCTCCGGTCAGGGTCGCCTGGGTGCCGGTCGCCACCTCCGTCCACGTTTCGCCTCCGTCCCCGGAGCGGAACAGGTGGCCCCTGAGCCCCGCGAGCAGCACCCGGTCCGCGTCGGACGCGAGGCCGCCGAACCACGAGCCGGCGTAGGGGGAGGGCAGCTCGCGCCAGGTCGCGCCGCCGTCGTCCGATCGGTAGGCGACCCCCGCCTCCGCGGCGATGTACAGCCGTTGCGGCCCGTTCCGACTCGATTCCGGCGTCCCGTCCGCCACGGGCACCAGCGCGTTCAGGTGGAAGTCGTCCTCGCTGACGGCCCGCGAGGTCCAGGTCTCCCCGCCATCCTCGGTGGCGAGGAAGTAGCCGTAGGCCCCCACCGCGAATCCGGCGCGTTCGTCGCGGAACCACACGTCGAGCAGGGGAAGCTCCTCCTCCGGCGCCTGGTGCACCAGCGTCCAGGTCTCCCCGCCGTCGCCAGTCCGGAGGATCACCGCGTCGTGTCCCACCGCCCAGCCGGTGCGCTCGTCGTGCATGTGCACGGCGGTGAGCAGCGCGCGGGTCGGCACCTCGGCCTGCGTCCAGCTCGCGCCGTCGTCGGTGGACACGAGGACGTGGCCGCGTTCTCCGACCACCACCAGCCTCGAGCCGACCGCGGCCCCGTCGAGCAGCAGCGATTCGATGGCAAGTGGCGCCTCCACCGCTTCCTTGGCGGGTGCACCGGCGGTCGCGAGCAGTGCCAGCGTGAGCATGAGCGCGCAAGCTGCGGCGCTCTTCCTGCGCTGCAAGGGAAGAACAAGGCGTGAAACCGTGTACGCCCGGACCGGCGATACTTCCCGTGGCGTCGGTCTCGGAGTCTTCAAAGGTGTGAGGGCAGGGGGACTCGAAGCAGGCCGCCGAGCCCGTCGAAGCGAAGCCGTCCCGGCCGCGGTCGTCGCGACCGGGGTATCAGACGGCCGGGGCCGGCGTCATCGCCGGCCCTCGCGGCGCAGTGCGGCCGGGGTGAAGTCCCGGGCCTTGAGCTCGGTGTCCCAGGCGCACATCGGGAACTCGTTGTCGAGGCCGAAGGCGAGGTAGCGTCCGGCCTGCAGATCGGAATGCACCTCGAGCGTCGGCCAGATCAGGGGCTTCTCGTAGTAGTTGATGACGTGGCCCTCGGACATGCGCCAGAGCTGATCGCGGTTGTCGTAGATGTCGGCGACCAGGATCTGCCAGGAGTCCTCGTCCACGTACAGGGTGCGCCGCTTGTAGATGTGGGTCGCGCCCTCCTTGAGCGTCGCCTCCACCACCCACACCCGGTGCAGCTCGTAGCGCAGGTGCTCGGGGTTTACGTGCAGCGGCTTCAGGATGTCGGTGAACGCGAGGTCGGCGCTGTGCAGCTTGTACGAGTTGTAGGGCACGTACATCTCGCGCTTGCCGACGAGCTCCCAGTCGTAGCGATCCACCGCTCCGTTGAACATGTCGAGCTGGTCGGCGGTGCGCAGTCCGTCCGAGGAGGTGCCGGGGTTGTCGTAGGCGATGTTCGGCGCCCGCCGTACCCGGCGCTGACCCGGGTTGTAGGTCCACGCGGCGCGGGGCTCGCGGAACTGGTTCATGGTCTCGTGCACCAGCACGATGTCGCCCGCGAGCCGTGCCGGGGCGAGCGTCTTCTGCTTGAACAGGATCATCGTGTTGCCCAGCTCTTCCAGCGTCATCCCCGGCAGCGAGTAGCGGAGCTCCGTTTCCAGGCTCTGCTTGACCAGCGTGTAGTCGCCCCCGCGGGTGACCGCGGCCTGTCCGATGACGCACGCCACCGACTCGCCGCGGTAGCGCAGCAGGTGGTTCCAGACGACCTCCAGGCCGTTGTCCGGGATCGGGAACGGGATGCCGATGACCGCGTTGCCGACGCCGTTGCCGTCGTCCACGAGCTCCGCGGTGGCGGCGGCGCTCCGGGTGGCGTCGTAGATCCGCTGCGGGACGGAGGCGCTGCGCCGGGTGGGATAGACCGGCATGCTGAACGACGGATGGGTCTCCAGCATGCGCTGGTGCCCGACCGAGAGCCGGTCGCGGTGCTCGTCGAGATTGGAGGCGTCGATGACGAAGAGCGGCTCGTCGCCGGCGTAGGGGTCGCGGTGGTGCTCCCCGTGTACGAATCCGGCCGGGGGCTCGGTGATGCCGCCGGTCCATTCCGGGATGGTGCCGTCGGCGTTGCCGGCCCGTTCTCCTCCGAGGGGGGTCAGGTCCGCGCCGAGGCGTGCAATCTGGTCGGCGGAGAGCCCGGCCGAGGCGGGGGTAGCGAGGACGCACCCGAGGACGAGGGCGGCGCCGAATCGAATCGTGATCGACTTCGTTGCATTCATGGCGTTCATGACCTCGGAACCTCAGAACGAGTACTTCAGGGAGATGGAGACGAAATCGCGGTCGCTCAGATCGTTGCCGTCGCCAGCGTACTTCGTGTAGCCGATATCCGCTTGCCAGCGGCTGAGGTAGTCGGCCTTGAGCCCGATCGTGAGCGCGGTCCGGCCGTCCACGAACGGGCCGCTGGGGGCGGGGCTGTTGCCGCTGACGTCGTGGAGGAACTGGGTGTAGGGATACAGGTTGGCGCCGCCGATAGCGTTGTTGTAGTCGAGGCGCGCCGCGACTCGATAGCCCCAGGAGGTGGCGTCGGCGTCGGGGTACTCCGCGTCCTCTGGTGCACGAGCACCGGTGACACCGCCCGCGGGGCTTTCCAGCGGCTCGGTACTGTTGTCCGGCATGTCGTGCACGTGCATCAGGGCGGCTTCCGTCAGGAAGACCAAGCCGTCCGCGCCCATCGTGGGTCCGAACACCTTGGTGGCGGTGGCCTGAACCTGGCTTACGTCGCGCCGAATGTAGCCTTCTACCTTTTCTGGCGCATAGTGCTCCAGGTATTCCGGGATTTGTTGCGGCGGGACGAAGTCCGACCGAGTGGGATCCAGCGCCCTCAATATGGGCGCCAGGCCATCTCCGAGCACGGTTCGTTCAGCTTTCTGAAGCGGGGCGTCCCGACGCAGGGAGTACTCGCCTTGCAGCGCCCAGCCCGAGGTCCCGAGCACGGTGTTGAAGCTCAGGCCCAATAGATGAATATTTTCAGGGTATTCCAAGAAGTAATTTCCGGAATTGGCGTATCGGTCGAGCGCCACAGCGCTCGCAATCCCCCGAACCTGGGCGTCCACGCTAGCGTCGATGATCGCCTGCCTCCCGGGCACGCCCGGGGGGACCATCGCACCGACCGCCCCGCGTATCGCATTCCGAGTGTTGGAACCCTGCCCACTAACCGCACCGGCCGCTGCGAGTCCCGCCTGTACGCCTCTCAGGCTGCCGGTGTCCGCGCCAATCGTAGGCAGACGGCTGTGATAGTTGATGAAGTAGAACCCGAATTCCGTATCGTTCAGCTCCTCGGCAAAGTAACGCAACGCGAGCCCCCACTGGCCGGAGTCGTCGGGGGTATCGTCTGCCCCGCGCCGTACTGACGCAAAGTCTGGATCGCGCGGATCGAGGGTGGGTTGGGGCCGCGGGACGCCCTGCATGCTGTAGGCCAGAAGGTCGCCATTGATGGCCTGCGTCAACGGCCGTCCGGCCCAGAGTCCTTGGTCGTCAAGGGTGACGTCGGAGATCACCGCCTCCCTCGCTCCCGGACCGACGTAGTCGGTGACGGAGAAGTAGCTGCCCACCGCATCAATCTCCGTCTCCTCCCAGTCGAACTGGTAGAACCCCTCCACCGACAGGGTGTCGGTCGGGGCCACGGAAATCGACGCCAGCCCGACCGGCAGCAGCGCTTCGCGAAGCTCCGAGCCCGGCAGCCTGAGCTTGCTCACGTCGAAGGGGTTGATGGCGTTGATGCCGTTGGGGATGAAGGTGCTCTCGCCCCAGTTGAGCACGTGCCGGCCGAGACGCGCGTCGACGATCGCATCGCCGACGTCGAACGTGCCGGTGACGTAGGCGTCGAGCAATTCGAGATTGCTGGCCACGCGGTCCTTCGCCGCCTCGCTCAGCGGCGTCTCGGCCCGCGCCCGGGTCCCGTTCTCGTTCTCGAAATCGATGAATCCGGTGGCCCGCACGAACGCGCCGAAGTCGCCGGAGTCGATGTCGAAATCGGTGGTGAACTTCGAGGTGTTGCTGACGATGCCGCGATCGTAGTTGAGATTGCCGTCGTTGCTGTTGGTCTTGCCGGCCAGCTCGGGGTCACGCTTTCCCACCCGGAAGGTCATTCCGTGCGAGATCGTGGTGTCCAGGCTGCCCGTAATCGGCCCGTCGTCGAACTCGACGGCCTGAACGGGCAGCCCGTACAGGAGACCCCCGAGGGCAAGGGCGCTCGCCGTCAGTCGGCCGGAGCATCGGACGGACAGGGGAAGATTCTGCGGCCGGACCGATTCGCCGGCCGGCCGCCGCATCCCGTGCAACCGGTTCAACCCGTCTGCGCGGGCATCAAGTACGTTCCTCATGGCGTCTCCCTGTCGCGGTGGGTCCGACGGCGGCGATTCCGTCACCACGCGGGGACTGGAGCCGCGACGTCTCGGCAATCGGGCTCGGGCACCGCCATCGCGCTCAAGCCTCGAAGGCTGATGGCGGTGCCCGACTTATTCTTCCTATCATTTATGTCCGGCGATGTCGATTTGGCTTTTTTCGTGATGGCATAAGTTCCCCTAATGACGTTCGACGGACGCCCTGTTCCCGCGGACTCCGCCGTTCGAGTGGATAGCGTGGTCAAGCTCCCTCATGCATGTGATCCTGGAATCAGGGGAGATGCGGTCTAGGGGCGAGGACACGCCGCCGGCGTTCCTCGAACTCCGAGGGTGTCCACCGTCCCGTTGGGGTGCAGTGCAAGCCCGCGAGCCGCGGTGGGGATGGAACGCAACGCGGTGACGCGAAACCGGCGAAGCGGAGCGCGCAACGCACACGCGGGCTCGTCATGCCGGCAACCGCGGGCGGTATGATGGCGCCCGGCCGAACCCGCCGGACGCCGAAGCGTTGCACGCCGAGCCGCCGCGGACGGCACCGGAACGGTGGACGTTGAACCTCATCATGCTCGTTGAACTACATCGGAACGTGGCCTGCTGCGCGCCGGTCCACGCAGACCGCCGCACCGGACGGGACGGACGTTGACCTCCCCCGTCGCCGGCGACCCGGACCTCGAGCGCCTGCGCGGGCTCGTCGAGAATGCCCGCCGTGCCGTGGTGTTCACCGGCGCCGGCATCAGCACCGAGTCCGGAATCCCGGACTTCCGCAGCCCGGGTGGCATGTGGTCGCGGCGCCGGCCGGTCGACTTCCGTGACTTCGTCGCATCGGAGTCCGCGCGGCGCGAGGCGTGGAGCCAGCGGGCGGAGAGCCACCGCACCATGGCCCGTGCCGAGCCCAACCACGGTCACCGCGCCGTCGCGTCGCTCGTGCACCGCGGAATCGTGACCACCGTGATCACCCAGAACATCGACGGCCTGCACCAGAGGTCCGGGGTGCCGGACGCGCGGGTGGTGGAGCTGCACGGAAACTCGACCTACGCGAAGTGCATCGAGTGCGATGCACCGTACGCGCTCGATCCCATCCTCGAAGCGTTCGAACGCGACGGCACCCTGCCGGTGTGCGACCGGTGCGACGGGAACGTGAAGACGGCCACCATCTCGTTCGGTCAGGCGATGCCGGAGGCGGAGATGCGGCGCGCCGAGGCCGCGACCGCGGAGTGCGACCTGTTCCTCGCCATCGGGTCCTCGCTCGTGGTCTATCCCGCCGCGGGATTCCCCGTCCACGCCAGGCGGCTCGGCGCGACGCTCGTCATCCTCAACCGCGACCCGACGGAGCTCGACGAGCTGGCGGACCTCGTGCTCCACCGCGAGATCGGTCCGACGCTCGGCGCCATCACCGGGATCAACTGAAACGCGGGTGGCCGGCCTCGAACCGGCGGTATCGACGACATGCCAGCGGAGGACACGACCCATGAGCGAAACGCTGTCGAGCCTCATCCGGGAAAGGTTCGGCGAGAGCGTCGACGTGCCCGAGCCGATGGAGCGCAACCCCGAGCTCACGGGCCTCGCCGCGCACCGCAGTCATCGCGCGTTCACCCGCGAGCCGGTGGCGCCGGAGCTGCTGCGCACCCTGCTCGCGAGCGCGTTCTCCGCCCCCGCGAAATCCGATCTCCAGCAGTCGTGCGTCGTGCACGTGAGCGAGCGTTCCGTTCACGAGCGGATCGCCGGGCTCATTCCGTCGATGCCGTGGATCGCCGGCGCTCCGGTGCTGCTCGTGTTCTGCGGGGACAATCGCCGCATCCGGCGCATCTGCGAGCTGCGCGGTACCCCGTTCGCCAACGACCACCTCGACAGCTTCCTCAACGCGGCGGTCGATGCCGGCCTGGTCGTTGCCGGATTCATTCGCGCCGCGCAGGCCGCGGGCCTGGGCTGCTGCCCCCTGAGCGCGGTCCGCAACCACGCGGCCGTGATCGGGGAGATGCTCGCACTGCCCGACCACGTGTTTCCCGTCGTGGGGATGGTGGCGGGCTACCCGGCGAAGGAGCGCCGAATCACACCGCGGCTGCCCCTCGACGCGTTCGTCCACTCCGACCGCTACGACGACGGCGAATTCGAGCGATGGATCGAAAGCTACGACGCGCGCCGGCACGCGGTGCTTGCGCTGAACCCGGACAGGCAGCGCGATCCGGCGCGGTTCGGGCGCGCGGACTTCTACGGATGGTCCGAGGACAAGGCACGCCAGGTCGCGGCGAGCGAGCGGGAGGACTTCGGCGCGTTCGTGCGCTCGCAGCGGTTCCGCCTGGACTGAACGTCCCTTCGCGGTGCCTTCGGCACGGTCGACAACCTCGGCGCCGCGCAACCGCTCACTCTTGCTGGCGTTTCGTCCGTCTCTGGTCATGTTCTGGCCCATGGATTCCCGCCTTCGCGGGAATGACAGGCAATACGCCGGATGCACTCATCCGTCATTCCCTTGATGAGCGGGAATCCAGTGACTTTGCGGCAACCGGCAGACGACGAGGGTGAGTAGTTACGGCGCCGCGTGGCAATCGTGCGTTCAGGCCATTTGCGCACGCTTGCGGTCGCGGCTTCGCGAGAGCACGGGTGCTGTTGCAGGCGGTCGGGCAAGGCTTACCATCTTTGTCCCCCCCCGAATTCGCGAGGAATCCCGCCATGAGCGCCCAGCCCCGGTTTGTCGAACTCCCTACCGTCCAGGTCTCGACCCGCTTCGAGCTCGACGCCGGACCAGCCCGCCACCGCATCGGACTGATCGCGCTCGACTGCGACGTGGCGACGGAGCGCGACTTCCACACCATGCTGCCTGCGGACGTCATGTTCTACACGGCGCGGATCCGCACCATCAACCCGGTGACGATCGAGAATCTCCGCCGCCAGGGCGCGTGGCTGGGCGACGCGGCGAGGCTCCTCATCCCGGGCCAGCGGCTCGACGCGATCGCCTATAGCTGCACGTCGGGCACGGTGGCGCTCGGATACGAGCGGGTCGCGAGCGAAATCCGGGCGGCGGAACGGCCCGGCATTCCGGTGGTGACGCCAATCACGTCGGCCGTCGCGGGGTTCGCCCACCTCGGCGTGCGCAGGGTCTCGCTCCTGACCCCCTACGTCGATTCGGTCAACCAGGCCATGCGCACCTTCCTGGAGGCCAGCGGGGTCGAGGTCGTCAACGTGGGGGGCTTCCTGATGGAAGACGATCGCGAGATGGCGCGCATCCCCTCCGAAGCGATTCTCGACGCGGCGCTGGAGGTCTGCGACCAGCGCGCCGACGCGCTCTTCATCTCGTGCACCGCCATCCGCGCGGTCGAGATCATCGAGCGCGCCGAGGCTGCGCTCGGCCGGCCGGTGCTGAGCGCGATCCAGACCCTGTTCTGGCAGTCTCTGCGCGAGGCGGGCTGTTCCGATCCGGTACCCGGATTCGGCCGCCTGCTTGCGAACTAGTGCCTCTGCACAGAGGTTGTGATCGCGTGAAAATCAGCCATTTGCGCTCCGTTCCGACCTCGCCGACGCCATCTCAACCGGTCAAACTCACTGTGCAGAGGTACTAGCGCGCACGCCCGCAACGAGCCGCCCCCTCGCCGGTCCGGCCCCCGGCATTGGTGTTCGGTTAACGCGGCTCCGTGGCTCCGTAGGTCGGATTAGCCGAAGGCGTAATCCGACATCCGGCCCTGCAAGGCCATGATTCATGTCGGATTACGCTGCGCTAATCCGA
>MKWU01002445.1_pt1 | contig 27862 bp, 23 predicted proteins | sample 809101 | NCBI WGS metagenome assembly MKWU01 (sample SAMN05860141, study PRJNA318959) | sponge metagenome | host: Aplysina aerophoba | place: Slovenia: Piran, Adriatic Sea, Gulf of Piran | collected 2013-05-07 | reverse complement strand
CTGCCGTGATACCCAACAGCGTGGCCCGTTCCGCGGCGCTACCTGAACGAGCGAAAAACAAGATGGCAGCGAACCTCCGGTTCGCTGCCCGCGTGTTCGGGGGAAAGTGTGAAAGGGGGTTACCCCCTTTCACAAAAAAGTAACGACAAATCGGAACTCGCCGAAGCGTGCGCCAGCACGCGAGGGAGTTTCGATTTGCGGCGCGAAGCGCCGGGCGGTTCCCGAACGGGGCCCCAACTCAACCGGCAGTTGAGGCGTGAGCCTCCACGTTGCGCACGGCCCCGTTCGGGAACCGCTCGACGGGGTCTAAGTCGGGCGGCGGGAGAGGGCGCGAAAGTACTCGTCGACCATGTCGCGGTACTCCGCGGGAGCGCGGTCGTCCGAACCGGTAAGGACATCCGCCCCGGAACCCCCGGTCAGGGCGCGGCGCAGCTCGAACTCGAGCTGCCGGAGGGTGTCGAGCACTTCGGCTTCAAGGATTTCCATACCGCGCGGGTCTCCGGTCAGACGCTCGGGGTTCAGCCCGCGGAGCGCGTCCACCACCTGCCCCAGACGGTCCGCACCCCGGTCGCCGCCGGCCCCGATGCCGGTCAACTCCCGGCGCAGGGCCTCCGCGTCCCGAACCCGGCGATCGAGCTCGCGCCGGAGCTGCCGGGCTTCCCGGCCGTCGGCGGAGCCACCGCCACCCTGCCCCTCGCGGGCCTGTTCCCCTTCGGAACCCGAACTCGACTCGGACCGGGATTCGGACTGGGATCCAGATTGGGATTCCCGTTGCGATTCCTGCCGCTCCGCCTGATCGGCGAGACGGTTCCGCAAACCTTCGAGTCCCCTTACGAGGCTCGCCGCCCGGTCGAGCACATCGTCCCGGCCGGCGCGATCCGACCCTTCCACCATTTCCCGCGCCGTGGCGAGATCCTCCTCGAGAACCTCCAGATCATTCGCGATCATGGATTCGAACTGGTCGGCGTACTCTCCTGACCGCTGCGCGGCGACTCCGCGGGAGTAGTGGATCTTCTCCTTCAGCTTCCGGTCGCGGATCCCGTCGGCCGCTTCCCCCACTGCCTCGGCCGCGTCCGGTTCGTCCCGGCTCCAGTCGCGGCTGACCTCGTCGAGTTGCTGCTCCAGTTGCTGGACCCGCTCGGCGAGGTCCTGCTTTTGTTCCGAAACCTGAGCGATGGCCTCGCGGCTGCGTTCCTCGCCCAGATCCTGAACCGCAGAGCGGATCCGGTCCTGTGCCGCCCGAAGCCGCTTCGTCTCGTCGAGCGCGTTCTGGACGTCGCGCTCCAGGCGCGCTCGCCGCTGTTCATCCAGGTCGCGCCGTGCGCCCCGGAGTGCGTTCGCGGCCGAAAGGCCGCTCTCGAGCCCTTCCGAAGCGTTGTTCGCCGCCCGCATGTCCTGAGCCGCCTCGCGGAGCCGGCGGGAAACCGCCGCCAGATCAGGACGGGAACGCTCCCGCGCCAGGCGCTCGAGCCGCCGCGCGACATCCTCGGTTTCCGCGGCGAGCTGATTCTGGGACGATCCGCTCCCGCCTCCGGGCTGGCGGACCCCGCGGCGGATGCGCTCGTTCGCCTGTTCCTGACGCCGGGCGAGTTCCGCGAGCCGCTGCAGCAGTTCATCCACTTCGTTGTCCGCCGAGGAGCGGCGTTGCTGTTCCACGGTTTCGTACTGGTTGCGGAGCTTGTCCATCTCCAGTTCGAAGAGACTCGCCAGGTCCTCGGCCTGGGGCCGCGGACCGCCCCCGCCACCACCACCGCCACCCTGCCCGAACGCGACCTGGGCGTCGCGGAACACCGCGTCAGCGCGCTGCAGATGGGTCAGCGCCTTCTGTTCCCGGGGGAGGGCGTCGTCCGGGTTGCCGGAAATCAGCAACTCCTCGGCGGCGGTCATCTCGAGAAGTCCGGCATCGAGATGCTCGACGATCTCGGCGAACTCGGGATCCGCCCCGATTCCGCGGTTCCGGAGACGGCGATTCAGTGTCTCTACCTGCTCGCGGAGCCTCCCCTGGGCAAGGCCGATGGTGGCGACGGTTTCCGTAACCGCATTCGCCGGCATCCCCTGGCGGTCGCGGAGGATCTTGAAGGTGGCGATCACAATCTGCTTTTGGCGAAGACTGAGAGTGCCGTCGAGTCCGTCGCCACCGCCTCCGGCGCCGCCGCCAGGCATCGAATCGGCCTGCCGGTAGGTCCGGTCGAACGGCCGCACCGCGATGAAGAACATGTCGGTCGCGGCCTCGGCTCCGGCCCCGTCCCGCGCCACCGCGTAGTACGAAACGAGATCGCCCGGGACCAGGTCGTGTTCTTCGAGGAAGAGCGTGTGCCCGGACTGGATCTCATCCCGGGCCCCTCCCGACGCCAGAATTTCCCGGGTCTCCTCGCCGCCGTTGACGGAGACCCGCATTTCGAGCTGCCGGACCGCGTAGTCGTCCTCGGCGAGGACTTCCGTGAATACCTCCTCCACCGGGTTGGCCTGAGAGTCCCTGCCGGGGCGCAGGAACCGTACGATGGGAGGCAGGTCCTCGAGGACTTCGATCAGGTAGTCGCGCGAGGCTGTGCGCAGGTTGCCGTCCGGTCCGGCGAGCGCCACCCGGTAGGAACTCGTTTCGGAGAGGGTGAGCGTGGTCGTCATCACCTCGGCGCCGGCGCCGGAGGGCGAATCACCGGGTCCCTCGGGTGCTTCGAGCGGGATCTCGGTCGGGCCCGGCTCGACGCGCAACACGCCCGCCGTCGCCGGCACCGTGGGGATCACTTCGAGTTCCACGACCGTGCCGGCCACGGCGGCGATGTCTCCCCCGTCCTCAACCACGCGTGGACTGAGCCCCGTGTGTTCGGGATAGCGGTACAGGAGCCCGATCTGCGCCACGTAGGGCACGTCCTCGACCTCGATCCGAAATGTCGGCGAAAGCACCCCGTCCGCTTCGACGTAGTAGTCCGTCGCCTCCGGAATCCCGAGCAACAGGTGCCGGAAAGCCCCGTCCTCCGGGTCCGGGAACATCGGGATGGTCTCCCAGAGCGCGCCCCCGTCGACGCGGGTTCTCAGGTCCACGCGCTCTGCCGTGAAGCCTTCCAACCGGGCCTCGATCCAGCGATCCGAGTCGCGCGCCACGGCGGCATCGCCCGGCTCGACGAGCACCCGGTAGGGATTCGCGTCGGTCAGGTCCTCCCACGGCGAAAAAAGAAGTGCGGCGCCGCGAAGAAGTGTGGGAGGAGCGAGCAGGGACGCCACGATGGCCACTCCGCCAACGGTCGCGAGCGCTCCCCCGGCGCGTTTCAGCGCCGAGGTCTCGATGAGCCGACCCTCGTTCAGGGTCTCGAGACGCCGAATGGCCTCCTCTACCACCAGGCGGCTGAGATCCGCGGAGATTCCGCCCCCGCCGGCTTCCTGCTGCGTGTCCCGGTGGCCGAGTTCCACACCGCTGATGACCGCTTCCCTGAGCGTGGGGTCGTGCTCCTCGACATAGAGCGCCACCTGCTCGTCCGTGACCCGCGAACGGAAGGGCCGGACCACGAAGCGCCACACCGCCGCGCCAAAGGCAATCCACGCCACCGCCTGCAGGCCGCGGACCACCCACGGCGCGTACCGGAGCGCGTCCATCGCCGCCGACGAAACTCCCACGACCAGGACCGCGGCCGCGCCGACCATCGTGAAGCCGAGAATGAGACGCCGGACGCGCCAGCGGCTCCGTACCCGGCGGATAACCCGGAGCAGTTCCTCGTACGAGGAACGGTCGGCCGAATGCAACCCGAGCGTCGTCATGGGCTAGCGGCCCGTGGACAAGGTGGAGCGCGCAGCGAGAGCGGCGAGGCGCTCGCCTGACAAGGCGCACGGCGGAGGAATACCCGGTGTATTTCGAGCAAGCGCAACGAAGAGCGACGCGAAGCGGCGCGGTTCAGCCGGGATGCGTCGTCGCTCGAATGCCGGTTCACTTTGTTCACGGGCTGCTCGGTTGCCGGAGTATAGGCACCGCGGTGCGGGGCCGTCACCAGGGTCATCCGGGCAGGGCCGGGGCGGCGCTCCGGTTCGCCGCCCAGGCTTCGCTCACCAGCAGCAGCAAGAACCCGGCGAGTAGCAACCAGCCGACCGCCCGTCCCGGCAGTTCCGGACCGGCCGAACTTGCGGCCGCCTGGTCGCCCGGCTCCGCGGGGGCCGCGGCCGCGATGCGAACTTCGTCGGGGTCCAGGGTGCGCAGATCCGATTCGGCGAGAGGCGGATTCACTCCGATCTGGCGAAACTCCGTCGCACCGGGGCGCCGGGCCCGGTAGAAGCCCGGTTCTCCCAGACGCAGGGCGTCCGTGCCGCTCAGGACGGTGCGTTCCCCCGAAGGCGAGTCCGCCAGCACCTCCCCTGCCTCAGCGGTCGGACCGGGAGGCAGCCGAAACGCGGTCCGGGGGTCCACGTTCTCTCCGACCCGATAGGCGATCGGAATCCGCTCGTAGCCGGCGGCGACCTCCACCATCCGGTGCAGGAACGGGACGAAAGCGGCACGGCGGGGAAGGTCGGTCCACTCCGCGTCGATCGAAGAAGCAAACAGGAGGACTCTCCCTTCGCCCCACCCCGACTCCACGAGCGCCGGCCTACCGTCGTCGAAGCGCGCCAGGATCGTGGCATCGGAACGGATGGAGGAAAGCATCCGGTAGCGGAAGAAGGCGAGACCGCCGAGGCCCCCCGACTCGTCCGCGAAAGGTTCGAAGACCGGATGGCGGACCGCGAGGTCTCCCATGCGTCCCGCCGGATCCCGGTCCACGAATTCTCCCGGCAGCGCCGGAGCGAAGGTCTCGAGTTGCTCGGCCGCACTCCGCGAGAGCCGGCGCGGTCCCATCGCCACCACCAGGCCTCCTCCGGCTGCCACGAACTCCCGAACCGCGTCCACGGCGCCGGCGTCGAGGCGTCCCGGATCCCGGACGAGAGCCACCTGGGCCGCTTCGAGCGCGTCACCCACCGCCCCTTCTCCCCGGACCGGAGCGCGGTCCACGAGGAACCCGGGCGCCACCCCGACTCCGAGCGCCTCACTCACGTACACCGACGGCGCCCCCCCCGCCACATCGGCGATCCGGATGGCGGACTCTGGATGGATCACAAAGTGAAAGCGGTCGTCACCGGCAAAGCCGTCTCCGGAGAGTCGGACTTCGGCGGCGAGCGGTTCGCTCGGCCGCAGGACCGGCTCGAACCGGGCGGTGGTCAACCGGTCCGCGGCGGTTGTCAGGTTCTGGCTGTCCACCCCCCGGCCCGAGAGAAGAAGCTCGACCTGGCCGCTCCACTCGGGCGTGGCCGGAGCGGGGGCGAAACGAACCTCGGCCGTTACGACCAACTGTTCCCGCCCCTGCGGCGCCACCGTGACGTCCGCGATCCACGCGTTGGCCGGGAGGCTCGCACCCACCTGACGAACCCTCAGTTCGACGCCCGGCGGCAAACTGGGTTGCGGCCGGCCCTCCTCGAAGCCACTCCGCTGGAGGTCCGAGATCAGCACCACTTCCCGGCGCCGCCCGGGAGCCTCCGGCAACAGACGTCCGGCAAGGCCGAGCGCCGACACGAAGCTCGTGCCCCCACCCCCCGCCGCCACATTGGCTACGGCCGGCGCCAGAACGCCCTTGTCCCCCGTCAACTCGGTAAGCGCCGTCGTCTGCCCATCGAACGCGAGCACGATGCCGCGGTCATCCCGGTCCAGCCCGTTCAGTTCGTCGCGCGCTGCCTCCCGGGCGACAGCCATCCGGTTCCCCACCGTCATGCTCAGCGAGCGATCGACGAGGATCGCCCGGTCGATTGCCGTTTCTCCGCCACCGGCGAGCGCCCCGCCCCGCAGCACCGGCTCGGCGAACCCCGCCGCCAGCAGCAGCAACGCCAGGCAGCGGAGGATCAAGAGCGGAATGTTCCGAAAGCGCCGGCGCTTGAAGCGTGCCGTTGCGCTCGTCATCTGGAGCAGCAGAAACGAAGGGAAAGGGACCGGTTCGCGCCGGCGCCGGGTGAGGTGCATGACGATGGGAACCGCGACCAGGAGGGCTCCGAAAAGGAAGAGCGGGGCCAGGAAACTCACGCCGCAACACCTCGGTCAGGCGGCGGGAACCGCCATCCAGGCAAGGCGAGCGCTTCGTGGCTGCGTTCCGCCGAGCGGACAGCCTCACCAGGGTTGCGGAGATGCACCGAAATCAACCCCTGCCAAGACCTTGCCATCGGCGCTGGTTTCGCGCTACCGCGCGATGCCGACCGGAGGTCGGCTGGCACGTCCATATAAGCCGTTGATTCGAGAAACAGTTAGGAGCGACCCCCGATTCCGAGTATCAGGTTCGGTACCACTCGGTTGATTCTCCAACGCTCCACCGTCGTGCTAGGCGTCTAGTAACCGTTCGGTCGAGCCGGTATGTCGGTCGTGCCGGTATGAGGGCTGCGGGCATGGCGAAGCGGGACACATCGACCGGGAGGATGGACGGGGCTCGGTGCAACCCCTTCCTGCGCAGCGGCTACTCGTCGGAGTCGGCCGCCGGTACGCGAAATGAGGCGCGCTCCTGAGCGAGGTCCTCGGGCCGAAGATGCGCACCAGAGGAATGCCGGATGTGTTTCGACCGAAGCGCAACGATGGGTGACGCGACGATTTCGGCTGAGACGAGCCTATTCCTTGCAACCGATTCGTGGCCTCGGCAACGGTCGACAATCGGTGTCGGGTAAGTCAGGACCGGGAGAAAACCGCCCGGTTCCGTCGTTCAGCCAGGTCCTCCTCGGTCGCCACGAAAAGTCGTCCCACAGGTCGCGGTGGCCGTCGTCGTTCAGGTCCTGGATTCGAAGCCACAGGACCCATGGCGCCTCGGGATGGGATCCGCCCGTGATGCGGTGTTCGCTCTCATCCCTGTACGTCACGCCATCGTCCGAGGCGAGGATTTGAAGGAAGAACCCCGCATAGAACGGATCGTCGCCCGTTCGGGTTACGAATATTTCCGGAACCCCGTCGTTGTCCAGATCCTCCGCGTCCAGGTCAACGACGACTCCGAACCCGGAAACAGCGGGGAGCACGCTCTTGTCCGAGACCTGGTAGACCCCCGCGCGGTTTCCCCAATAGATCGCTGTCGCGGCGCCTTGGTGTTCGTGACCACCGATGAGCAGATCGGGAAAGCCATCCTCGTTCAGGTCAATCAACTCCACCGTATAGACGGGCTGCTCGGTTAGATCGACAGGGACAGGGGAGAGGTCGTATATCAACCGGCCGTCGCCCTCGTTCCTCAGGACGAAAGGTTGTCTGGGGTCTGTCACGAACACATCGAGATCGCCGTCCCGATCAATGTCGGCCGAGGCCGCGCCATGCAGGAAGCCGATGTGCCCTCGGAGGTCTCCGGTGTCCCGAAGTCCGCCATCCTCCGTGGAGAGGATGAGTACAGGCGATTCCCCTGGAAACGGGGGCTCGTCGAAGCCGTGACCGACGACGAAGATGTCAAGACGCCCGTCTCCGTTGAAGTCGCCCGAGAGCGCCTTTCTCGGATGAACCTGGCGCGGAATCACGCCCCGGAAGATGTCCTGGCGCAGTTCATACCCGTCCCCCGTGTTCAGCCACATTTCAGCGGGTCGCGGGTTGGCTGTGCTGTCCAACACGCCGACGAAGAAGTCCTCGAGTCCGTCTCCGTCGAAATCGCCGTAGGCAACCGTTGGGGCCCCCGTGGGGTCATGCTCCGGACTGACTCCAGCCGTGTAGCGAATCGGCCCTCGATGGGGTCGAAGCAGCGAATTCTGGAGCTCATAAGACGTCGATGGAGCGTCTGGGAACTCGGCAGGAGACTCCGGAGGAGCCGGTGCGGACGGAGGCCGCTGAACTTCCGGCACGTTCGGGACGGAGGCGCCGGAGCCGGTCGTTCCAGAACCACCGCAGCTGCACAAGCCCACCCAGACCACCGCGGCGAACTGCTGCTCGGTCAAGGCCTCTCTGCAACGACTACCCCGGCAAGTATAGCGAAAGGCGGACGCGCTGCGGGATGTGCCTCCACCGGCCAGGAGGGTTTCGCGGAGGAGGCTCGCTCGAAGCATCTGGTGGCACGGCTCCCCCCTTCAGACCGATCTGTTTGGGGGCGCAGACGCGGAGGTCGTGTCTCCCGCCGAGAAGCGTCAACGGCTCGGACCGTGATCCCGTTCCGGGCCGCGCCGGCGCATTAGGTCCAGCGCCCGTGCAACATCGCGGCGAGCGTCCTGTAGTCCTGGGCCAAGTGTGTCATTTGCCCGTCGAGCCGCTCGAACTGCCGCCGCAAGGTCGCGTTGTCCCCGGCCTGCTGCTCGACTTGCTGCTCTAAGGCTTCGGTCCGCTCGGCCTGCTGCTCGGCTTGCAGCTGCAAGGCTGCGGTCCGCTCGGCCTGCTGCTCGGCTTGCAGCCGCAAGGCTTCGATCTGCTCGGCGTCCCGCTGCCGTTCTCTCGCGGACTGTGCGGACAACGTCTCCAAGGCCGCCGCCAACTGTTTCTCTAACTCGGTCATAAAGCTCCCTCACTCGCTCGACAGCTTCAAGGCAGGCCGCCCGCCCACGGTCCAGGGCGGATCCTCCAGCGCGCCGTCCGGCAGCACCAGGAACCGCTCCCCGTCGATCTCCCGCAGCGTCACGCCCCACGTCGTGTCCTCGATCTCGACCAGCGTCTCCCGCGCTTGATCGATCCGTACCTCCAGCATCGCGAGGGTCTCGATCTCGCTCTGGATGCTCGCCGACAACCAGCGCATCAGCCCCCAGCTCCCGCCGCTGAACGCGAGAAAAAGGCTCAGGCCGACTACCAGGGGCCGCAGCCACGCGTTCAGCAGCATCACGCGCATCCGCGCGACCGACGCTTCCGTATCGCTTTCGATGGTACGGAGCGCGCCATTCGCGACGGCGCTCAAGTTCTCGCCAAGCTGCCGCAGCTCGCTCGCCGCTGTCTCCTCGATCTGACGGCGGTCGGTCGCCATCCGGTTCCTCACCCGGGCGGTCAAGTCGTTCGGGTTCGAAGTCATGCTCATACAGCGCCCCTTTCAGCCGCCACCGTTTTCCGCTGTCGGGATCGCGGGCGGTCAGGTAGTCCTTGCCCTGGCGGGGCACCTCGAAGCCGGCCTCCTCCAGGGCGGCGACCACGTCGGCGCGGCTCCGCACCGCGCCGTGCTCGACCCGCTGCAGCAGGTAGTCACGGATCAGCTCGCGCGGGCCGGCTTCGTGCTCGAGGCCGGCCCGCAGCTTCGCCGCCTCCAGGTAGGCGCGATGGCCCGGTTGGTGCGCCCTGGCCCGCGCCGGGTCGTCCGGGCGGCTCCAGCCGTGCTGGTGGTTGAAACCGTCACGTAGCGGGCCGAAGGTCTTCTGCCAACCGGGCGGTGCGATGTTCAGGCTGCGGCCCGTCTCCAGGTCGCAGCGGGCGGTGAGGATGTGGACGTGGACCCCGGTGCCGTGCTCCCGGTGCAGGACCGCCGTCCAGGCGTAGCGGTCGGGCTCCAGTCCCGCCCACGCGGTCTTCTCGAACTCGTCGAGGACAGCCCCGATCTGCGCGTCGGTCGGCCGGTCCTCCGGCGCCCACGCGATCACGCCCGAGGTGTACTTCCGCTCGAAGCCCAGGGAGTCGGCGAGGGCGGCCACCTGGTCCGGGTTGCCGCGCAGAACCTCGATGCCCGGACGCACCCGTCCGGCGGAGTCGCGTTCTCCGACGAGATAGTCGCCCGAGGCCCGGGCGGAGCCGGTGCCGCCCGCGGCGAAGCTAATGTGCATCGTCACTGTCTCCGCCGAGGCGGGCGACCGTCTGCAACGACCGCTCGAACGCCACGAGGTTGGCGATCACGGTGACGGCCTCGGCCGCGGAGGTGTGCGTGTTGGCCCAGCGGGCGAGCTGGTTCAGGTTGTTGCCGATGCGGGCAACCTGGACGTTGCGCTCGCGCTCGATATCGGCCGCCGCCGCAGTCCAGGTGCGCGTGCGGGCCATCGCCTTCCGGAGCAGTGTGGATAGCGGGACTCCGGCAGCCGCGGCCTCGGCGCGCCAGGCGGCGCGGTCCGCCGGTGATACGCGGAGGTGGATCTGCACGGAGCGGCGCTCAGCCATGGGCGCACCGGTGAGGGGGTTCGGGGGGCGGCGCCCCCCGTCCGCATGCTGCTCCGGCAGTGGCGCGGTGGGCCGGGGGTTCGGGGGGCGGCGCTCCCCGTCCGCGTGCTGCTCCCGCAGCGGCGGATGCCGGGGGTTCGAAGGGGGGCGCAGCCTCCCCTCGCCAGTCCCATTGTGTACACAATGGGTAGGCTGGCCCTCGTGCCTTAGCACGTGAGCCAGCGGCCGGGGATGGGAACCATCCCGGGGCCTCCGCCGACGACGGAATCCGCATCGGGATCGGGAAACCCGGGACCGTCGGTCCGGAAAGGCGGGATCGAGATCCGCGGCCTACTCCGCCAGGAACGCGCTCCATTGCTCCATGAGCACCCGCCGCCTCCGAAGCGCAGCGTGAAGGAGCCGCCAAGTGACCGCCGGCACCGCAGGTCCAAGGGGTGTGTCGGCCAGGACTCCGGTCGCTCCGCTCCCTCCGTCCTGCCCAACACGCTCCGTGGACCTCACCGCGCGAACGTCCGCTCCGCCCGAAATGCCCCCGTCCGAAGTGTGCAGTTTTCAGTTGCCAAAAACGTGCAGTTTCCAGTTGCCATTGACAGGGGCGGCGTGCGGAGAGTCCGTAGGGTCGTTCCGGGATGGATCGGGGGTCCTGCGCACAGGAGCTGGACAGCACGAGATGAACCGGAACGAACGAGTTTGCGGCGTTCCGGGACGGAGCAGTATAGCACCATAACTCGTTGAATAAGCGGATGCTTAAGGGAACGTCAGGACACTCTGTGGAACATGACGGACTGGGCAGGAATAGGCTGGTAATGAACAGCCGTCCCGGCCTTCGCGCGGGAGCCGCGCTCTCCTCAACTGCTGCCGGGGAGGTTGCGCAGATCCGTCGCGGGGCGGCACCGCACCACCCGTCCGCGGGGAATGCTCACCGGCTCGCCGGTCCGAGGATTCCGGGCCACACCTGTCTTGCGGAGGGCGGCGTAGAACACCCCAAACCCCCGGAGCACCACACGGTCGCCGCGCATCAGCGCGGAAGCAACGGATTCGAACACCGCGTGCACCGCGTCCCGCGCGGCGGGAGACTCCCGAGTCGTGGCCTCGATCGCCCGCTTGATGAGGTCGGCCTTCACCATGCCGGCCGCATCGTACGCGACGCCCGTTCAAGTGCCGTTCGGGTGCCGACCTGGGGGTGCCGAGACGGCCGTTCCGGCGAGGAACGCGGCCCACTGCTCCATGAGCGTCCGTCGCCGCTCGAACAGGTCGGTGCGCTGGTAGGCCGCCTCGATGGCGTTCGTGTTCACATGGGCCAGCGCCAATGCACCGGCGACTGGAAGGTGAAGCCGATCAAGCGGAAGCTACGCCAGTTCCTCGGCGCCGGCGTCCGCTCCCGCCTCGCGCCGGGGACGGTCGAGCAGTGGATGGCGAACGGGAGCCGGTCGCGGAGCCACGGGATGTTCTCGTAGACCTGGCGCGGCTCCCATCCCGTGTCGGCGAAGATCGCGCAGTCCGGGACCGGCCCGAAATCCCCCTCCGCGGCCATGAGCGCCATCACGGTCGACTGGACGCCGCCGCCGAGCGAGATAGTGCGGAGTTTCGGGTCGCCCACGGCGTCTACTCTGGCAGGACGCGCTGGAACTTGCACTGGTGGGCGCCGTCCTGCCGCACACACCGCCGGCAGACGCGCACCGCCTCGCGGCAGACGGCGCACTCGGCCGGGATCAGGTCCGGGCTCGCGCAGTCGCAGTACAGAGCCTCGTCACTGCCACCATTGGGAAGGACTCGTGACGGCAATGCAACTTACCTGATTGAACAACCAGACGCATGCAAGCAGAACCGGGACGGAAAGCAGCAGGCGGACGATCTTGGGGAGCGGGTTTTTGATGTCTCCCAAGGCTGCGTAGAAAGCGATGGCCGCCCCACCGGCGAGGGCGGTAGCAAGGGTGTCGTCCAACATGTGAGCGCCCGAGTATGAGATGGCGACCCGGGCTCGCGCAAGTCGCGTTCACCGGGTTTCGAGGATGCAGCGGATCCCGCGCCGGATCTCACGGCCCCGCAGGACCATGCGGCAGCGGAGGCAGTTCCGGCAGCGGGGTCCAGACGCGCCGCTCCTGGTCTAGCCGGTGGCCCGGCACCGTTAGCGCCGGGTTTGGCTTAGGGAGGGACTGAAAGTCGCGTCAGTCTGTGCAGCGCCACGTCACACTACATGTGTATCGACCTATCGTCACGCTTTCACCGGCATCCGTGCACTGACAGGACCCCAGATCGAAGTCCTTGTCATGGGCTCTGCAATTCCGGTTGGCGCTTTGACGTGCTGCCGCGATCGCCCAGTCGCAGGCTGTGGACTCGTTGTTGTTGGAAGCGCCGTGAACGTCCTCATCGACTTGCTCAAGCTCGCCGAGCAGGCCGGCGAGTCCGACCAGCAGATCGCCCAGGCCCGCGAGGCGGCGGCGCAGCCCGCGAGCGGCGGAGCGAACGCCTGATGCCGCTCTACGAGTAGTAAGGACGACCGCCGCGCGCCGGTCGTTCCTGCCCCGGCGCTCGACCCCGCTCGTCATCCATCCGCCGCTGCTGCGCCTCCGACCGCTCCTTCGCCGCCCGGATCGCCGCCAGCCGATCCTCCCGACGCCGCAACTCCGCCGGGATCTCGTCTCCACGAACCGCCGCCCCGAAGCGCTCGTCCTCCGCCGCGTCCAACCGTTCCGCCGTCGCCAACAACTCCTCGATCTCCGCCGAAAGCCTCGACTCCTCCTCCAACATCCGCCCGTAACTCATCGCCTTCCGCTTGCTCGCCTGCGCCCGGACCTTCGTCCCCGTCCACCGATAGCGTCCCGAAGCGAACCAGGCCCAGCTCCCGCGACAGCCGCACCATCTGCAAAAACAAGGCCCGAAAGGCCGACAGGTGCCGCCGCCGGAACTCGCAGATGGTCTGATGCTTCGGAAAGTTCCCCGCTCCCAGCATCCGAGACGCCACATCCTCCTCCAGCTTCCGCGCGATCCCACGCAACGGACAGACTCCCGTCACATACCCGTAAACCAACACCTTCGACAGCAACCGTGGCGAATACGGCGCGTTCCGACGACCATCCCCCTCATACGGCGCATAAAACGCCGAAAGGTCCAGCGAATCCACCAAGTCGCTCACCTGGTGCGCCAAGTGACCCTCCGGAACCCAGTCCCTCAACTTCGGCGGCATCAGCAGAATCTGATCCGGCTGATACGCCCGAAATCGCGTCGACATCTCTGACCTCCCGATCGCCCCGCCCCCGAACCGATCCTAATCTCCAGTATATCAAAGACTTACGACAAAAAACCCCCAATCACCACTCGCCGAGCTTCCCTAGCAAAACCGTCCGTCCAACTACCCCGCAGAACTTCCTGCGGCGCAGGCTCCTAGGGGCGCGGAGACGGCCGTTCCGGCGAGGAATGCGGCCCACTGCTCCATGAGCGTCCGTCGCCGCTCGAACAGGTCGGTGCGCCGGTAGGCCGCCTCGATGGCGTTCGTGTTCACGTGGGCCAGCGCCAACTCGCACACCTCGCGCGGCGCGTCCGAGCACTCCGCCGACCAGTCCCGGAAGCTTGAGCGGAACCCGTGCGGCACCGCTCCGATCCCAAGATCCCGGACCAGCTTCGCAATCGCCAGCTTGGAGAGCAGTCCGCCCCGCGCCGCAGGGAACACCGGCCCCGAGTCGTCCGAGAACTCTCTCGCCTCGCGGAGCACCGCGAGCGCACCGGTGGACAGCGGAACCCGGTGCTCACGCCCCGTCTTCATCCGCTCGGGTGGAATGCGCCATTCCCGGGCCCGAAGATCGATCTCCTTCCACCGCGCGCCGCGCACCTCCCCGCTCCGGCACGCCGTCAGCACCAGGAATTGGAACGCCAGCAGGGTCGCGGGATACGCACCGGAGCCACGCACCTGCTCCAGAGCTCCGGCGACTTCCGCATAGGGGAGCGCCGCGAGATGCTGCGGGCGGACGCCATTCTTGGGGAGCGCCGCGCCGATGGCTTCTCCCGCCGGGTTGTCCTCCCGGTAGCCCTGGGCCACCGCCCAGCGCATCACCGCCCCGATCCGCTGCCGAACCCGCCGGGCCGTCACCCGCTTCTCGTTCCAGATTGGCAGCAGCACCTCCATCACGTCCGCCGTGGTGATCCGGTCCACCGGCCTTCGCCCGAGCTTCGGCACCGCATAGTCCCTGAGTGTCCCGCGCCAGTCTCCCTCGGACCTGCTGCCGTCCTTCCAGCCGGCCCGATGCACCGCGATCACCTTCTCGACGGCCTCCTCGAAGGTGGGGACCGTCCGCTTCCGACCGGTCACCAGTTCCCCGCGCCGTCGGGCGGCGAGGTTCAGGGCGCACTTCTCGCGGGCCTCGGCGAGGCTGACGTGGGGCCAGGACCCGAGTCCGAGATTGCGCTGGCGGCCGTCCAGGCTGATGCGCTGCGCCCAGGACTTCGCCAGGTGGCCTCGGGCCGTATGCTTGACGAGCAGGGAGAGTCCGCCGGAGCCGCGCCCGTCGCCGTAGCGTCCGGGCTGTTCAATGGTGGCGACGAAGCGGGCGGAGAGCCGGTAGGGTCGTTCCATGAAGTGTTTTTGGTTCGTGGAGAGGGTTGTTGGTTCCTACGGATACCAAGTGGATATCATGAAATCGATGAGAACGAGCGCGTCCTCTTCGCAACCAGAGAGACAGTATAGCGCAATAACTCATTGATAAACAACCGTATTAAGAGCACATAAGATATCTCCTAGCAACATATGGAACGTAACGACGGCCGACCGGAGGTCGGCGCTCCGAGGAAGAGCGGCGCCAGGAAACTCATCGGCTGCCGTCAGCGCCGGCGGCGGCGCCCTTCCCGCTCGCTCAGATAGCGGAACAGCGCGAAATCGAGCGGCGTCTTCGTGTCGGTCAGGACGTAGTCCACCTCGCGGCGCGCGAGTCCCGTCCGTAGTGTGCGGATGTGTTCCGCCATCGCCTCCCGGTACCGGTCCCGAGCCCGGGTGGGCGAGAGGTCGAGCAGGGCCCCCGACTCGAGATCCCGAAACCGGGTGCCCGACGCGTCGAAACCGGGAATGCCTTCGAGATCCAGGTCCACCTCCGCCGGATCGAGGACGTGGAACGCCATGATGTCGTGCCCGGTTACGCGAAGCTGGTCAAACGCGGCCAGCACCGCCTCCGGGGGCTCGTAAAAGTCCGACACCACCGCAACGAGGCCCCGTCGTCCGAGCGCCGCCCCGAGCCGGGCGAGAGGCGGTCCCAGGTCGGATCCGGAGGCCTTCTTCTTCCGCGTCTCGGATTCCGCGGGCGGGGTGGCGCGGGCCAGGTGCTGGAGCACCGTCTCCAGATGTTTGGCGGAAGGGGGGACGAACTCCCGCAGTTCGTGGTCGAATACCCCGAGGCCCACCCGGTCCCGCTGAGCTCGGGAGAACGCCGCCAGGCTCCCGGCCAGGAAGCGCGCGTAGTCGAGCTTGCGGATGCCCCGCCAGCCAAAGTCCATGGAGCGGGAGACATCGACCGCGACGACGAAATTGGCGTTCGTGTCCGCCTCGAACTCCTTGACGTGGAAGCGGTCGGAGCGGGCGAAGAGGCGCCAGTCGAGTCTGCGGATGTCGTCTCCCGGCATGTAGGGCCGATGCTCCGCGAAATCGATCGAGCGGCCCAGGAAGGTCGACCGGTGCAACCCGCTGATGAATCCCTGTACGACCATCTTGGCCACGAGCGACAGGTTCTGGATCCGCGCGAGGGCCGCGGGATCGAGGAACCGCGTGCCGGAGACCTGTCCCGTGGGCATGCCTTATCGATCTTTCGAGGCGGCCAGAACGGTCACATCCGCGAGGCCGGCACCGGGACTTCCTTGATCAGCCGCCGGACGATGTCCTCCGAGTCCACCTTTTCCGACTGCGCATGGAAGTTGGGCAGTACCCGGTGCCGGAAGATCGGGGGAGCGAGCGCCTGCACGTCTTCGATCGCCACGTGGTGGCGGCCGTGCATCAGCGCCCGGGCCTTCCCGCCGAGCACCGAAAACTGCGCCGCCCGAACGCTCGCGCCGTACTGGACTTGCTCGTTCACGAAGTCGGGCGCCCCGGATTCTCCCGGACGGCTGCACCGCGCGAGTTCGACAGCGTAGGCCAGCACCGGCTCGGAAACCGGGACGCGGCGCACGAGGTGCTGGAACTCGAGGAGTTCCTCACCGGAGAGCACGTTCTCGAGTTCGGCAACTTCATCCGAGGTCGTCGAGCGCACCACCTCGCGCTCCTGTTCGACCGGCAGATAGTCAATGATGATGTTGAACAGGAAGCGATCGAGCTGGGCCTCCGGAAGCGGGTAGGTGCCCTCGAGTTCGATCGGGTTCTGGGTGGCGAAGACGAAATAGGGCTCCGGCAGCGGATAGGTGCGCCCCTGGACCGTCACCTGGTGCTCCTGCATTGCCTCCAGCAGCGCCGACTGCGTCTTCGGCGGCGTGCGGTTGATTTCGTCCGCCAGCACGATGTTCGCGAACACCGGCCCGGGAACGAACACCAGGTTGCGCTTGCCGGTGTCCGGGTTCTCCTGGATGATGTCGGTCCCCGTGATGTCCGAGGGCATCAGGTCCGGGGTGAACTGGATCCGCTGGAAGCGCAGCGCCAGGACCTCGGAGAGCGTCTGGACGATCAGCGTCTTGGCGAGTCCGGGAACGCCGGTGATGATGCTGTTGCCGCCGACGAAGAGGCTGATCAGCACCTCCTCCACCGCCTGCTCCTGGCCGATGATCCGCTTCCGGATTTCGGCGGTGACGCGCTCTGCGGCCTCCCGCATCCGTTCGGCGAGATCGCCGTCGGAAACGACCGGTGGTTCGGCGACTGCAGCCTCCCCGCCTGGGTTTTCTTCTGGTGTCGGCAAGGAATCCTCCGATCCGGGCTTTGCCCGTCAGTAGGCTGTGGGGAACGCGAAAGGATGACGCGCCGGTTCTCCGGGCGGAGGGGCGTCACCGGGCAGGATTGTGGGGAAGGGTTTCCCCTCGCCGCGGGAGGAGCCGGGGTGCATCGCGAAGCCGGTTCTCCCGGTGGGGGGTCGCGGCAGCGGTCCGTGGGCGAGCGCGCCCCCTTTCGGAAAGGGGGCGTTCCGGGGTCGGCTCTCCAGCATCGGCATCATGGGGGCGCTCTCTCCGCGGACTAGTGGATCATTCCGTAGATGACGTAGTTCACGCCGAGCTTGAACGCCTCGTTGGTGAGGTCCACCGGCCAGTAGGCGTTGCCCGACCACTCCCAGTAGTCACCGATATCGTGGTTGTAGTTCGCGATCACCATCAAGCGCTGGCTGGGATCGTTGTTCTCGAAGTAACCGTAGTACACGGGCACCAGATCCGGACGCACCGCATGCTCGAAGTCGAGCGTCTCGATGTGGAAGAAGGAATCGAACACCGGGTGCGTGACATCGAGCTCCACCGCCGTGTAGTCGGGAAGGACGCGTTCCATCTGGTAGAGGAAGTTGTTGAGCTGGCGGGACTGAACGAAGTCGTCCACCACCAGGAACCCGCCTTTCAACAACCAGGCGCGCAGGTTCTCGGCTTCCTGGTCACTCGGCTGCCAGAAGCCGACTTCGCACAGGTACGCGAAGGGCCGCTTGAAGAGAGCCGCCTCGTTCAGTGAATAGATGTTGCCGCCGCCCTCGTTGAGGGTGAGTGAGGTGTACTCCCCAAGGATTCGCGTGAAGTTCTCCTCACCCCACGGGTAGTCGTGGTTCCACTTCAGGTCGAGTCCCCAGTAGAAGGGGCCGCGCCGGTAACGCGGCGGCTCGAACCGGATGCGGGCGAAGGTGAACCGGTCGTCATAGGGATAGTTGTCGTAGTCGAGCGGGAGTTCCACCGCGTTCGGATCGGGGCGGAAGGTCGCGGTGAGCGCGAACCGGTCCCGGGACCCCGGGGGGTCCGGCAGCCCGTTCTCCAGCCGGCCGGCCGCCATCAGGCCGGCTCCCAGCGCGCTCACCAACGCGGCGGCAACGCCGACGCGCCTCGCCGTGGCCCATCCTCCGCCGAGCGGGTGCCGCAGTGACATCAGCCCTGCCTGCGGATATCCAGCAAAAGCCGCAGAGCGGCGTCGAAAGTGGGGGCGATCTCGAGCGCCTCGAGTACCCGCCGTCGCGCCCGGTCCCGATCTCCCGCCCGGAAGTGCGCGAGCGCCAGCGAGTAGAGGGCGTCGGCGCGGTCGGGGGCGCCGCTGGCCAGGACCGCCTGCCGCTCCCGAACCTCGAGATCCGCGAGTCCCTGCGTTGCCGCAACCTCGGCAAGCCGTTCGTGCGGTTCGGGATTCATGGGATACGCCTCGATGGCCGACTGGAGCGCGCGTCCCGCTTCGCCGGGTTGCCCGGTTTCGGAATACATGGCGGCCAGTCGGAGCCAGTCATCGTACGCCGCCGGGAATCGTCCAACATGGTCGTGGAGTGCAACGCGCGCCCGATCGGGTTCGTCCGCTTCGGCGTACAACCGGGAAAGATAGCGATAGGCCCCGTCCGCTCCACCGTATTCCGGAGCGAGCTCAACGGCGCGTTCGAACCGTTCGGTGGCTTCCGCGTTACGCCCCGCTTCGTGAAGCGCGATCCCCGCTCGAATCTGAAGGGCGAAATTCGCCGGCGCGGCATCGGCGCGGGCGACGACCGCTTCGACCCCCTGGTCCGGGGGGATTGCCGGATGGCCCGCGGTTCCCTGCCCCTCGGTTCCGGACTCCGACAGCCCCCGCGCGGTTTCCCCGAAACGCGCTTCCACCACCGCGTCCACGGCGTCATCGAGCGCCGCCGGGGTGACCCCGAGGGTCTGCTCGATCACCGACTCGGTGTCCTTGCCCTGGCGGTAGCCCTCCAGCATCCGGAGGATCGCGTCAAATCCGTATTCCCGCTCGATGTGTTCGAGAACGAGCGAGGCGTGGAAGTAGGAAACACCCACCTGGGCGGGATACGTCGGCCGCACGAACCCGTCGTTCAGGTGGGGGACGTCGAGGAGCTGTCCGTCCCGCAGGGCGAGATAGAAGGGAAGCGCCGCCCCGTCACCGAAACGCCAGCGCTCTTCGAGCAGACTCAGCCCCTCCGTGAACCAGCGCGGAACACGGTTCTCGGTCAGGCCCATGGCCACCGCGTGCCCCAACTCGTGCCAGAGCGTCGAGGCCCAATGGTAGGACCCGATCTCCCGCGCCGAGGGGGACTCCAGCGCAATCACGTTCCCGAAGCAGACGCCGTGGGCGCCGATCCCGGTGATACCCACGGTCCGCACCGAAAAATCGGCCGAGCGGTCGTAGATCTCGATGCGGAGGGATTCGGGTGGCTCGTACCCGTAGCGCTCCCGGAAAGACTCCACCGCCTCCCGCGCCAGAGCCTCGACATAGGGGCGGAGCACTCCCGCCTCGCCCGCCGGGAGCACGAACTCGAACGGCGGCGAACTCACCTTCTCGAAGCCATCCAACTCATCGAGCAGGTCGAGAGTGTTCTTGACCAGAGCGTCGAATGGATCCCGCTCGAAAGCATCTTCCAGCACGGTCCGGCCTTCGTTCACTTCGCCGAGTCGAAGCAGGTTGAGACCCAGTAGCCGCAAGGCGGCCGCCGAATCCGGACTCCGTCGGAGCGCCACCCGGCTCCGCTGCGCGGCGTCCCGATACCAGCGACGCCGTTCGGCGGCGGGCGCAAGCGCCAGGTCCAGCAGCGGATCGCCCGCCCAGTTGTGCCGGAAGCGGGCTTCCAGAGCGAACAGTTCGGCGTCGTCGCCGGCAAGGAAACGGACCGCGGCCAGGGCGGCAATCCCTTCCGGAGCGTCCGGCAGTTCTTCGACGGCAGCGACCGCCCGGCGTTCGGCTTCCTCGTGTCGTTCCTGTTCGAGGAGCCGGTGGACTTCGAGCGCCCGGGCCGGCGGAAAGTTCGGGTTGACGGCCAGCGCCTCGGCAAGCGCGTCCACCGGACCGGGTCCGTCGGCGAGGGCGGCAGCGGGACGGTCCTGAATGCGGGCCGTCAGGAAGAGGCCGTGGGGGTGTTTGGGATTGTTCCGCAGTACCGCCACGATGCTCTCCGCGGCCTCTGCCGTGTTGAACTTGTCGAGCAGAAGTTCCCCCGCCAGGAGTTGAGGAAGCGGATCCCCGGGATCGAGCGACGCCGCTTCATCGAAGACTCGGAGCGCATCGCGGAACAGCCCCGGGTTCTGGAACCCGAGCGCCGCGGCGGCTCTCCCGGCGGCCGAGAGCGCGCGCGCGTTGAAGGGGTAACCCGGGGATGCGTTGTACGAATCGATCACCTGCCGGAGCCGAGCGAGTCCCGCTTTGCGCTTGCCGCGCCGCAACTCCAGGAGCGCAAGCTGCGCTTCGGCCTCGAGTGCCAGCCCGTCCGCCGCCCCGCGCGCAGGATCCAGGAGCTCTTTGAGGAGTTCCTCCGCCGGTTGCGCTTCGCCAATCTCCAGATGGAGTTCGGCCCGGGCCAAAAGCTCCGGCAGTGGCGGGCGCGTTCCCTCTTCCGGCTCGAGCAATTCGAGCGCCTCCCGGTATCTTCCCGTCAGCCGCAGCGTCTCCACCAGCCCCAGACGCGCTCCGGGTTCGCCGAGCGCTCTCCGATAGGCGGTTTCGGCTTCCTCATACCCGCCGGAGCGAAGTGCCGCCGCCGCGCCCTCCGGACCTCCCGGCCATCCGGCCGGGCGGGAGTCCTGAGCGCGCCGCGCGGATCCTTCCTCCGGCGGCCTCCACGCCGCGGCCGCGGGGCACACGACAGCCAGCGCGGCGATGGCGATCGCCGCGGCCGTGGGCGCGCGGCCATACACCCGATCGTTCACTCGGTCTTCTCCCGGAGGGCGGCGATCCGCTCCGCGAGTTCCGCGATCTGCAACAGGAGTGCTTCCAACTCGGCCAGGTAGGTTTCCTCGTCCATTCCCTCGCGGGCGTCCCGGAGAGCGTCCACACGGGAGGCCAGTGCATCCCGCTCGGCGATCAGGCGCCGAATCTCGGGCGTGTCGCCGGACGAATCGGCGACCGCCGCCGCGCTGCGGACGAGCACGACGCGCCGGCCGGCCAGCACTCCGTCCGTACCCGGCGCCGCCTCCGGTTCGAGGCTGCCGAGCCCGTCGGCGTTGTCGTCCAGCAGCGGATGCTCGGTGCGGAGCAGCCCTTCCTGCTCGTACTCGCGTTCCACCCCGCGACGGGCGAAATCGAAGACCTCAAGGGCGGAGAGCCGCCCATCCTTGTTGCGGTCGCCGTCGTCCCCGGCAAGCGCGGCAATGAAGTGCCGCGGGAAGCGGGTCTCGTTCGTCTCGTTGGCGCGCGTCGCGGTGAGCACCACGCGGCCGGGCCCGGACAGGGCGGGCACGAAGGCTCCGGAAGCGCTGCCCAGGTGGGCAACGGTCACCGGTCCGGCTCCGGCGCTCTGCAGCATCTCCCCCAGGCGCTCCGGAGAGAGATCGGGGCCCGGAAGTTGAAACCGCGGGTTTCCGCCCCCGCTGCCGTGACCGATGAGGATCAGGACCAATCCGGCCTCGGCGGCCCCTGTTTCGCCCGCGGCCTCGATTTCGCGTGCGAGCGCCTCCTCGGTGCTCCTGCCAGCGGGGGCGCAGGGATCGCCGGACTCCCCAGCTTCCGGAGGCCGCTCCACGAGCACCCGGACCCGGGCCGGAACCGGTGTCGCCACCGCTGCGGCGCACAGTTCCCGTGCCCAGCCCGAGAAGCGTTCCCGGTGCTCGGGGGAGCCACCCACACCCGCGACGATAACCAGCCGGGGTCCGGCATCGCTGCCATTTCCCGTCGCTCCTGCCTCGCCGCCCGCGAGGGCGAGCGCCCCAAGGAACGTGGGGACCGAGCGCCGCACGATCTTCCGGAGCACGGATCCACCCGCTCGCGGGACACGGCGGGAAGGCTCCTGGCTCACGGCAGACCCCGGGCGTGCCGCACTCCCCACTCGGTGGCCAGCAATCCGAAGAGCAGCAGGAACACCGCCGGTACGTTCCAGAGGTCCCGCCGCTCGACCACGGTGGTTCCCGATTCGGCAAGACTCAGATCCGTCAGGAGCGCCTCGGCCTCACCCGGCGCGAACGATCGGCCTCCGGTCGCCTCGGCGATGCGGGAGAGCAGATCGGGGTCCGCTTCCGCGTCGAAGAACTCGTCGTCCACCACACCGGCCTCGAACAGGGTGGCCGCGCGGGGCGCTTCCGATCCCTGGGCGAGTCCCGCGCCTTCGGCGCGGACTTCCACCTGATGGGTTCCCGGCCCGCCGGCAACGTAAACGCCGGAGTACTCGCCGTCGCCCTGTCCGGTCCAACGCAGGGGAACCGCGGAAATGACGCCATCCGGCCCGGTCACCTCGGCTTCCACGAACGCGTCGTTGACCGAGAGGAACCGCTCGTCCTCGACCCGTGCCCGCAGCGTGACCCGCTCGCCCACGAGGGACCTGGCCGGCGAGGCGGACACCTCCAGCCGCCGTGGCGCGTCGGAGGCGAGCCAACGGAGCAGGCGCCGCGACAGCACCTCATGCGTCTCGTCTTCGAGCGGAACGCTCGCGTCCATCTGCCAAACCCACAGGTCCTGCACCGCAAGGCTCGCCGAGCGGCCGCGTCCGAATCGCTGGATGAGCAGTACCGGCTCCGGTTCTTCCGACGGGCCCAGTCCTTCAAGGAGCACGGTCGCGCCCGGTTTCGGACCTTGCAGGCGATTGACGCTGGAAAGGGGCGGGAGCCTGCGGTAGAGCTCCTCGTTCGCGAGCGGATCCGGATCCAGCCTCGCCACCGGATGAAGGGAACCGGCTCGGGTCGGCAGGACCGAAAGTTCCCGGAAGGCCGCCGGCGCAGGCCGTTCCCCGCCGCTCGCGGCGGTTGCCTCTACTTCAGGGAGCGCGAGAGGCAGGACTTCGGCGAGCGGGGTGTCCCGGTAACCGCCTTCACCGTACGCGCTCGTTCCTCCGAGGGTCAGCAGGCCGCCACCCCGCTGGCTCACGAAGTCACGCAGCATGTTGAGCTGGCCCTGGCTGAAGAAACTCGCCTCCACGCTACCGAGGATCACCCCGTCATAGCCGAACAGTTCCTCGCGAGTGTCCGGGAACCCCCCTGCCAACTCCTCGGCGGTCGCAACGTCCACCCGGTAGAACTTCCCCTCGGCGGTGCGGATCAGACAGGAAACGTGCAGCTCGGGATCGCCCCCGACGGCCCGCCGGAGGAACTTCAACTCCCAGCGCGGCTGCCCTTCGAAATAGAGCAGCCGCAGGGGCCGGTCATCCACCTCAACCAACACGCTCTGCTCGTTGTTGCGCGTCAACACCTCCCCGGAAAACGGAGCGACCCGGAATCGCAGGCGCCTGGCGCCGGCCTCCTCCGCGGGCGCAAGCAGCGTTACCGCGGTCACGACCGAATCACTCGCAAAGCGGACGGTCTCGGTGGCGATGATGCGGCCTTCGTCGAGAGCTTCCACCCGAGCCGTCCGTCCTGCGAGTCCGGTGGCGCGAAGCGGCACCCTGATCTCGAGCAGGGAGCCACGCAGCACGCGCGCCGGGACATCCGGCGCACCGACTTCCAGATCGGCCTCGAACTCGGGTTGCCCCACAACCACGGGGTAGACCCGAATCCCGCGGGTTCGGAGGTCGAGGAGCGCCTGGTCGAAGTCGTCCTCCGCCCCTCCGGACACCGTATCCGCCCCGTCGCTCACCAGCACGATCCCGGCCACCGGCAGCGAGGCAAGTTCTTCGGCGACGCGGGTGAGACCACCGAGCAGGTCGGTACGGGCTCCGGCGAATCCCAGTTCCGCCGCTCCTCCCACCCGCTCGGTGGTGTCGGAGAATCGGAACAGCCGGGTTACGAACTTCTCGCGGAGCAGGTTCCCGAGCGCGTCCGGCTCCTCGTTCGCCCCCGCCCCGTCAGGGAAGGCCTCGAGCAGGGCGTCGCTGCGGCGGAGACCGTCGTCCGCATCCGCGATCTGCATGCTCCGGGAATCATCGAGGAGAACTCCCACGACATTCTCCTGCGGCACCACCAGGGAGAGCACGAGTTGCGGGCGGAGCAGGCAGAGCAGGACGAGAGCGATCGCGGCCGCGCGCGCCGCGCCGAGCAGGACCCGCCCCTTCGTCCCCAGCCGCCGCCTGAGCCGGCGGTAGCCGAGCAGGGAAAACACCAGCGCCGTAACCACGCCGGCCGCGATCCAGAAGACGCTCCAGGGCACCAGCAATTCGACCTCTCCGCGCTCGAACGCCACCGGCGGACTGCCGAACAGCCACTCGAAAGCGGAGAGGAACAAGGGAGAGTTCGCTCGGAATCAGTGAGCCATCGCGTAGATGATGAAGTTGATTCCCATGGCGTACGCGTAGTTCGAAAAGTGCAGCGGGTAGTACGGGTTCTCGGCCCATTCCCAGGCGTCGCCGAGGTCGGTGTTCCAGTTCACGAGAACCATCAAACGCCCTTCATCGTCGAAGATGCCGCGCACCACCGGGTGGTAGCCGTCTCTTTCCCACGTTGGTCCACCCCGCATCCCCTGCCCCACGTTCGGTACCTGAACGATCTCGTCAACCTCGTAGAACGAACGAAACAGCGGATGGTCGAGCGGAATGTCCTCGATCGGCCGACCGGGCAGGACGCGGCCCATTTCGTGTGCGAAGTTCACCCACTCGGCGGTTCCCCAGAAGTCATCCACAACCAGAAACCCGCCCTGGTGGAGGTACCGCCGGAGAGCCTGCACCTCTTCCTCCGTCATCGCCATGGCGCCCACTTCGACCGTGTAGAGAAAGGGATACCTCCCGAGATCCGGGTCCGTCAACAGAACCCCGTTCTCGTTTTCGTAGGAATCCAGGTTCGTGAGCCGCCGGAGCCCGATCAGGAACTGCCGATCCGCCTTGGGGTAATCCACGTGCCAGCCCCGCCACCCGTAGCTCGTGTAGGCAGCCCGGGTGAAGTAGAAGTCGTGAAACGGCGGCTTCCCGAACCGGGGGCCGCCGAGGTCATCTCCGACCGCATCGGCGAGCATCTCGCGGATCTGCCGCGGGGTCGCCTGGAAGGCGGCGGGCGGGCGATGCACGAGGAGTGCCCCGCCCCATGCGATCACTCCAACGAGGACGAATACGGCGGCCAGGACCCCTCGGCGAGACACGTCGCCGGAGCCTATCGCACACCGCGCGAGCCGGTCCTGCCCTGCCGAGACGTTCTGGCAGTCCACAATCAGCGCTCACTTCGGGGGTTCTTTCACCCGACCGATGGGGCCTTGCCCGAGAGAACCGCGCGAACACGGAACCGCATCGGCCGACTGGTACCATCCCGCCTCCCTTTTTTTGCGTTTCCGAAGCGGGGTACCGCCATGAGGCTCTTCTCACTTCTCCTCCTTCCCGCCGCCTGCGCCGCCGCGCTCGCCTGCGCTCCGGCGGCCGAAGAGCCTTCCGGGGAAATGGCTCCGCCCGCTTTCGTACCCGGGCCACCGGCGGACTTCGAGAGTCCGGTGATCCCCGCCGACAATCCCCAGACACCCGAGAAAGTCGCCCTCGGCAAGCAGCTTTACTTCGACACCCGCCTCTCGGCGGACGGAACGCGGTCCTGCTATAGCTGCCACCTCGTCGAGAACGGCCTCACCGACGGGAAGCCGGTCGCGGAAGGCGCCCTCGGCCGCGTGCTCACGCGTTCCAGCCCGACGCTCTGGAACATCGCGTACCACACCCAGTTCTACTGGGACGGGCGCAGCGGGTCGCTGGAGGCTCAGGCGCGAGCAGCCTGGACCGGTGGGAACATGGGCGCCGATGCGGACGCCGTGGTGGAGGAGTTGAACGGGGTTCCCGGCTACGCGGAGCAGTTCGAATCGGTCTTCGGCGGCCCCGCCACCCCGGACAACGTGGTTCAGGCGATCTCCGCCTTCGAGAGGGAGGCCTTTTACTGCGGCGACACCGCCTATGACGACTGGCGGCGCGGCGACGCGAGCTCCATGTCGGAACAGGCGATGCGGGGAGCGGAACTCTTCACTGCCGGCGCCGGCTGCGCCACCTGTCACAGTGGCGTGCTGTTTACCGACATGCTCTACCACAACGTCGGCATCGGAATGGACGCGGAGGAACCCGACCTCGGACGGGGCCGGGTGACCGAGGAAGACGCCTGCAGCACGACCGAGGACGAACCGTGCCAGGGAGCGTTCAAGACGCCCACGCTTCGCGACATTTCGAAGAGCGCCCCGTACTTTCACGACGGAAGCGTCGCAACGCTGGAGGAGGCCGTGCGCCTGATGGCGAGCGGCGGGCTGGCCAATCCATATCTCGACACCGACGAGCTCATGGACCGGCAGTTGTCCGACGAACAGATCGCCGACCTGGTGGCGTTTCTGCACACCCTCGACTGCCCGAGCGGCCCGCAGATCTTCGACCCACCCACCCTGCCCTAGCTCCCGGCGTCAGGACCCCCGCGGCCCGGCCCGCGGGGCTCATGTCACTGTGCGCCTGGACCGCTAGAATCTCGCGCCATGCAGGTCAGCTTTGAAGGCCGGGGCGCCCGCTGGAGCGGCGCCGCGGAGATCGCCGAACGCACCGAAACCGACAAGCACCAGCCGTGGTCGCTGAAAGTGGCCTCCGGAGCCGATACGGCTGAGGGCACGATGCTGGTGACCGATCTCGCGGCAAGCGCCGCCGATGAGCAGGCGAAGAGCACCGGTGAAGAGGTAGACGTCATTCTGGGGCGCGCCTTCTCCCGCGCCATGGTGGCGGAACTGGGCCTCCGGCCGCTCGGCTCGGGCTTCCGCTTCGTCGTGGACCACCGCTGGGTGGTCGGCTACTAGGCACGCGGGAGAGAGCCCCGCTGCGGGCCCCCGATCCGTCCACGCCAGAAGACCCGGACGCATGCGCCGCGCGGAACTGACAGCCTTCCTGCGGGAGCGGCCGCGGGTCGGCGACGGCGCGTTGGGGACCGCGCTCTATACGGGTGGTATCGCCGCACGGCGTTCCTTCGACGATCTGAATCGATCCGCTCCGGAGCGGGTTCAGGCGATCCATGCCGCCCATCTCGCGGCGGGCGCGGAGGTGATCAGCACCAATACCTTCGGAGCCAACCGCTTCAAGCTCGGGCGTCACGGGTTGGCCTCCGAAGTGGCGAAGATCAATGCCGCCGGCGCCGCCGTGGCCCGCGCCGCGGTCCGGCCCGGGGGACTCATGTTCGGATCGGTCGGCCCCAGCGGTGAAGTCGTCGGTCCCCTTGACGAAGAGAAGGCCGCGGAGTTCGCCGCCGGATTCCGGGAGCAGATCGCCGCGCTGGTCGAAAGCGGTGTCGACGCCATCCTGATCGAGACCTTCACGAGCCTCGCGGAAGCTCGACTCGCCCTCTCGGCCGCCCGGGACGTAGCCCCCGACATCGGCGTCATCGTGCTCATGACGTTCTCCGAACAGGCCACCACCCTGTTTGGCGTATCGGCCGATCAGGCAGCAAAGGCGCTCGCGCGGGCCGAGGCCGACGCGGTGGGCTCGAACTGCGGGGTAGGCCCCGACACCACCCTCACGGCGCTCGAGCGCATGCGCGGCGCCGTGACCCTCCCGCTGGTTGCGCAACCGAATGCCGGAATCCCCGAGCGGATCGACGGACGCTTTCTCTATCCGTCCTCTCCGGACTACGTGGCGCACTACGCCAAGCGGTATCTGCGGCTCGGGGTCTCTCTGATCGGTGGGTGTTGCGGAACAGGCGCCGAGCACATCGGGGCAGTCGCCGGGGTGGTCCGAGCCGCCTCCGCCGGCGTTCGCGCTTCGAGCGCAAGGACCTCGGCGCCACCCGTCGCAGCTATTGCGGACGAGGAGGCGCCGGCGGGGGTTCCCGCCGTCCCGGCGCCGGAACGCTCGGGGCTCGCCCGCTGCCTTGCGGACGGCGGGTTCGCGGTCTCGGTGGAGATGGACCCGCCGCGGGGCGCGGCACCGGGCAAATTCCTCGACCGGGTCCAGG
>MKWU01002442.1_pt1 | contig 27929 bp, 24 predicted proteins | sample 809101 | NCBI WGS metagenome assembly MKWU01 (sample SAMN05860141, study PRJNA318959) | sponge metagenome | host: Aplysina aerophoba | place: Slovenia: Piran, Adriatic Sea, Gulf of Piran | collected 2013-05-07 | reverse complement strand
GTCTGGGAGGGTCGGCTTCCGCATTGGACTTTTCGAGGCCTGCTTAGCGTTCACTGCACGTTCCGGCCCGCATGTTCGCTGAACCGCCCTAGGCGGCCCTTTTCACCGAGTGCTTCAACCCATGTCGTTACCTCCATGAACCGCTCGGCTGCTACCAGCTGGAGCGACAGTTGCTGCGCGGGATTCGCACCCGCTTGAAGAAAGCGCCTTTCCACGGCGCACCAAACTATTTGACCTACACCCACGCGGCGCCGTAATCTTTATGGGTGTATCTCAAACTTGTTGCAAAGCGATGCGAGAAAGGATTCCTATAGCAGCGCGCCTCTTTATGGGCTGGAAGGTCGGAAACTCACATTCGGCCCAATCAATCATTTTGGGCTACACCCAATCTTTATTTCAAATTTGACATAATACTAGAGCGGCATGTTATTGTGCTTCTTTGGCGGATCGGAGACCGTTTTGGTTTTCAGTGCCGAAAGCGCTCGGCAAATTCTGCGTCTCGTTGAGCGCGGCATAATAACGTCGTCGATGAAGCCCCGCTCGGCCGCCACAAACGGATTGGCAAATCTGTCTTCGAATTCTTTCGTAAGCGCATCGACCCGTTCCCTGTTCTGAAGTTCTCCGCGATAGAGAATCTCAACCGCGCCCTTGGCGCCCATGACCGCTATCTGAGCGCTCGGCCACGCATAGTTGATGTCGCCCCGCAAATGCTTCGAAGCCATGACATCGTAAGCGCCGCCGTAGGCTTTGCGCGTGATAACCGTGACTTTGGGAACCGTCGCTTCGCCGTAGGCGAATAGCAATTTGGCGCCGTGCTTTATTATTCCGCCGTATTCCTGCGCCGTTCCCGGCAAAAAACCGGGAACATCGACGAGCGTGACGATTGGAATCTCGAATGCGTCGCAGAATCGAACGAATCTTGCCGCCTTGCGGGAACTGTCGATATCCAGGCATCCCGCGAGAACCATCGGCTGGTTGGCGACGAAGCCTACCGTGGAGCCTTGGAGCCGAATAAACCCGATAACGATATTGGCGGCGAATTCCGGCTGAATTTCGAAGACATCGCCTTCGTCCGCGATTTTCGAAATCAGCTCTTTCATGTCGTAGGGCTGAATCGGATTTTCGGGCACTAGAGTATCAAGCGATAAGTCTTCCCGTTCGGGATCGTCGAAGCTCGGCCATTCCGGCGGCCCGGATCGGTTGTTCAATGGGAGGAAATCAAAAAACCTTCTCATTTCGCTCAATGCCTCCACATCGTTGTCGAATGCGTCGTCGGCAACCGATGATCGGGTTGTATGAGTGGAAGCGCCTCCGAGTTCCTCCGCCGTCACGACTTCGTTGGTGACGGTTCGCACGACGTCCGGGCCGGTAACGAACATGTAAGAGCTGTCGCGCACCATGAAAATGAAGTCTGTCATTGCCGGCGAATAGACTGCGCCTCCTGCGCACGGGCCCATAATTACGCTGATTTGCGGAATTGTTCCCGAGGCCATGATGTTGCGCTGGAACACTTCCGCATAACCTGCCAGCGACGCGACGCCCTCCTGGATTCGCGCGCCGCCGGAATCGTTCAGCCCAATGACCGGCGCGCCGTTCTGGACCGCAATATCCATGATTTTGCAGATTTTCTGGGCATGGGTTTCCGAGAGCGAGCCTCCGAAAACGGTAAAATCCTGGCTGAAGACATAGACTTTACGGCCATTGATGGCGCCCCACCCCGTGACGACGCCGTCGCCGGAATACTTCGCATCGGCCATGCCGAAATCCGCGCAGCGATGCGTCACGAACATGTCGAATTCTTCAAACGAATCCTCGTCGAGCAAAAGCTCTATTCGCTCTCTCGCCGTTAGCTTCCCCTTGGCATGCTGAGCCTTAATTCGTTTTTCGCCGCCGCCCATCCGCGCGGCAGACCGGCGCTTTTCTAGTTCAGCGAGAATTTCCTGCATGGCTTCTCCAGCGGATTTTGCCGTCCCTTGGACGAATATCGATAAACGTTGTTGGGCTGCAATGCCATATGCGAGCCGGAAATTTTGCGGGCCGAAGCGGAAAGGCAGCGAGCGGAACTAGTCCGGAGGGCTTGCTGCATGAAAAAGACCCGCCCTGAATCGCCGAATCGCCGCTCGTCCGGTTTCCGGGACCGAGCCGAACACCGGTTTGCTGGTTTCCAATCGCAGGCTGTTGGGTTACCAAGCGATGCGCATCGACGGGGTTTTTGCAATACCGCGCTCGATGCTTAACGGAATTGACTATGGAATTTTTCCTCTACCCGATCGTGTTCTCGAAAGCCTCGAGGCGATAGCGGCTTTCGATGACTGAATTCAGAAAAGTTCGGTTTCTCGACCGAACTACTCCTCCGCACGTCCTTACGCTTGTTTTCCTAACGGCGCTGCCGGCGGTTTCAATGTCGATATTCCTGCCGTCGCTGCCGGCAATGACGGAATACTTCGATACGGAATATGCGCTCATGCAGCTCTCCGTCGCCGTCTATCTTTTTACGAACGCCATTCTTCAAATCATTCTTGGCCCTCTTTCCGACAGATTCGGACGCCGACCGATTATTATCATTTCGATCATTGTCTTTCTGGCGGCCACCGCCGGATGCATTCTGGCGCCCACCGTGGAATTATTTCTAGGATTCAGAATGGCGCAAGCCATAATCGTTTCGGGAATCGTACTCTCGCGAGCCGCCGTAAGAGACATGTTTCCGCCAGACAAAGCAGCCTCCATGATCGGCTACATCACGATGGGAATGGCCGTCGCCCCCATGCTCGGACCGGCGGTCGGAGGTTACCTCGCCCAGTTCTACGGCTGGCAGGCGAGCTTCGTTCTGCTGCTAATTTTCGGCATCCTGCTCGTTGTTCTTTGCCTTGCCGATCTAGGCGAAACCACGACCCAGCGGCCCGCGAGCTTCAGGGCGCAGTTCAAGCAGTACCCCGAGCTTTTCGCATCCCGCCGATTTTGGGGATACTGTTCCACCGCCGGCCTATCGTCCGGGTCTTTTTTCGCCTATCTCGGAGGAGCTCCAATCGTCGGAACAGTCGTCTTCGGCATGGAGCCGGCGGAATTGGGAATTTATTTCGGCTTCATCGCATTTGGATTCCTGGTAGGCAACTTTTTATCGGCAAAATTTTCCGTGCGATTCGGAACGAACTCGATGGTTCTCGCCGGCGTCCTGATCGCCACCGCGGGAATGGCGCTGTCGCTCATTGCGTTTCTGATCGGCTTCTCCCATCCTATGGCGTTTTTCGGCATGTGCTCGTTTGTCGGCGTCGGCAACGGGCTCACGCTTCCGAATGCAACTTCCGGAATGCTCTCCGTCCGGCCGCACCTAGCCGGATCGGCATCCGGCATAGGCGGTGCGATCATGATAGGGTTGGGTTCGGGACTGTCCGCCTTGAGCGGGTCTCTGCTAACCTCGGAATCAGGAGCTTACCCTCTGATAATAATTATGCTGGTATCGTCGATTCTATCTCTTTTCGCAGTCATCTATGTAATTCACGTCGCGAATTCCGCGAGCATGCGGGCGGAGCAGGGAGCGAACAGCAGCTAGCGGCGGACTCGAAGCCGGCTCCAACTTGAGCTACCGAGCGAAAACCGCGCAGCCCGGAGTCGCACCGGCATTCGCCGCCTGCGATCAAAGCCGTTTCCATCCTATGCGGATCGGAGAAAAATTCCTCCCGGATAGCGGCTCGCCTTGCCCGCTACGTTCGGCGCCGCCTGCCTTTCCTAACGGCGGCATCGCTCAGCGCAACAAGCGAAACCGCGGCCACTATGATCAGTCCGCCGGCGATGACGAAGGCGTCCGCCGGCTCGGCGAAGAAGACCGCTCCCATTAGCGTGGCCCAAACCAGCTGGAGAAAAACCGCTGGCTGCGTTACCGACAGCGGCGCCGCCCGGAACGACAGCGTCATAAAATAGTGCGCAAGGGTTGCAAAAAGCGCGACAAGGCAAAGCCAAAGCAACTCGTCGATCATAGGCGCTACCCAGACGGCCGCTGCGAACGGGGCGAGGCATAGGGTAGCCAGCAAGGACAGCATGCCGACGACTACCGGCGCTCCCAGCTTTTCGGACAAGCCCTTCGCTAGAAAATACGATATTGAAAATGCGGCCGCGGCGACTAGCATCGCAAGATGTCCCGAGGATACGTCCCGGAATCCCGGCCTGACGATAATGAGGATACCCGCAAAGCTGGCGGCGACAGCGAGAATTCTGCGGATGCCAATCCTTTCGCCAAGAAATATCGCGGCGCCGACAACAATGACAATCGGCGTCAAATAGGTCATCGAAGTAACTTCGGCGATCGAAATTCTCGTCATTGCATAGAACCAGCACAGCACAGCCGCCGAATGAGCGACACCGCGGACAATGAATTTAAAGCCCGTGTTCAGTCCGAGGTTCGCCCTATAGATCGACGCGAATGTCGGAATGACAAAAGCTATTCCGAACAAATATCGAAGGAAAGCCGCCTGAGCCGAGGGAAGGGACGAGCCGACATGCTTGACGATCGCGGTTACCGCCACGAAGCAAAATCCGGATAGAACGATCCAAAGGATGCCCACGGAGTGCCCTCGCGCGGCATGCATTCTATGGACAAGATCGCTTAAGGCCGACAACCGGTCTTCGCGTCAAATGCAAAAGAGGCCAAGGGTGTATCTCAAACTTGTTGCAATGCGATGCGAGAAAGTATTCTTATAGTAGCGCGCCTCTTTATGGGTTGGAAGGTCGGAAACTCACATTCGGCCCGATTAACCAAGTTGGGCTACACCCAGAGGCCAACAAGCGCCGGCAACTAGATCGATTCCAATATTTCTTCCGGCATCTCGATATTCGATGTAACCGTCTGAACGTCGTCCTCGTCTTCAAGCAATTCGATAAGCTTGACTACATGCCGCGCTTCCTCCAGGCCAAGTTCCGCGACGGTTACGGGCCTCCACACTATTTTTGTGCTTTCGGCTTCGCCGACCAGTTCTTCCATGGACTTCGAAACGGAACTCAGATCCCTAGCCTCCGTATAAATGTAATGGCCTTCCGGCAGGGATTCCACATCGTCCGCGCCCGCTTCGATTGCGGCCTCCAACACCTCTTCGGAACCGCAGGCTTCCAACGAGAAAACTATTTCGCCCATGCGTTCGAACATGAAGCTTACCGCGCCCGTCTCCGCCAAGTTGCCGCCCGATTTAGAGAAAATCGTCCTGATTCTCGATGCCGTTCGATTCCTGTTGTCTGTCATCGCTTCAACGATTAGCGCGACGCCGTGCGGTCCATAGCCTTCGTATCGGATTTCTTCCAGCGTCTCGGCATCCGCGCCAACCGCTTTCGAAATCGCGCGTTCGATAACGTCCCTCGGAAGCGAATTCGACTTCGCCTCCTTGACGGCGAGGCGAAGCCTGGGATTTTTTTCGGGGTCGGAATCCCCGACTTTGGCAGCGACGGTGATTTCTCTGGAAAGTTTGGAAAACAGCTTTGAGCGGGCGGCATCCTGGCGCCCTTTGCGATGCTGAATATTAGCCCATTTGGAGTGACCGGCCATATCTGGCTCCCGAGGAAAAGCTGACTTTCAATAGTTAGAGAAATACGATTCCACAAGCATTCGACGCAAGTGGGGTGTGGGTCAGATTTGTTCCTTCTACTTGGCCAGCTTCGCGCCGCGTCCGCTTCGCTTGCCGGCGGTCATGCCGGTCCGCCGGCAGTTCGCGGCCCTGTATAACAGGCGCCGTCGAAGCGGGACGGATCGATGGAGGTCTCGACGACGACAGGGCGGCATCCGTGCTTCGCCTCTCAGATATCCGGAAGCCGGCGCAGCGCCGTCGCCAGCGCCTTCGGAGCCCGCTCGCCATTTTCTTTGCCGTTAATTTTTTCGGCAGATTTATCCTGTCGATGCCGCAATGGAAGCCGGCGACCGCACGTACAAGAACTCGAAGGAGGATGGCCTGCGGCGCAAGCTTACCGAACGTGGATATGGCGGCTGCTCACCAGGAAACTGCGTAATCTCCGATAAGACTCCTCCTTGGAACAATAAATCAAGAGCATTCAAAACTTCGAACGAATGTTGAACAATTGTGACGCAAGCCCTCAGAAATAATCCGGGAATTTAGAAACGAGATAATTTGAGAAAAAACACTCGGACGCTTTTTTCGGTGGAAGTCGGGAGTGTCGGCATGGCTTAGATCTTGAATTTCGGCACTGGGCTAATTTTACACGTTTTCTGGGATTTTACCCTCCTGTCCAGAAGAAAATCCTGAAAAACAAGAAGAAATTCTTGGAAAGAACCGTTTCATGAGGTCAGGATATCTGATCTTGCCGAGAATCAAAAAAGGAATTTGCAGTCGAATGATTTCCGGGAAGCACATTAAGAAACTTGAGGAACGCGATATTGACCTTCTGCCGCCGGAGGAATTCCATGCAACCGAAGAATTTACTACCTGGTTCTGCAGCCTGGCCGGTGTGCAGAACCCCTTATTCGAAAGGGCGTGGCACAGTGTGGCGGACTCTGATGGCGAATCGGACATCGTTCTCTCAGAACCAATTCTAGAATTTCATCGCCGCTGCCGAGACCATCGCCAAAACGAAATCGGCAAGCTGCGCACGTTCAATGGAACCGAAATTTAGTTCGCGCCGCATTAGCCGATTGACTTCATCTAATTCGAGCACCCGTTGAATCGTCGAAGAGAAATAGCTTGGACAAGTCGAAATCGATACCGATATTGGAATCCATCTTGGCTTCGAAGTCCTTCGGAGCCTTAATCGAGAACATTCCCGTTTCCGCTTTTGCCGTAACCAAGACATGGTCTCCGATCAACTCGTTCGCGTATAGTTTTGCCTGAAGCTTGCCGGACTGCGGGTCGACAACTGCGCAATCCTCGGCTCTCAGCCCAAGCACTGCGCTTTGACACGATCCTTCATGCTTAGTGGCTACTTGGGTTTCGCCGAAAGCGAAGATGCCGGAGTAAAGTCCGCCTTTGACCAAATTCATTGGCGGGGAACCAACAAACTGCGCAACGAAAAGATTTTCGGGATCGTTGTAAATAGTTCTCGGCGCGGCCAATTGCTGGAGTTTCCCTTCCTCAAGCAAAGCCACGCGGTGGGCCAATGTCATCGCTTCCACCTGGTCGTGAGTAACGTAGATCGTAGTTATGCCAAGTTCATGCTGCATGTGCTTGAGTTCGGCGCGCATATGCCCTCGAAGCTTGGCGTCGAGGTTTGAAAGCGGTTCGTCCATTAGGAAAACGGCAGGGCGGCGCACCATGGCGCGAGCCAGCGCCACTCGCTGCCGCTGTCCGCCGGAAAGCTGGCTTGGATAACGGTCAAGCAAATCTGCGAGTTGCACCTGTTCCGCGACCTCTCGAACCTGCGACTCGATATCGGATTTTCCCAGTCTCCTGATTTTCAGTGGATAACCAATATTCTCGGCAACCGTTTTGTGGGGGTAGAGAGCATAGGATTGAAACACCATCGCCACGTTGCGGTATTTAGGCAATTCGTTCGTCACGTCTCGTCCCGAAATCGATATTCTGCCCTGCGTCACGGTTTCCAAGCCGGCAATCATTCGCAAAGCAGTACTTTTTCCCGAGCCCGACGCGCCGAGCAACACGAGGAATTCTCCGTCGCCGACTTCAAGGTCGAGTTCGTGAAGCACCTTAAGGTCGCCAAAAGATTTAGTAACGCTGTCAAGCACAACCGTCATTCGGAAACCTATCCTTTCACTGCGCCAAGCAGCAGCCCTTTTGCAATAAAGCGCTGCAGAATAATCGCCATCAATACTACCGGAATGATCATGACGATGATGACGACGGACATGCTCCACCACAGGATGCCTCTCTCACCCGCATTCATGGCTGCGACCAGAATTGGCATTGTCTGCGCACGCGATGTGGAGAGAAACAACGCCAGCAGGTATTCGTTCCAGGCCAATATCATCACCAGAAGCGTCGTAGCGGCCAATCCTGTCTTGGAAAGCGGCAGGACAATGTCCCAAAAAACCATCAGGCGGGACGCTCCGTCCAATTGCGCACTTTCCTCGAGGTCGATAGGAATCGACTTGAAAAAATCGTACATCAGCCACACCACGATAGGCAGATTGACAACGCTATAGGTAAGGATAATTGCGATATGCGTGTCAAGCAGCCTTACGTTTTGGAACATCAAATAGATCGGCACGACAACAACAATCGGCGCGAGTATGCGCTGGGAAATCATCCAGAAAAGAATGTCGCCGTTGCCAACAACTAGTTTGAAATGGCGGCTCAAAACACGTGCAAGGAAGTAGAATACGCCGAGAGCCGCCGCCAAGGTCGGCCACAGGTCGGCACCAAGTCTGGCAATCGCCACGACCGCTCCGGCCATGCAGGCGATAAACAGCAATATTGTCCCGAATTTCGGCTTGTATTCGATTCGCGCCAACGCGTAGGCGGCCATGGATCCGATCAGAATAGAGAGCAGAGTCGACGACAGAGCGATTATTATGGAATTCACATAGGCTTTCAGAGTGTCTTTGTAATCGAAAACAAACAGTTCCTTCCAGGCATGGAGACTCGGCTGGAAGTCAATCCAGGGAAGGTACACCGGACCGCCGTTGACATCCGCGGCCTCCTTAAATGACGTTATTAGCAACCAGTAGATCGGAAAAACTACAAAGACCGTCCAAAAAAGCAGTATGCCGTACACTACAATTTTGGTTGCGGGCGCCATGGTGTGAATGGAAGGGCGTTCGAACAATTTTTGAAGAACAGTTCGATTCGGCATAGCCGCATGGTTCATGATTTTCTAATCCTTCCTAGAACCACTAGATTGAAAAACGACACGCAGACGACGACGGTCACAAAAAGAAGCAAGTACGCAACGGCGGCGGACTGCCCTAGATCAAGCGCCCGCCACGCAAAAAGCGAATGCAGCGTCATTGACTCAGTCGCAATACCGGGACCGCCGGATGTCATAATATTCGGCAGGTCCACTATCTTGAACGCCTCGATGACTCGGATAAGCATCACGGTTGCAGCAACCGGCAAAATTTGCGGCCAGGTAACGTCGCGGAATATCTCCCAGCCGCTCGCTCCGTCCACTTCCGCCGCCTCGACGAAATCCCGGGGCACGTTTTCCAAAGCCGCGAGCAAAACCACGAAAATAAAAGGAATCCACTGCCAGCTGTCGCCTACCACGATAAAAATCCTGGCCGCCCAAGCATCGGCCGCCCAGGAAAATTCGCCTAGTCCGACCCACTGCCAAAGCGGCGAGAAGGGACCCTTGGTAGTATCCGCTATCATCCTGAAGGCGTATCCTACGCCTATGGGCGTAATCATCATAGGTACGAAAAACACAACGCGAAAAATATTTCTCCCCCTTACGGGCTGCGTGCACAGAAAAGCGAGGCCCAAGCCAATAATGAACTGAATTCCGCATCCGATGAAAACATAAAAAAGCGTTACACCCAACGTTCCGAACTGTTTCCCGCTAAAAAGCGTAGCGGCAAACAGAAAGGCGAGGCCAATGCCGAAAGCGGCTGTAATGAGCCGGCCTGTGAATCCGACCAATGTAAATCGCCGGGAAGCGTATCTGTATAGCCACCAAAGGATTCCCGCCGTCGCGCCGATCGCTAGCATCCAGCCCGCCACGCTAATTGGCGCGAAAGTTCCCAGAAAGTGAAATTGCTCGGACCCGAAAATCTGCTTCTCGAAATTCTTTAGCCCTACCCAGCGGACTTGGTAGGAACCTGAGCGTAGCCTTATCCTCGAAAAGGCGATGATTAGCGATGCAACAAGCGGAAAAATCGAAAAAACCAAAATCATTACAACGGCCGGCATTATAAAAAGTCGGCCGGAATGCCGGTCCAACCATTCACTGAAACGCGTTGCGAAAGTCACTCTCCAAACCTTTTAGCAGCCGGAGCTCCATGCCCCGGCTGCCTCATTCTTGACCGGCAATATACGTTCAGAAACGCTTGGCCCTAATTGGTTATGCCTAGCGATAATTTGTACATCGTTCTTTGGGAATCGCGTCCGAAGTCTTCGGTGATCTCCTCCCAAGCTTCCTCGATGTTGGCAACAGCCTGGTTTTCGTCTATCTCGCCAGCTAGGAATCGAGCCAATTCGCGGTCGAGCACGACGCCGGTATAGTTTTGAGCTCCCGGAATTCGAATGTCGGATGCCATATTCGGATGATTCAAGCTGTCCTTGATCGCTCCGAGATAGTTTTCGGCGAATTCCTTCGAGAACCCGGCTTCCACCCAGTTTGCGGTGTCGTTGAGCTGGGAATTCCGGTACGGATTGTATCCGGTCCATCCCATTGTCACGTCGACATTGGACTGGGCCGCTTGGTTAACATAGGACAGGAAATCGTATGCCGCCTGCTTAATCTTATCATCGGAATTCTTGTTGATGGCTCCGGCCCACCCGCCGAATGCAGCAAAGGGCGCATGGTTGATGCCGTCGGTCGCATGGGGACAGATTTCCGGCGTGCAGTCGACGAGTTCGCCGGACTCTTTGTCGAGAACGCGGCTCGTGCCCGGCATAATGACGGCACCCATCTTGTCCTTGATCGCGGCTCCCGAAGGATCGATTGAAAGCGGGCCGATGTCGCCCCAATCAATGACCATGCCGCATCGTCCGGCTTGAACCAGGCCGCGCGTGTCGCCGATGTCGTGATTCAATTCGTCGGGCGGTCCATACTCCCCAGTCGCCTTGTAAACCCTGAATGCCTCTTTCCAGGCCTCGTTGTTAACCTTTGGCACCATAGTTTCCGGGTCGAAAAATATCCCTTCGCCTGTGCCCTGCGTTTGGACAAATCCGGCTGCGATCGATCCCATCGCAAAGTAAGACTGAGCGTTCCGTTTCTTGAAAATGCACGAACCATAGTCGGCTACGCCGTCGCCGTTCATATCCTGGCCGTGAAGCGCGGCGGCAACCTCCATGTACTCATTCCAGTCGCGGGGCGGGTTGAGACCCATCGAATCCAATATATCGCGACGATAGTACAGCATCTGAAAGTCGCCATCGATCGTAATCAAATAGGTTTTGCCGCCGATTTTCTGGTTGTACTCCCGGAAGTACGGGGCGATGTCGTCGAAGTCGATCTTGTCATCGTTGGCGACATAATCGGTCAGGTCTTCGAGGAGGCCGCCGTCGACCATTTCGACAGCCCAGCCCGAGGCGAACACACCGACGTCAATGGAGTTGGTTCCGGTTGCCCAATCCGTCAGAAGTTTTTGGAACAATTCTGCGAACGGAACTTCGTCGACACGAATTTCCGCGCCGGTCATCGCAGTAAATTCTTCTCCGCGATCCACTAGGCGCTGAGCGATAACGGGGCCAGGTCGCGTCAGAATATTTACGGTAACTCCGCTGTAGTCCTGCGCCGCCAGCTGCGTGTTCGCCGCGGTGCAAACTAACGCCGCGCATGCGCTGATTTTGAGCGCACTCTCCATAGCTCTTGCCATTGGATTCTCCTATGTTTTCGCAAAGTTCGACCGATTTCATAACAACGGCAGCGGCATCGTGTCAAGGCAGGCTGTGCAAATGCGCAAACGCTAGTGCCTTCGCCGAAGGAGATCCTGCCTCCGGGAAATTCGGACTCAAAGGGGCCAAAGCACGGGAATTACAAGGCTTGCGATCACTCCAATGGACAAATTCAGCGGCGCGCCGATTTTAAAATAGTCGCTGAATTTATAGCCTCCCGGCGCGTAGACAAGCGTATTGGTTTGGTAGCCGATAGGCGTCGCGAAACTTGCCGAGGCGGCTACCATGACCGCGACGACAAGCGGTCGGGGGTCGATGCCGAGCGATTGGCCGATTCCTATCGCGACCGGCGTTACGATTACGGCTACGGCGTTGTTCGAGATAAGTTCGGTCAGAATCGACGTCAGGAGGTAAATCGCCCAGACGATCAGGAATGGCGGCAGGGCGCCGAGATAAGGGCTGATCGCATCGACGACGAGCACTATCGAACCTGCGCTTTCGAGGCCCGCGCCGACGGCCAGCATCGAAAAGATCAGGCACAGCAACCGGCCGTCGATATTCTCGAAGGCTTCGTCGGCGTCGACGCAACGGGTCAGCAGAACGATAGCGACCGCGAAAAATGCCAGTTCGAGGATCGGCAGCACTCCGAACGCCGCCAGCAGCACGACGCCCGCGAGGGCAACGAAAACTATGGGAATCTGCCGGCGCCTAAACGGCTTGACGCGCGTATGCGAAACTTCCGTCAAGTCGAATTCGACAGCCAGCTTCTGTATGTTCTCGTCGGCTCCTTCTATCAGCAAGGTGTCGCCGACCCGGACCCGAATCTCATCCAAATGGCTCGCGTAGTTCAACTTCTTCCGGTGCAATGCGAGCGGATAGACTTCGAACCGCCGCTGAAGCAAAAGGTCGCCGATTTTTTTTCCGATCATCCGGCAACCGGGCGTAATTAGAGCTTCTACGGTCGATGTCGGCACGGATGACAGTTTTTCCACGAGCCGCACCGACTTCAGCTCCTTCAGATCGATTAGATCCTGTATATCGGTTCGCAGCACGACGCGGTCGCCGGCCATGAGCTCGAATTCATCGGAAGCCGCGTCAAGCGAAATCTGGTTTCTTACGACTTCAATGATTCTAACGCCCTTGGCGGAAAAAATGTCCGCTTCGTTCGGGTTGCAGCCAATTAGCGAAGAGCCATCCGGCACAAATACATTCGTTAGAAACCTGGATTTTTTTCTCGGACCCAGAAAGTCCGCCATTGAATGCCGATCCGGCAGCAGGCGCGGGCCGAACAGCCGTAAATAAATCAATCCCCACGCGACGAGGATGAGCGCCAGCGGCGTGATTTCGAATATTCCGAAAGGATCGAGGCCGTTCACCCGCGCAACGCCGTCGACCAGCAAGTTGGTCGACGTGCCGATCAGGGTCAGCGTACCGCCAAGAATCGCCAGGTAGCTTAGCGGTATCAATAGCTTTGAAGAGCTAATTCCCAACGTGCGAGCGAATTGCACGAAAACCGGGATCAGTACGACGACCACCGGCGTGTTCGAGACGAACGCCGAAGTCACGACCACTATCAAGGCCAATATCGCAAACGTCAGGGTCGGATGCGATTCCCTGTTTCTAATTACGCTCTGGATCATCCAATCCAGAGCCCCGGTGCGAACGAGACCGCCCATGATGATGAACATGGCGGCAATCGTCCAGGGCGCGGGATTTGCAAATACGCTTACAGCTTTCTCGTATGGTAGAATACCCGCCAGCAGGAACAGGGACGCGCCCGAAATCGCAACGACCTCCACGGGAAAGCGTTCGGACACAAAAACTGCGAACATTCCTAAAACGATCACGATACCGAATAGCGCCTGCCAATTTTCATAAATATAAGACAATTGCATTCCTAGCTCCCGGACGATTTTGATTCCGCCGGCATTGCCATCCGATTCCCCCGGTCGCTTTCCCAGCGATGGCGGCGCCGGCTCGCGGCCTTTCTTCCGAAGCATTTTACACTTAAGTCTATCGTGCGGGAATCTTTTTGCATGCTAATCTCCCGTCCGGCGGCTTCGTCTATCGGATCAACGGCACGAGCGGAGAATCGGCCAGCAACCGCTTACGGCATTCGAGAATTTTTTTTACAGCGCATTCTAGTCTTTTTTTCAGCTTCAAAAGCGCTAAATCCGAATTCGCTTGTTCCAATTGCAGCCAAGGAGACAGCTATGCCCGGAGAAATCGCCAAAGACAGGCGGCTGCTGCAAGTCGACGGCAAAGATGCCAAGCCCTTCCTTCAAAACCTGATTACAAACGACATGTCCAAGCTGTCGAACGGTTTGGTGTATTCCGCGCTCTTAACTCCCCAGGGTAAATTCGTGGCCGACTTTTTCGTTGTCCCGTACAAGGAAAGTTTGCTTTTGGATGTTCACGAGGAGATGGCGGAGGATATCTTCAGTCGCCTTTCGCTATATAGGATGCGAGCCGCCATCAAATTTGAATTTATCGGCGCGCAAGTGCGCCGCGGCCTCGGCGCGGCGCCTTCCGGAGCGTATCCGGATCCGAGGCATTCTTCGCTAGGATGGCGTTCGTACGGCGAAAGCGAACCCGGCGGCGAAAAAATCGATTGGAACGAGATTCGGGTCGCCAGCTGCATTCCGGAATCCTGCATCGAACTTATCCCCGGCTCCACCTTTATTCTCGAGGCCGGGTTCGAGCGGCTGAACGGCGTGGATTTTGCCAAGGGCTGCTACGTCGGACAGGAAGTAACCGCTCGAATGAAGCACAAGGCCAAGCTAAGGAAAGGACTCGCGAAAGTCGAAATCCGCGGCTCGGCCAAGACAGGCGATCCGGTTTTAGCGAATGGCCGGCAGGTGGGCGAAATTCACACGGTTTCCGGGAATTTGGCGATCGCATATCTGAGATTCGATCAATTGAAAGATTTCGAGCTGCAGGCCGGCGACTCTTTCGTGTCAGTTTTGCCGAATCCCAAATGAATTGCAGGTTCGGTCGGCTAATAGCTGGAATTTGGCGAATTCGAATTCAGCGATAGCCGCTAAACGGAACTTTGCGAATCGCGGGGCTTGCGGCTCGGCCCGGTTTCTCGAAGAAAGCGGAGGCTAGGAATTCACGCAGCAATACTCCCATTCCGCATGCCGGGCGCAGGATCGAGCCCGACCGCCGAGTCTCAATACATTGCCCGGCGCCGGGCGCAGACTTAGTTCTCGGACTTCCGGTCCGGACTTGAACCGTCCTGCGTCTGTCGGATTGCCTTTGCCAATTCTAAAAATTTTTCAAAAATTCGCCCGCATCCGGCGATTGCCGAAAATGACTCGGAGGCCGATTCGCGATCATCGAGATGCTCGAACAATACGCCGGCCTCCCTAGCTATGAGCGAAGCCGCGGCAAATTGCGGCTGGGTGCACGAATGGCCCAGAAATCCATCGAACCGACCGGCGGCCAGATAGGCCAAGTCAAGCGATGTGGCGCCAGACACTCGTATTCCGCCGACTCTGCCGTAGACATTCGCAAACCGGTCCGGATTTCCGCCATCGTCGTTTTCGGTGCTTATCCGGTCGGCGGCGACCAGCATCGTGCCGATTGAACTGCAGCTAGAGGTTCTCAGCCGCATCTTGTTCATGCGGCTGCCGCTTCCTTTGATCGAGTGGAACTCTTCGTTGCGCAGGGGATCTAGCACGACCGCCGCAACGATTTCGCCCTTGTGCTCAAGCGCCACCGAAATTGCCCAGTGCGCCAGCCCCCGGCTGAAATTGAACTTTCCATCCAAGGCTTCCAAGATCCACCTTCGAGTCGGATCCTTGCCTTGCCGATCAAGACCCTCCGACTTGACCCCGTAATACGGTCTGGACTCCTGAAGAGAATCCACCAATGCGCTTTCGGCCGCCGCCCATGATCTAGCGGCAAAATCGCTCGTGCCCCTGACCGACGACAACAAATGCTCGATCTCGGCGAAATCGCGCATTAGACGGCGGCTGACTTGCCTCGCGGCCTTCGACATTACGTTAACATTCGGCAAGTTGGAATTTTCTGGCATGCTCGCTGCCTGCATTCTTTCGAAAATCAGCCTCTATTCCTAAATCCGGCGCAATCCAAGACTCAATCCGGCTAATCGGGCCGAACCGTATCGCGCCGAACGCTTGACCTCGCGCAGCCGGGCATTCAATTGCAGCGCTTAAGAACGGAGCGAAAGGATCGAAGTGAGAAAAATGAAAGCGAATCGACCAGACATTGAGTCCGGCGTCGTGCCGGACGGCGAACGGGCGGCGAAAACCGGCCTGGAGTTCATGCAGGCAATCCGGGACGGTGATCTGCCCCGGCCTCCCATTACCGGACTCTTGCAGCTGCATATCGACTTCGTCGAGAAGGGGAGGGTGATTTTTCGCGGACAGCCTTCGGCTCAAATGACGAACCCGATGGGAACCGTCCACGGCGGATGGTACGGAACCATTCTCGATAGCGCTATGGGCTGCGCCGTCATGACCATGCTTGAAAAGAATCGAATGTACACCACGCTCGAATTCAAAGTGAACTTAACGCGGGGCTTGCCGGTCGGCACCGAGGCGCTTGCGATCGGCGAAGTCGTCCATGCGGGACGATCGACAGCCGTTGCCAGCGGACGGATCGAGGATTCCTCCGGTCGCCTTTACGCCGTTGCGACGACGACTTGCATGCTATTCGACCGGTAGCGCGAAACTAGCACGGCCGGGGAATTCCGGGATTAGACCCGTTCAGAATACTCTAATGTCTGAGTATTGACCATTATGGTTTCTCCGCTGTTAACGAATGGAGGAACCATGACTCGGATTCCGTTTTCCAGAATTGCCGGCTTATAGCTGTTCGCGGCGGTTTGACCCGTTACGACAGGTTCCGTCTCCGCGATTTTGCAAGGCACTTTCTGCGGCAGCGACAAGTCGAGAACTTCTTCGCCATAGTATTCGACAATCACCGTCATGCCTTCCTGTAGAAACCGCATTCGATCTCCGAGCATGTCGGCGCTGAATTCGGTCTGGTCGAAGGTCTCCATGTCCATGAATACGGCCGAGCCGGAATCCGCATAAAGGAATTGCTGATTTCGCTGCTCAAGCCGAACGCGTTCCACCTTGTCCGCCGACCGGAACCGTTCGTTTAGCTTCGAGCCGTTCCTAAGATTCCTTAGCTCCACTTGCGCGAAGGCGCCGCCCTTGCCGGGTTTGACGTGCTCGACCTTGACGACCGACCACACCGCATCCTGATGATCAAGCACAAACCCCGACCTGATTTCATTTCCATTGATTTTTGGCATGTGCGAGAGTTCTCCGATTTTTCGCGCTGAACTTATAATATCGAACGCCGTCCAGAACAAGGAAGCCGCAACCGCGACAACGCCGAATTTCTATAACTCGCATTTATATCCGATATGCAAATTACGAAATTAAAATTTTCGTTCCAGCGATATATAAGCATTGCATTCGAATGCATGAAGAAACGAAAAGGGGTCAGTTTATGGCGGACTATGACGAAACGGCTTCCAACCAGGAACAGGGATCAAGGGCAAGAAAATTATTTGCGGCTGTGGTTCTTGCTGCGTTGGACGATGCCATAGCAGACGATAAAAAATACGGCAACGGCACCGAAGTCATAGCCCGCTGGGCACAATCACGAGATGGCAAGGAGGTTTTGACCTGCGCCGGAATCGATCCCAATGAGAGAGTCGTCGCGGGCCTCGAAGAATTCGTCCGGCGAGGCGTCCGTACCTCTGTTGCGCTTTCCCGCGAAGAGAGCGAACGTCGAAGCCAGCAGGCAAGAGCGGCCGCCTAAAAACGGAAGATTCGATCAGATTCCGCAGCGGAATCCTCCGATCATTTCGGCGCGACCAAAAGCCGATGTCGAGATGGAATCCGCGAGAGGCGCGTTCTTCGGCAGGCGGGGGCGCAAGCAACTCGCAGCCGCATTTCGCCGTGCGCCGGCAACCGGGCCTTCGTCGCGGATCACGTTTTCTCGCCGCTGCGCGTCAATCGCGAAGTTCTATTTTCTAGAATTCGGCTTTCATTCAAGTCGAAGACAGCGCCATTGCGCGGCAAACAAAATATAACGCTATTCGGAATCGAAGGACGCCGCGGAAAGGACTCGAGTTCGAGTCCGGTCGTTCTGGCTATTGAATGCTGAAGTCCCGATGTCCGAAAAGACCTTTAGCCCGCGAGATGACATTTTTGTTTGGACTTGCCGGGGCTGTCGGGACTCCATCCGCAGGAACCGCTTCATCCCAAAAGGTCGTGGCAGTTCCTTTAATCCGTTATGGCGAGACCGAGGTCGGGCGCTTCATCGATTCGGCGTTTTGCGTCATTCCGCGCGGTCAATTCGGACTGAATTTCCGATAGTTTGCTCTGGAAGGAAACGAACCGAAGGCGTCGCCGCCGGGTCCGCGCCCATTCGATCGCCAAAAACCGCCGAAATTCCGCCATGAATTATAATGTCCGGCAACCACCGAATTTTCGAGTCGAATCCTAGGCATAGGTTCGCTCATAATACTTCGCGATGCGGCTCGTAGAACTTTTCGCGCAGCTGCCGGTTCATTTTTCGAAGCCCGAACTTACGCCGAATTTCGATTTGCGGCGTCTAGGAATGGAGCAACTCGCGCCGCCGCCTGAAAATTCCGTAAAGTCAAGCGTCATTTCGTCTGCGAAACGGATATACTTAAATTTTCCAAATCTCCGATGGAGGCGGACGGCGCCTTTCTGAATTCGCGGAACCGGGAGTTCTAGCGCTTTTCGATTCTGATGCCTCCGAACTTGGAAATGCCTTCCAGCAATGCGAGATGGTAAGTGTCGCTACTCCCGGGTACCAGCTCGAAATTCAATGTGAATGGAAAATCTTTTCTTTCCTTCAATTCGCTTTCGCTATAGCCTGCGATGCGAATATAATGGCATTCGCATTTCGCCATTCCATTTTCCCAAACCGGTTTGCCCATGGATATTTTTGCGCGTCTTTCCCCGTCGTAAAGAAAGAATTCCTTGTCGCACAATTTATCTTTTTTGGAATGCCGGAACATCTGGTACAAGGCGCTGAGAGGATCCAGCGCTCCTGCTTGCTCCTTCGGATCTAGCTGCGGTGCGCTCTCATCTAAAGGCGGCTCCATTTCGATAATTTGCGGAACGCCATCATTATTGTACTTGAGCACGTAATGCTCGACTTTGTCCCCTATTATCGAATTAACGGAGGAATTCTCGGGAACAATATCGTCGCCGAAAACTCTTCCACTCGCATGCGCGTCGATTTCAACTTTTCGGAATACATCAAGCAGGCCGGTGCTTCTAACGCCGAAACTGATTGAATAGCTGACTCCGTCGTTCTTCGCTACATATCCTAAAAATCCGATTTTAATGCCACCCACCTTAACGTCGAATTTTTCGCGCTCGCTAACTTTTTCTGAAAATGCAGGCATTGCTGCGAAAACAGCCAAAAGAAAAATGAATGTTAATTTCTTGATTTTCATTTTTTGTTTGTCATGCGATCAGTCGCAAAATTCCGAATTAACTGCTTAATAGTCCGTTCCAAATCCGAGTTTCGGCATTTGTTCGTCCTTGATCCCTGCCGCCGTAATGCAATCAATCCCGACATCATAGGATTAATTGCAACAAATTGTCAAGAATGCATCGGCAAAGGGCCTCGAAATTAAAGATTCTTCCGTTGACGGCGAGACCGCGAACCGGACATGCCGCATACTCTAAACGAAGCGGTGACGCGATCGCCATTGCAAAATACCGCTTAAGCCTTCATTCAATATCGGGATGCTAGGCAACTTTCCAGACCCGGCGCGAGGTTATTGTTCGGTTCATGCGGCGCTCCATTCCCGGGACTCGAACCGGCGGCCATGGGAATATGAAATTGATATATCCACTGTCGCGACAGCACGATTGAAGGTGCTGCGACCGTTAGGATGCGTCCTTGAAATTACCGAGATAATCGTGTCGAATACATGAATATTCTGGAAATAGTAACTGAATGCATATTCGCCAACTGACCGTTCTTCCCGTCCGTATCCATGAATGCAAATGGCCGATTCTATAGTTGACATCGAAAGAACTTCGCGTCTGCTGCGGAACGGAGATCGAAAATCGCTTGCCAGGGCGATAACGCTCGCGGAAAGCGCCAGAGGCGAAGACCGCGAATCGGCCGCTAGGCTAATGGATGCATTGCATTCAATGGGAAGCCGACAATCGCTGCGTATCGGACTTACCGGCCCGCCCGGAACCGGCAAGTCCACCTTTGTCGATTGCTTTGGCTCATGGCTGACGGAGCGCGGAAAAAAAATCGCCGTACTGGCGATCGATCCGTCCTCGAGCCGAACCGGCGGATCAATTCTCGGCGATAAGACAAGAATGGAGCAACTCGCGCAGAATTCCAACGCATTCGTCAGGCCGTCGCCAACGCGGAACGCTTCCGGAGGCATTTCGCATCGGACCCGCGAATCCGTGTATCTCTGCGAACAAGCGGGATTCGACATCGTGTTCATTGAAACCGCGGGCGTAGGGCAATCGGAAACAAGCGTTTCGGAAATGTCGGATATCTTTGTTCTCCTGCTTCCGCCGGCGGCAGGCGACGAACTCCAGGGCGTAAAGCGCGGTATCATGGAATACGCCGATCTAGTTCTAGTTACCAAGGCGGATGGCGACTTGAAGCGTGCCGCTGGAAGAACTCGCTCGGAATACGCCTCTGCGCTGCACTTCTTTTCGCGCAAGCGGCATGACCCGCCCGGCCGCCCCAAGGTATTTGAGATCTCCTCTCACCAAAAAACGGGCTTGGATATCGTCTGGGAGGAATTGGTCGCGCTGGAGACTTGGCGAAAAGACAATGGCGCCTGGCACATAGTGCGTCGGCGCCAGGCGATCCAGTGGCTGGAAGCCGCGATACATGAGAGTCTCTTGGAGGAAATTCTTGGTCACACCGAAGCTCGACAGCTCTTGATCGAAACCGAACAAAAAATCCAACGCGGAAAGATTATGCCGGCGGGTGCCGCGCTCGAGGCGCTGCGCTCAATACGGAGCCGCTGGAAACCGGTAAATGAATATTGACATCTTCATTAACCAAGATTAAGTAGCCGCGGTCTTACCACTTCTTGGACAACCGATCGTAATCGTTCGCTAAAGGAAAGGTGAATGGAATGGCTCGCGTATGCGAACTCACAGGAAAGCGCGTGCTTGTTGGCAACAACGTCAGTCATGCAAAAAACAGGACAAAAAGGCGTTTCCTGCCAAACTTGAACAAAGTTTCCCTTATATCTGAATCTCTAGGTCGCACCTTTCGCCTAAAAGTCTCGGCTGCGGCGCTGCGAACAGTGGATCACAAGGGCGGGCTGGATGCTTTCCTTGCAAATGCGAAGGATGCAAAACTTTCGCCGAAGGCTAGAAAAATCAAGCAGGATATCCATTCAGCTGCAAGTGTCGAAGCGGAACCGAACTAGACCTGCTGAACACTATCCGTGATTCGGCATCTACAATCGGCGCCGGGCGGCGCCTGCCGGTGGATTGCGGCTGCCTAGCTGTCAAGGATTCGCGGCGGCGCTTGTCGAAACACTTGAGCTTTCTTGAACTACGAAAACAGCGATTCTGCCCTATAGCGCCATTCGCGGATTTCCCGGCAATGGTTTTGCTGGATTCTTCGGCTTGCCGAGGCCGCACCGGAGGGATTCCGGCTCGGAAAGGTCGAATGCCGCTTCGCGGCGCCCTTCGAGCGACCGCAACGAGCTCAGGCAGCTTGACTTCTCATGGGCGATTAACCAAGGACAATTTATTGGGAATTATCCTAGGCGGCCAATTTCGTCCTAATCGCGGGACTTGTTGAAACCCGGTAAAGCAAAGCAGTCCAAGGCCGATGTTCAATAGGCGCCGGCTTCGAAAACTCCAAGCAAATTAATGGGCATATTTTCCAGAATCATAATGCTGCGTGCGAAATTTATGGCTGCTTTCGTGGTTTCCACGCTTTCATTTACGCAGGCGATTGCTGAAGAAATCGTCATTAGCGACGGTACCGCTCTACTAGCCACGAAATTCGCAAAGTCCGGCGCCGTCTATTTCGAAATGCAAAACTTAGGCGGGGTCGGAGACCGATTAATCGGCGTAGAGTCCGAAATTGCGCAAAAAACCGAATTGCATTCCCATGAAATTGGCGCGGATGGCGTGGCGCGCATGGAGAGACTGGAAGACGGCATCTCGCTGCCGCCGGGCCAGTCGCGAATTCTCGAGCAAGGCGGCGACCATATTATGCTAATGGGCCTGACTCGGGCGTTTTCGCAAGGCGACCACCTCGAGATTTCCTTGATATTCGAAAATGCCGGCGAAATCTCACTTGCGTTGCCGGTCAGAATAGCGCGCCGGACCGCCCGCTCGGAAAGGAGCGAATAGAATTTTCCGGTTGCTGGCGGCCTGAAAGGGAATTTTTGCCCTCGACTTGGATGGTAAAAGGTATGCGACGACTATTCTGCTGAATCGCGTTTTCAAAATATTCGCTTCCAGGTTCGAAGCGCCGCTGAAGACCGCAGGCCACCGAGGGGAAAAACCTGTCTCGGCGCAAAATTTAGTTGCAGGACTTACCCTGATTTTCTCTGAAACTCTTTGCGGGCTTTGGGCACACTTTCCCCTGGTCGCCGGCGCCCGATCCATGGGCCGCAGGGTACTCCGGTCCCGGCAACAGCGCCACCTCACGCCATTGTCCCGGAAACCGTCAGTCACACGCGAGTTTCATGCTCCGGGGTAAGTAAACGCAGAAAATCATGAAGGTTTTGACGTTCCGGTCGCGAATTAAAGCGCAATCCGCAAACTTCGGCGGATTCGCGTATTCGGCAAAATCGTATTCGCGCACTTTCGCCAAGAACCTCGGCGCTCGTCATTGAAAAAGTGGGCTTGCAGTCCGAAAAGGATGAATTCGATAAGCTTCCAGGCAAGCGGCAGGATTGAAATCCAGTAGCGAATTAATGCTCTTTCCGCCCGCGAATGACAAAATTTTAGGCGGGATCATATCAATTCATCGATTTTCGAAGACTATCCCGTACTAATTGCCTAGATGCCGAATTGACGATTTGCCGCAATTGGGTCTAATGCCACGCGTAGATGGCGAATGGCGGTAATCCTTGGATGTCAGAAATAGCAAACGTCCGAAATTTTTCTATCGTCGCGCATATCGATCATGGCAAGAGCACCTTGGCGGACCGCCTCTTGCAGTCGACAGGCACGGTCAGCCAGCGCGATATGAAAGAGCAAATCCTCGATTCAATGGACATTGAACGGGAACGGGGCATTACGATCAAGGCCAATACGGTTCGAATCGACTATAAGGCGGCGGATGGACTCCAATACATTCTAAATCTAATCGATACGCCGGGGCATGTTGATTTCGGCTACGAGGTTTCTCGATCGATGGCGGCGGTCGAGGGATCGCTGCTCGTCGTCGACGCTTCGCAGGGCGTCGAGGCCCAGACTCTCGCAAATGTCTACAAGGCAATAGAAGCCGATCACGAAATTATACCGGTACTGAACAAGATCGATCTTCCGGCCGCGGATTCGGATTCCGCGCGAAAGCAGATCGAAGACGTAATCGGCATTGATGCCAGCGACGCAATTCTGGTTTCGGCGAAAACCGGGCAGGGAATTCCCGAACTTCTGGAATCAATCGTCAACAGGCTTCCGCCGCCCCAGGGCAAGCGCAACGCGCCTTTGAAGGCCCTGCTTGTCGACAGCTGGTACGATTCATTTCTAGGCGTAATCGTCCTAGTTAGAATTGTCGACGGCGAATTGACGAAGGGCTCCAGGATTCGACTCATGTCATCCGGAGCTTCGTACTTGGTGGATCGTGTCGGGATATTCAAACCGGATCAGGTTGAAACGAATCGCCTTGGACCGGGCGAACTCGGATTCCTGACTGCGTCGATCAAGCAAGTGAGGGATACTCGCGTCGGCGACACGATCACTTGGGACAAGGGCGGCTGCGAGGATCCTCTTCCCGGGATGAAGCCGTCGAAACCGGTCGTGTTTTGCGGATTGTTCCCGGCCGACAGCGCCGACTTTGGAGACCTTAGAGAGGCGATCGAACGAGTTTCTCTCAACGACGCGTCCTTTACCAGCGAAATGGAATCTAGCGGAGCCTTGGGCTTCGGCTTTCGGTGCGGCTTCCTCGGGCTTCTGCACCTCGAGGTTATTCGGGAACGGCTCGAACGAGAATTCGGCATTGAGCTCGTAACTACCGCGCCTTCGGTCGTCTACAAGGTCCATTTGCGCGACGGCTCAGTCAAGGAAATCTATAATCCCGCGGACATGCCCGATTCCACAAAGGTCGCGCGAATCGACGAACCCAGAATCAATGCCACGATTCTCGTGCCGAACGAGTATCTTGGAGACGTTCTGAAACTTTGCCACAACCGCAGGGGAATCAGCAGGAATCTAAACTACGTGGGCGAACGGGCGATGGTAGAATTCGATCTTCCGCTGAATGAAGTTGTATTCGACTTCTACGACAGGCTTAAATCTATTTCCAAAGGCTATGCCTCATTCGACTACCAGCTTTCCGAGTACAGGCAGGACGATCTGGTCAAAATGCAAATCCTGGTCAATGATCAACCGGTCGACGCCCTGGCAATAATGGTGCACCGAAACCGCAGCGAGGCTCGCGGGAGGGCGATGTGCGAAAAGCTAAAGGAGCTAATCCCTCGCCATATGTTCAAGATTCCTGTTCAAGCCGCGATTAGCGGACGCGTTATCGCCAGAGAAACGATATCGGCTCTCCGAAAAGACGTTACCGCGAAATGCTATGGCGGCGATGTCACGCGCAAGAGAAAGCTCCTTGAGAAGCAAAAGGCGGGAAAGAAAAAAATGCGCAAATTCGGCAAAGTCGAGATTCCGCAGCAGGCGTTCATCAGCGCATTGAAGGTCGACACAAGTTGAACTTTCCGAGAGGCCGGAAAATATATTTGCAAGTTTCAAGAAATCTTCCGGCCTTTTCGGCAGCTAGGCCCGGCTGCCTAAAGCAAATGGAAGAGCTTGATATGCGCGACGACTAGACGCGTTTCCCGTGTCCGCCGCGCGCGCATCCCGGCGCCACTCCCGGCGAGCTGAAAACGGGGATCCGTCGCGAAGCTAAACCGCAAATGAGAGGCCGGTTGTCGCAGGTGCAATGCAAGAGAATGGGAGAACGCTACGATATCGCGATTGCAGGAGGAGGAATTGTCGGCTGTTCGATTCTTTGCGCTCTGGCTAAACTTGCTGCAAATCCAGGGGCGCCGATCAAGCGAAATTGCCCGGTTTCGGACTTTCGGGAGACAAGCGGCGGCTGGGAGCTGGGTACGCCCAACGGAGGCATTGAAGCTAGTCAACTCGTGCTCGCGGCTAGTTTCTGGACTAGGGAATTGGCTCTGAAAATCGGGATGGACCTGCCGCTGTTCGCCGTTGAGCATCAGGCGCTTATAACCAATGCTATCCCCGAGCTAATTTCGCGCGAAGGCGATGTGCCGACGATTCGCGAGTCTTCCGCGCCGTGCAATATTCGCCAGGACGGCAAGTCGCCGCTGATCGGCATTTACGAACGCGAACCGAAATTTCGGGGAGCCGACGCTTTACGCCCGATGGCTTGCCCCTAGCGGGACCTGTAGACGGAAGAAAAGGACTGCGGCTTGCGGCCGGATTCCAAGTAGGCGCGGGCATGGGTGGAGGTTCCGGCCAATTTATCGCGAACTGGATACTTTCCGGCAAGCCGCCCTACCCGCTGCTGCCGACTATCCATCCTGCGCGGTGCAAGGAGCCTATGGACAAATCGGAATGCTTGCGCAGAATAAAAACCGTTTACTCCGGCAGCTACGCCGAATCGTCGAATTGAGGTCACCGTGAAGGAGAAACCGGCGGGCGAACGCGAAATCCTGGATCAAGGCAGCGGCAGGGTAATATGCATACTGGAGCCTTCGCCGGCACGCGCCTTTATTGGCGCTTTCTTGCTAACTCTGCTGGCAGCGATACTCTTCTATATCGGGATAATCGATACTTCGAAGGAATTGGCTACGCAGATTGCGCTCCCGGTTCTCGGAGTCGCATCACTGATTTCCGCATACAAGATATATTCGGTTTCGCGGGACAAGCTATTGCTTACGCAGGACGAATTGCGAACGGGCGACGGAACGCTCGTTGCCGACATCGGAAATATCGAACGGGTCGAAACCGGCATGCTCGCGTTTAAGCCGTCGAACGGATTCTTAGTAATTCTAAAGACACCGATGCGGCGCGCTTGGCAGCCAGGACTCTGGTGGCGATTTGGAAAGCGAATCGGAATAGGCGGCATTACATCAAAGCACGGCGGCAAAGCTTTGGCGGGCGCGATTGTAACCTTGATGAATTCGAGCTGATGCTCGTGAAAGAGTGGCCGGCATCGACTGCGCAGGCAAGGAATCGTTTCGAGAATCGTCCCGTATGCGCTATCGGCGACTAATTACCGCTTATGATGAACGAATATTCGAACGCTCGGCTTCCGTCCGGCAAAAGAAAAGGCAGTCCATCGCCCCCTGGCATCACCAAACCTGCCGACCACACTCGCAAATAGGCGGGCGAGCAAGAACCCTAAGCACGCTTATGTGGGGTTAGCCTGCGCTGCGTTCAAGCTCACCACGCTATCCTGATTCGGTTGAGTGGATGCCTCGCCTTCAGGATTCGCCCTCCGGCATCCGGTTTTGAGCTTGTGCCGCCCTTCCCTCTTGTCCGAAGCTTGCAACATTTTTCGGACGATTCTTGCAATGTCCGAAATATGCGTCATATTTCCGGCATGACCACATTGACGCAAGACACCGGCTTGCGCTCCCAACTCCTTGCTCGCGTTGCGACCGAACCGGATGAGGTCTGGGTCCCCGGCGATTTTGCCGACCTGGGCAACCGCCCGGCTATCGACAAGACCTTGCAGCGTCTGGTCGCCGCGGGAGATCTGCGCCGCATCGACAGAGGCCTCTACGACCAGCCGCGGACAAGCAATCTGACCGGCCGCCCGGCCGTTCCCGACTACCGTGCCGTCATCCGCGCTGTCACCCGCCGCGGCCAGGCGCGCGCGCTCATCGACGGCATGACCGCCGCCAACGATCTCGGTTTCACCACCGCAGTGCCGGCGCGCATCGAGGTATTGATCGATGCGAAATTGAAGCCAATCAAACTCGGCAATCAGAAAATCCACTTCAGGCATGCAGCGCCTAGCCGCCTCTATTGGGCCGGCCGGCCGGCCATGCGCGTCGTCCAGGCACTGCACTGGATGAAGGACATGCTCGCCCAGGACAGCGAGCGTCGACGTGTCGAGGCCAATTTACGCGCCCTTTTCACCGATCCCCGCCACGGGCAATCGATCCGGGACGATCTCCACGCAGGTCTTGCGGCCCTACAGATCTGGATGCAGGAGTTTCTGCGCGGACTGCTCATACCTGCTGACGCCAACGAGCGGCGGCGATGACCTCCGCTGCCTAAAGGCAACTCATCGCCGCGATGCCACGCGACCGCCTCGACCTGTTTCTCATGACCGCCAATCGGCTCGGCACCTCGGTCGGCAATGTGTAAAAGGACTTCTGGATCTGCCGGAAGTTACACGCGCTTTTTTGCGAGCGGCCCGCCGGAGGCCCCGTCTACTCTTCAAGGGCGGGACATCCCTGTCGAAAGCCAATGGCCTCATCGAGCGCTTTTCCGAGGCATCGGCATCACGGTGTTCCGGGACGGCAAACGGGGGCGCGGGGCGGAAGGGAAGACGCCGTTCGTGGCGGCGGCGCGGACCCTGCCATGCAGGGAGGAGTGGATCGGGTGGAGCGCGGCGGAGGCATCCGCCCGGACTCGCGTCATCCTCTTCCCGGGGACAAGCCGTGGAAATCCGGGCGACAGCCTCGCCTGGAACGGCGCCGCCGAGTCCATGAAATTTATCTTGCGGTTCGCCTGTTCGCGGCACTCGGCGTTCCGCAATTAGTACGGCGAGGGCGAATCGTCCGGATCTTTCGGATCGGGCGGGCGAGCGCTAAGCGGGTCGAAGCCTAGAGCCTTCTTCCCCTCTTCGATCAGAAAACTGCGAAAGCTCGGAATCGGGCAGTGGACGGAATCGTCCGCTCGTTCCTGCAGCGCTCCCCGGTGCGTCAGATGGTCGTAGAAGCTGTCCACGTTCATACCGGCCGGAAGGCTCGCGTCCGGAGCCTCGGCTGCGAGCTTCGCGAGGAGATGCGTGACTTTGAATAGGGACGGCCGCTCGCCCATCTTCCCGAGCACCATTGCAATTAGCGGCGCGGCAACCTTCATCTCCCGGCTCTGCTGGGCGCGGTAGTAGCGCAGGCGGCTCTCAGCTGCCCGCTTCGCGGCGGCGCTCCACGAGACGCGCCCGAGATCTCCGTCGGCGGCAAGCGCCTCTTCGCCCAAAGCCTGCAGCGCGAAGTGCAGGTGCCGGGGCCAGCCCTCGGCGCCGGCGGCGAGTTCCGCAAGAAAGGGCTCGCTCCCGTCGGCCCGGAGGCCG